>Ga0209722_1001608_pt1 | contig 19361 bp, 6 predicted proteins | sample BioC12SIPDNA_2_FD_185745 | JGI IMG/M metagenome (GOLD analysis project Ga0209722, IMG submission 185745) | Anaerobic biogas reactor microbial communites from Washington, USA - Biogas_R1_A C12 SIP DNA (SPAdes) (version 2) | ecosystem: Engineered > Bioreactor > Anaerobic > Unclassified | place... | reverse complement strand
GCAGCCGACCAAGTCGTGGCCATTGTGGCCCAGGCCCGGGAGCGGTTCGCTCGCGGGATCACCGCAGTGGTCGGGATATCCCCACTCGTCTCGATGACCCTGGTACACGATTGGGATCACCTGCAGGCCAGTCTGACCGAGATCATCCAGAATGCCTTCGCCGCCCAACCGGGTATCGCGGTCATCGAGATGGAGGAGGCTCATGCCCTGCGCCGGGAAAGGGAGCAGACGAGTGATCCCTTGGTGGATCGCGTTGTTCCGCTGCTGGTGGATGGCCATTATCGCGTAGAGGTTCCCGATCCGGCAGCCGAGCCCCGCATGTCCATCGAGGTGCGCGTGAGCGACGGTGAGGAGATACTGGATTCTCTTGTCGGCTCAGACATGACCTTGGGGGTGGGAGCCGAGACCCTGCGTGATCGGGTCGCACAATGGGCTGGGGCCCACACCGGTTCCACCGACAAACCGATCTCCGCGGATCGCCAGGTTGCCTTCATGCTGGAACGTGCCGACGCCCTCGCCCGGATGGGGGCCTATGGACAGTCCACTGGCTTGCGGGAGGCGTGCATTCTGCTGCAACCACCGAGCCTGGACGAACGAAGTGCCCTGATCCGCGAATATGGCATGCTGCTCAATCGTACGCCGACCTGGTGGGATGGGACGGACCCGATCCCCGAGTCGCCACAGCTCACATCGTTCGTCGAGCGCCGCATCTCGGCCTTTCGCCTGTGCCTGGAGCACATTGAAGTCCTGCTCAGGCAGCAAGAAATGCCCCCCAAGGACATCCTGGAGCTCTGCCGGGAGATCAGCCAAGCCGCCGACGCCTGGAGAAGACACGGTTACCACGAAGCAGATGCCGACGCACGAAAACGGCATTTCGAGCGTATGGAGCGACTCAAACATGATTTCATGGATCGTGTCTTCCCGGACTTGGGACGCACAATGGAGTACGAAGCCCGATGGCAGAGCCTACTGGTTAGCTGGGCGACGACGTGCTTCGCCTCCCCCGACGACGACTGGTTTCTGCACAAGGTTCGGGCGATGGGGCGGTTTGTCCCGCAGATGATGCCAGCGGATCAACCACTGGATGTCTGGTTGCACCCCTCGGTCCTCTCCTGGCAGAGCGACGCGTTCGGTGCGGCATGCCGGCAAGCTTGGCACGACAGTCAGACACTTCAGGAGTACACGGCACATCTGAGGAGTACCGGTCATCCTCGCTGGATATTCCTTGCCCATCTGGCGGAGCTGTGGCTCGATCGCTGTGTTTCCTCCGGAAGCGCCCGCAAGCCGGGGGAAGGGATGCTTGCGGCCGTTGAGGACTTCGCGGACGAAGCGGATGAATGGGGGCTTACGGACATCTCCCACGGCGCGAATGAGCTGCTTCGAGCTTTGGAGCGTGCTACCGGGCTGGAATCAAAACGTCGAGAAGCCACTCCCACCCCCAAACCGCAGCTCCTGATGGCTCCGCCTATCGAAGACATCGCTCCCCCCATCCACGCCAAGGTCGAGCGATTGCCCCTCGAACTGAAGGATCAAGCAGGCAACGTGAGAAGGCTAATGGGCAGACTCGGGGGAGGAAGCGGTAAGTTATGGTTCGACCGCTCGGCTCTGAAGCTGCTGAATTGCGGCCCAGGCGCGGATGTGTATTGGCACGAGTCGGTTGTCCTGCTGCATGACAGACCCAACCAGATGCGCGAGTTGCTCATTTCCCAAACCGACGAGGTGGTTGACGTCGTCTGGGACGGGGAGCGCATCTGCGTGGGCGTACTGGGCAAAGGGTTGCAGGGGTACGACCTAAGCGGACAGTTGACAGCGGTTGTCGGACACGAGCAGAAGCTTCCCCCCTGCGATCGGGGCCTCAGGCTTTGCCCGATCGAGCCGGGCAGGATTCTGGTGGCGGGCTCGTTTGGCGAGTATCGCCGCGCCTGGCTGGCAACCGTGGACTGGCGCGCAGGCGGCCTTGCAGTCAATGTGTTCCACGAGGCGCCGGAGATTTTCAATTTTGAAAGGCCGGTACAATATGCCGACCCACGGACGGCATTCGTTCCCGGAGCGTTCCTACGTCTCAGGGATCCGGCTAGCAGCCACCTCCTACATCTTGAGCGGCAAAGCGCCCAACAGGACAGACCAAACCATGAAAAACTGGAAATCGATCTTCGATCTCTTTCCGTGTCTAAGCCGCAATATCAACCCGGAGGCCGCTGGAGAGCAGACTATGTTCAAGAGAATGTATGTGAGCTTCCGAATGGCATCTGCGTTGCGGTGGGCCGCGGGATACACGGCTTCGCTCCCCCCGGAATGCGATTCCTGCAAGACGGTCGCGAGGTGAGAGAGGTTCAGTTGCCAGGTATACTATCCGGGTGCACCAAGAACGATCTCGTCGTCTATGGCGAACATGTGTATTTCCCGGCCTCCCCCTACTGGCGCCGGCTCAATCGCACGACCCTTGTGGAGGATACCATCCTGCTGGACGGCAGGATGGTGGACTCCAAGCCAGCGGACAAGCCACGGCGTTGGACTCCATGCCCGGAACTGTTCGAATCGGCTAGGGAGGTCCGTGCAGGAGTATCCGCCTTCCACGGGCTCATCGTATGGAGTGATCAGCAGGAGTTCTGCCGGATAGACGTTCCAGATTCTCAGGAAACCGGTGTCTCACGGGCGGAACTGTTGCGACTCTTCCCGGAAGGTACAGTGGCTCCGACACAGAGACGCGCGCGGCACACCGCGGCTACGACTTCCAGTCCGTCCGAGAGCGAGGTGATTTCCTTCAATGTACGAGTGGACCGGGCGGTGGGCAGCGTGGCGGCTATCAGCGTGTTCATTGCTGGGGTCATTCTGCTGGGAGCGACCCTCAGAAGTCGTCGCGTCTGGAGATCGTCGAGCAAGCTGATCTGCATGGGAAGCAGCGCCGCGTTGGTCGCGTTCGCTTTATACTTAGGCCTTCCCACGATTCAGGAGGTCGCCGGCGTTCGCCACGTCGACACCGGGCCATGGGTGATCAACGATCATGGTCAGGGGGCGAGCAAGGCCCGTGAGTCGGATCCGAAGGTAGTGGCCCTCCTCCGCGAAGTCCTTGACAACGATCTTTCACCAACGGACCGCGCCGACAGGCTGAACCAGCTCGACAAGGCCATTGGAGTACTGCCTCGTCGATCCGATGTGAAGATCGACAGTGTCGCGCGCGTGCTCGATCTGGTCGCCGCGGGAAAGATCCACATTGACGAGGTGAGCTTCATCTTCCCCCACCTTCAGCCGCTCTCGCTGCGTTGCCAGTATGACGAGGGAATGGGCAGATTGGCTTTGTGGGGTGAGGTGGAAGCGGGCATGGACAGCGACCGGGTGAAGGTGCTGTGCCGGCTCAGCGCCGACCTTCTCGCTGTCGACCATACCGCCATCACGGCACGGCTGGTTGACGAGGAGGTTGCCGGCCCATGGCGGATCGAGGCACAGTTGGACTCCAGGCCGCGGCAGGAACTGGTCATCAAACTGGGTATGGAGTGGCGGATGCTCGATCCGGGGCTGCCGCGTGAGGAATGGCTCAAAGCATCTGCGGAGCAACGCGGCCGGATGCTTCGGACGGCCAGCACCGCCCAGACCTCGACCATCCTCGCTTCGTTTGCCGAGGAGCACACCCTGCGCTGGTCGAATTACCGACCCGCGTCCAGCGCCGGGAACTACTGGCCCGCGGCGCGCTGGGGACGCGAGGATTGGAAGCTCGACCTCGCCGGAGCCACGGCCGCCGCGAGGCGATTGCCGCAGGATTCCGGCACAACCGGAGAGCCTGAACCTGGTTCGACTGCCGAGGTCGGCGATGTCCTGGATGTGGAACCCAACGGAGTACTGGTCGTCAGGGTCCTCGACGAGTCGCAGGCCACGCTGCACGATATTGCCCCAGGGGACGTCATTGTGAGTATGCAGGGGCAGATCATCCGGGATCTCGCACATTTTCTGGCTTTGGCGAGCAGCCTTGAGGGCCAGCCCCGTGATATGGTGTTGCGGCGCGCCGGCCAGGAGCGAACCGTCCAACTCTTTCCCGGGAAGATCGGCGTCATGCTGGCCTCCTACGATCCTCGCTACGGGGAACAACTCGAAGCCGCCGCACGATCCCTTGGCCAATCGGACCCCGCGACCACGACACAGGCTTTCGACGTGCTGCTGCGCTCCGGTTACCAATTCAACGACGATAACGATCTCCAAGTGATGTATGCCCAAGCCCTGTACCTGGCGGGTAAATACGAGGCTGCTCATCGGACGCTTGAGGACTACGTCAACCGTCGTACGGGCGACGCCACCTGGGCTTATCTGGCCGACCGCTTTCACGAAAACACCGGGGCCTACGATCATCTGTATCTCTATTGCGCCGCCAAGGACATCGAGCAGCGCAATCCTGTCTCGACGCTCGTGAGCACGGCTCACAGCATGGCCTCCCGCATGAACCGCTATCCCGAGGCCCTGGTTCGAGCACTCAAGGCGCAGGAACAATCCTTGGATATCAGCTCCAAGGGATGGGCACTGGATGCCCTGCGCCTCGCCCTGAGTTCCATGGATCTTCGAGAGGAAGCTCTGGAGGTTATTCGTGAGATTGAGCTGGACGCCAACACCGTGCATTTCTGGGGATACGCCGCCTATTCCGCGGAGCGATTTGGTCAGCCTGGACTGGCCCAACGCATGTCCCGGTCGATGTTTGATCAGTACCGCAGCTCCCGCAACATGCCGTATTTGGCCAACAACAACATACGTCTTCTGTTGCTGGCCAACGACATAGACCGGGCACAGGCCTTTTACGACGAGACTCTCTTACCCCACGAGCGTTTGGTTTTGCCTGGCCGACCGCTACCGAATTGCCAAGGCTGGCCGACGACACAGGGGTTCTGGCTGGAGGTCGGTCGCCAGAAGGCCAGGAGCACCGAACCCGAGGAGCTGACCGCGGCGTTTGAGATCCTGGCCAGCCAGACCACCCCTGATACTGATGAGCTCCAGGCAGTTATCGAGGCCTACGAGAACGCCAATCAGAGCCAGGGGAGCGACCCGCACGGTCCCTGGGCAGATTGGGCACGAGCGCAACTCCTCATGATCCAAGGCCGGTTTGCCGAAGCACACGAGGCCCTGGCAAGACTCCACCGGCAGGGTTCCCTGCACCAATCCGAATGGGAGGCGATCGACTACCTCCGCGCACACGCAGATCATTTGAGCGGAGACATGGAGACATGGCGCCGTACCGTCAGGGCATATGCTATTCCCCATGCTGGCTGGCTGCTGCTCACCCGCGACCATCGCCTGGGACATGCTGGTCAGGACGGGGCAGGGGTGCGTGAGGTCGGCCTGCCTTCCCCATCGTGGGCCGTGGATGATCCGGATGAGGCCATCGTCGTTTCTCCTGCCGGCCGGACGATCCTCACCTCTGATCGCTGGACGGTTTATCAGTTGGATCTGCAAAGTGGGTGGAAACAGGTAGCTCACGTACCGTGGGAGGAATACCGGCGATGGCGTTTGAGCGAGCTCAGACCGGCGCTCGACGGCATCTTTGGACAGTCGGCTTCTTCTGTCCCGCTTGAGTTCGTCTGGCCCCCGGCATTGCAGGAGTTGAGCCAACGGCACGTCCCATTGATGCTGGCCGATGGCCGATGGCTCATTTGTGATCGCAGGGACGGACGCATACGTGTGCCGCGCGCCGAGATGGAGCATGTTGTGGACAGCCCTACCGAGATTTATGGTTGGGTCGGCGGAGAGCGGGAAGATCAGTTCTTCGCGCTGTCCAGCAGAGGGGTGCTAAGCTGGGATCTGCGGGAAGACATGATGAAGCCATGTGCTCTACCCAACCCACAGAGTCCTGTGCCGGCGATCGTCCTTACCCCGGAGGAGCCGATACCCGGCCAAGCAGTGATTGTGGGATCCTTGCCGGATGCCGGCGGGCAGGTTTATCAGCTTGATCGGGCGTCGGGGCGCATTACGGCCGCTTTCGGGCTTAATGAATCCTATCCTGCGACATACTGGCTGCAGCGGACTCCAGCCAGCAAGAGGCAGTTATCGATGGAGTTGGTCGCGCGGGCGGGGCTGCGGTGGAGATGGAGTAGCCGGTCTCTGCCTTGATCGCACGACCGGCCGTTGGATAGCTCAACTTCCGTGGGTCCATGTCTTGCCTCGATCCGTCGGGCTTTTTCAAAGCGGGAATGGCTCTGCATAAGAAACGCGGCGATTCTGCAGAGCCGGCCGGGCAAGTAGAGCCCTCTCCATAGCTGCCCCGGCGAGGCGGTAGACGGGGGCAGGCGGAGCTGCCGGTACCGCAACTGACATTCCAACCACATTCACAGGCACCCGGTGCGCTTCGCTGTTCAGGGAGGAGACGCTGAAGTCGGTGGCTTTGCTTTATCCGCGCCCCGCGGTAGGCTTATCCCGCCAAGACCGGATTCGCCCGGGAAAGAGGACCACCGACGAATGCCCGACGATTCGGTAGCACATCCGCGCATGCATGAGCGCGTCCACTGCGTATGCGTGTCGCCCATGCTCGGTGGCACGGGCGAAGCACGCGAGGTTGATGGCGGCGAACTTGGGAACACCTGATGCCTGAGATGACCATTCAGCCTTGGCGGTCGCGGCCGGTCTTTGTCAGCAGCACGTTCAAGGACATGCAGGCTGAGCGGGACCACCTCAAGAACGTGGTCTTTCCCGAGCTGGCCGAGCGGCTTCGGGGGCGGCGCAACCATCTGGACTCCATCGACCTGCGGCTGGGGGTAGAGACCGTCCACTTGGCCGATGAGGCCGCCAAGGAACTCCGCGTTCTCAAGGTCTGCCTCAACGAAATCGAGCGGAGCCGGCCATTCCTCATCGTACTGCTGGGCGACCGCTACGGCTGGGTCCCGCCGGCAGAACGCATGGAAGCCGCCGCCCGCGAGGCCGGCTTTCAGACCAACGTGACCGGCCGGAGCGTCACGGACCTGGAGATCGACTTCGGTCTGCTCAAAAAAGACCCCGCCCAGCGGCGGCGCAGTTTCTTCTACTTCCGCGATCCGCTGCCCTACGATCAAATGTCGCCCGATGTGGCCGCCCGCTACAGCGACCTGCACTCGCCCGATCCGGGCGTTCGGGCCAATCATCCAAAGCTGATCGCCCTCAAAGCCCGGATCGAGAACGACCCCGAACTCAAGCCCCGCGTCCGCTCTTACGAAGCGAAGTGGAATGCCGCAACCAACGAAGTGACCGACCTCGAGGCCTGGGGGCGCAAGGTTCTTGAAGACCTGTGGGGCGAACTCGACCAGGAAACCGCTGAGCAGGCCGCCTTGGCCGAGTTTGTTGAATTCCGCAGCCGCAACTTCATCGGCCGCGTGACCCTGACGGACGAGCTGCTGGCCTTCGCCCGCTCAGCGAGCGCCGACGAGGCCGATTGGGGTCTGTGCATCACCGGCGAGCCCGGGGCCGGCAAGAGCGCCCTGTTCGCCCACCTTTACCGCCAATTGCGGGAATCGACCGACGTGTTCCTGCTCGCCCATGCCGCCGGCATCAGCACCCGCGCCGGCCAGGTCGACGACATGCTTCGCCGCTGGATCCAGGAGCTGGCCGATCACCTGGGGATCGCTGCGCCGCTGGACGATTCCGCCTCCGCCGAGGACATCGAGAAGACCTTCGCCGAACTGCTGGGCCGGGCCTCCACACAGCGCCGCGTGGTCATGCTCATCGACGCATTGAACCAGTTCACCCCGTCCACGCGGTCCCGGCATCTCACCTGGTTGCCGCCGCTGTTACCGCCGAACGCCCGGCTCATCGCCACCGCAATTGCCGGGACCGAGACGGAGGCCCTGGGCCGGCGCCGCGGAGCCAGGCTCAAGGGGCTCGAACCGCTCTCGATCGACGAGTCTCGCGAGATTGCCGTCGCCATCTGCGAGCACCGCTACCACCGCAAGTTCCACGACGAGATCTACGACGCCATACTCGCCAAGAAGCTGGCCGACGGTCACCCATCAGCGGGCCACCCAGCGGCCGGCAACCCGTTGTGGCTCTGGCTGGCGATGGAAGAGCTGAACCTGCTGGATGCCGACTCCTTCGACCGGGCCGAGCGCGACTACGCCGAGTTGCCCGCGGACCGCCGGCTGCACCAGCTCCTGCTGGACACGGTCGCGTCGTTTCCCGCGGACGTGGAAGGCCTCTATGCCTGGATGCTGAAGCGCAGCGAGCGGGTCTTCGGCCAGGCGATGACGCGCGGCTTCGCCGGCCTCATTGCCGTGAGCCGTTTCGGTTGGCGCGAGTCGGACCTGCGGGAAATGCTCCCGCGCGCGGCAGCGCTGATTGCCGGGGATGCGCCGCTCCCGCCGGTGGATGACCTGCTGCTGGCCTCGCTGCGGCGCTCCTTCCGGGCCCACGTCATCCGCCGCGGCGAACTCGACCAGTGGGACTTCCTGCACCTGCAGATGCGCCAGGCTGTGCGGCAGCACGGCCTGCCGAGCGACGATCTTGCCCGCCGGCTCCACGCCGCTATCGCCGACTACCTGGAGACGCTGGCTCGCGAAGATCCGCTGCACATCTCGGAGATCATGTTCCACTACATCGGGGCCGACGATCGCCTGCGGGCCGCCCGCTACTACGGCAGTGCGTTGACGGCGGCGGAGGAATCGGCAGGAACGGACGTGCTGGCGGCGCACCTGCTGGCCGAGCCGGGCGGCGCGGGGAGCGGGGCGATCGAATGGGTCGCCGGCCTGCCCGGACAACCCGGACTGACCCCCGATGAGCAGGCCAACATCTGTAGCCGTTTCAACTTCGACCTGGACGATCGACTCGCCACGACCGCCCCCCTGGCCATTCGCCAATCGATCCTGCGGGCGGCCCAGGTCGTGCTGACGAACCTGGCCACCTCGGTTCCGGGCAACGCGGGCTGGCAGCGGGACCTGTCGGTGAGTCACGGGAAGGTGGGCGACGTGCTCAGCGCCCAGGGCAATCTGGCCGGTGCGCTGGCCGCCTACCGCGCGACTCATGCGATTGTTGAACATCTGGCGGAGCAGGATCCGGGCAACGCGGGCTGGCAGCGGGACCTGTCGCTGAGTCACGGCAACGTGGGCGACGTGCTCAGGGCGCAGGGCAATCTGGCCGGTGCGCTGGCCGCCTACCGCGCATCGCTGGCGATCGCCGAACATCTGGCGGAGCAGGATCCGGGCAACGCGGGCTGGCAGCATGACCTGTCGGTGAGTCACCTCAAGGTGGGCGACGTGCTCAGCGCGCAGGGCAATCTGGCCGGTGCGCTGGCCGCCTACCGCGCGTCGCTGGCGATCGCCGAACATCTGGCGGAGCAGGATCCGGGCAACGCGGGCTGGCAGCGGGACCTGTCGGTGAGTCACAACAAGGTGGGCGACGTGCTCAGCGCCCAGGGCAATCTGGCCGGTGCGCTGGCCGCCTACCGCGTGACTCATGCGATTCTTGAACATCTGGCGGAGCAGGATCCGGGCAACGCGGGCTGGCAGCGGGACCTGGTGGTGAGTCATTACAAGCTCGGGCAATGGGCCCAGAGCCATGATCCCGGTTCCGCGGCCGCGCACTGGCGGAAGTGTTACGAGGTCATGCGTCGCATGCGGGCGGGCGGCATGTTTCTGGACCCGCCGCTGGTACAGTTGCTCGGGCAGTTGGAGCAAATGTTCGGCTCGTGAGGGTTTGCAGCGGCCTTGGCCTGAGAAGAGCGGCATTCAACGAGCCTTGTCGGCTTTCAAGGAGTCATCATGCCAGACGTCAACATCGAGAAGCGTGATCGTCCCGCGTCATCGTCCATCCTGGTGACAGGCGATTTTCTCCTCGATCACAACGTCTATGCCGGCACGCGGCTGTCGCCGAGGATGAGCGATGTGCCGCCCACGACGTTCGTGACAAGCAAGGGCGGGGCGTGGATCGTCCGCGAACTGCTGGCCGCGATGGGCAAGGAAGCGGGCGGGCCTGCATTCGACATCGTGGGCCCCGATGGTAATGCAAAGGTGCAGACAGCCGCTTGCACGGCCACGCACGCCTTGTGGGAGCCGCAGGAAGGCGTCGGCGCGGATGGTAAGCAGAATAAGGTCTGGCGGCTGTCACGCTTGCTCGGGTTTGCGGAGGCTGCTGCTGCGGCGTCCGCCCCGGTATCAGCGGGTCAGCCAAACGCCGACATTGTTGTCATCGACGACGGAGCCGCGGGCATTCGGTTCGGCTCTCCCGCGTACCCATGGCTGTTGACACGGAAAAGCGGAACGCCAAAGTGGGTGCTGCTGAAGACCGTCTGGCCTCTGTTTCAAGGCGGGCTCTGGCACGAGTTGGTGCGCCCCGATGGTATGGCCGATCGGCTTGTTGTGCTGCTCGCGGTCAATGACCTTCGCCGGCAGGAAGCGCGGATCAGTCGCGGCATCTCCTGGGAACGTACGGCCATCGACCTTGCCCGCGAGTTGAAGTCCAATCCGGCGCTCGCCGGCTTGCGGCAGGCCAGGCACGTGCTCGTCAGCCTGTATTCGGAAGGATGCCTGTGGATGGAGCGTCTGGATTCGAGCGGCTGGCGTTTCAGCCTCGTGTTCGACCCGCAGCACATGGAAGGGGAATGGGCCGAGTCGAAGAAGATCAAGGGTGAGGTCTTTGGGTACATGTCCTGCCTGACGGCCGCCATCGCTGCGCAACTGGCACTTCCCGAGCCGGATCTCGAGCAGGCGATGCGGGCCGGCCTTGCGGCCAAACGGGAACTGCGGCGTCTCGGGCATGGGCTGGTCGGCGAAGCGCAACCGGGCATACCTTACGCAGCCCTGGCCAAGTCCCTTTGCCAGCCGAAGGAATCGGCCCCAGCGTTCGTCACGGTTTCTGTACCGCAGGATGTGGATGCCTGGGCGGCTGGCGGACGAAAGTGGCGGATGCTTGAGAATCAAGCCTCTCCCCGTGGGGCCACCGGCGCGGAACCGCTGTACGGCATTGCCAAACGCGTGGCCATCTTTGGTCCGCGAGCACTTATCCAGGCCCCGCTGGCGAAGTTCGGCAAACTGCAGACGGTGGATCGCGACGAGATCGAGGCCCTCCGCAACATCAGGCAACTCATCACGGATTACGAGTTGGACCAGGGCGGGTCCAAGCCGCTTGCCCTTGCGGTATTTGGGCCGCCGGGAGCCGGCAAGTCGTTCGGCATCAAACAGATTGCCGCTGAAGTCATGGGGAAGGAAACGCCTTGCCTGGAGTTCAATCTCTCCCAGTTCAGCAACTCGAACGATCTGATCGGGGCATTTCACCAGGTCCGCGACAAGGTGCTGGAAGGCAGGACTCCTATTGTGTTCTGGGACGAGTTCGACTCGGGAGAGTACAAGTGGCTTCAGTTCTTCCTCGCTCCGATCCAGGACGGCAAGTTTCAGGAAGGGCAGCTTACGCATTCCGTCGGCAAGTGTGTTTTTGTTTTTGCCGGCGCGACCAGCTGCGACATGCAGAACTTCGGCCCGCCCAAGATGGACGCGTCAGCCCAGAAGGAATTCGGGCTGCGCAAAGGCCCTGACTTCATCAGTCGGATCAGCGGCTACCTGAATGTGCTTGGGCCGAACCGGCGACAGGTCAGGCAGAACGTGCGGCAGGGTGGACAGAGCACGCTGGAGTGGGTCGACGATCCTACGGATATTTGCTTTCCGGTGCGGCGTGCCTTGCTCCTGAGAGCACTTCTGGGCGCGGGTGACAAGCGTCTGCACATCGACCGCGGATTACTCGCGGCTCTGCTGGAGGTAGACCGCTACACGTACGGCGCTCGTTCCTTCGAGAAGATCTGTCTGCACCTTTGTCGCGACAAGTCTGCCCCGACGCGCCGTTCCAATCTTCCGCCGGATGAGATTTTGAAAATGAATGTTCATGACGTGGCTGAGTTCACGCAGATCATGACGCGGGCCGAGGACTTCCAGAAACTGGGCGAGAAGCTTGCCCCGGCCGTTCACGAGACCTGGCGCCAACTGGCGAAAGAGGAGGGCTGGAAGCTGAAATACGGCATGCCGTATGACCAGCTTCCCGCCGAAGTCAAGGCCGACAACGTGGCGGCTGCACAGCGCATCCCCTGGATCCTGGAACTCGCCGGGCTGTTCCTCGCGCCCAGGCAAGGTGGTTCAGATCGTAGCGACCCACAAGTGCAGGATACGCTGGAAACACTCCTCGCTGTGTTGGGTGAAGAGGAGCACGACCTGTGGATGGAGTTCAAGCTGGTCAATGGCTGGCGATTAGGTAAGCCGCGAGACGATGACGCCCACATTCATGACTGCCTCGTGCCTTATCGCAGCCTGGAAGAAAAGGATCGCAAGAAGGATCAGAACTCCGTCCGGCACTTCCCTCGGATGGTTGAGCTCGCCGGATTCAAGATTGTCACGCGGAAGCCGAAGACCGGCACGCAGCCCGGCGGCACCGCGACCCCAACACGCCCGCGGGCTCGCAGGGGGCGCAAGAACTCATGATGCACCGAGCGCGGGCCATTGATGAGGCGATCTTCCGGATGCCGGTCGGGCGGTGGGCCAAGCCCGGCCAACACAGGGCGAGGCGGATGCAGAGAACATGAATGACGCCCGGCGGATCATGCGCCAGGCGTATCCGATCCCGCGCCGTTCAGTCCAGTCGAGCTATTTCGCCGGCACATGGGGAGTCCCCCGGCGACGAAGTCGCGTCCGGCAAGCCGTTCGATGCAGCCATGTTGAGCGAAGTGAGTGAGGAAACAGGCCCGACCATCTCGCTGCACAAGCCGGCGGGGGAAGCGAATCTCAAGCCGCCGCCGATTCGCGTATACTGTGAACGCGCACTGGCAGTTCGAGTGACTCTTCAAGGACCATCCAGAAGGAGACACCGATGGCAACGCTTGACCTTCAGAAGCACAAGGAACAGATCGAAGCGTATAGTCAAGAACGGCCGTACTACGTGATCTATGCGGGCGTTCTTCGTCGCGTTATGGAAAGCGCTTGCAGGACGGCCTTCCCCGAGGTCCTGGTTCAGGCGCGGGCCAAGACCATCCCCAGCTTTGCCGAGAAGGTCGCCCGCAAGTTCGACAAGTACCCAGATGCCGTCCACCAGATGACCGATCTGTGCGGCGGGCGGGTAACGGTTCAAACGCTGGAACAGGTCAAGGCGGTGCGGCATTTCATCGAGGCAAACTTCGAGATCATCGAGAAGGATGACAAGACCCTTCTACTTCAGGAGGACAAGTTCGGCTACCGCGACATGCACTACATCGTGCAGTTGCGCGACGACCGCGACCTCGGGATCACTGCGGAAGAGCGGACAGCCATTGGGGAGCGCAAGGCGGAGATCCAGGTGCGCACCTGGGTGCAGCACGCCTGGGCCGACACATTGCACGACCGAATGTACAAGACCAAGCTTCGCCTTTCGCCGGAGACCCGCCGGCTTGGCAACCTGCTGGCGGCTGTCATGGAGGACGGCGACCGTACATTCGACCGACTGGCCAACGAGGTGGACGGCATGCTGGCCAACTACACCTCGCATGCCCAGCGAAAGGATGTGGACAACGAGGTAGCGGTCTTGTCGGCGGTTTTAGCCAACCTGTCGGAGGATACCGCGGCCGATGAACGTCCCTCGCTGACGTTGCGTCTGGCGAAACTGCTTGCCAACGCCACAGGCGATTACAAGCAAGTAGTCGAGTTGCTGAAACCATACGAATCGATCACAGGTGCGTTGCGGCGAGAGGTGCTGATCGAACTGGGCTCTGCCCTGTGCAAGATGCACCGAAGGGACTGGATCTCGAATGAATATCGACGAGGCCAGTCGCTCTTGCAGAAGGCGGTCGATCTGGGGGAGCAGAAGGATACGGCTATCGCAGTGGACGCTCGTAAGAGCCGCAGTCTGCACGCACGCGGGCTGGCACGGTTGGGCTGGTCATGGGAATGCGTGGAAGAGGGCGAACCTCAGGCTCTGGACTGCTACCGTCGGGCACTCGAATGTGAGCCGACCAATCCATACCACCTGGCCGACATCCTGGGCTTCGAGATATTCATCACGCGCTCGGCAGAACTGACTGCCAGTACGCGCATTGCCGTCAGCGAGGCGATCCACACCTGCCGGGAACATGCCTTGGCGGGTATCGAGATGCCGTATGCCTGTTTCACGGCCGGTCGTTTGAACCTCCTGCTGGCAGAGGGGGTCGAGGCGTTGAAATGGTACGCTTGCGGCCTGCGGCACTGTTGTTCCGGGACGGCTTGCGTGCCTGGCGATGTCCTGGATAACGAGCTGGCCTTCATTCGCCGCATCCACATTGGCCAGAAGCCACCGCCCGAACATGAATGGGTCAAGGGCTTGCTGCTCCTGGCGAGGGCCTTCCAAGATTCGTCTTCGCTGTACGCCGAGCAGGCCAAGCGCTTAGCGTCGAGCCATGCGGACAAGCTCAACGCTCCCACACTCGTCGTTGCTGGCGGCGCCGCCAGTCTGCCCGCAGACATGATCCCCAAAGTACAACTCATCCTGAAGGATTCGCTCCGTTCGTTTGCCGGTACGGTGATCTCCGGAGGCACCGACTCTGGCGTGCCGGGCTGTGTCGGCTGGGCGGCGGCGGAACTTAAAGCTGGCGGCTGCAAGCAGTTTCATCTTGTCGGTTACATCCCTCGACGCCTGCCACACGACGCCCCCCAAGACGAGCGCTACGACTTACCACCTGTCGTAGGCGAGGAAGCCGACTTCTCACCTGACCAGCTTCTCAGGGGCTGGGCCGACCTGCTGACCATCGGCATCAAGCCGTGCGAAGTTCGGGTGCTGGGCTTCGGCGGCGGGCCGCTGAGCGCCCTGGAGTATCGCATCGCCCTGGCTCTGGGGGCTACCGTGGGCGTGGCCATGGAATCGGGCGGGGAAGCCGACGCACTCATCGGCGACCCGCTGTGGGCGGACGATCCTAACCTGCTGCCCTTACCGTACGACACGGCGACGATCCGGGCGTTTGTACTGCCTTCCGATCACACGTTCCCGGCATCGGTGTTGGAAGAGATGGGCATGGAGTTCCACCGCCGGTACGTGGGTGACAACACCAGGCAGTTACCCGAGAACCTGCGACCGTGGAGCAAACTCGGTGATACCTACAAGACGGCCAATCTCGAACAGGCTCGCTATGCCATCTGCATACTCGAAGCCGTCGGCTTTGGCGTGCGTCAGGCGACGGGGCCCCAGCCCGTCATCTCTACCGGCTTCACGCAGGAAGAGCTGGACCGCATGGCCGCCCTCGAACACGGCCGCTGGAACGTCGAGCGCCTGCGCAGCGGCTGGCGTTACGGCCAGCGGCGTGACAATGACAGGAAGATTCACAACCTGATCGTCCCGTGGACCGACAAGATCCTGGATGACTCCCGCAAGTTCGACTACGACGCTGTCCGGGCCTTCCCCGAAATCCTCGCCAAGGCCGGGCTGGAGGTCTACAGGAAGTAACCTATGAACGCCACGCTCCCATCAGCCAGCGGGAACCCATCGCCGAAAGGCGACCGCGTCATCCGCGTCTTCATCTCCTCCACCTTCCGCGACATGCAAGCGGAGCGGGAACTGCTGGTCAAGCAGGTTTTCCCCGAGCTGCGCCGCGTCTGCGCCGAACGGTTCGTGACCTTTACCGAAGTCGACCTCCGCTGGGGCATCACCGAGGAACAGGCCGCCGAGGGCAAGGTTCTGCCCATCTGCCTGGAGGAGATCCACCGCAGCCGGCCGTACTTCATCGGATTGCTGGGCGGGCGCTACGGCTGGATTCCCGACTCGGTGCCGCCGGAGGTGATGGCCCGCGAGCCTTGGCTGCAAGAGCATGTCGGGGGACGCACCTCGGTTACCGAGTTGGAGATCCTGCACGGCGTGCTCAACAACCCGGCCATGGACGACCACGCCTTCTTCTACTTTCGCGATCCAGGGTACGTGGACACGTTGCCCGAGACCGAACGCCTGGAGATGGTTGAGCGCAACATCCCTGCCGACGTCGAAACACACGGCGCGGCCGAGGCTACTCGGCGCACGGCTGAACGCCGGGCGAAACTCGCCGCCCTCAAGGGGCGCATTCGCTGCAGCGGCAAGCCGTTGGTCGAGCCCTACGCCAACCCCCAGGCCCTGGCCGACGCCGTGCGCCAGCAGTTCCTCAACCTGATCGATCAGCTTTACCCCAAAGACGAGATCCCCGACGCGATCACCCGCGAGGCCCGCGGCCACGCCGCTTACGCCGCCGGCAAGCTGCTGGCCTACGTGGAACGGCCAGCACACACCGCCGCAATCGACGCCTTTGTAGCGGCCGAGCCCACCGGTCAGGGCCTTGTCCTCACCGGCCCGAGCGGCGGAGGCAAGACCGCGCTGCTGGCCGCCTGGATGCGGCACTGGCGACAGGGCCACCCCGACGAGTTCGCTTTCGAGCACTATTTCGGGGCCACCCCGGAGAGCGCCACGGTTTCGGGCTTCCTTGTCCGCCTGCTGGGCGAGTTGAAGAGCCGCTACGCCATCACCAAGGACATCCCCACCGATTCGGCCAAGCTGCGCGAGATCCTGCCCCTCTGGCTGGCCCAGGCGGCAGGCCGGGACCGGATCGTCCTGGTGTTCGATGCCCTCAACCAGATCGAGGGCGATGAGGCCGACCGCCGGCTCGTCTGGCTGCCACGACACTTTCCACCCCAGGTCCGTGTGATCGCGTCCGCGTTGCCCGGCCCATCTCTGGATGCCCTCACTGAGCGCGACTGGACGAAGCATCCGCTGCCCCTGCCCGACGAGGAGGAGCGGGATGCCATGATTGCGGCATTCCTTGATCACTACCGCAAAACGCTCCAACCGGATCTGCGGCGGCAGATCGCAACCGCCCCTGGGGCGGCCAATCCGCTCTTCTTGCGCACCGTACTGGAGGAATTGCGGCAGTTCGGCAGCTTCGAACGGTTGCCAGCCGAAGTCGCCCGCTACCTGAAGGCCACCACGCCGGAGGCCCTCTTCCGACTCGTGCTCCAACGCTGGCAGCAGGACTTCGACGCCGGCTATGACCTCGTCCGCCGCGCCCTGCGCCACCTCTGGGCAGCCCGGCAGGGTCTGGCGGAGACCGAGTGGCTGGAACTGCTGGCCACCGCGACACCGCTGCCCCGGCAGGTGTGGACACCGTTTTTCTACGCCCTGGAGCCACACCTCGCCCGGCACGCCGGCCTGTTCGCCTTCGGGCACGATTTCCTGCGGCAGGCCGTCCGGGCCGAGTTCCTGGACGACGACGCGGACATCCGCGCCGCCCACCGCGCATTGGCCGACTATTTCGAGCCCCAGCCGCCGACGCCGCGCACCGCGACCGAGCTTCCCTGGCAACTCCGCGAAGCCGGCGAGCGGGATCGTCTCCGCGCCTGCCTGCTCGCTATTGATCAGTTTCTCCTCATCCGCAAGCGAGACCAGAACGAGTTGCTCCGCTACTGGGTCTGGCTGGGTGAAGAGCGGAGCATGGGAAAGGCCTACCGTGAGGCCTTCGAGTTGTGGTCGCGGTTGCCGGGCAATCGAGAACAAGATGCGTCTTTTGTCGCGCATGTGCTGGGTCTCTTTCTGGGCCACGCTTCCCTCCACGCCGAGGCCAAACCGCTGATGCGCCGTGCGCTTGATTATCTGGAGCGGTCGCCTGGAGAGAGCCCCGTAGACATCGCGTCGGTTCTCAGCGGCCTCGTTGCCTCATGCATAGAAACAAATCATCTGGCTGAAGCCGAGAAGCTATGTCGCCGAGCGCTGGCCGTCGATAAACAACTGCTTGGCCCGGTCCACCCCAATGTGGCCAGAGATCTCTCCAGTCTGGGTCAAGTACTGCGGGCTGCGAACCGGCTACCGGAAGCTGAGAAGATGTATCGTCGAGCGATTCGAATCCTCAAGAGCAGTCCCAACAAGGATCACGCGAGTTTGGCCACAGGCCTCAGCAACTTGGCGCAGTTGCTGCTTATCACAAACCGCCCGGCCGAAGCCGAGCGCTTGTTGCGTCAAGCCTTGGCCATCGATCAAGAGTTTCTTGGTCAGACTCATCCATCAGTGGCAAGAGACCTAGCCAACCTGGCTGAGTTGCTGCGGGCCACAAACCGCTCAAGCGAAGCCGAGCAGCATATACGCCAAGCTCTGGATATTGCCGAGATGAACCTGGGTAAGGATCATCCAAGAATAGCCGTATGCCTCAGTAACTTGAGCACGCTATTGCTGATGAACCGGCCGGCCGAGGCGGCGCAGTTGATTCGCCGAGCATTGTCCATCGACGAGCGGAGCTACGGCCAAGACCATCCATTGGTGGCCATCCGCCTCAACAACCTGGCTACGGTGCTTGCTCGCCTGAACCAGTTGACCGACGCTGAAATGAAGATGCGTCAGGCACTAGCCATCTGGCAGCAACGGTCGCTTGGAACAGATGACCCGGACCTCGCCAAGGCCCTCTTCAACCTGGCTGTTTTGCTGACTAAGACAAACCGCTTCAAAGAAGCAGAACAGCGCATGCGCCGGGCACTGCGGATCATGTGGAGTATCGAGAAGGCCACGGGACACGCTCTACCCGAGCGGGCGCCTGCCACCAAGTTCTATCGTATCCTGTTGGAGCGCACAGGCCGCAGTCCGCAGGAAGCTCTTGCAGCGACTCAGGAACTGAAGCGTCGATATGGCCCGAGCTCGTCCGGCCCAGAGGCCTCATGACTTCAAAGAATCTTCGCTGTATGGTCATGGACGATTCCGTCGCGAGCTTCTCGGCCGAACGGGTTGCTGCAAAGGAACCCGGATGTTCGCTTGATTGCGTAATCATGCAGGGAGCTGTGTACTGGGATTGGCTGACAGTGGGCAGCGATCCCGCTCACCGTGGCGGATGTGCTGCTGACTGCTGTGTTCGGGAAGGACGATGCATGAAACCTTACGGCTTGGGTGTCAAGGCGATTATCAACGACTCGCACGGACAGATCCTGCTCCTTCGCCGCTCGGCGCAATCCAAGCGTTTTGCCGGCACGTGGGAGTTCCCCGGCGGGAAGGTTGATGCCGGGGAGGCGTTCGACGCCGCCCTGCTGCGCGAGGTGGCTGAAGAGACCGGGCTGACCATCGCCCTGGACAAGGTGGCCGGGGCCACGCACTATGAGATGCCCGAGATCCGGCTGGCGGTGCTGTTCATTGAAGCCCGCCTCGAAGCGGGCGAGGTGCGTCTGAGCGACGAGCACGACGACTACTGCTGGGTGCCGCCGGGCGAGTTGGCCCACCTGGACATGAGCGAGCAGTTGCACGAGTTCATCGTGGATTACCTTCAGCGGGGCGGCCGGCAAGGCGTCTGATCGGATCAGCGAGGACGCTCCCGTTCCGGGCGAGTCGGCCGGGCCGTAGTATGACGAGAAACGGGATGATGATAAGCTGAAGCACAACTGTCTGGTCGCCTGGCGCGATCTGGCCGAGGAGATCAGGCAGCAAGACAGCGATGCGGTCAAAAGCTGGCCGACCAT
>Ga0209722_1001605_pt1 | contig 19440 bp, 9 predicted proteins | sample BioC12SIPDNA_2_FD_185745 | JGI IMG/M metagenome (GOLD analysis project Ga0209722, IMG submission 185745) | Anaerobic biogas reactor microbial communites from Washington, USA - Biogas_R1_A C12 SIP DNA (SPAdes) (version 2) | ecosystem: Engineered > Bioreactor > Anaerobic > Unclassified | place... | reverse complement strand
GCGGTGTTTTTCCGCGGCCGCGGCGACGGCGTCGGCCAGGTTGACGAGTTGTTGCAGGGTCCGCTTGTCGCGCTCGGAGAGTTTCGCCGCGGGTTTGGGTGTTGCCGGTGCTGTCTTGGCCACGTTTCGTCTCGCTGCTGTCTTCTTTGCCATGATTCTCGTTCCGGTGCGGCTGGCGACGCCTGCCGCTTGGCGCGCCTCGCGGTTTGCCCTGGGGGGGGGTCGGCCGCAATCCTCTTGCGCGCCGTCGCTCCGAATTGCCCGTGGGGTCATGGGGCGCCGTCGCGATTGCCGTTTGGGTTGCCGTTCTGTGATTTGGCCCGAGCCAGAAGCTGCTCGTTGACTTCCTCCGGGGCGACAATCAGCACGTTCTCTCCGAAGGTCTGTTCGGCATCCTCGACGAGTCGTCCGCGATCGTCGAACTTCATGTCGGCCTCGGCCGTCTTCCTCTTGGCCACGGCGAGCAGGTGCTCGTAGAGCTGTTGTTTGTCCGCCTGGTTGATCTGGCTGATCGCCGTGGCCACCTCGCCGAGGTAGCGGAGAAACATGTTGCGGCGTTCGCCCTCGTGTTTCACGCGGCGGCGGCGGTGGAGAAACATCCCCAGCTTGCGGCCGACCGATTGCAGGGCCAGCCGGAGCTCTTTCTGGATCTCCGGATACGAGGCAACGGCCTCCTTCGATTCGCTCGTGAAGGGGACCCAGACGCTGGCCATGTGGACCATCACGGTGACCGGGCCGCGCGGCAGTTGCCCGCGGGACTGCGCGAGCCCGTACGCCCGCCAGTTTGTCTGCATGATTGTCTGGGTAATAGCGCAGCCGCCGGCCTGGAACTGGAGCGGCACGCGGTTGGCGTAGCGGAGAACGTTCATCGTCTGCCCGTCATCGAGGTTCACGTTGCGCATCCCTTCGAGCAGCTTATCGATGTCTTTCGGCTTGAGTTTGCCGGGCGAGATCCGCGTCTTCATGTGGGACTGTTTGAGGATCTTGTCGGCCGCATCCGGGCCGACCCCGTCGAAGGTCATCGAGAGGAATTGCCGAAGCGTCCGGGCGTCGGTCTGGTCGAGCAGCTCGCAGAGGGTCTCGCGGGTGACGCGGTGGGCAGTCGAGGTTCCCCCGTACGCCAGGCCGACTTCGATCAGGAAGGGATTTCCCCGGTACACGGCGGGCGGCCTGGTGGCGGCGGCGTAGAACTCGCCGGGGACCACCTGGCGGAGCCCCTTGAGAATCAGGTCCTCGCCGATCGGCGAGATGCAGTCGGTTGCCGGATTGCTGATCTTCGTCTTCTGGATCGATTGGTAGACCAGGTCGGCCTCGTGGCGGCCGATCTTTCGCGTGCTGGCGCGATTGCTGACGCCGGCCCCCTCGCAAATCCGCCGCGCAACGGCCGGGCTGACGCGCGAGAACGACTTGACCAGAAACTGGGTGATCGTCGGCTCCTTGGTGTCCTTGAGCATTGCGACCAGCCGGCCGAGTTCCATTCCATAAGGGTGCGGCTTGATCTCCTTCGGCTCCGGCGGCAGCGAGTCCGACACCCGCTGGTAGTGGCGCGCGTTGCCTTCCGGGTCCTCGTAGTGGATCGTCACGTGGGGATTGGCGATGGCCGTCTGCTCGAGATACTCGTCGACGCTGCCGCGGCCGCGCTGGTAGCGGGCTTCCAGTTCAATCGTTACGCGCGTGCCGTGATCCTGTTCGATCCACTCGATGCCATGCTTCTCGATCGTGGCGTTGCCGGCCTGCCCCGGGGGGACCTCGATTCCCTCGCCGCGGCCATTGATGATCTCGGGCAGGTTGCGCTTCGTGTCGATCTGGATTTCGTAGTAGTGGGCCGGCTTCCGCACCGAGACCTTCGACATGATCTTGACGGGCCTGCCCGTCGTCAGCAGACCGTACATCCCGGCGGCGGAAATGCCGATTCCCTGCTGGCCGCGGCTCATGCGGAGACGGTGGAACTTCGAGCCGTAGAGGAGCTTGCCAAAAATCAGCGGAATCTGCTTCTTCAATATGCCGGGTCCGTTGTCCTGAACGCCGGCCTTGTAGCGGTTCTGCTCCCCCCCGTTGGGTGTACGCTGGATGTGAATCCAGATCTCCGGAAGGATGCCCGCCTCCTCGCAGGCGTCCAGCGCGTTGTCGACAGCCTCCTTGACGGTCGTCAGCAAGGCCTTGCGTGGGTTGTCGAAACCGAGCAAATGGCGGTTCTTGGCGAAGAACTCGCTAACGGAGATGTCGCGCTGGTCAGCAGCCATCGACTGGGCGGTCGCCCGGCGACGGCGTCCGGAGCGTAATCGGTTGTCGCCGTTGGATCCATTCTCGGGCGGGTTGCTGCTCTCGGAGATCGGCACGTTCTTCGTAACCAATGGAGGTGTTCCCTGATGCTGCTTGTGGGGGAGTGTCAAGAAGTCCTTCCGTGGAGTGGAAAAGAGTCGATTGGCTTGCTGGCAGAGTGCCCAGGATGCGTGGATTATAGCGGATTTTCCAGTAGGCTCCCACCCGTTTTTTTCTGCCGAAACGCCGCAACGGCCCTACGCATGGTCCGACGCGACCGATCCCAAATTCGCATCGCACCACGGACCCGTGCACCGAGAGATGAGCGATTCTGGGGCGTGCCAGGTTGCCAAGGGGGTATGAATCAGCTTTGGGGTGCGTTGGGCAGTCGGCGGTCGGCTTCCCCTTCCGATTTGGCCGCGGCACATTGACATTTCACCCATCCCGGGCGAGACTGGCGGGATTGCTTACTCCGTTGCCGTCCCCCCTTGCCGTGCTGCCTCCGAATGACCGACCGCGACCACCCGCCCGGACTGCTTGATGGCCAGCGCGTGGTGCTCGTCGGTCGGCTGGCCAGCATGTCGAAACGCGACGCGACCCGCCTGATCCGCGAGCATGGCGGGACCGTGGTCGATCGGCCTGCTGCCGACGTTCACTGGGTCGTGGTTGGAGAAGCCGGGTTGCCGCTGGCCGATCTCTCGGCGACCGAGGAGTGGCTCGACCAACCGACGCGCGAAGCGGCCGATCGGGGGACTCTTCGCGTGGCGACGGAGACGCAGCTTTGGCAGCACCTGGGCCTGGTCGACCAGGAACAGGACGTGCACCGGTTGTACACGCCCGCGATGCTGGCCGACCTGGTGGGCGTCGAGATCGGGATTGTCCGTCGCTGGCATCGTCGCGGCTTGATCAAGCCGGTGCGGATGGTGCGGCAACTGCCGTATTTCGACTTCCAGGAAGTGGCCACGGCCAGGCGACTGGCGGAGTTGCTGGCCGCGGGCGTCAAACCGTGGGAGCTGGAGCGCAAGCTTGAGGTGCTCGCACGTTACCTGCCCGACGTGGAGCGCCCCCTGGCCCAGCTCTCGGTGATTGTTGAAGGCAAGGACATCCTCCTCCGGCAGGGCGACGGGCTGATCGAGCCGGGCGGCCAGCTCCGCTTCGACTTTGGCGCCGCCAAGGAAGCCAAGGCGGACGCGGCCGCGCCGGGCGGAGGGGAATCGCCCGTCTCCCTCTCGGCCGAGCAGGTTCTTGCCGACCGTCTCGCCCGGTCCCCCGAGGAGATCTGCCGTCTGGCCGCCGAGTTGGAGGACGACGGGCAGTTGCCCGCGGCCGCGGAGATGTACCGGGCGGCGATGGCCGTCGCTGGGCCGAGTGCGGCGATCTGCTTTCAGGTGGCGGAACTGCTCTACCGGATCGGCGATCTGGCCGCTGCCCGGGAGCGCTACTACATGGCGGTGGAGCTCGACGAGGACTGCCTCGAAGGCCGGGCGAATCTCGGATGCGTTCTGGCCGAACTCGGCCAATTGGAGTTGGCAGTGGCCGCCTTTGAAGGCGCCTTGGCCCTGCACGAGGAATACGCCGACGTCCACTACCATCTCGCCCGGACACTCGATCAGCTCCAGCGGCCGTCTGAAGCGGATCGGCACTGGCGGCGGTTCCTCGATCTGGCTCCGGACAGCCCGTGGGCGGAGCAAGCGCGGAGCCGCCTCGATTGAGGTTCTGCGCCGCTCAGCCGGCGGCGTGTTGCGATCCTCGCCGCGGAACGTGTATCCTGGTAGGGCCGCGCGGCTGGGCCAGTGCCGGCGGCCGCGGGGCGGGGATGCTCGTTCCTCGGATCCGCGCCGTTTTCGACCCTTTGCCGGGAGTGCGACCGAGATGATCCGATCGATCCTGATTCTGCTGGCGTGGCAGGTGGCCGGTCCGACGGCGTCGGCCCTCGACCTTTACGTAGCGCCGTCGGGCAACGATGCGAACCCCGGCACGCAGGACCAGCCGTTCGCCACGTTGACGGGCGCCCGCGACGCGATCCGCCAGCTGAAGATTCAAGGCCCGCTCGAAGAGCCGGTTCGCGTCGTCGTCGCCGATGGCGAGTACACGCTCGCCGAGCCCCTGGTGCTCGAGCCGCAGGACAGCGGCATGGCCAAGGCGCCGATCTCCTACGAGGCCGCGCCCGGAGCGACGCCCATCTTCTCCGGCGGGCGCACGATCACGGGCTGGACCGAGGGGGAGAACGGCGTGTGGACCGCCGAAATTCCCGAAGTCGCCTCCGGCGACTGGTACTTCGAACAGTTGTTCGTGGACGGCCGCCGGGCGACGCGGGCGCGGACGCCCAACGAGTTCTATTTCTACATCCAGGACGTCGAGGAAGTGGCCACCGAGCCGGCCTCGCGGCGGGCCAAGAAGGCCGTGCAGACCGTGACCATGCGGCCCGGCGATTTCCAGGTCCTCGCCGCTCTTGCGCCCGAAGAACTCCGCGACGTCCACTTCATGGTCTACCACAAGTGGGACACGACCCGGCGATTCATCGACGGCCTCGACCGCCAGCGGCACGCGCTGGTGACCAGCGGCGAGGGGATGAAGTCGTGGAACCCCTGGCAGCGCAAGACTCCCTATCACCTGGAGAACTTCCTCGCGGCCCTCGATGCGCCCGGCGAATGGTTTCTCGCCCGCGACGGCGTCCTTCACTATCGCCCGCTGCCGGGCGAGGAGATCGGTCAGGTCCAGGTGATCGCCCCGGTGGTCGAACGGTTCCTTCTGGTCCAGGGCGATCCAGCCAAGGAGAAATTCGTCGAGCACGTGGCCGTTCGCGGGCTCGCCTTCCGCCACGCCCAGTATCTTACGCCCCCCGGCGGATTCGAAGCGTCGCAGGCGGCCGCGCCGATCGAGGCGGCCGTGACGGCCGACGGTGCGCGGCGCCTGGCGATTGAAGACTGCGAGTTCGGCCACGTGGGCATCTACGCCGTCTGGTTCCGCAAAGGGTGCCGCGACTGCATCCTGAAACGCAGCTACCTGCACGACTTCGGCGGCGGCGGCGTGCGGATCGGCGAGACCGGGATCGCCGCCAACGAGGCGGAGCGGACGAGCCAGATCACGGTCGACAACAACATCATCCGCCACGGCGGGCGGATCTTCCCCTGCGCCGTCGGCGTCTGGATCGGCCACAGCCCCGACAACTCCGTGACCCACAACGAGATCGCCGACCTCTATTACACCGGCATTTCCGTCGGCTGGCGCTGGGGATACGGCGAAAGCCTGGCCAAGCGAAACACGATCTCGTTCAACCACGTGCACCACATCGGCTGGGGTGTGCTCAGCGACATGGGGGGCATCTACACCCTCGGCCCCTCGGAGGGGACCGTCGTCTCCAACAACGTCTTTCACGACATCCACGCCTACTCTTACGGCGGCTGGGGGCTCTACACCGATGAGGGGAGCTCAAACATCCTCTTCGAGAACAACCTCGTCTACCGCGTCAAGACCGGCGGCTTCCACCAGCATTACGGCCGCGAGAACATCGTCCGCAACAACATCCTCGCCTTCAGCAAGCTCCACCAGCTCCAGGCGACGCGGGCCGAGGAGCACCTCTCGTTCACCTTCGAGAACAACATTGTCTACTGGGACAGCGGCGGGCTGCTGGCCGGGCGGTGGGACCAGGTGAAGTTCGAAAGCCGCAACAACTGCTTCTGGAATTGCGCCGGCCAAGGGGTTGATTTCCTCGGCAAGCCGCTCGCCGCGTGGCAGGCCGCCGGCCATGAACGAGGCTCGATCATCGCCGACCCCCGGTTCAAGAACCCGCAGGAGTGCGACTTCACCTTGGCCGCCGACTCGCCGGCGCTGAGACTCGGCTTCAAACCGTTTGACCCGGGCGAGGCCGGCGTTTACGGCGACGCCAAGTGGGTCCGCAAAGCGAGCGAAGTCGTCTATCCGCCGCTCAAGGAAGCGCCCCCGCCTACCCGATGATCCGCTTCCAGCGATCGATGTTCCACATCGCCTTTTCGGCCGGCGTCATCTTGCTGAAGTCGGGTTCGGCCGGCTGCGGTTTTCGGCCCGCCGCGCGGGGCGCCGCCTGCCGGGCCGTCGCGCCGCCGCTTGTGCCCGCCCCCGCGTAGGCGCTGGAGGTCGAGGTCCACTGGAGATCGTCGTCCAGCGCCCGGTAGGGGCGGATGCCGAGCTTTTGCAGATCGCCGTGGTAGGCGCGGACGGCTTCGGCCGGCAGAATCTGGTCGTCGGCCACCGCCCGCAGGTAGCGGACGAAGGTGAGCTGGTGCTCCGAGTTGTTGATCTTGCGGCCGTACAGGGCGACCCGGGCGCCATGCTTTTTCGCCTCCCAGAGCATCTGGAAGGCGTCGAACGTGGTGCCCGACGAGCCGCCGAGGATGCCGACGATGAGCGACCGGTCGTAGCGTGCCAGGGCCTCGATGGCGGCCGGCCCGTGGTAGGGAATCTTCAGGAACAGGGGCCGGCCGGAACTGGTCACGCCGGCCAGCGTGCGGACGATCTGATCGTTGACGAATTGGGCGAGGTCTCCGGGGGCGTGCTCCCCCGGGGCGTTGGGATCGAAGACCTCGAGGAAATGGCGAAAGCCCTTCCGTTCGGCCTCCAGGCGGAACTCGTTGTAGGCGGCGAGCGTCGCGTGGTCCAGCGCCACGTCGTTGTTGAACGTGACGGAATACAATCCCAGGTCGGCCCCGCGCTCGCGCTCCCCCGGAGCGCACTCGGCCTTGCCGCACATGATGTGGTCGATCGTCGCCGTGCGGAACGGCCGCGCGGGCTGCGAACCATAGCGGCCCGAGCCGGCAGCCAGCCAGATGTCGCTCGTGTCGTTGGCCCTGACGGCGGGCGTGATCTGGCTGGAGTCGAAGAGCCGCTCTCCGATGGTCAGGATTTCGCTCGTGCTGGCGCTCATCAACATGATGTCCACCAGACCCTGGGCGACGACTTGGCGGATCAGGTCGCGATAATCGTCCAGCGTGCGGAAGTGGGCTTCACCGGCATGGTGCTCGGGGCTCTTGCCCGGAGCGGACAGACCGAACGCCATGTCGGCGTCCTTCGCATCGGCAAGGATGAAGTCGCGACAGGAGGGATCGGCGAGGATTCGGGCGAGTTTCTGATCGAGCGATTTCTGCATCACGATGGTCTCTGCGAAGAAGGCGGACAACCGTTCCGGTTCGTTTCGGGGTCCGGTCCTTCACGCCGCCAGGCTCGACACGTGCTGCCAAGCTGGCGCCTGGGAACCCGGAAATCTGGGAATGGCAAGGTTCCCAAGCTGGCGTGTGGAACCCAGGATTAGGCTGATTTTCGGGGCAGGGAGCCACGATCCCCTCGGAACGGTCAACCTTCAAGTATACCGCACAGGGGAGGACCGAGAAGACGGAGCGGGATTTTTGTGGCCGCTCGAAACCGCTCTTTTCGCGCCTCTTCGCCCGAAATAGCGCCCGACGGGAGGATTTCCGGGAAACCTGTTCCGGTCGGACGAGATCCTCTGCCGGCACACCGCGCCAGGGTGGGCCGGGCGGCAGGCAAAACCCACGGGCCACGCCCCGCCAAGTCCCATCGCCGGCGGCGCGCCGCCGCTACGGAACGCGGGACTTGAGCGTGAAACTGGTGTAATGCAGGCCGCCTTGATCGTCGAGCATGACGGCGGCGCTGGGAGGAAAGTATTTCTCCAGGGTCGCGAACGGCGGCAGCGGATGGCCTTGGATCGCCGCTCCGAGTGCCCGCAGCGGGCCACGGCGGCGGGGCCGGCGGGCGAGTTCCTCCGCGCCCTGTTGCCGCAGTGGCTCGAACCACGCGGCGGTCCGCTCGGCCGGCCGCTGGAACCGGACCATCACCGGGGCGGCGCCTCCGGCCAGTTGGTCCATCTGGCCGATCATCTGCTGGAAGTCGGCCGCCTCCGCAAGGCGCTTCATCCCGCCTCGCGCCGCCATCAACGCGGCCTTGAAGAGGGCCTCGCGGTCGGCCACGATCAGCCAGTCGCCGACGATTCCGAAGCATGGGGCGCGCAGCGACTGCTGCGGGGTCTCGGCCGTCTGCGTTGGCCGGGAAACGACCTCATAATATTCGGCGCCGGCGAACTGGCGGCGCATCAGCCGGCTGCTGTTCTTCCCAGCCGACTCTTCCAGCAGCTCGTGGGCGTTGGCCTCCGGAACGAGCTCCATCGCCAGCAGGAAGGCCTCGCTTGCCGAGACGACCGGCTTCTCGACCCATCGCACCGAGGTGATCCGCCCGCTCAGCGCCGGCAGCACTTCTCCCAGCAGGTCGACGCCCAGCGGGGCACTGAGCCTGGCCGTGATGAAGTCGTCGAGCGATCCTTCGCCGCGGAATGTGTCGAACAGCGTCCGCAGCGTGTCGACCGATGCGTTCAGGTCCCAATGGATCGTCAGGTAGTCGGCGGCGTCGGCGGGCACCCAGTCGGGCGGCGTCATCCGCCCGGGCTTCGGCTTGACCATCGCCACGACGCCCTTCCGCGGACTGTCGAGGATCAGGTGGGCGTGCCAGAGACTGTCGTAGGGGCCTGCATCCAGCTCCACCGCCCCGCCGGCGGCCTTCACCCCGTCGAGGCCCAAGGCGGGAAGCATCATCAACGCGACTTGCATATCGAGCCGATCGCGGGCCCCGGCCTCGAACATGGCCAGCGGATTGATGTACCAGATCGCCTGGGGTTTTGGGTTGAGGCGGCGGCTGCCCTGCATGATCGCCGCGAAATCGGGACGGGCTGCCAGCGTCGGCCCATCCTGCGCTTCCCAGAGCCTGAGCACCTGCTCGAGCGGCTCGGGGGCGTTCGACCAGACCAGGGTCTCTTCCTTTTTGAAAAAGGCGAGATCCTGCTGCCCGCGGCCGACATCCTCGAAGACCGTGATCGGCGTTTCCAGAACCAGCTTTTCCGAGCGGCGGTTGCCGGCCTGTTCGATCCGTTCGACGATCGCCTGCACAAGGCGCTTTGCCTTGGACGCATCTTCGCCCGTGTCGATCAGCAACACCGGCGCCGGATTTCCGTTCTCCTGGGGCACCACGGCGATCGCCAGTTCGCCCTGGGGGATATCGAGCAGGTCGGCGGTGGTCAGTCCGACGCTCTCCCGCAAGGGGGCCGTTGCCGCATCGATCGAGCGGAGCATGTCGGCGACCGCCGGGGCAAGGGCCGGTTCATCGATCAGCCCGCCAATCGCGGTTCGGGCAAGGCGCGCCCTGGCGTCGGGCACGTCAAGCACGGAGACGAAGAGCAGCGTTTCCTCCGGCGCCAAGCACGCCGCAGGGGGCCTTGCCGCATCGGCGGCGGCGCACGCCAGCAACGGCCACCCTGTGGCCAGGCCAATCATGACAAGACACTCGCAAAAGCTGATTCGCATCGTCGCCTCCACCGGTCAGAGCGACAGGACGAACTGGACGAGATCGGCGAGCTGCTCGGCGCTGAGCTCGTGCGCGCGGCCGTGCTTGCCCTCGGTGAGCAACTGCTCGATCGTTGTATAGCGGCCGTCGTGCATATACGGCGCGGTCCGCCAGACTTCCACCAGGGTCGGCGTGTCGAAAGTCGCCTGGTTGTCCAGTTCCCCCCGCGACCCCACGTCGTACGCCTTCCGATCGGTGTAGAGGGGGGCCGGGTGGCAGCCCGCGCAGCCGACCTTGTCGCTGTTGAACAGCCGCTGGCCGCGCTCCGCCGCCGGGCTCAGCCGCCCAGCCACCAGAAAAGGGCTCGGCAGGGGTGCAAGCGACTTGAGCCAGGCGTCGATCGCCGCGGCCTCGTCTTCGGGCCGTTCGGACATCAGGATATGCTTGATACCGGAGCGGACGGCCGCCTCCGCCGTAGCGCGAACGCCGGAAGCCATGGACGGGGGAGTCAGGTGGGACAGCAGCAGGCTCTTGGTGTTCTTGGGGTTGCCCTCCCCGTCGTTCAGCAGATCCCAGTTCAGCGCGTCGGCGCGGCCATCGGGATGGCAACTCGCGCAACTCTGCCAGCCGCGGCGGCAGATGCGGCCGTCGTGAAACAGCATTTCGCCGCGGCGGACCGAATCCCATTGGGGCTTGGGCCCGAGCGGGATGCTATGCACCGTGGCATGTTCTTCGTCGCAGAGGGCTACGGCGGCGATGCTGTCGGTGAAATATTCCGCCACGTAGACCTGCGAGCCGAATGTCGCCAGGCCGCGCGGCCCCACGCCGGGCAGCTTCACGCGCTGCCGGAATCCCGCGAGGAATCCGGGCGCGTTGACGAGGTCCTCGCCGTTGGAGATTCTGGTATAGACATCCGAGCTGCCATCGAAGAAGGCCGCGTTGGAGAAAGCCACCAAGGGCAGTTGCTCAAGAGTCGAGAGGAGCAACGGGGCGTCGATCACGCTCAGCTCGTGCGTTCCCGCGTGCGACACGCAGATCCAGCGGCCGTCGGCCGTGCAGGCGATCCCCCACGGATTGGCTGCTCCATCCCAGATGCCATCCAGGAGCACAGTGTTGAGCACCTCGCGGCGGCGAACGTCGACCACCGTCAGCGCGTTGTCGTTGATCCACCCCAGGTCGACCTGGATCGTGGGCAGATGATAGCGCGCCAGGACGTGGGCGAGCAGGACATAGTTGCCGTCCGGAGTGAAGGCGATTCCCCGCGCGCTGGTCGAGCCGGTGATCAGCCGGACCTGCGCGGTTTCGAACGTCCGCGTGTCGACCACGCTGACGACGGCAGCGCCCGCAAGCACCCCATAGCGGTCGGCCGGCCCAGCGTGCAGCAAATTGGCCACCCAGAGTTCGCTGCCGTCGGGCGAGACGGCGGCGGCGACCGGCTCCCTTGAGACGGCCACCCGCGCAAGCGGTTTGCGCTGTTCGAGGTCGAACACCGAAACATCATGATCAAAGCGATTGCAGACGTAGAGCCGCTTGCCGTCGGGCGAGACCGCCGGGGCCGTGGCCGTGTGGCCGGCGGGCAGGCTGGCGATGACCTGGCCGGAGGCCGCGTCGATTTCCAGCACCACGCTGGCCGCGGCGGCGCAGGCGACATAGACCCGCCGCCCATCGGGACTGACCGCCAGTCCGGCCGGCTCTGCCGGCGTCGATATCCTGCGGATCACGTTCCCCTCCGGCAAACCGACGATGGCCAGCTGGCGGGCGTCCGACAGGCAGACGAACAGCCGTCGCCCATCGCCCGACACCGCGGCTGCCGAAGGACCGAGATCCGCGGCGGCCCGAGGTCCGGCGGCGCTGCCGGCCGGAACCGGCCCGCAGGCGGCCCAGACAACCAATGCACAACGCAGGCTGGCGGAGATTCCGAGTTTCTTCATGAACCGACACCTCCCGGCGGTCGAACGGCCAGGCCCCGAGCTTCGGCGCCGCGCCGCTGGATTCTGGCGGGATGGAAACCCTGCTTGCCGGGGCGCAGCGCCTGGTTTCGTCGGAACGCTCCGTTCAAGGAGCCGCCGCGAGTTCGAAATGCAGCTTCTGCGGCCTGGCCGCTTCGCGGATTCTCGCGTCGGCCCGTTCGATCTCTTGGCCGAGCGCCGTGAGTTTTTCCTCCAGCTCTGCAGTCGCGCTCTCGGCGCGGGCTTTCGACAGGCCGCGCCACTGGCTGACCAGGCTCTCCTTGGCAGCCACGGCCGCCAGAACGGCTCGCCCTTGGGCCGCGATCGGATTGATCTGCTTGGCTTGGGGCGGAGCATCCAGGGCGGTCAGGTTCACGCCCGCCTCCAGCTGCTCGGCCGTTACCGCTGCGGCCACGGCGCCGTTGATCTTCAGCGTGTATGCGCCCTTGGCGAGGCCGGTCACGCGGAGCGTGTACTGGCTGAGTTCGAGAATCACGGGGTAGAACGGCACAACCGCGCGGGCCTCGTCGGGCACGGGCAGCGGCAATCGCTGGTCGAGCCGATCGAAGGCGATCTTGCCCTCCGCGGCCTCGATCTTGTCGACCTCGCATCCCTTGGCCTCGCGGAGCGTGCCGCGGGCGTCGAGCGTGACGCTGCTGACAAAGCCGTCGGCGCCGAGCTGCTTCAAAAGGGCGGTGGCCATCATCAGCTGGCCGGGCGGGCCGGGATGGACCGCGTCGCCCTGCATCGACACCGGCCTGGTGGGGCTCGTTTCCTGGGCCGCCAGGAACGCCCTCAGGTGCTCCGCGCCGAGGAGCGAATCGTCCGCGGCCAATTCGTGCAGGACGGGCAGCGAATTGGCCAACAGCTCCTTCGGTTTGTTGTTGCCCCAGATATCGAGCAGGGCATGGAACTGGTCGGCATAGGGGAGCTTCTCGCTGGCCGTGAATGTTCTCAAGGCGACGGCATATTCGTGCAGGCGCTGGTTGCGGCCGAGCCGGCTCAGCGTGCTGCCGTTGTTCATCGGGCTGGCCGAGAAGATCACCGGGCGGGCGTTGATCGCGCGGATCCGCTCGACGAGCACGCCCATGTTGGCCACGAATTTCTCGGTCGGCGTTCCGCCTTGATCGTTCATCCCCAGCTCGACGGAGACGACGGTCGGCTTCCAGGCGGCGATGTCGTAATCGAATCGGGCCAGCGTGCTGGGGATCGTGTGGCCGCCGACCCCCGAATTGCGGAAGGCGAATTTGAGTTGGGGATAGCGCGCGAAACAGAAGGCTTCGAAATAGTTGGAGTGCAGGTGCTGGGCCGTGATGCTGTCGCCGGCCATCACCCAGACATCGCCGTCCTTGAGGGGGAAATCGGCCAGCGTCTGCGCGGCGGCCGTCAACGCCGCCGCAACCAGGGCGATCGCCAAGAGGAAGTCCCGATAGACGTGCCGCATCACTCGCCCTCCGACTTTGATCAGGGAGCCGGTTGCGATTGTCCGGCCCCGACTTGCTTGTTGCGGCCGCCGGAACTCGCCACGGCGGCTCGACAACGCTGAGTCTCATCGTCGCGGTGGGCCGTGTCAAGCACCCCGCTGAAGTTCCGTCGCCGACTCGGATGCACGGCCGTCGGGCGGGCGGCTCAGGAATCGACCCGCAGATCGTAGCAGTAGAGGGATTTGCTGTCGCGCACGTAGAGCCTGCCGCCGGCCAATGCGGGGTATGTCAAGGTTTCGTCGCAGAGCTTGCGGCGATCGAGGATCTGGCACGACTGGCGATTGGCGGCCAGGAGCAGGAGCTGGCCGTCCTCGCACATCACAAGGGCGCGGTCCTGGGAGACAATCGCGTGGCAGACGCCCTTGACGCATTCCTCGTCGTCGTAGATCCAGAGGGTCTTGAGCAGGCCCTTGGGATTGGCCGCCGCGGCGTCGGCCAGCACGAGCCCGGAGCTGGCCGCGAGGACCGTTTCGCCCCAGACGGTAGGCGTCGACACGTCAGGCGCGATGTCCTCATTGATGGCGGCGGGTTGTTCAAGGATTGCTCCCTCCTGGTGGAAGGAGAGGAGCCGCGCCCCCTCCTGGTCGCTGGTCAGGAGGAGCTTGCCGTGGACCGCGACGGGTGAGGGGACGATGTAACCCGAGGCGTTTTCGACCGGGGCTTCCCAGAGGCGCCGGCCACTGGCCAGGTCCCAGGCGCCGGCCGTGCGCTCGTCGTAGCCGACAACTTGCTCGACGCCGCCGAGGGTGGCCAGTGTCAAGTTGGCGTAGTTCAGTCCGTGGCCGGCGCCAGTCCAGAGGACCGCGCCGGTTTCCGGGTCCAGCGCGGCGACGGGGCCGCCCTTTCCGCCCGGGCTGACCAGGAGCTTTCCGTGCGCAATCAGCGGCGAGGCGGTGTAGCCCCACGCGGGTGTCTTCTGGGCGAACTCGGCCGCCAGGTGTTTCCGCCAGGCGAGGCTGCCGTCGGCGATGCGGAGGCAGTACAGCTCGCCCCAGGCATTCAGGCAGAACACCTTGCCATTATGAATCAAGGGAGCGGCGCGCGGGCCGGCGCCGTAGTCCATCTCGCGGTCGTTGGGATACTCGTGGACCCACCGCGGCTGGCCGTCGGCCGCGCCAAAGCACCGCCAGTAGTCCCGTTCGCGATCGTGATCGGCGGCGACGACGCTCCCTTCGCCGACGGAGATCGGCGCATGGCACTCACCGGCCGTCTGGCGACTCCAGAGGAGCTTCTCTGGAGGGAGCCGGCGGGGGACCTCCGCCGAGAAACCGTTGCCATGCGGGCCGCGCCAGCAGGGCCACTCCCCGCCGGCGCCGGCCGCCGGGCGGGGCTGGGCGGCGGCCCCGCTGGTCGCTGCCGGCGGCGCCGCCGCCGGCTCCTGGGCTCCTTGGTGCAGGGCGTAGAGCGTGCCGCGGAGGAGCACGTAGACGACGCCGTCGGCGACGATCGGCGTGCAGTCGGCGCCGATGCGGATTGAGCTGAGCTGCTTTTTCTCCTTCCCCGCGGCCAGCACGTGGAACGACTTCTTCGTCACCAGGTAGACCTTGCCGTCCGCGACCAGGGTCGAGCCCCACGTTTCGTTGCCGGTTTCGAAGGTCCAGAAGCAGTGCCCCGTGTCCGCGTCGAGGCAATAAAGGCGGCCGGTGAGGTCCGCGATGTAGACCAGGCCATCGGCGATCGAAGGCGTCGAGAGGCTGCGATCGATCTGGTCGAAACACCAGATTCTGCCGCTTTGGGTGATGTCGCCGCTGCCGGTGGCGTCGATGCAGTGCAGGGCGCCGCGGCCCGGGCCGTGGCGCGGGTCGCGCCCGATCGCGACATAGACCCGGTTGTTGTGAAACGCCGGGCTGCCGACGATCTCGCTCATCGAGAGCAGGCGGCCGTTGGCGTCGCGGTGTTTCGCCAGGTCCCGCTTGATGGGCTCCGTGTCGCCCTTTGCCCAGCGGATCACATCGATATCGCCGAGCGAGTAATTGTCGACGCCGATCACCTTGTATTCGGGGAGGTTGCAGTCGTAGCTCCAGACCTTCCGCAGCTTGACGGGCGCTTGCGGCACGTCCCGCAGGGCCTCGAAGGCGTAGCAGAGGCCGTCGCCCCCGCCGTAGAAGACGAGCCGCTTGCCGTTCACTTCACCCATCGACGGCGGAGACCACTGCCCGTGCAGCATCGCGTGCCCGATCCGTTCCGCGTCGGTGGCCAGCAGCCGGCCGGTCCGCTTGTCCAGGGCGATCAGGTTTGGAGCGTCGGGGTTCGGCGGCGCGGCGGGTTTTCCGTACCAGCCCGGCCAGCGCTCGATCCCGTTGCAGCTGGAGATGTAGAGCATCTGGCCGTCGATCAGCGCGGCGTTGCTGAACGTGTCGGCCGGCCGGGTTTTCACCTCGGTCCAGAGGTCGTAGGCCCAGAGGATATCGGCGTCGGAGGCTTCGAGCGTGGCGGGCTGTTGGCCGTCGCCCGCCTTGTAGCGGGCCTCGTCGAGGAACGGCCCCTGGTTGCCGTTGGCCAGGCCGTGGACATCGAGGCAAACGACTTCTCCGCGCTGCGTCAGCGCGTAGGCCCGGTCGCCATCCAGCGAGGTTGAGGAGCAGACACCCCAACCCAGCGTCTGCGCGTGCGTTGCGACCAGGTAGTCCCAGGGGCTCCACTCGTCGTACTTCTCCGGCCGCTCCGGGGTGGGGAAGTCGCGGGCCGGGCAGATCAACTGCCAGAGCAGGTCGCCCGTCTCCGCGTCCAAGCACTTGATCGCCCCACCTTGGCGGCCCGGGCCGGACGTGCCCACGAGCACCCGCCCGCCGGCTACCGTGGGGTTGCCCCACGTGGTCGTGCCGAGCCGCACTTTCCACTTCACGCAGGGGTTCTCGTCGGAGGTGAAGAAGGTCGTGTCTTCGCCGGCGGGCGCCCGCAGGTCCGGCAGGTGCGTTTCGGGAGAGACCATGTTTCGATCGGCGGTCCGCCCCCACTCGGGCCAATCAGCCCCTCGCGATGTTGCCGCCAGGAGAACCACTCCGGCGGCCAGGCCGGCCGACAGGACTGTCTGCATCTTCACGAAAAACCCTTTCGTATCTTCGGTTGGAGAGTGCGACCTGCGTCGGGCGATCCACCCCGGATGCTCCGATTCACGCGCGCCGCGCCGTGTTCAATGGATTTGGCGGATCGTTGGCCAGCGGGCCCCCGGCCTAGCGGTCGGCGATCCGATTGCCCGGGGCGCCGCCCGGCGGTTGATACCAGAGCGAGCGCCAGTAGGCCCGGTCGGTCGCATAGACGTCGATCCGATCCTTCATCCGGTCGGTGTCCGGCGGGAGGATGCCGTAGCGGATCATTTCCCGGACGTAGTGCCGGGTGGGCCGGAAGTCCGGCATGTCGAACCGCTTGAGCGTGTACAGCTCGGTCTTGGCCCTCTCGATCGCCCGCAGAATCGCCTGGTAGTCGCCGTCCTCGGTGCTGGCGAAGACCGCGGCCGGTTGGGCGGGCTGGCCGCCGGCGGGCTTCGTCTGGCACCATCCGTAGCCGCCCGCCTCCTTGGCCAGCGGCGCCCGCAGAATCATCGACTTGGCCGGCTGCGTCAGGTTGTAGAGATTCAAGCAGTAGCTGACCGGCACGTTCAGGAATCCGGTATATTGCTGTTTCTTGTGGGTGCTCCGCCCCATCGGCAGCTTCGCATCGTGGCACGCCGCGCAGCGGCGTTTGACGATCGCGTCGACCGGCTCGCCGCCGTCCGGGCTGGTCTTGGTGACCACCGTGCCGTAGGTCACGGGGAAGTCGTCCGGATCGGGCCGGGTGTGCCCCGGCGAGGGGGGCGTGCCGGGGCGCAGTCCGGCGTAGGTGCCCGGATAGGTGGCGCCGGTGTCGATCCACAACTGCACCGTCCAGCGTTCCTCGTCCGAGAGCCTGGCCCCGTAGTGGCTGCCGTCGAGCTTGTCCATCAGGGGGCTGGCGGCGGAGCCGAACCCGCGGGCCGGGCGGTTGCCGTCCTCCTCGTAGCCCTCGCTGTCGCTCACCTGGTCGCCGGCAAACAGCGCATAATAGCTCTGCGTGAACCAGTCGTTGTAGTCGCCGGTGAGCACCACCCGGCCGTCCGGCTTGTCCGGATTGTGGCATGCGGTGCAGTGCTTGTCCCAGATCGGCTGGACGTGGCGCGGGTAGTCGATCACGTCCGGCACGCCGGCGATCGGCTCGATCTTGCTGGCGGCGCGGGCCGTCGCCTGGAGCACGGCCGCGCTCCGCGGCGATTCCCCCCGCCTTTCGTGGCAGCCCACGCAGGAGAGGGTCTCGCCGGGCATCACCGAGCAGTAGCTCTGCATCCGTTTGACCGTGCGGCCCTGCTCGTCCAGGGCGACGAAGTACAGGCTCCGCAGCGCCGGCGCTGCGAAGTGCGCCGAGCCGTCGTCCTCGACCGGCACGGTCCCCAGAATCCGCTTCAGGGTGAACGTGCCGTTCATGCTGATCGTCTGCTGGACGCCGCTGAAATTGACCGGCTTGGGGAGCTGCTCCAGGATCAGCAACCGCTTGATCTGGCCGGGCTCGACTCCTTCCATGTTCCGCCCGTGATGCACGTCGGCCACGACCAGCCGCCCGGTCGTCGCCTCCGGCGTTGTCCGCGGCACGATCGACCGCTCGCGCCGCCGCGGGCCGATCACGCCCGGCTCGTGAAGCATCCTTTCCGCCTCGTAGACCTCCTCGGTGTTCCCCGCGCTGTCCAGGATCACCAGGCTCTTGTTGCGGGCGACCAGGAAGCAATCCGGCGCGAGCGGGTAGGGATCGCGGAACGCATCCGTGCCCCCCATCCACCCGGCGGCCATCTTGACCGGCGGGCTGATCTGCCGCGGGCGCTGCGGGCTGTCGGGACCGGCCTTGGCGTCCAGAATCATCACGTTCCCCTCGTGCTCGCGATTGCCGTGGCCGGGCGAGAAGATCGCCACGATCCGGTCCGTGCCGGGGATCGGCTTGGCGTCGATCATCAGCGTCCACTTGCCCGGCGGCTGCGTGTTCCCGAAGACAATCGCCTGGTTGGCGCCGTCCGGGTTCATCGTCCAGAGGCCGTGGAACTTCTGCGGGGCGCGGTCCACGTACTCCCAGCGGGTGTAGAGGATGCGGCCGTCGGGCAGCACCGCGGGGGTGTTCTCGTGGACGATGTTCGACGACAGCGGGTGGATCTCGCCCCGCGCGTCGAGCCGGTGGAGCGTGGCCACCGGCGTGTACCAGCAGGCCACGAACCGCTTGCAGCGCGAGGAGGGGAAGACGATGTCGCCGTCGGGCAGGTACACCGGCTCGATGTCGTCAAACGGGCCGTCGGTCAGTTGCCGCAGGCCCGCTCCGTCGGTCCCGATCTGGTAGAGGTGGAAATACCGCGTTCCGCCGGGCCGGTAGGAAAAGACGAGCTTGTCGCCGTCGTGGTGCACCGCCGGGTCGCGAATCGAGCCCTGGGGGTCGTCCACCAGGACGCAGACCTCGCGGGTGCGGAGATTGAGCTTGCAGAGCTTCGCCCCGCCGGGGGCGTGCATCAGTCGCTGCGGGTCGAGCGACCAGTGGCCGAAGTTGGCGTAATAATGGCCGTCGCTGTGCAGGTTCCGGACGGCGAAGACGACCTCCTCGGCGCCGCCCATCGCCTCCAGGGCCTTGGCGCGGAGGCCGGCTGCCGCCGCCTCTCCGCTCTCCGTTCCGCCGCCCTGGGCGCTCGCCGGCGCGGGCACCGCAGTTGCCGCCCGGGCAGGATGGCTCCCGGTCCCCCCGCACGCCGCGAGCACCGCGAGCATCCCGAGCCAGACGACCCGAGTTCGACGTCGCATGGGTTCCTCCCTCCTGATGCATGCCTGTTGTGGCGGGATCGCTGGGGCCTGGCGGACCGCGTGGGGAATCCGGATCATAGCCACAGCCCGCCGTCGACGAAGATCGATGTGCCGGTGATGTATCGCGCCGCATCGGACGCCAGAAACGTGACCGTTGGCGCGATGTCTTCCGGTTCGGCGATGAACCCGGCGGGAATCTTCTCGATCACCTTGGCTTCGTAAGCGGGGTCGGCGAGGACCTTCCGGTTGATGTCGGTCCGCGTCGCCCCCGGGCAGACGTTGTTGATCGTGATTCCGTAGCGGCTATACGATTTGGCGATTTCGCGCATCATCAGGGCCATGCCGCCCTTGCTCATCCCGTACAGGGCGGAGAACCCCGTCGGCGTCAGCTCGTGGAGCGAGGAGACGTTGACCACCCGCCCCCAACCGGCGTCGCGCATCTTCCGCAGCGCCCGTTGCGCGCAGAAGAACGCGCCCTTGAGGTTCGTTGCCATCACCGCGTCGTAGGTTGCCTCGTCGAAATCGCAGACGTCGGCCCGCGGTTCGATCCCCGCGTTGTTGACGAGGATGTTGACCGCGCCGGAGCTGGCTTCGGCGGCGTCGAACATCCGATCGATGTCGGCCTTGTTGGCCAGGCCA
>Ga0209722_1001603_pt1 | contig 19444 bp, 21 predicted proteins | sample BioC12SIPDNA_2_FD_185745 | JGI IMG/M metagenome (GOLD analysis project Ga0209722, IMG submission 185745) | Anaerobic biogas reactor microbial communites from Washington, USA - Biogas_R1_A C12 SIP DNA (SPAdes) (version 2) | ecosystem: Engineered > Bioreactor > Anaerobic > Unclassified | place... | reverse complement strand
TCACCCCCTGAACTGCTACCGGAACGGAGATCAGAAGAGGCCACCGGTACTTCGCCCCCATGCCACCGAAGCAACAATCCACCGTTTACCCCGATTGTTTGTCCATCAATTACCTCCCTTGCGCTCAATCAACTCACGCTGATGTCGCGGATGTCCCGGCTGACCGCCGCGTTTTTTCTTCGGCCCCTTTTTCTTTTTTCGCGGGGGCTTCGCATGAGGGTGTTGACTGCTAGGTGGCAGCGAGGAGTTCTGTGGACTCAAGGCCAATCTGGCTTCCAGCTTTTGAATCCGGTCGATGAGCGATGCCACAAACACTCGAACCGCCGGCGTCATTTCGGCGTCGATTTCGGGAGGTACCTGGATGGGCTCGGCAGTCGTGGACGACATAATAATCTATGTCGTCACCGAAAACGCCGTTCGTGTCCAGATCAGTTTTTTGCCAGGCCGTCCACCGCCTATCGCTGGCCGTTGCCCACTCATCGCTGCCTGTCTGTCGTCGTCGCCCGATGGGCACGCGTCGTTGACCGCTGGCTGGGGGCCGCCGGCATCCCGGCCGTCAGTCGCTCATCACGGGACGATAATCCCCATCGTCCGCGACCGCTCTCACATCGTCGACGCGACATTGCCGACCGCCAACGTCCCCAGTTATTGAGCACCTGCGTCCGCCCCGGGGCGTGAACGGTTACGTGTAACCAATCCCAGCCCGCGGCCAATCCGCAACATACGCATCGAAGACGCCGTTCCGGCTTTAGTGTAACCAATCCCAGCCCGCGGCCAATCCGCAACGCGGTGAGTGGGATCCAGCAGTCGGTGCCCAGTGTAACCAATCCCAGCCCGCGGCCAATCCGCAACAAAGCCTTTGCGATCGCGTCGATGTTCTCGAGTGTAACCAATCCCAGCCCGCGGCCAATCCGCAACTCAGCCCACCGCTCGAACGCCTTGTCCGACAGTGTAACCAATCCCAGCCCGCGGCCAATCCGCAACGAGAGGGGAGATCAGATCGCATACGAGGCGAGTGTAACCAATCCCAGCCCGCGGCCAATCCGCAACGCCGATGCCATCTTGCAGGCCATCTTCGCAGTGTAACCAATCCCAGCCCGCGGCCAATCCGCAACCTGGTTGTGGTCGCGCCGTACGCGGCCCGCAGTGTAACCAATCCCAGCCCGCGGCCAATCCGCAACAACGCCTGCGCGATCGCGTCGATGTTCTCGAGTGTAACCAATCCCAGCCCGCGGCCAATCCGCAACACGGTGAAGATTGCGGCCACGACTCTTTCTAGTGTAACCAATCCCAGCCCGCGGCCAATCCGCAACTTGCCTGACGGTCGCGGTCAACCAGATCGTAGTGTAACCAATCCCAGCCCGCGGCCAATCCGCAACCGGGGCTGCAGCGGTTCGGCCGGGGCGTCGAGTGTAACCAATCCCAGCCCGCGGCCAATCCGCAACGACGATGCCACCCAGTGCCAGAGCTTCGACAGTGTAACCAATCCCAGCCCGCGGCCAATCCGCAACACTGGTGGCGCTGGTGGCGCGACGAGCGGTAGTGTAACCAATCCCAGCCCGCGGCCAATCCGCAACCTGTTCCCCACGCGATCAATCCCGATGACCAGTGTAACCAATCCCAGCCCGCGGCCAATCCGCAACACGTGCGGGCCTCCTTGCAGTTGTGTATCAGTGTAACCAATCCCAGCCCGCGGCCAATCCGCAACAGACCAACTCTTTGCCGAGAGCGGGCTGTTAGTGTAACCAATCCCAGCCCGCGGCCAATCCGCAACCTCGACGCCGCGCGCGGCACGTCGGGCAACAGTGTAACCAATCCCAGCCCGCGGCCAATCCGCAACTTGGCCAGGGTGGTCGTGAGGCTCGACAACAGTGTAACCAATCCCAGCCCGCGGCCAATCCGCAACGATAGCGCACTCGGCCGCTGATGTCGCAATAGTGTAACCAATCCCAGCCCGCGGCCAATCCGCAACACCATACTCTCGACGGCCTTGGCCTCGATGAGTGTAACCAATCCCAGCCCGCGGCCAATCCGCAACACGATGTGCCGCTGGCCCCAGCCGGCGCGCAGTGTAACCAATCCCAGCCCGCGGCCAATCCGCAACCTGGGCTGCAGCGGTTCGGCCGGGGCGTCGAGTGTAACCAATCCCAGCCCGCGGCCAATCCGCAACATGTCCCAGCCCACGCCCCACTGGCCGCGGAGTGTAACCAATCCCAGCCCGCGGCCAATCCGCAACCTGTAGGCTCGGGACGGGTGGGACCACTCGAGTGTAACCAATCCCAGCCCGCGGCCAATCCGCAACATGCGGTCGACGCGGTAGTTACCGCACGCCGAGTGTAACCAATCCCAGCCCGCGGCCAATCCGCAACACGCAATCGCACGCGCCCGTCTGGTACGCGAGTGTAACCAATCCCAGCCCGCGGCCAATCCGCAACCGACACATGGCGTCGAGGACCCTTTCGGCAGTGTAACCAATCCCAGCCCGCGGCCAATCCGCAACTTGCCTGACGGTCGCGGTCAACCAGATCGTAGTGTAACCAATCCCAGCCCGCGGCCAATCCGCAACACGCGGTAGAAGGTCGGGCACAAATCGGCAGTGTAACCAATCCCAGCCCGCGGCCAATCCGCAACATCAGGTCCTTTTCCCAGTCCACGCTGCCGAGTGTAACCAATCCCAGCCCGCGGCCAATCCGCAACCCGCGTTGTGTCGCCGTCTCGTCGCCCGATAGTGTAACCAATCCCAGCCCGCGGCCAATCCGCAACAGCACGTGGCCGGTGAATCCCGGCTCCCAGAGTGTAACCAATCCCAGCCCGCGGCCAATCCGCAACATTGTGGGTGTGCCGCGCGGTAGACTCAGAAGTGTAACCAATCCCAGCCCGCGGCCAATCCGCAACAGTAATCCGGCTCCGTGCGCATCCGCTGGAGTGTAACCAATCCCAGCCCGCGGCCAATCCGCAACGCGCGGTTGATCCTCTGGCCGCAGTCGGAAGTGTAACCAATCCCAGCCCGCGGCCAATCCGCAACGTCGTGGGCGGCACCGACGAGGTCCACCTGAGTGTAACCAATCCCAGCCCGCGGCCAATCCGCAACTTGCCCCCGTGCCGTGTCCCCGTGGATGCGAGTGTAACCAATCCCAGCCCGCGGCCAATCCGCAACCGCCGACAGCCGCGGCCAATTCCTCCATTAGTGTAACCAATCCCAGCCCGCGGCCAATCCGCAACTATCGATCCTGCGGCCGTGGTGGTGTCACGAGTGTAACCAATCCCAGCCCGCGGCCAATCCGCAACGGGGGAAACGGGATACAATAACGTATTCTGAGTGTAACCAATCCCAGCCCGCGGCCAATCCGCAACCTCGACGCCGCGCGCGGCACGTCGGGCAACAGTGTAACCAATCCCAGCCCGCGGCCAATCCGCAACTCCGCCAGCCTGTCGAACCGCAACCACACGAGTGTAACCAATCCCAGCCCGCGGCCAATCCGCAACGTGATGACGTTGTGGGCGATCGTCGCTCCCAGTGTAACCAATCCCAGCCCGCGGCCAATCCGCAACGTTCCGCGTCCGAAATCCGAGCTGGTCCGCAGTGTAACCAATCCCAGCCCGCGGCCAATCCGCAACCGGATGCGCCGCTCGAATTGTTCCAGCGTGAGTGTAACCAATCCCAGCCCGCGGCCAATCCGCAACTAATCCTTCGGAACCCCGGCAGCACCCTCCCGCGGCCAGATCTGTGAACAGTCTGCACGCCTTCGCCCCAATTGACCCCGCCTTCCAATCGTCCCCACAATACAGATACCGCTTCGTCGCCCGGCCACCGGCCACCAACCCACACCTGCCGGGCGACACGCGAATCGGCAACGTGCCGGTAGGCCGTCATCCACGGCGAGAACGGCACGGGGTCAGGGGACGGAAACCAGTGACGGTCCCCCTCAGCAGCCGCTGACCTGGAACAACAATTCCAGGGAAACCAGAACCGCAAGTCAGCGTCTAGCCCGCCGATTCCGATAACCGGTCATCTGGCCCTCGGTACGCGCGATCGGAGTCGGTGGCAGTCGTCAGTGGTCAGTCGTCAGTGGTCAGTTGCCGGTCGTCAGAGCCCCGATTCTCGGATCCCTTTTCTCGCTTTCCCCGATTCCTGACACGGAACTCCAAGTTGCCGAAACTGACCCCGAAAACCCCTCTAACGGCGAAAAAATGACACGAAAACGGCCGGAACGCACAGTAAGCGGATGTGAATTCGGAAAAACATGCGTATTCCCTGGGAAATCCGCTATCCGGTCAGGTATAGAAAGAGGTTAACGTCCTCCCTCCGGCGGTTTCCGGGGTGGGGCGCTGGGCAAGATCCTGGAGGAAGGCGGGGGGACCCCACGCACCCCGCCCCAAGTCGGCCATTCCGCTGGCCATTCCGCTGGCCATTCTGCCGTCCTTCCGCCGGCTCGGCTTCGCTGGGCTCGGATCGGTCCAAGGGCAGCTATGGCGGCCCACGTGCTGCGCGTGTGTGGACGCAAGCCGTTGTTGTGCTTGTGGTTGCGTGCGGTCCATGCTTTGCCAGACCAGCAAAGACCCTCCCGCCAACGCCCGGCGGAGGGGGCTCGGCCGCCGATCTCGCCCACCGCTCGGACCTGGCGACCGAGGCCGCCGGGCACCGCCGCCGGAGCTGGGCGGATGACGCCGCCGGCGCTGCGGCTCCGTGCCCTGGGCGCTACGTCCGCCGGGTTCGCCAAGGTGCAACATGTTGCCCCTTCCCCGTTCCCTCATCGTCCGCGCCTTCCCGATCGCGGGGCGAGCGTTCCGACGCCAGCGACCGATGCGACCTCGGCCACCGAGTGAAGCCCGGCGATTCTGCGGGCTGCGGTCCTCTGCCCCGTTGCCCCGTCGCTCCGACTCCCTGATTCGATATCTCTGTCCGATTGACAGATTTTCGTCTTGTCTTCGGTTCGCGGTTTCCGGCGACTGGGCGCGTGTGGCGGCGTGACGGTCGGGCGCGTCTTCGGCGCGTCTGTGCGTTGTTGTTCGCTTCGGGTCTTTTCCTTTCTTGCCCATCGGTATGTGTTCACGGCGGGAGCGACCGCCAGCCGGCCCGGCGAATCCGGGAGCGAGAGCAAGCACCAAGAGAAGCAACGAGAGGGGAAGACATGCGGATGAAGACGACCAAGAAGCGGATCGGGCGACCTGCGGACGTGGCGCCGGTGTTCCGGGCGATCCTGGACGCAGAAGGCGAGATTGACCAGGCGAAGGAGCATTTCTGGGCGCTGTTCCTGGACACCAAGGGCCACATTTTGCGAATCGAGCTTGTGACGCTGGGCCTGCTCGATCAAACGATGGTCCACCCGCGGGAAGTCTTCCGGCCCGCGATCGGGATTTCTGCCAAGTCCGTGATTCTCTGCCACAACCACCCCAGCGGCGATCCGGAGCCGAGCGACAAGGACATCCAATTGACGCGGCGGCTGATCGAAGCCGGCAAGCTGCTCGATGTGCGCGTTCTCGATCATGTCATCATCGGCGAAGGCAGCGAGTGGCGGAGCATCGCGGAGGTCGAAGCGATGACATCGCTGGGGCTCGACTTCAACTAGACCCGGTGGAAAGGCCAGCGCCCCTGGACCAGGACCAGGGGCGGCCCGGTTCGAGGCCGGGGGCGGGTACTGCGGAGAGTGACACCAAGACCGACAACACAAGATGCCCAGACATGTACGAGCACCCATCACACCGAGAAGAGCGCCAGCGCCGCGCCGTGTCTCCGCTGATCGACCTTACCGGCTGGGACACGCCAGCGAAGAAGGTCGAGAGCCTGGAAGGCCAGCAAGCGTTGCCCGGCATGGAAGGGGTTGAACAGGAACGGAAGTGGCGCAAGCGGCGCGATGAGGGGCGAGGACAACAACACCTTTTTTGATCGAGGGGAAGCCATGAACGCAGACCTACGCATGTCCCTGCTCGAAGAGATCGGGGCGCAGCTGCCCTATCCGCTCGACATGGCCGTTGTAGTGCATGGCCTCCGAGGTGTTGACCAGCACGACGGCTTGCTGATCCCGGCCGGCTTCGTCCTGGACCGGCCACACGCCGGCGCCCAGCTTGGTTTCCTCCCCGATCAGCTTCACGCTCGACAGGTGCCCCAGCATCTCGCGCACGTCGCGAATGGGGTACATGCCGGGAGCGGCGTCCTCGTTGGTGCGGCTGACCACGCTCCGGACGGGCGTGCCGAACAGCTTCAGGAGATCCTCGTATTTGAGCCGAGACACGCCACCGAAACGCACGGTCCGGCGGAGGAAGGACGAGTACGCTTCGATGTCACCCGCTTCCGTTTGGCCCAGCACGTCGATCTGCAGGGCATCGGCAATCTGGCGGTCCGTGAACAGGTCCACCTCCGAGGAGCGGGCCGTGTTGGCAACCTGCGGTTGCTCCGGCGCCGGCGGCTGCCACGCCGGCGCGGCATCCCACAGCGCCACAAGGTCGGCGTAGCACCGCGGCGTCCGTTCCTGTTTTCCGTCCATCGGTTTCCCCGCTGCATGTAGATCGACCTACCAGCACGCCGCCGCGGCTTGATTGCGTCTCGCCCAAAACGCGACATACGCTTGCTCAACCTTAATCTTGAGGCTTCGCGGTCTCTTCTCGCCGCCCACGTCGAGGTCTTTCGCCCAGAAGTCGTTCTTGCGCTCCATGTAGGCCGACAGCTCGCCCAGCGTCGCGTAGCCGGCCGCCCGCAGGTACGTCTCCACGTTGTCGTCCAGGTTCAGGACGCCCAGCGGTTCCGATTTCCAGGAGTCGTCGTCATCCGCCCCGCCAGCGGCGGCCGTCGACGCGGGCGCATCGTCCCGTGGCAGCAGCGGCCGGTTGGCGTCGTTGATCGCGGCCCGTGCGATGTGCTCCAGGTCGGCGGTCCACAGCCCATGCCGCTCGACCACGGCGCGGAACTCCTCGGTGTCGTGCTTCCTAATCCGGCAAACGAGTCGGTCCCGGTCGTTTCGTCTGGGGTTCCCGTCGCTGTCGATCACGACTTGGGCGTGACACAGTTCGTGGTCGATCAGGGCACGCTTCTGGCCGTCGTTCAGCTGGGGCCACGCTTCCTTGTTGAGCATCAGCATGAAGTCAAAGCCGTCCAGCTCCCGGTCGAGATCCGTCCGCTTCCGGCACTGGCCGAGCCGCAGGTGACCATCGGGGTCCGACCGCCAGCCGAGCCGCCACGCGATCCCGATCTTGGCGCCCGCCAGGTGCCCGTGGTCGCGGTCGCGCAACTCCTCCATCAGCCGGTACGGCTCCGTCACTTCACCGGCGTGGACCCGCTTCAGTAGTTGCACGGTGACCTTCTTCCGCTTCTTCGTTTTCGGCTTCGCCATTTCTCCCTTCCTCCAGTGAGATCGGTGCTCCTGTCAAAAAGTCCCGAACGTCTTTCCCGTGCTTCGGCTCGATGTCCCACGGCAATCGGACGGCCCGCAGTTCGGCGGCCAAGCCGTCCAGTGCCCGGCACCACTTCTCAGTCCCGACCTGCCCGGCGTCGTCGCAGTCGCCAACCACGGCCACGCGGAGTCCGGCCAGGGGCTTCGCTTGGTGGGACTGCACCTCGGCCGCCGCGCCGCCGGCTTGGGTAACGATCGCCACCGTCTCGCGTTGCTCCGGCGGCAGACTGGCCCACAGGGCGAGCATGTCGATGGGGCCTTCGACCTTCCAAACCAACTCCACGCCAGCCCGCCGGTCCGGATCGCAGAGCAGCATCAGCGACGAGAGCCCCATCAGCGTGCCCGACGTGGGGCCGACGCTGAGGTGCTTGGCCAAGACGGGCGGCTCGTCCGGCGGCATGTCCTTGGGCGTCACGTCGAACGGCTGGCCGGTCACGTCGAAGATCTGCCAGGCCACCGGATCGGCTTCGAGAAACCACGGGCCATAGCACGGCAGCGCCACGACCTGCCGGCAGTCCCTGGTCCGGCGCTTCTCGCCCGTCTTCTTGTCGCGCCAACAGGGGTAGTAGGCCAGCATCCCGCCGGCCGCCCTGATTGCCTCCGGCGTCACACCGGGCTTGGCGACCATGCACCAGCGTTGAGCCAGCATGTCGTTGCCGGGCGTGTCCCAGGATTGGAATTCCAGCTTGTCCCGCCAGTCGGTCTTGCCGGCCGTTTTCTTCTCCCGGCCGATCGCGACGCCGACCTTCGAGGCGTAGGCTTTCCGTGCGGTTTGCCAGTCGGGGAACCGCCCGACCTTCACCGCGAAATCCCACAAGCTCATCGTGTACGCCGCCGTGTCCCGGCCGCCGCTGTCGCCGTAACAGCCGGATCGGATGTTGATCCAGGCCGAGGGCGAGCGGTCCTCGCGGCCGCAGGCATAACAGCTCACCATCCCCGACGCCCGCGGTTGGCCCTTGAGCCGGACCCCGAGCGCCTCGTATTCGGCGGCCACGTCCAAACGGGAGAGGATCTCCGCGTTGATTTCCTGCGGCGTCCGTACTGATTGACCCACGGCCCGAACCTCCTGCTACGACTTGTTGATCCTGACAACCAGCTCTTTCATCTTCAGAGCCCTCAGAACTTCGCTTTCGTCGCAGTCGCTGAGGATCAGGTTTTCCGGTTCGTTAAGCAGCCCCAGCACATAGCGGCCGACCATCAAGACGAACTCGTCAGATGGCCGAATACACGCGAAGGCATTAAGCCAAATGTGATTGGTTTTGACAGATCGCATTACGTCAGCTTCGTAGCGCGTCAATCGAGTCCTTGTTTCCTTGGTTTTGCGCTTCATCGCCCCAGGTCCCTCCACCACTTGAGCATGACCCTGAACGCCAGCAACTCCGCCCGCCGCCGGTCTCCGGCAAACAGCCAGTGAACCCCGTACCGCCGGGGCCAGGACGCGACGGCGCCCATGATCGACTCACTCGTCACCCGCCGGCCGGTGTCTTGGTCCAGCTCGTCGCAGATCGCCGACAGCGAGCCCTCGACGATCACACACGCGAAGCCGCCGGATTCGACGACGACTTGCATCCTCTCATGCTCCCGCCGGAAGCGAGCGTTGCCGACCGTCACCGAGCCAACCAGGTCGGCCGCGCTCTTCCGCTCGATCACCAGCCGGTCCTCGCAGCCGGCAATCGTGTAGTCGCCGGTCAGGAGCGTTGTCACGTCGCGACGGATGACCCACAGCCGACGCTCGAAAACGATCTCCGTGAAGGTCCAGGGGGCTTGTTCACGGGTGTCCTGAAGAATCACAAATGGACAGACAAAAAGGTCAGGGTCCGACGTGTCTGGCGGCGGACGACGGACGGCTGTGGTTGACGGAGTGCAGATCACCATAGGTTGACAACGCTCCCCGATTCAAACGATGCCAATTCGGGACCGGACAACACAAATGATTCCATTGACCGTACTTCGCGAATCATGGCTGTTTTCCAGGGTGGCTCAGCATGGACGACGAACACTCCCGAATCTGGATGGATTGTCCTTGCGGGTACTATCCCATCGAGGGCGTTGGCGATGATGCTGAGGATCTTGTACTCGCTCTCTTTCATTGGCCGCCCAGGGAACTTATGTTCCAGGACACGGAGAATCTTGGTTGACAATCGAAAGACGACTCCGTCCACATCAGCGAAGTAGAAGCTGTTCGGCAGGTCATCCTTGATGTGCTGCCCATAGGCCGACGAAGACTCGTTGGGCTGCCGTTTCGACTGATGAATCAACCTATCGCCGCATCTAGGGCAATACGTTTTCGGGCAGAGCATCCTACTTCCTCCAAACAATGATCTCGCGGGTCAGGACAAGGCACCTCCGGTGTTCTTGTGCCCACGATACTTGGTTCCCGTTGTACTGCTGGCTCTCATAGGGGACCGAGTACCTCATGTCCACCGACAGCTTGACACGGCGCAGCATTTCGCCGGCATGATCGGTGAACTGTTTGTTTTCCGCCGGCCATTGCGTCGGGCTGATGATGAGGGCGATACATGCCCCTTCAGTCAGCTTCTTTGCCAGATTGCAGATCAGTCCGGCCAGCGTTGCGTGGAAGGTCTCAAGATCCATGTTCGCGAGGTCGGTTGGATCGGAACTGTACTTCCCCTCCGCTTGTTTCCAGTACGGCGGGTCCAGGTAGACAAGGCGAACATCGGACCAGCGCTTGCGTAGATCGGGCAGCGATTGCGTAATGTCAAGCTCTCTGATCTCGCGTTTGCGCTCTTCAATCGGGATTCGATCTGATGCCCAGCATCGCCGCATGCGTTGTCGGCATTTGTCGAGTGTGGAACCACCCCCGGCAAACGGATCAACCACTATGTCGAAAGGAGACGTGTAGAGATAAAGAAGGTTGTCAAGCCATCTTGGCTCGGAGTTTCCAAAGTGCTCGCTCCCAGATGACTTCTCTTGTTGCTTCCAGACGTTGTAAATCGGAACGGCAAACTCCAACTCGTGGTTTGCGTTCGATGTATTCAGTTTGACGATCGCTTCCTGCCGTTTCCTCTCCCACTCGGACTTGACGGATTCAGAAGCGGACTCATCCGGAGCGTCTTCGGTCAAAATGCCGGGTATTGACGAAATTTCAAATTTGCAAATTTTCGTCAATACAGACTGAACCGAGGTTCTTGCTGCCCCAACCTGATCTGCAATCTCCTCTTCCGTATGGCACCGCAGCCACAGGTCCAAAATGGCCGCGTTCCGGGCTTCCTCTTCATCTTTGTCGATTCGAGACAACCATCTGTTGATCGTCACGTAACTCATCGCCAAAACCTCCGACAGTCTTTGCTTGGCTTGTCCTCGCTCCTGCATCGGAGTCTTGTGATAGATCTTTCTCGCCATCGCCATCTTGTCCTTGCGAGACAACTGCATCCCGAATCTGGCGTTCCGTTCAATCGCCAATTCGAGCAAATGAATGTCGTCACGCGTCTCTGTAACGGCACATTCAATCTCCTCCCTGCCGACTTTCTTGTACGCCGTCCACCGGTGCCAGCCGTCGATCAGTACCTTGTTCTGGTTCACCTCGATCGGCGGAAGGACGTCCAAGTCTTCCGCGTATTTCTGAACCGTTGCGGCCGACGTTTCGATCCGCGGGTACAGGTCGTCACGAAACACGATTTCATCTACTCGATACTTCACGAGATCACTCCTTTCGCTACCACAAATCCGAATCAACAATCCTGAGCTTCACGCCGGCCTTCGCCGCCATCTCCCTCAACGTCTCCTGCATGAACGTCTTGCGGCGGTTCAGGAACACTTTCCGGCAGACTGAATCGGCTACGTGCTTCATCCCGACTAGGAAGCACGCCTTCTGCGCCCGGCTAATCCCGGTGTACAGGTGCTCCCTCGACATCACCCCGAATTCGCCGCTGGCTCCGGGGTATTCGTCAAGACAATAAACGGCGATGGGAAACTGTGACCCCTGAGCCTTAAACGTCGTGACGGCGTAGGCCAGATCGAGATCGCATCCAGTATCCGTTCGCTCATCGTCCTTCTGCGGATCCCGCGTGCCGGTGGCCTTGGCGTGCTCGCCTGTCGTCTCGGGGCCATCGTCGGCGCTATCGTCGGCGTTCCGCCGCGAGCCCCGGAACACGATCACCGGCTGGTCGCTGCTGGGGAACTGGACGATGGTCTTCTTCTCTTCGGCGTGAATCACGCGACCGATTTCGCCGTTTGCCACCAGCAGCTTGTCGTCGCTCGAAGTCCACCCCTTGCCCTTCGTCTCGATCGCGGACGGGATGAACTGGTTGCGAAGCTGGATCACCTTGTCGCCGACGCGGAACGGCGTCGTGCGGTCGCCGGCCTGCGGGTTCAGCAGGTCCTGCAGCTGGCGATTGAGGATCTTGCGGCTGAGCGTCGAGCGGTCGTTGACGGCCACCAACACCTGAACGTCCCACACGGGGTCATACGGCGACGTGTCCCGCAGCGTTTCGAGCAAGTGGCAAACGGCCGCCGGCGCGCTGGCCTTCCCTGCCGGCACCAGGACCAGATTCTTCGGCCCGCCCTCGGCTTGCAGGTCGATTTGTTCGTCCGGCTGCCACGGCTGGCCGTCCACGATCGCGGAGCACACCCGCACGATCGTACCGGCGTTGCGGTGGATCTCCCGCAGCTCGCCATAGGGCAGCCCAGCGGCAATCATGTCCCGCAACGGCGCCCCGTACTCCACCGGCGGCAGTTGATTGACGTCGCCCACGAACAGGACACCGCAGCCGCGGGCACGGGCGGCCAGCAGCGACCGCAACAGTCCGGTCCCCAACATGCTGGCCTCTTCCACAATCAGGAACCGGCATTTCAGTGGATTGCGCTCGTCGTGCTGAAACTGCCAGCCGCCCTCGTGCACCTTCGCCACGCCGAGCCCGCTGTGAATCGTGGTCGGCTTCACGCCGGTAAGCCGGGCCTCGGCCATCAGCTCCTTGACCCGCTGGGCGGCCTTACCGGTCGGAGCCATCACCGCTACGCATTGACCGTGGATCGCCGTAATGGCCCGGACTAATCGGACCAGCGTGAAACTGTTGTGGGTAACGATGAAGTCGTTCGTTAGGTACAGACCTGTTGTGCCCTCAACTGAAATGCATTGGCAATTCTTAATACCACAAGGCTCAACAGCAACAATGTAGCGCCGCGGTGGATATTTGGTTTTGGGTATGTAAGCATCCCGTTTGCGCGGCAGACGAAATGGCTCAACAGCGGAAGCAAGTGATACCAGGAAACGAAATGATCGAGCCCCGTTTCGCTTCTCGCCGTTGTTAACGTAAGTCGGAATCCTATCGGTGAGGCTTACTGTTCCTCCAAGCGATTGAACAAGGAAGATAAATCCCATAGCAAGATGCGGGGATGACGTTGTGTACTCGATATTGTGCCCATCGGTATAGCCATCGGTATCGAGCATTCCCTGGAGGAGAGCCAGCCGGTTGACCGCAGACCCGTACAGGTAGACATTTGGAATGTGCTTGTCTGGGGAACGTTTGCCCATTAACCCCAATCGTTCAAGTTCCGCAGTGACAACATTTTGACCACCATCGCCAGTGATTGCATAATCAATGTTTTTGTATTGCTTGAGCTGTACACCATTGGGGAGCAGGTTTCGTACTGCATCAATAAGAAACGGTTCGGGGTTGGTGAATTTCGCGTACCCTGCCCGAAAGCATCCATCTCCCAGCAGTAATCCCATCAAATATGGGTGAATAATCCATTCTTTCTGGGTAAACTCGACTGGCTTAGTCATCGGTATCTGATGGTTTGTGATACTACCGTCCCCGCGATCAAGTGTTTTCATGATTTCCGCCGTGGTTCGGACCTTGCCAGCCCAGCAGTTTTTCCGCTCCTGTCGAGTAGTCGTGTACCACAAATGATCTTCTGTGCATTCAGTAGAAGCCCCATCAGACATCGTAACGCGATAAACTGTTCTAAATCCCTGCGGATGAATCGCGGTAACACGAACCGCCTTTCCTTCGTCTCCAATGACGTTCATTCCGGGAGTGATTTGCCCCATATTGATCCATCCAGTCGGAGTCAGGACTTTTGCATCAACCGGCTGTGCTTTTCCCGTTCCTGGCCTTCCACCCAGCAAAGAGACTGTCCCCGACAGTGCCTTCGCCAGTTCCGACCGCTGATGGTCGGTCAGCTCGGCGAATTCGGGCCGATCGAGGGACGGCCACTCGATGGTTTCGCCCGCCAGGGCGTCGATCAGATGCCGGCAGACGTACTCTTCCGCTGCGGCCCGGCGGATGTCGGCGGCCCACAGCCGGCCGTATGCGTCCCGTTTCGTCTTCAGCAGCCGGCCGCGAGTCGCCAACGTCAAAGCCTTCTCCGGCGACACATCGGCCCCGGCGACCGCAGCCCTCAAGTACTCGACCCCGTCTTCCCACCGGACCCAGACGTGTCCCTGCTGGTCGCTGGCCTTCAGCGTCGCGTAGCTCAAACAGTAGGCTTGGCGTTTCAGCTTCGCCGGCGGCTTGCCAAGGTCCAGGTAGAACTTGTCGGCCTTGATGAAGCCCACGCCCCGCAGCGCCTGCGCCCGGTGCGGATCTCGCGTCAGCACCTCGACCGCCTTGGCCCCCCACAACTTCAGCGCCTGCTGGACGCACGAGCGGCCGAAACCCCGGCCGTCGAACAGGTCCATCAGCTGGATCGTGAGATTCTCGGCCGCCGCCAACTTGGCCAGATCCGCCGCGGCTTCGCGGGCTTTCTCGATCGAGAACCTCGGCCCCACGGCTTCCGCCGCCCGTTCCGGCGTCTCGCGGAGGATTCTGACGGCATCGCCGTGGAACTCTTCCCACAAGGTCTCGGCGGTCGCGGGGCCGACGTGGCGGGCCTGCTGGAGATAGCGGACGACCCCCGCCCGACCATGCGGCTGGGCCGGCGCGAACGAGTCGAACCGAAACGACTCGCCGTATTGATTGGCAGGTTGCCAGCGGCCCCACAGGCGATAGGGCAGCAGCGCCTTGAGTTCGCCCGGCTCGGCATCGCCAAGCAACGAGAACTGCCGTGGAAGATCCTCCCGGATCGGCGGCGCCTGCCGAGCCGTGAGGATGCAGAACAGCTCGCGTCGGTACTTCTCATCGCCAATCGGGACGGCACAGATTTCGGTCAGTTGTGAAACCATCGCGGTGAGCAAGTTGAAAGACGTAAAGAAAGCCCGGCGGCGGCAGCAACCGGGGAACAACGGAAGGGACGCCGCCGGGCCACTGGCAACGAACGGAGGCTGCGCTACCAGTTCATCGCGGGAGCCGGCGCGGCGTTGACGGCCGGAACCGCCGGTGCGCTCGGCGCGGCCAATGGAGCGGGCTGCCCGTGCATCATCGCCAGGAACTGCGCGCTCTTGGGGATGCCGCGGGCCTTGTCGCTGGCCACGTCGTAGCTGTCGAAGTTGATGTGGGCGAAGCTCCGAGGATCGCTCGGATCATCTTCCCATTGGCCTGTCGCCGGGTTCTGTCGCTGTTTGCGCTGCATCGTGATCTTGCCGCACAACTGCCGGGACTTCATGGCCAACACCTTCTCGTCGGGCAGGTCGAACGGGCCGCTGCGGGCGGCCTCGCGCTCCGCGGGCGTGATGATCCGAGTCGCCAACGCCAGATTGAGCAGCTTGCCCGACGCCTTCTCGCCGGACAGCCGCTCGGAAAACGTCTTGCCGACCTGGGACGGCCGCGTGGCGGCCAGCACCTCGAACACGACGTTGACGGTCACGCTGTCGGGGACCGTCACGTCGTAGACCAGCAAATGAGCTTCACAGCTCTCGTCAACAAACTTGCCACCCGTGTCTTGGGAGCACATGACCATCGCACTAACCTCCGTTTGAAAGTTGGGACTCCAACAAAAGCAACTGGCGTCCCGTGAGTCCCCAGGTGACGGGAAAGCCGAACAAATCCAAACCCACAGACCACACCGCCGGCCGCCCGAACCGCTGGCATAATCCAGCCACGTCCGCCGGCCAGTCCTGGCGGTCGAGATACGTCAAAAAGGGATAGGGTCCTCCTGGCCCGTCTGTTCGCGGACCAGTCGCTCCAGCTCGGCGATACGATCCGAGGCCTGCATCGACGTGAGGGACTGAGCCGAGCCGTACCCGAGAGCCCGCAACCACTCGGCTTGTTGCTCGTTGGCGTTGTCGCCCCAGAGAGCGCACGTCAGTTCGCGGATGCGGTCCCGCTGCCACTGCTGGGCCTTGCCGTTGAGCTGCAGTTGCGGTGGCGGATCCTGCTCGGCTGCGGGCGGGGGCGGGGCCGGTTTCGTCATCTCGTGCTTCAGCAGGTTCAACGCGCTGAGCACCCCCATCGCTTCCGTCTCGGTCAGCTCGCGGGGATTGTTCATGCCGTAGTGCTCCAGCAGCCAGTTGCTGGCCGCGTCCCCGCTGGAGAACAGCGCGCGGAGCAAGCCCGGCTTCTCGGGCGTGCCCACCATTTCCGCCATCTGCTGCGACGTGATCATCGGCTTTCGCACGGGCGGCGGCGGCGGCGAGGGCGCGGCTGGCGAGTATCCGCCCGGCGACGCCGGAGCCGTCCCGGCCGCGGCCGCCGCCTGTGCCAATTCGAGGGCCGTGGGCCGGTGCGGTTCCGGAGCCGGCGCGGGGTTCTGTTGGCCGTCGTCGTCATCTTCGACCGTGGTCAGTCCCAGCGCGGAAACCAGCGTATAGCGGCACAGGTACGTCACCGTCGAGCCGACCGACTGGATCGTGTTCTTGCCCCCGCTCACGTCCGCGCCGGCCGTCAAGGTGGTTTCCTCACTGTGGCCGTCGCGGTGTGAAACGATGCAAGTCACCGTGATGCCCTGCGGACCTTGCTGCTGGCGGAAGCGAAAGCTCAGCCCGTTGGCGTACAGGTAGGGCCGGATGGCTTCGTTGATCTTGCCCAGCGAGGCGTAGCGGCGTTTTCCGGCCCGGCCCAAGTCGGCCGAGTCGGCTTTGACGATCGGCGGCAACTCCGACTGGAACTTCGACAGCGCCGAGAAGAACGCCTTGCGCCCCTCTTCCTTCTGCCAATCCCGCTGGAGCTGCAGCAGCTTCTCCAGCTTTTCGAGGTCGAAATTCTGTTGCACCGCCAGACGCACCAGCGTGTTCGGCGTCTCTGGCTCCGCGGTCAGCTGCGGCACGAGCAGCTCCGTGGGAACGGTCACCGTCCGCCGCCGGCGAGCCGGCTTCTCTTCAACCGGCTCTGGATGAACGACTTCGCCTTCCACCACAGTCGCACACGTGTCTGTCATGATGTTTTTTCCTCCGTTGGAATCCATGAATGAAGAAGTGCGGCCTTCCGTGGCCGGATCGACCGATCCGTCCGTCTTCGGCCGCAGTCACACGGCCCCCATACGCTCGGCCAGGCGGACGCACAGCATCACGTCCTGGTGGAGGTACAATTCCGCGGTCTTGCGGTTGCTGCGCCAGACTTCGGCGAAGGCGGCACCGTTCACCGCCACGCCGCCGGCCTCCGTGACCTTGCCGTCGAGCCCGAACGCCTTGGCCAGCTTGTCGAGCCCGATCAGGTCTCGCCCGTGGAAGCCCCAGACCTGCATCAGGTCCACGACCAGGTCCGACCAGTAACGGCCCTTGCGCAAGCCCGTGGGAACCGGTACGCCCAGCAGCCACGAGCGGCGGATCAGAAAGGGCAAGTCGAAGTGGCACACGTTGAAGCCGACCAGCGGCAGGCGGTCCAACAAAGCGTCTTCGACCCAGCCCCACCATTTCCCCAGTCCGTCTTCCTCGTCCTGGTCGCAGTCGATGATCCCCGGAGAATCCATCTGGTCTGCCCGACACAACCCGATCGCCACCACGCGGCCGGTCGTCGCGTCCAGGGCGGCTCGGCTCTTGAAGTCCGCGAAGTGTTTTTCCTTGGCCGCGGCCACGTCGGCCGCGTACCGCTTGACAAGATCCTCGTGCGCCTTGCGAGCTTCCTCGATCTTCGCCTTGCCTTTCTCGCTCGTCGGCCCCCCGATGTTGCCGCACTTCACCGCCGACGGATCGAACTCGCCGGGATGCGGGGGCGGAACAAAACCAGGACACAACGGCCGCAGTTGCTCATCCGGCAGCGGCCCAGTCTCAATGTCGAATGCAATCATGGTCCAACCTCCTTAGCCGATAGCGGCGAAGACGTTACTGCCGGCGTACTGGCGGCACTCGTGACTCATCAAGACGAGTCCCCGACGTGCCGCGAGGGCGTGGTATTTCGCCCGGTCAGCCTCCGTCTTCCGCTTTCGCCGCTGGTAAACAAACTGGTTGTGGTGGAACTTGCACAGGCCAAGGGCATACGTATCTTTGTCGCACCCGGCGATCAGGCACTTTTTCTGGCTGACCCGGTCCTCGACGTGGCGCTGAATGTTTCGCGGTCGTTTCATGCTGAACACCACAAAAAACGAGATCCTGTCTTCCCTGCCGCAACCGACTTTCCCTTTTTCCCTTCGCAGCAGTCACGATCATAATAAGACAGATTTCTATAGACAACGTACGTTTAAGTAATAGTAAGAAACACTTACATTATTGGACTCGGTAAGTTCAACATACGAAAATACTTGTTGACTTCTCGAAAATGCGTGAAATAATTTAAGCTTGGTGGTGTTGGAGTGTCATCGTGATAGAGGGAAGGCGCTTACTGTGGCCAGATACAACAACGAAACAGAGCTGAACAAGGACGTGCTACAGGGGATCTCGGATGACCTTGCGGACTTGGCCGCCGAGTACGCCGACCTAGCGGGCAAGGTCGAGCGAAGCGGGCTGTCGGCCATCACCGTCGAAAACTACAAGAGCCTGTTGCGTGGCTTCGAGGCCATCCGCGGCCACCTGGTCAAGACCTTCAGCGGCTACCAACGCGCCAGGCTTCGCTCAGACGTGAGCGGCGGCGTCCGTAAACGGCCCGAGACCGAACGGGATGATCCGTCACAGCGGCAGTCACCGGACCCCGTGGAAGAAATTCGCAGGCACACCCGGCGCAGAGACAAATCGTGACCTAAACTTCCAGGGTGGAGAGCCCACTCATGCCTGCCCCGCGCACCCGCCGACACGTCCGGATTGCGATTGCCGATCCGATCACGCCCACTGACGACCTCGATCTGACCGAAAGGCGATTCCCGCCGTCTCTAGCCGGCTGGAGAGAAGCCGCCAACGCCGGCGACTCGTACAATCGCAGCCCGAGAGTCAGCGACAATTACCACGCCTGGCCCGTATTGGTCGTGCCGGCCGAGGATGATCGCGCAATCAAATCGCTCCGGCGGCTCCTCGAAGCCGTCATCCGCTACCGCGCCGACCCCACAGAAACGGCCGGCGTTGAACTGGACGCCGAGGCGGCCAAAGCCGCAGTCCTCATGCCCGTCTTCGGGTTCTTGTAGTTCGCGTCCGGCTTGTCAGATCCCGTAAGCCGCCAGTTCGGCCTCGGCCCTGGCGATGTCCCGCGCTCGCTGTTTGGCAGAGCGGACGGGAATCTCCCGGCCGTCGGCCGCTGCGGTCACCCGTTCGATGAACCGCTCGATGGCTTCGTGGGAAGTGAACCGCTTGCCGCCGACCTTGATGGTCTCCAGCCGCAAGCCGCGCACGCCCGTGTGAACGTATCGCCAGATGGTGGCGACATGGGGCCGGCCGGGGAACAGCTTCGCCGCTTCCGCGATGCTGCAGAGGGTCTCATTCTGAAAATCAATCGCCATAACGCACTCCGACAAAAAAAGGCCAACGAGGATGAACGACCTCGCTGGCCTTCGTTTGTTCGAAATCCGCCGGCAAGGTCTGACACTGACCCTTGCCGGAATTCGTTCGTGCAGGGGCGATGGCCGCCGTGCCTTCGCCCCGACAAACGCCGCACCGGTCCGGTGACCGCGCGATCCCCAGCCCGCCCCACCGTCAAGACGGCCTTCGCTCGAAAGCTACTGGATTCCGGTCCGAACCCGGAAATGGACACGCTGGTTCACCGCACGCGAGCGGGAAACCCGCGTGCGGATAGGTAGACTCTAGCAACTCCCCGCCTTTTCATGCAAGGGTAGGCAAAAAAACGTCACCCCACCTGCCGCGCGACCTCGATCGCCAGCCGCTGGTCCCGCTCCGCGTACACCTGCGTCACGTCGGC
>Ga0209722_1001566_pt1 | contig 19786 bp, 17 predicted proteins | sample BioC12SIPDNA_2_FD_185745 | JGI IMG/M metagenome (GOLD analysis project Ga0209722, IMG submission 185745) | Anaerobic biogas reactor microbial communites from Washington, USA - Biogas_R1_A C12 SIP DNA (SPAdes) (version 2) | ecosystem: Engineered > Bioreactor > Anaerobic > Unclassified | place... | reverse complement strand
TCGCGTTCAGGGTGATCGTGTAGGTGCCAGAGCCCTCGTAGGTATGAGCCGGGCTCTGCTCAGTCGAGGTGTTGCCATCCCCGAAGTCCCAGAACCAGGAAGTCACATCACCGGTGCTCTCGTCGGTGCACTGGACCGTGAGAGGAGCGTTACCCTCGGTTGGGGTCACGTTGAAGCCGGCTACCGGGGACGCCAGCACTGTGATCGTGATCGGGTCACTTACGCTGTATCCGTAGGCATTGCTCGCGTTCAGGGTGATCGTGTAGGTGCCAGAGCCCTCGTAGGTATGAGCCGGGCTCTGCTCGGTCGACGTGTTCCCGTCACCGAAATCCCAGAGCCAGGCAGTCACGTTACCAGTGCTCTCGTCGGTGCACTGGACAACCAGAGGAGCGTTACCCTCGGTTGGGTCCACAGTGAAGCTGGCTACCGGGGACTCCAGCACCGTGATCGTGACCGGAGCACTGATACTGTACCCGTAAGCATTGCTTGCGTTCAGGGTGGCAACGTAGGTGCCCGACGTGACATAAGTGTGACTCGGGTTCTGCTCGGTCGAGGTGTTGCCGTCGCCGAAGTCCCAGAGCCAGGAAGTCACGTTACCAGTGCTCTCGTCAGTGAACTGGACATCCAGAGGAGCGTTACCCTCGGTCGGGGTCACGCTGAAGCCGGCTACCGGGAACTCCAGCACGGTGATCGTGACCGGAGCACTGATGCTGTATCCGTAGGCGTTGCTCGTGTTCAGGGTGACGGTGTAGTTGCCGGGCTCTGTGTAGGTGTGCTCCGGGTGCTGTTCAGTTGAGGTAGCACCGTCCCCGAAGTCCCAGAGCCAGGTGGTCACGTTGCCGGTGCTTTGATCGGTGAACTGGACTGCCAAAGGCACATTGCCCTCGGTCGGGGTTGCGTTGAACGTGGCTGTCGGGGACTCCAGCACGGTTATCGTGATCGGAGCGCTGATGTCGTAGCCGTAGTCGTTGCTCGCAGTCAGGGTGACGGTGTAGGTGTTTGGCACCGCGTAGATGTGTGTGGGGTGCTGTTCGGTCGAGTTGGTGCCGTCGCCGAAGTCCCAGAACCAGTCTGTGATGTCACCGGTACTCTCATCGGTGAACTGGACCTCGAGCGGTGCGTTACCTTCGGTTGGGGTCGCGCTGAATGCGGATGCCGGGAACTCCAGCACCGTGATCGTGACCGGAGCACTGATACTGTATCCGTAGGCGTTGCTTGCGTTCAGGGTGGCAGCGTAGGTGCCCGACGTGACATAAATGTGACTTGGGTTCTGCTCGGTCGAGGTGTTGCCGTCGCCGAAGTCCCAGAACCAGGCAGTCACATCACCGGTGCTCTCGTCGGTGCACTGGACCGTGAGAGGAGCGTTGCCCTCGGTTGGGGTCACGTTGAAGCCGGCTACCGGGGACTCCAGCACGGTGATCGTGATCGGGTCACTGATGTTGTATCCGTAGGCATTGCTCACGTTCAGGGTGACGGTGTAGGTACTGGGGTTCTCGTAGGTGTAGGTGGGGCTCTGCTCGTTCGATGTGTTGCCGTCCCCGAAGTCCCAGGACCAGGCAGTCACGTTGCCGGTGCTCTGATCGGTGCACTGGACCGTAAGCGGTGCGTTACCCTCGGTCGGGGTCACGTTGAAGCCCGCCACCAGTGGTTCTAGAACGGTGATCAGGGTTGAGCCACTTATGTTGTATCCGTAAGCATTGCTCGCGTTTAGGGTGACGGTGTAGGTCCCCGGTGTCGTGTAGGTGTAGCTTGGACTTGGATCGGTCGAATCAACCGTACCGTCGTTGTTGAAGTCCCAATTCCAGGCAGTCACATTGCCGGTGCTCTGATCGGTGAACTGGACGGCGAGCGGCGCGTTACCCTCGGTGACGTTTGCGGTGAAGGCCGCTGTCGGGGGCTCCAGCACGGTGATGTAGTCAGTCCTGGTCTTGGTATCCTCACCGTAAGCGTTGCTTGCCGTCAGGCTGACGGTATAGGTGCCCGATGTCGTGTAGGTGTGCTCCGGGTGCTGTTCAGTTGAGGTGTTCCCATCCCCGAAGTCCCAGGACCAGTTGGTTGGCTCGCCTGTGGAGGTATCGTTGAACTGCACCGGAAGGGGTGCGTTGCCGTTCAGCGGTGTTGCGGTGAAGTTCGCGGCGAGGGACACCGGCTCAGTCGTCGGTTCAGTCGTCGGTTCAGTCGTCGGCTCAGTCGTAGGCTCAGTCGTAGGCACCGCTGTACCGATCTCGTGGAGGAGCCAATCGCTGCCGCTACGGCTCACGCCTTCTCCAACGATCTGGACGTGGGGATCCCAGGATTCATCCCTATTCGGGTCATCAAGGACGAGGGTCTGCCCGGTCTCCCACGTCGTCCAGCTGCCAGGTTCGGATCGGGCCCCTGAAGCATCGATGAGGCTAAAACTCTCCTTCCGGGAAACGCCGTCGACCAAGATCTCGAAGTGCTCCCATTCGAGTGGGTCGCCGCCGTCGTGGTGGATATAGAGCGTCCCATTTTCTTCCACACTGCGGGCAATCATCGCGGGCGGCGCGTCACCGGGCGGGGTGGAGAGGAGCGTTACCCCTACGATCGCTGCCGCCGTCACGAAGACGGCGATGAGCGCCACGACGGCGATGAGGTCGGAGATGGCGGTGTCAGAGTTCATAGTGGTCATGCCTGGTTCTCTTTCTGGCTCAGAACGGGTAATCTTCGGGATTGCTGATGTACTGGTCGATGTTCTCGAAGGTGACCGTCGTTCCGCCGTTCTCAACGAAGAACCCATCACGGGCAATGACGACTCCCTTGAGGAAGCCACCGTTGAAGGTCACCTTCCCTTTGGGAGCGAAGAAGACGCCGGTTACGGGGACGCTCCATTCGTTGCTACTGATCGTAATGTTGCCATCACGTGCGATGATGATGACGTTAGTTGCAGACCCGGATGTGGAGATGGAACCCTCCGAGACGAATATTTTTTCGTTGTTCGACAGGGCTTTGCTCAGGGGCCATTCCATAGTGTAATTTCCCCTGTCGTACCAGTCGTCGGGCTTCGTGAGAGGTATCTCTAGAGCCGGCATGGCGAATCCTGGATACACTGCATTGGGGGTGCAGCTATCACAGTTTATGCCGCTGGGGGTTTTGTTCGCGCCGGTGTAATAGATGTGTGCACCGTCAGCAAATTTGGCCCCCCACCCCAGAGTGAGATCTCCGCCGACGTAAACTTTTCCGCGGATTGTCGCACCCTTGAAGTTGAAGTTGCCATTGACATAGATATCGCCATAGATACTCCTGTCCCCGCCCGTGAGCGTAAGATCCCCATTGATGCATATCTTCCTGGGCGTATCCGGTGATCCAAGACTGGAACTCCCGCCACTCGTAACGCTGCCGTTGACGTAGATATTCGATACGGCGACGTCACCACTACCTTCAAGACTCAATCCTTCGTTAATAACAACCGTTGCTCCATCACCTATGACGCGCGTACTTCCTATTATATCAAGGATGGTGCCATAAACGAAGACGTTCTCATCGATGACGTAATTGATGAACTCCTCCTCCTCTCCCGGCTCTTCCAGCACCTCCGGGTCCGGGTCAAACACCCTTCCTCCTCCCCTGAAAGCCACCTCGGTAAGGATCGTCTCGCTGCCCCCCGATATCGCGGTCACGACCACCCTCTCCGGCATCTCTGCGCCTCTATAAGTGATGTTTTCGCCAACCAACCAGACGCCGCCTGCAGGTTTGGTAAAGTCACCAGTCCTATTCTCAAGCCCGCTCCCGGTTTTGGTATCGATGTAGATCCGGTACTCCCCCTCCCTCATGGGGTCACCCCCCTCGTGGGTGAGGGCGAAGCTGCCGGTCTCATTAATTCCCGCAACGATGGCTGCGTGCGGGACTTCATCCGGCTGGGGGCCGGAGAGAAGAATTGCCGTCATGATCGTCACGGCAAGGACGGTGATGCCGACCAGGAGGACGGCCGCAATCACCTCGGAGACGCCTTCTTCACCACGATACTGTCCCATACCGTTCACTCCATCAGGGATGCTGCGCTGTGAATCGTCACCTTGTAGGTCACCGTATAGCTCGCCGGATGTACGGTGAGGATTACCTTCTCGTTCTCCTCCGGTTCGACGGTGAGCGTGACCTTTTTGCTCCCGGGGGGCAACTCGGGCTCTGGCAGCGAGGTGACATTCTCCTCCTTCGCCCTCTCCCGGACCTCATCGAAAGCCCTCTTCCAGGCCCAGGCTATCGTCTCGTCGTCGGTCTCGATGGTCAGGTTCACCCATTCATAGGCTTCATTAATGGTGGGTTGATCGCTCAGGCGCATCCGGGTCTCAACCCGCACCGGCCCCGACCCTGCGATCGTATTCGAACCGTTGAGGCTGATCGGGGCGACGTTGAGGGTGATGTCATCCCCCCTCTTCGCCACCGCAATCGACGGCCCGACCCGCACCGTCGTCCCTCCTTCCTGGGAGAGGAATACCGCGCCCATCTGGTAGGTCCAGGTCTGGTCCACCCAGTAGTTGTTCGAGGACCGGTAGGAGAGGCTGCCGAGGGAGAGATTCTCTATGGGAGTAGTGGTGTTTTCACCATCCCATGCAGTGATCGTCAGCGTCGCCCCGCCATCCCTCACCGATACCGTCCCCCCCGAGCCCGCGGGCGTGAGGATGGGGAGCGCAAAGACCGTGCCGGCGGTCGCCGGCGCCCCCGTCCCGAGGTCGAAGGCCGTCGAGAGGAGCACCCCGTTCCTGTTGTTCACCCACAGCGAATCGAGAGCTAGCTTATAATCCACGAACCGGTCCTTCACCTGGTTCATGTGCGCGATCTCGTTCTCGCGCCCCACCGCCGGCACGCCGTAGACCTGGTAGAGCGAGAGCGCTATGACAATCACGCCGAGAAGCAGAACAAAACCGACGACCTCCGAGAGACCGTCATCACGGGGGCGGGGAGGCATACTCAAGCGTAATTCTCTGTGCACGGTCTATATCTACCTGTTGTTTGCTGCCACCCCGCCGGGAGAGGGTAAACCCGAAACCGGCGATCGTCCGGATGGCCCGCACCTCTGCCGGCCATCCCCTGCTTTTCCCTCCCGCACCGTCAAACCTTTTCATCTCCTGCCCCCATATGTAAAACAGAATATGCCGCAGAAGCCAGGAACATCGCCGGATGAAACTACCCTCTCCCGGGGATGCATCCTCTGCCATGAGGGAGCAAAGATGGTCCTCTTCGTGACCGGACGGTGCCACCGCGCCTGCTGGTACTGCCCGCTCTCGCGCGAGAGAAAAGGCCGGGACGTCGAGTACGCCAACGACCGGAAGGTCGCGTCGAGATCGGACGTCATCGAAGAGGCCGAGAACATGAGCGCACTCGGCACCGGCGTCACCGGCGGCGAACCCCTGCTCGTCCTCGACCGCGTGGTCGAACTCTGCACCCTCCTCAAGGAGCACTTCGGCCCGGACCACCACGTCCACCTCTACACCGGCCTTGCGCCGGACGAACCCATACTCGAGTGCCTGCGGGGGCTGGTCGACGAGATCCGGCTCCACCCGCCGCACGAGTCCTGGCCGGATATCCTCGATACCGACTACGCCCGGTCGGCCGTCCTCGCCCGGCGGATGGGATTTAGTATCGGCATCGAGGTCCCGGCGCTCCCCGGGATAGGAAACCTCGCCGCCGCCCTGCCGCTCCTTGACTTCCTGAACATAAACGAACTGGAGTGGGGAGAGACCTGCGCCGCCGCCATGCGCGAGCGCGGGCTCGAACCCGAGGACGGATTGCACAACGCCGTTCTCGGCGCCCGGAAGTGGGCGGAAGAACTCCCCCCCGACCCGAAAGTCCACTTCTGCTCGTCGGTCTTCAAGGACTCCGTCCAGTTACGGGAACGGTTAAGGCGGATCGCCGCCAACACTGCGCGTCCGTTTGAGGAGGTGACCGATGACGGGACGGTCGTCTACGGGGTGCTCGAACCGGCCGGGCCTCTCGACGGATTCCTGGAGAGCCTCGATGAGGATGATTACGTGGTCTGCGAGGGGAGAGTCGAGATGGCGTGGTGGGTGCTCCTCGACCACGGGGCAGGACTGCCGGGCAAGAAGTACGTCGTCGAACGCTACCCAAACGGCGGCATGGTCGTGGAGGTGACCCCGCTCGATGTTGCGATCCGGGATTGAGCCTCTCTATGAACGTTACCTGCGATGGCAGGTGAAACACATCCCCCTTCACGTCGCGGTGATCCAGGACGGCAACCGCCGGTTTGCCCGGGACCAGGGGCTGGACAGGGCGGTCGGGCACCGGCGCGGTGCAGATACCACGGAGGAGTTCCTCGACTGGGCATGCGACCTCGGCGTCCGGCACATCACGCTCTACACCTTCTCGACCGAGAACTTCCGGCGGGATAAGGACGAGCTGGCAGCCCTCTTCACCCTCTTTCAGGAGAAGTTCGCCGCCATCATGACCGACGAGCGGGTGCACCGCAACCACATACGGGTACAGATGATCGGGGACCGCTCCCTCCTCCCCGACGACCTGCTTGCAACCATCGACGCCGCCGAGGAGGCGACGCTCGCCTACGACGACTACTACATCAACATCGCACTCGCCTACGGGGGCCGAAACGAGATCGTGCACGCCGCCCGGTCGATCCTCGATGAAGTCCGGCAGGGCGCGATCGACCCCGCCACCATCGGCACCACGACCGTCGAGACCCATCTCCACCGGGGAGCCCCCATCCCCCCCGTCGACCTGATCATCCGCACCGGCAACGACTGCCGGACGTCGAACTTCCTCCCCTGGCTCGCAAACGGCCACGAGTCGGCCGTCTACTTCTGCGCTCCCTACTGGCCGGCGTTCAGGAGGATCGACCTTTTGCGGGCGATGCGCGTCTACGACCAGCGCATGCGCTTGAAAGAGCGCGCGGCCTGACGGTCGCCGCCCGAACCGGCGGGATACACCCGGAACAGATCACCGCCCGAACCGGCGTGCCCTGGACTGAAAGTCCCGAAGCGCCCGGATGAAGTCCACCTTCCGGAGAAGCGCCCAGTTCACGTCGAGGAAGAAGAGCTCGGAGTAGACCGACTGCCAGATGAGGAAGTCGGTCAGGTGGTCCCCGCCCGTCTTGATGACGAGGTCGGGCTCGTAGTCGAAGGTGAGGTAGGACTCGAGCAGGTCCTCGTCGACCGACGCCGGGTCGATGCCGTCCTCGGCCATCCGCCGGACGCAGCAGGCGATCTCCTCCCGCCCGCTCTTCCCGATCGCCACCGTCACATGCATGCCCTCCCCGCTGACCTCCTTCTCGTCACGGTAGTGGAGCGTCAGGCGCCCTATCGAAGAGACCGCGCGAATAAGCGGGAGGCACCGGGCCAGCCGGGCAGGATCGGCCGTGCTGATGTGGAACATGACGCTTCCGATACCGAGATCGCGGCACCATTGGGCGGCAAGACAGAGGTTGCCCGGCGCGTCGAGCATATCCTGCTCGGTGATCATGAAACAGATCTGTTGAGGGAGCGTGCTGAGGTCTCGGAGGAGGTACTTCTCGTAGAGCCGGTAGATCATGACACCCACTCCGTCAACTCCGACAGGGAGAGGGTGTTCACGACGTCGCCAGGGGCGCACCAGCCCCGGCGCGCCTGCAAGACGGCGTTCTGCATATTTGAAAACTCGCTCGTCCGGTGAGCATCGGTCCCTGCAGCCAGTTTCACTCCTTGTTTCTTTGCACGCCAGACATAAATATCCTCAAGATCGAGACGGAGGGGCGACGCGTTGATCTCAAGCGCAGTCCCCGTCACGGCCGCATGCTCGATCACCCGGACAAGGTCGACCGCGTAAGGCGGCCGCCGCCCGAGGAGGCGCCCGGTGGGGTGACCGATGATATCGACGTGCTCGTTCTCCATCGCGGTGAGGATGCGCCGGGTCAGGAGATCCTCGTCCTGGGCAAACCCCGAGTGGACGCTCGCGACAACGATGTCGAGGTCGGCAAGCACCCCGTCAGGGTAGCCGAGCGTGCCGTCGCTCCGTATGTCCACCTCGCTCCCGCAGAGGAGCTCGCAGGTGTGGCGCCGGTTGACCCGCTCGATAGCTTCCTGCTGCCGGGCGAGGGCCTCAGGGCTCACCCGTGACGAGTGGTCGGTGATCGCGACGTACTCGTAGCCCCGGGCATCCCCCGCCTCCGCCACATCCTCAAGCGACTGGCGGCCGTCGCTTGCGGTGGTGTGGGCGTGCAGGTCCCCCCTGATATCGGCGATCTCGATAAGATCGGGGAGCGCGTGGCGGAGGGCAAGGTCGACCTCGCCCCGGTCCTCGCGCAGCTCCGGAGGGATGAACGCCATACCGAGGAACGAAAAGACCTCCTCCTCGCTCGCGAACGCCCGCAGGCTGCCGTCCGAACAATCCACAAGACCGCCGGGCGTGAACCGGTAGCCGCGAGCAAGCGCCACGTCCCCGAGGCGGGCCAGGAACCCATCCGAGCCGGTCGCCCCGAGGAGCGCCGTGCCGCACCGGCCGGGATCGGTGAACCGGACGTTCAGGGGCACCCCGTCGAGAGAGAACGAGACCCCGTCCCCGCTCTCGCCGGCTGCGACACGGCGCACGAGGGCGGCCCGGTCACCGGTGGCGACGATATCGAGCCCGTCGACGGTGCTCGCCCCCCGGCGGTAACTCCCCGCAACTGCATACCGACCATCGCACAGGAGCGCCGCCACGCTCGCGAGGACGGCGTCGGCCTGCGGCCGGGTGATCCGGTTCGACCTCCGGCGGAACTGCCTGATGCCGCGCTCGATCGCCTCCTCCCTCTTTGGGCCGAACCCCCTGAGCGCCCGGAGCCGGCGGCCCCGCACCGCCCGCTCCAGGTCGTCCACGGTCAGGATCCCGAGCCGTTTCCAGAGGATGTGCAGCGTCCGCGGCCCGATGCCGGGAACGCCGAGCAGGTCGACGACCGATGCCGGAACGGCGGCCCGCATATCGTCGAGCTCGTCAAACGACCCGGTCTCCGCAATCTCCCGGATCTGCCCGGCTATCCGGGCGCCTATACCCGGGATGCGGACAAGCTCCTCCACGTCGAGCCCGGTGACCGGAAGGGCGAGCCGGTCGATCGCCCGCGACGCCCGCCCGTAGGCCTCGCTCCGGTAGCGGTCCTCACCCGCAATCTCAAGCAGGCGGCTCATAACGAGGAACTGTTCGGCAACATCCCTGTTCGTGACCGATCCTGCCGGTGCCCTCATGATCACCGATCGTTCGCAATACCATATAGCCGTTGACACCGGTGGCACCATCCAAATCCATAAACTGCTGGAAGTAAAAGAGATTATATCATGCTTCCTTCCACACTCGAGGATTATCTCGAAGCAATCTTCACGATCGCGGGAGACGGAGGACGATCGGTCGGATCGCAAGAGGTAGTCGCAGCGCTCGGCACCGAGGAGGCCGCCGCCGGGGCGACCGTCGCCTCCCTGGTCAGGGAAGGATACCTGGAGCAACTGGCGGACGACACCGTCAGGCTGACCGAGAAGGGGCTCGCGGTCGCTTCACGGGTGGCGCGGAAACATCGCGTCCTCCAGTGCTTCCTGACCGAGATGCTCGGCGTCGATGCGGATGCAGCGGATAAAGAGGCCTGCACGCTCGAGCACGGCATATCCGATGAGACGATCGACCGCCTCTCCTCCTACATGGACAGCGCCCCGCCCGGGCATGCCGGGCGCTGCCCGGCATGCGAGATCTGCACGCTCGAACGCGAGACCCCCGACGAAGCGATCGACCGGTCCTCCATGAGCGATCTCCGGCGCCCGCCCGGGCGTGCCCGGCACTGCCGGGGGCGCGATGCCTGCACGCTCCTCGACTGCAAGGAAGGGGATACCGTCCGGGTGGCGATGATCCGGGGGCCCCGGCGGAACCGGAGGCTGCTCGACCTCGGCATCTTCCCGGGCGAGATCGTGCAGATCCGGCGGAAACTCCCGAACCATTCGGTCGTCGTCAGAGTGAAAGGCTGCGATATCGCCATCAGCCCCGAGATAGCCATGTCCATCATCGTGGAGTCGTGTCCATGAAGTTTGCGCTGATCGGCAACCCCAGCGTCGGCAAATCCCTGATCTTCAACCAGCTCACCGGTCTCGGGGTGGAGGTGAGCAACTACCCCGGGACCACCGTCGAACTGCAGCGGGGCAACACCTGTTTCCAGCGCGAGATGATCGAACTCGTGGATCTTCCCGGCATCTACTCGCTCGACGGGGAATCGGGCGAAGAAGCTCTGGTCCGCCGGTTCCTGGAGCAGCAGGACACCGATGTGGTCATAGCGGTCCTGAGCGCCACGCGCCTCGAGCGCAACCTCTACCTCCTCCTCCAGGTGGCCGAGTACGGCCTCCCGATGGTCGTCGTCCTGAATATGGTCGATGAGGCCGCAAAACAGGGGCTCGAGATCGACCCCGGCCCTATCGGCGACCTCCTCGGCGTCGAGGTGATCCTGACGGCCGCATCGCAGGGGAAGAACATCGACCGGATCATACCGGCGGCCCTTGCCGCCACCCGGCCGGTGAAGGTGGAGGTCCCGTACGACCACCACATCGAGGCCGCCATCCGGAGTCTCGGAAAGATATCGGCGGCCGACCGGAAAGAGAGCATCCGGGCGCTCCAGGGGTTCGGCGAGAACCCCGACCTGCTCGAGGCAGCACAGACGATCGCCGAAGAGATCGAGTCGAGGCACCGGATGACCGTCGCCCAGATCATAGCGGCCAACCGGCACAACTTCGCCCACCAGATCGCCGGCCTCACCATCAAAGAGAAGACGCTGCACCAGAAGACCGACCTCGACGGCATCCTGACGCGGGTCATCCCGGGTATACCGATCCTCATCGGGATCCTCCTCGGGATGCTCCTCGTGGTCTTCGTCGTCGGATCGTTCCTCGAGGAGTTGATCGTGGAGCTCTTCGATATCTTCTTACTCCAGCCCTTCCTCGCGCTCGGGCTGCCGCCGATCGTGGATGCGCTCGGGACGGCCCTCATTCTCGCCCTCCAGGCAGGCCTCGGCATAGCGTTCCCGTACGTCTTCCTCTTCTACATCATCATATCCGTCCTTGAGGATTCGGGATACATGACCCGGGCGGCCTTCCTCGCCGACAACGCCATGCACCGGGTCGGCATGCACGGCGGGGCGGTCATCCCCCTCACCCTGGCGTTCGGGTGCAACGTGCCGGCCATCATGAGCGTGCGGCTCCTCCACTCCCGCCGCGAGCGCATCATCGCATCGTTTCTGGTCACGATGGTCCCCTGCTCGGCCCGGACCGTCATCATCGCCGGGATAGTGGCGGGTTTCGTCGGCATCGGGGCGGCGTTCAGCGTCTACGCCATCGTCTTTGCCCTGATCGTCCTCACGGGGCTCGTCCTCTCCCGCATCACCCCGGGCGAGCAGTTCGGTATGATCATGGAGATGGTGCCGCTCCGCCGGCCGGACACGCGGCTGGTGATGAGGAAGGCCTGGATGCGCCTCTCCGAGTTCCTCTTCATCGCGATGCCCCTCCTCCTCGTGGGGAGCGTCGTCCTCGGGCTGCTCGAGTTCTTCGGTATCATGGCGATATTCGAGGGGTTCGTGGAGCCCTACACCATGGCCCTCCTCGGCCTGCCCGGCTACTCGGCGACGGCGCTCATCTTTGGAATCCTCAGAAAAGAGATGGCGTTTGAGACCCTTGCCATCCTCGCGGGGACCGCCGACCTCGGGGCGGTGCTTTCGTCGCTCCAGCTCTACATCTTCGCGGTCGTGACCGTCCTCTTCATCCCCTGTCTTGCGACCATCACGGTCCTCCTGCGGGAAGTCGGCTCACGGATCACGCTTGCGGTCACGATCTACACCGTCGCCCTCGGCCTCTTTATCGGAGGCCTTATGTACCGTATCTTAGCATAAGTGATGTGCTGACATGTACCGTTACGAGATCGGCATACCGATGATCGACAGGGAGTTCGGGGGCCTGCGGGCCGCCTCGAACGTCCTCATCCTGGCACCGCCCCTGACCTACGCCGAGCACCTTGCCTACCGGATGGCCTGCCCCCGGGCGGGGGAATGGACGATCGCCCTCTCGACGGACGAGCGTGCAGCCGAAGTCGTCGGTGCGTTCCGGAAACAGGGCGCGCAGAGGAACCAGGTAGGGATCATCGATGCGGTCACGAAGAGTTCGGTGCCGACCCTGCGCGACACCGCAAAGGCGAAGTTTGTCACGAGCCCTCTCGACCTGACCAGCATGGGGATCAAACTCTCCCGGATGGTCGAAGATATGTGGAGAGAAGGGGTGATGGCCGATCCCCCGGGGCCGATCCCCCCGCCGATCCGGCTCTGCGTCAACTCGGTCTCGACCATTCTCATGTACGCGCGCCTTGAGGTGACCTTCAAGTTCCTCCACGTCATCACGAACCGGATGAAGAAGTTTGAAGGGATCGGCATCTACATCCTCAACAGCGAGTCGTTCGACGAGAGGACGATAGCCACGATAAAACAGCTGATGAACATCGTCATCGAGGTGAGGACGGAAGACGGGCGGCAGTCGGTGGAGCGGGACTTCCGCGTCATAGGCGTCCGCGGCAGGACGACCCCCTGGATCCGTTACTTCTACGACGACGGAACGCTGACGATTGAGGAATGGCGTTGATACCCTATCCCGGAGCACGCCTCTCATGCTGACGTTCGTGGGCCTCGGCCTCTACGACCCGGAAGATATATCGGTCAAAGGGCTCGAGTGCGTTAAAAGTGCCGATGTCGTCTACCTGGAATCGTATACGTCGCGGCTGATGGGGACGGACGTTGCCGGGATGGAAGCGTTCTTCGGCAAAGAGGTCCGGGTGCTCGCGCGCGAGGACGTCGAGCAGGACCCCCGCGATATCATCGAGCACGCCCTCCACGGCCATGTGGCGTTCCTGACCGGGGGGGACCCCATGGTATCGACGACGCACGCCGACCTCCGGATACGAGCGGCCGCCGCCGGCGTTGCGACCGCGATCGTCCACGCCTCGTCCATATCGAGCGCCGTCTGCGGCCTCTCGGGGCTCCAGAACTACCGGTTCGGAAAATCCTGCTCGGTGCCGTTCCCCGCGAAGGGGTGGTTCCCGACGGCGCCCGTCGAGACGATCGCGGCCAACCTTGCCTGCAACCTGCACACGCTCGTCTACCTCGATATCCAGGAGGACCGCTACATGCGCATCCCGGAAGCGATCGCGATCGTCGAGGAGATGGCGGCAAAGCGCGGCATCGAGCCGCCCGCACTCTACGTGGGCATCGCCCGGGCGGGGTCGGCGTGCCCGGTGGTCGCGGCGGGTACCGGCGCAGACCTCAAAGAGACGGACTTTGGACCCCCGCTCCACATCCTCGTCGTGCCCGGAGACCTCCACCCCGTTGAGCGGGAGTACCTGGAGATCTTCGCCGGCCTATGACCCTTGAAGAACAGGGTGCCCTCTACCTCGCGGCTCTCCGCCGGACCCGGATAGCCGTCCCGGAGGGGACGCTCCTCTACCGGGCGGCGGAGGAGGTGCTCGAGATGGCCGTTGCGTACCAGAGCGACGGCATGGCGTTTCTCCGGGCGGGCGACCACGTAAACGCTCTTGCCGGGTTTGCATACGGGCTCGGCTGGCTGGACGCAGGCTCGCGGCTCGGACTGCTTCTTCCGCTCGCCGCCCACCCGCCGGGCGGGGCGGGCGTGTACATACCGGAAGCGCTCGCGGCCCGCCTGGACGAGAAGACCCACCGCTACCGTCGGATGCTCCAATCCGCCCTCCCGGCGATCGAGGTGGGGCCGGACGAGGCAAGCCCGCTCTCTTGCGGCGCGGAGGAACTCCGTTCGACGGCGCGTTGCTGGTACACGGACGGTGTAAATCGCCTCGATGCCGGCGACCCTGCCGGCGCCCTCGCCCGGTTCAGCTACGGGTATGCCTGGCTCGATGCCGGCATCCGGGCGGGACTCTTCCGGATAACCGGCGAGCGCGGCCTCTTTACGGTCTGAGAGAATCGCCTCCCGCAGCGAACCGGAGATATCGCCGAATCGCGACCGAAAATCATCGTTAAATAGTAGCCACACGATACCTTATTAGTCCAATTCCGGGTAATTCTCTCCTGAATCTGCCCGAAATCATCAACGAACCGTGGGTGTCGCCGGACACCGATCCGGGGAGTACAGAGTATGAAGAAGTCTCAGTGGAAGTGGCTGCTCGTCTCGATCAGCTTCAGCACCCTCGTTCTCGCGGGCGTCCTCTACTTCACCGTCGACGAGACGACGATCGACTACCTCAGCCGCGTAAACACGTTCTACCTGCTCCTTGCCACCCTCCTCCACATCGTCTCGCTCGGGTTCTGGGCACTCCGGATACAGGCGATGTCGGCGTCGCTTGGGTACCGGGTGAACTTCAGGCACTGCCTGAACCTGGTCTTCGCGAACATGCTCGTTGCGGCGGTCACCCCGTCACAGGCCGGCGGCGAACCGGTCCGGATCCATGAACTCTACCGGGCGGGCGTTCCGGTCGGGGACGCCACCGCCGTCGTCGTCATGGAGCGGATACTCGACGGGATCATCCTCGGGGCGCTCGGGGCTTTTGCCATGCTCTTCCTCGGCAGGTACTGGAGCAGCCTTGCCTCGGGGTTCAGCGGCATAAGTTTCATCATGTACGCTGCCTGGATAGCCGTCACCCTCTTCGTCCTGATCTTCGTCTACTCGGTGAAGAACCCCGACCACCTCAAACGGGCTCTCCGGCGGCTCTCGTGCTGGATAGACCGGCGCTGGCACCTGCGGCGGCTCGAACAGCTCCTGGGCACGATCGACCGGGAAGTGGACAACTTCAACCAGGGACTCGTCAAGTTCGTGAACCACGGCAAAAGCGGCCTCGTGTGGGGGCTGATCTTCACGACGTTCTTCTGGTTCTCGGAGTTCATCATCGCATCGCTCCTCCTCGTGGGCCTCGGGCAGCCGCCGTACTTCATCGAGTCGTTCGTCGTCCAGATCGTCATCGCCGTCATCATGATGATCCCGCTCACGCCGGGGGGCTCGGGCATTGCGGAGCTCGGCGCCACGTCGCTTTACAGCCTCATCATCCCGTCGTCGATCGTGGGCATCTTCGTCCTCCTCTGGCGGTTGATCCTCTACTACCTCAATATCCTTCTCGGCCTGCTCTCGAGTCTCGTCATCGTACGGCGAGAGTTCCTCGCCCGTGCCGAGAAGCAGCAGTGATCGACCCCAAGGTTTAAACATCATAAGACTCATGTCAGATGATCACATGACTGCTCAAAGTTGCAGGGTGCAGGGCGTGTTCATGTCGGTGAGCGAGATGGGGGCAGCGCCGACTGTCGTCCTGGATGCCGGGGGCGACAGCACGATACCGATATACGTCGGGCTCTGGGAGGCGATCTCGATCAGCAACGCGCTCAACAGCGAGATGCTCCCCCGGCCCATCACCCACGACCTGGTCGTCGAACTCTTCCGGAACTTTGAGATAGTGCTCGATGCCCTGCACATCGATTCTCTGGAGGAGGGGGTTTTTTACGCCAAACTTCTCCTCCGGCAGGGCTCGCGCACCGAGGTCATGGACTGCCGGCCAAGCGACGGTATAGCCATTGCTCTGCGTTATCGGGCGCCGATCATGATCGAGGATACAGTCGTAGAGTCCGCGGCGGTGAAGAAGGACGATCTCCCGAGGATGGTAGACCTGAAGGAGTACCTCTGAGCGATCGCCCCGGGGGAGAGGGAAGCTTGCCGTTACTTCCGGCGTGCGGCGAGCTCGTCGAGCACGTCCGCCACGTCGGTGCCCGATGCCTGGAGCGCCACGAGGAGATGGAAGAGGAGATCGGCCGCCTCAGATACCGTTCTTTCCGGAACCCGGTTCTTTGCGGCGAGGATGAACTCGACCGCCTCTTCGCCGACCTTCTCCAGGGACTTATCGATCCCTTTCCGGTGGGTCAGGACGGAGGTGACGTAACTCTCGGGCGAAGGGTGCTCGGCGCGGTCCTGGATGACCAGCCAGAGATCGTCGAGGATGCTCCAGTCACGCATGGACGTCCTCCCGTGCCAGCACCCCGGCAAGTTCGGTGTCGAAGTACCGGGAGAGGAGGATGCGTGCTTTCTCGATGGTGCATCCCCCTTTCCCTATGGCGATCCCGAGATCGCCCTTGTTGATGTATACGGTGAGTCTCCCGTCGTCTTCCTTCTTCACGCCGGCGACCTCCGCCGGTTTGAACACGTTTCTCGTGAATGATTCGATCTCGGGAGAGTATTCGACCATCTCGATGCGCTTCCCGAGGACTCGCTGCATCTTCCGGATGTTGCTCCCTTTCCGGCCGATGGCAAGGCCCATATCTCCTTCTTTTATGAGGTATACTATGCGATCGAAGCGCTCGTCGATGATGCAGTCCAGCGCCGTCGCCCGGGTGAGGATTCGCAGCTCTTCGATATATCGTCGTTCTTTAAAACATATGGTTCGTATCATTGGAGAAGTCTCCGATGCGAATGATGCGGTATAGCATAGTCATCAGGAGGTTATATATCTGAGTACCGGGATCGCCTGCCGGCAGGCGATCCGGGCTGTCATGGGATCCGCGAAGCGATGGCACGGGATCTGCAGGTTTTCGGGCGGCGCGGGGCGCTAACACCTCTGCAGGATCACCTTGATGGCCGCTCCCGCCTCGGGTCTGCCGGGCACCCGGTCCGCCGCCCAGACGCGCCCGCCGTACTGATTCGTGAGGGTCTTGACGATGTAAAGCCCCAGACCCCTGCTCCCGGATACGCTCCTCGCGTCACGGTTGAACCGGTCGAATATATTGGGCTTTAAGGGGTCCGGTATGCCGATCCCGGTGTCGGCGACGGTGAGGGTCACCACCTCCGCGGTCTCCATGACGGATATGTCGATCCGCACCTTCATGCCGCCGAACTTGATGCTGTTGCTGATCAGGTTGGATACGATATGCTCGAGGAGGGGGTTTGCCCAGACCATGCAGCTCCCCCCCTCGTACCTGATGTCGATGCCGGCATAGCGCCGTATCTGGCCGCGTATGATCTCGTCGAGATCGACCGGTTCAAGGCGGATGCGGTGTTTGTTGAGCGTGTTCAAGAGTTCGACGTTCTTGATGACGTTGATCCCCTGCTCGACCGTGTTCTTGGCCCTCTGGGCGAGCTCCGCATCTTCGCCGGAGAGTCGTTCCCGGAGCATCTCGATGACCGTTGCCGCAACCATGCTGGTGTTGTAGATGTCGGTGCCGAGCAGGTCGAGGTAGAGGCTGGAGGCCTGGTTGGCCTCCTGGAGGGCCCGTTCGCGGAGGAGGTCCCGGGTGATATCAAAGCTGAGACCGGCGGCAGCCACGATCCTTCCTTTTGGGTCATGCAGGGGTTGCATGGTGACCTCAAACGACCGTTGTTCGCCACGCCACTCAAACGACCGCATCTCCGCCACAACCTCCCCCGCCCCGATGACCCGGCGTGCGGCCTCTACCAGGAAGTCCGCCTCCGCCGCCGGGAAGAGGGCGTGGGGGGTCTTCCCGACGATCTCCTCCGGGACCGATCCGGGGGCGGCGCCGGTCGTGAAGAACCGGGAGTAGATGCCGTCCCAATCAAGCGTGAAGATCATGCAGGAGAGGGCATCCGCGAGGATCTGCGCCTGCTCATCCGGCACCCCGGGGGGATCGCGGAGGGGTCGGGCGTCCGGCGTATCCTGGATCGTCTCCACCGCGCCGATCTGTCTGCCGGCGGTGTCGTAGAGGGGGGCGGCCATGCTGGCCACCTCCCTGCCGGATACCGGACTGATGCATGTTCCGGCGATCACCTTTCCATCTTCACGGGCAGAGAGGCGGTAGCGGGTGTCGTCTCCGGCGTCGCCCCGGGAGAGGATGCGGTTTGCAAGCGTAGGGAACTTCTCGCCGAACAACGCCTCCCCGTGCGCATATCCTCCTTCCCCGACGATATCTTCGGCCCGGATCCCCGTGTATCGTTCCATGCTCTCGTTCCAGATGACCACCCTTCCTTCGCAGTCGAGAACCAGTGCCGGTTGTCGGAGGTGATCGAAGATCCCCATGGGTATCTGGCTGCAATTCACGGATTCTCTGGTATTCTCGTGGTTTACCTTCACGGGTATCACCCGGGGCCGATCGTGCCTCCCACAACCGCAAAGGAGTCCTCTCCTCCGGGAGGGTTCTTCGCAGCGGCAGGTACGGCGCCCCCATATCTGTGCTCCCGGTCCCGGTACCCCGTTCTCCCGCGACAGCAGCCCCGGATGGTGGCGAAGGATAGGGGTGCTTGCCCGGGGACCGGAACAGATGCACGTTAAAAAATGTCTGGGATGACCGCTTAAAAGGATGTCTAATGATGCCCCGAAGACCGTGCTTCCCGGAAGGCCTGATATTTATGCCTTGCCGGATCGCTCCCGGGCATAATGGCCGGGGTTGATACAATGAATTGGTTTCATGGAACGGCACGACCGAAAGACCGATATGCTCCGTCATCAACGATCGGGTGCAGGGTCGCGAACGTCGGCAGGTCGCGGCCGGTCGCGTACCTTAATATTTGATTATTTGCAGATCATAGAGTGATGTTCGGGCGTTACTCTGGCACTTTCTGCCACGAAAATGGCGATATTCTGGTAGAAACCGAGCGGAACGGCGGTTTTTTGACCTACCGGCGGAACTGCGAAGGACGGACGTTCGAGCGGATACTGATCTCGGAGACAGGCGAGACCATCATCAACCCGGTCGAACCGGTCAACCTTCCCGGGGATGTCACGGATCTCTTTATGGTAGAGTTCTCTCCGATGCTCATCGAGCCCGGTATCACGCAGACGATCTACCTGAAGTTCCCCATCGAGGTCGGCGTCTTCCTTGAGGCGGCAAAAGATATCGAGGTGCTCGACATATTCGGCCTCGGCACCCAGAAGTACACGCTCTACGGCCCGCCGACCAGCGGCGCCATCGCCCGCTGGTACCGGAGCGCGGTCTACCCCGATATCCCCGCTGTCGAGCGTCTCCGCGAGGGGGTGATGGAGCTCTCCATACAGAATATGTCCCACGAGTGGGTCGAGGTCTCGTGCGCCGTCTTTGACAGCGTCGATATGAAGATCTACTACGGCGACTTCGTGGCGACCACGGCCACGATGAAGATCGTCACCACCCATATGGCGGAGACGGACTTCATCGACGCCCCGCTCGTGCCCGGTATGGCGCGATCCATCGAGCTCTACACGGCACGGAAGATCCCGGTGATCAAACGAGGGTACCTCATGGAGTGGGGGTTGTCGTGACGTTCAACGTGACCGAGATCTTCGAGATCCCCATCGGCGTCGGGTCGATCACCGTCGAGAACCTCCTGTACTTCGCCGTCATCATCATAGTCGGCGTCGCCGTCGCAAAGACGGTCTCGACAAACGTCCGGAGAGCCCTCGTAGAGCGGCTCCCAAAGAACGAGCGCGAAGTACTCGTGAAACTGGTCTACTACATCATCGTCACCGGGGCGCTCGTCATCGCCCTCCCGCAACTCCAGTTCGACCTCTCCGGCCTCCTGGTGGCCGGGGGCATCGTCGGTCTCGTCATCGGGTTTGCGAGCCAGAGCGTCGTCTCGAACCTGGTCTCGGGCCTCTTCCTCATGTTCGAGCACCCCATCAAGATCGGCGACAGCATCAACGTCGCGGGCATCAGCGGCAGCGTCGAGGATATACGAATCCTCTCGACGGTCGTCAAGACGTACGACGGCATATTCACCAGGATCCCGAACGAGAAGGTCTTCACGTCGAACATCGCCAACTACGTTCACAACGCCGCCCGCAGGTTCGAGTACCAGATCGGCATCCGCTACGAGGACGACGCCGAGGTGGCGATACGGGTCATCAA
>Ga0209722_1001563_pt1 | contig 19808 bp, 20 predicted proteins | sample BioC12SIPDNA_2_FD_185745 | JGI IMG/M metagenome (GOLD analysis project Ga0209722, IMG submission 185745) | Anaerobic biogas reactor microbial communites from Washington, USA - Biogas_R1_A C12 SIP DNA (SPAdes) (version 2) | ecosystem: Engineered > Bioreactor > Anaerobic > Unclassified | place... | reverse complement strand
GAACATTTTCCATACTATAATTGGGGCGAACGGAGAAGCATTCCACTTCGAGTTCGATCAGGCCAAGAGCGCGGCCAACAAGCTCAAACACGGTATCGACTTCGTGGAGGTGCAGAGGCTGTGGCTCGACACGGCGCTTGTGGAGATCCCCGCTCGCAGTGACGATGAGGCGCGGTGGTTGGTGGTCGGGATGATCGATGGGAAGCATTGGTCGGCAGTCACCACCTATCGTGGGGGAAGGGTCCGACCGATATCCGCACGCCGTTCTCGCAAGGAGGAGGTGGCACTCTATGAAGGCCGGTGAGTTCGACAAGCGCTTCGATCAGGGGCAGGACGTGACCGATGTCCTCGACGTCGCCGCCGCCAGGCGTCCCCTACAGAACATGCGGCGCGTCAATGTGGACTTTCCTTCCTGGATGGTGGAATCCCTCGATCGCGAAGCAGACCGGCTGGGAGTCACGAGGCAATCGCTGATCAAGATATGGATCGCCGAGCGGCTTGAACAGCTGGCTTCGTAAGCTGGCGGTGCGGGTCATGGGCGACGAAGCTCGCAGCATAGTGAGGGTCGCGGTCAGGAGGGCTACCTTCTGGTGGTCCGTGTTCTTCGGAACCCTGGCTGCGTTCTTCTTCTCCTCAGGACAGACGCCCAGGCGGGTGTGAGACTCGCCGCCGGCGATGCGGCGCCAACCGGTCAAGACAGCACCAGGATTTGCCCCCTGGGCTCGCCGAGCCGCCCAGGATCAGAGTCAGAAGGCTTCCGATTGCTGGCTTCGCATGCCCCCCGGGTTTACCCGCCGCCGTCACCTCCTGAGGATCACGCATTGGACACCTATCCGCGCAAGATCATCGGAGGGAGTTCCTCAAGAGCCGCGCTCTGGCGGTGGCGGGCGGCTGCGGCTTGTTCCGCCAAGCTCCATCCTTGGTCTGATGCCTCCTCAGCCGCGAGGTCTGAACCGCACCGGGTTTGTCGGAGGGTCCAAATCTCGAGAGGGTTGGAGCATGAACTGACAGCCCCGCGGCGCTCCGGGCCAGCCTGCCTCTCCTCAAGTCGCTCGCTTCACTCGTCGATACCGACTTCAGATGGAGTGCAAGCGAACGGGGGGAGACATGGCTGAGGAATCGAGGGAAGTCCTCCTGAACGGTGGAAGCGATGTCGGCATCACGCTTGTGTCGGGTGCCGATGAGTTTCTACGAAAGGTGCTGGGGGATGCTCCCGCCAAGACGGGAGTCGTTGTTCTTCGCGTGGTGAAGAACGCCGCGGGGAAGCCGTTCATCGCGGTCCTATTGGGAGGCAAGCATGTCGGGTTTCTCCCTCGCACTGAAGCCGAGGGCCTGCTCCCGACCCTAGGCGGATTCACACAGCGGGGTGCGGTCGCGCAGGCCAAGGGAAGGGTGAGCGCATCCTCCGGTGGCGCGGAGCAGCCGGTGCTGACCGTGAGCCTGCCCGCGCTTGGTCAGGCGTCCGGCGCTGCAGGTGCTCCGGAAATCAAGGTGCCGTCCGCAACGCCATCCGCAGTCCCATCTGCAGTCATCGAGCCTCCAGCGAGTCAGCCGATCGGCGGTCTCCACTGTCGCAACTGTGGGAAGGTGTTGCCTCCTGAAGCCAGGTTCTGTCTGGGATGTGGGACGCCTGTAGTTGCGGCGCCGTCGGCGCCGCCCGCTCAGCCGGCCTATCCGGCCGGCGCTCCAGACCGATCCTCATCGGGCCCGACTGAGCTATCCATTGGTTCCCAGATCGCCATTGCGATCGCGTCGCTGCTTCTGCTGATAGGTCCGTTCCTGCCCTGGACCACGGCCGGCATATTCTCGGCTTCAGGACTGCAATGGACCGGCAACGAAGCACTACTGCTGGTGGGACTTGGAGCCATCGGCCTGGGAGTCTCGGCATTCTCTCTCGCGAAGAAGAAGGACCGTCTCCGGTTCGTCTCTCTGTTCGTAGGGGCGCTCGGCTTGCTCTTCAGCGCCTACTACCTATACGCGACCAAGGACCAACTTGGGGAGGTCGGCGACGTACTGGAGGCCGGAGTCGGTCCCGGTATCTACCTGTGTCTGGTGGCCTCGATCGTTGTCTTGCTCGCCGCACTCGCGGTGCGCTTCGGGGTGGAGAAGAAGAGGCTCGCTACACGTGCGTAGTCCTCAGCTACGCCGACCAAGAGCAGAGGACGGTGAGGCCGACGCGGCAGTTTGTAGAAGGCCGGCGTCGTTGTTGGAGCCATAGCGGTCTTGGTGATATTGGCGTCGGTAGCCGGGACGGCTGAAGAGACCGTTGGGACGACTGCTGCGCTGGCTATCGCGACCGCCTCGAGATGACCACCGCAGACGACGCGCAACGGAGCTCCCGATGTAGAACCGTAGGACGTCGAACAGGCTCTTCACTACGCGGCCGAGGCCGCGCGTGAGAGGAGCTCCCGCTACGTGCCGTCTCTTCCTGAGAAGCGAACATCGAAAATCTATCCGGGCTAGATTCTCGTAGGGAATTGCTCAAGAGGCGAACGTCTGGTGGCAGCAACCGGCACCGGCGAGCGCCAAGCTCCATCTTTGGTCGGATGCCACCTCCGCCTGCGCGCGGCAAGCTTGCCGCATGTGGTGTTCACGATTGTCCTCAGGCTCCCAGGGCCCTCAGATCAGAGCGCGACTTGAGCCTTCTCCCACTGTTGGTATAATACCAACAGCCGTAATCAGGATGCGGACATGAGTGACCGACACCCGACCAAGGAGGTCGACGATGCCATCAGGTACGCCGTGCAGAATGGGTGGGTGGTCGTGAGGGCGCACGGCCACACTCACGTATGGGGACGTCTAAGTTGTTGCGGCCGCTCGGGCGTCGGCACCTGTCAGATCGGGGTTTGGTCCACGCCCAAGGATCCTCACGCCCATGCGCAGCGGATCCGGCGGGCTGTCGATGCCTGCCGCTGCGGGTAGTGAGTCGAGTTGGAACTGTTCGAGTTCACTTTGATCCTTGAGCTCGAGGCGGACGAGTTGAGCGAGGAGCTGCTCGAGGCGTTCTACGAGTCCGGCGCCGCGGATGCGACGATCGGGCGATCATCGGGCGTCTTCTTCGCCGGGTTTGTCAGAGAGGCTGAAGACCTTCTGGACGCTGTGATCTCGGCCATCCAGACGATCGAGGGAGCCGGTGTGGGTGCCACCGTGGTGCGGGTGGAACCTGATGACCTGGTCACCATCGCCGACATCGCCCGCCGGACGGGGCGGACCAACGAGAGCATCCGCCTGCTGATACACGGCGACAGGGGCCCGGGCGGCTTCCCCGCGCCCTCGACCCGGATCGGATCGGGACGGAGCCGCGTATGGCGGTGGGCGGATGTTGCAGAGTGGTTCGCACGGTACGAGAAACACCCTGACCTGCACGGCACGACGTCTTGTTGGTCGGTCATCTCGCTGGTGAACGACTTCCTCCGGCAGCGGGCCTTCTTTAACAAGACCGACCCCGTGTCGGTGCGCGTGAGGCATGAGTTGGTGCGGGCCATCGGCGGAGGTCGGGAAGAGCTTGTTGGAGTCGATACGCACGTTTAAGCGGGGCCGCGGTTTGTTTCGCCAAGCTCCACCTTTGGTCTGAGGCAACCGATCCGACAACGGTGCATCATGGGCACATCCAGCTCACAAGGAGTCTGCCGGCATGGATCCCAGGGCCAAGCGTTACAATGCATTCATGGAAACCAAGCGTTTCATTTACTACGAAGAAGAGGGGATGCTGGTCGGGTGGCTCGAGGAGTATCCGGACTACCGGACACAAGGCGAGACCATGGATGAGCTGCGCGAGAACCTACTCGATCTCTACAAGGAGCTCACAGCCGGTCAGATCCCCTGTGTGCACAAGGTCGGTGAACTGAGCATCGCGTGAAGCGCTCCGATCTCCTCCGGCTGCTCGAGTCGCAGGGATGTGTGCTCATCCGGCACGGTGCCAAGCACGACTGGTACCAGAACCCCACCACCAAGATGAGCCAGGCCGTCCCTCGCCATCGGGAGATCGCGGACACTTTGGCCAGACACATTCTGAAGCTGCTTGGTTGAGTCGGCACCTGGTATGTGTTCGTGGGCTGTGCAAGAAATGCACATTGCCGGGTCGGGACGGCCCGTCGTCCTGCACGCGCTCGCCGCCGTCACCTCCTGAGAATCACGCATCGGACACCTATCCGCGCTAGGTTCTCGGAGCGAGTTCTTCAAGAGCCGCGCCCTGGCGGTGGCAGGTAGCTGCGGCTTGTCCCGCCAAGTTCCATCTTTGGACTGATGCCCCCGCAGCCGCGAGGTGTGATCATGCGGCCGAGCCAAGGGAAGGAGGCGTACAGGTGGCACGTTCTGCGGCGGGGGCGGCAGGCTATACTGAAGGCGGCATTGCGATCGGGAAAGGAACGGCCATGGATCGCATGACGCTGGATCGAATCACCGCCGACCCGGCGGTCATGGGCGGCAAGCCCTGTGTCCGGGGCACGCGTGTGACTGTCGGCACCATCGTGGGCCTCGTCGCCGTTGGGCGGAGCGTCGACGAGATACTTGCCGCCTACCCCTACCTGGAAAGGGAAGACATCGCCCAGGCCCTCACGTATGCCGCGTGGCGGGTCGAGGAGCGTGAAGTCGGTCTCGCCACTTCATGAGGGTTGTCGTCGATGTCAACCTTGCCCCGGCATGGGCGAATCGGTTGAGAGCCTCAGACTATGACGCACAGCATTGGTCGGAGATAGGCGCTCTCGATGCCGCAGACTCCGAGATTCTGGCCTGGGCTGCCGAGCACGACGCCGTCGTCCTTACCTGCGATCTCGATTTCGGCGCCATCCTCGCGGCGTCGCAGGCTCGTACGCCGAGCGTGGTGCAGATCAGGGCCCGCGATGTCTTGCCGGAGACTATCGGAGAACGCATCTGTGACGTGTTGAGAATCACCGGGCACGATCTGGAGCAGGGCGCCATCGTCTCGGTTGACCTTGACATGGCCCGGGTGCGGGTTCTCCTGCTCGGCGGCGGTGAGTCGTTGTCGGGGCGTGACGAGCGCTAGAATCCAGCCATGGAGACCAAGCGTTTCATCTACCACGAAGAAGAGGGGATGCTGGTCGGGTGGCTCGAGGAGTATCCGGGCTACCGGACTCAAGGCGAGACCATGGATGAGCTGCGCGAGAACCTGCTGGACCTCTATCAGGAGCTCACCGCCGGTCAGATCCCCTGTGTGCGCAGGGTCGGTGAACTGAGCATCGCGTGAAGCGTTCCGATCTCGTGGGGGTGCTCGAGTCGCGGGGATGTGTGCTCGCCGATGCCGCCGATATCTCTGTGGCCGGGGTCGACGGGTGCCCGGCAGGCTGGTTCGTCGTTGCGCGGACCCAGTCCGATGCACGCTGGATATGCACCTGGCGGCCGAGCTTCGCAGAAATAGTCGACCTAGTCGGCGACACGGCGATGGTGGCCGTGGACATCCCCATCGGACTGTTGGATCACGCCCAGCCCGGCGGCCGGCAGTGCGATCGAGCCGCGCGCAAGGTGCTCGGTCCCGGCAGGCGGTCGAGCGTCTTCTCGGCTCCTTCGCGTGACGTGCTGGGCGCCGCCACTCACGCCGAGGCAAACGCCTGTTCCAAGGCCGGCTCCTTTTGGGACATCGGAGTCTCCCTGCAGACCTTCTACATCACGGGCAAAGTGCGCGAGGTGGACGATGCGCTCCGGAGCGGTCGGGCATCACAAGACAGGGTGCGTGAAGTGCATCCCGAGCTTGCGTTCTGGGAGATGGGCGGCCGTGGTTTGGTGCCTGCGAACAAGAAGACGACCGCGGGCGTGCAAGAACGACAGCGCCTCCTGGAAGGCACCGGGTGGTTTACCGGTCTCGACTTCGGAGAGGTGCTCGCTTGCTTCCCCCGGAGGGACGTCGGTCGCGACGACATCCTCGACGCTGCGGCTGCCTGTTGGAGCGCCGGCCGGTTGGTCCGCTGCCAGGAGAAGCGAGTGGTGGATCGTCCTCCGAAGGACAGCCACGGGCTGGTGATGCAGATCAGCTGGTAGCAGGCGGTTGTGGTCCGTTGTGCCAATCTCCATCCTTGGTCCTATGCCGGATCGTACATTGATCTGTGACCATTGCCGCGACGGCGTCGGCAGGCGATAGCATCCAAAGGGGTATTCAAGATTTTATTGAATATGGTACAAAGGACTCGTAGAGATGAGGCCGACAAGAACCGGGGGTTGTTCCTTTGGAAGCGCTGGGTGAGCGCATACGGCTGCTGCGTGAGCGTCGCGGTATGACTCAACAGGAGCTTGCAGAACGTGCGGGTTTCTCCGCGCACCAGATCGTGTCGCAGATCGAGCGTGGTCAGCGGGAACTCAAGGCTTCGGAGTTGTTCCGCATCGCCCGCGTGCTGCATGTCGACCTGGAGTCGCTTGGTGGTGCCGTCCCGTCCGGAGTGCCGGTGGTCCTCTGGCGCAAGAGGCCGGAGGGCGACTGGGGCGGGAGTGAACCAGAACTGGTGGAGCGATGCCGTCGCTACCGGAACGTGCTCACGGTGATCGGTGACCGGCCGGGGCATGATCTACCCAAGGTGGAGGTCGATGTGGCCCATCTGGACTGTGGCGTGGCCGAGAAGGCGGCCCAGGACTTCGCGCGCCGTATCGGGCCCTGCTCCGATCTTGCCTCCTCTCTGGCCGAGATACTCGAGGCGCAGTTCGGCGTGCAGGTGTGGTTCGTCGACATGGGTGAGCAGGGTGGCTCAGCGGCGTGTTCCATCGGCGACTACGGCGCCGCGGTGTTCGTGAACAGTCTCGATCCTCCCTGGAGACGCAACTTCGATCTCGCTCATGAGGTGTTCCACCTGTTGACCTGGGATTCACTCGGTCCGGAGGTGGTGAACACGGACGACACGCTCTGGCGGCGTTGCGAAAGGCTGGCCGACATGTTTGCTGCCAACCTGCTGCTGCCCGCGGACGCGGTGAGTATCGAGGTAGACCATCGTCGTGGCGACAAGGGCGAGATCGCCTGGATGGATCTGATCGACATCGCACGGCGCTTCGGTGTGTCGACGGAAGCCCTTCTGTGGCGGCTCAAGTCGCTGAGACGTATAAGCGAAGCGCAGGTGCTCGAGCTCAAGGAGGACGAGTCCTTCAAGCGTCTCGATCGCGCGGCCAGGCGTGGTTCCTGGTGGCGACCGGCGCCGCTCCCAGAGCGATTCGTGCGTACTGCGTTCATGGCCCACAGCAAGGGCTATCTGTCCCGGCTCCGGCTGGCCGAATACTTGGAGACGAACCTGGCCGGGCTCTCTGACGTGTTGGCCGAGTACGGACTATGGGGGACGGATGACTACCAGAAGGCGTTGGCTACTACTTGACGCCAATGTGTGGTCATCACCTTGTACGCCGAAGGGATCTGGGAAAGGCTGACAGCATCGTGCGACGTCGTCGTGCCCTGCCGCCCGTGCGTGTGCACGTGCGGGCATGGCGCGCGAGCCGGAGGGGCTGCTGCTGGAGGTGCTTCGCGCACCATGAGCGGACTCGCGGTCCGCACTCCGGCGCCACCGGATTCGTCGCGTGTCGCGGCGAAGGCAACCAAGCTCAAACCAAAGCATGAGGCGAGACGAGGTCGCGCTCTGCAACACTCCCTGCATTAGCCTCAGGTGTCTGAGGCTTATCAAGAGTGATAACATGGCCATGCAGTGGAGTGACAACTGGGCGAGAAACAGGTCAGAGGCTTCGTGTTTCGTAGCTACGTGGGAGATCACCCGCCAATGCATGTTCATGTGTTTCGCAAGGGTCAACAGCTCGGACGGTGGGACATCGAACACCAGCGCGCGATGGACGAACTCGTTGTCACGAAAAGGCTGGCACAGGCGCTGAAAGAGGCCGGATACATGTTCCGCGAGGATGAGTGATGGGCGCGCCGTCAGAGACGCGTCTGTCCGCCGTGGCCTACGTCGATGCGCTGACAGCTCTCGTTGTGAAGTTTGCTGACGGGCATGTCTACGCAGTAGCACTGGCTGATGTAGAGGGCGTGGATTCCAGCCCTGTCGATCGAGTGTCTCTCGGGTCTGATGGGTACGCCGCGTTGATCGAGCAACGCTCCGGCAACCGTATCGAGGTCCCCTGGGACGTAGTGCTCCATCACGCCGAACCCGATTACGCCTTCTTCCGCCGGCCGGGACCAGCCGAGAGCACGGGCGCGGTGATAGGCGAGCGCATTCGCGCCGAGCGCCTCAAGCGATCATGGACATTGGACAGGATGAGCAAGCTCACGGGCCTGAAGGTCCCCAACTTGTCGCGGCTTGAGAGCGGCAGACACCTACCATCATTGGAGACCTTGGAGAAGGTTGCCGACGCCTTCGATGTGCCTGTGGCTGCCCTGGTGGCCGCCCAACGACCCGCCGCGGTCTCGAGCTAGGCTGGGACGCCCCGCGGAGGGCATGTAGCCGGCGGCTGTCGGCTCAACGCGGCGCTCGTCGAGATCCCCGCTCGCAGTGACGATGAGGCGCGGTCCGTCCGATCTCCGCACGCCGTTCTCGCAAGGAGGAGGTGGCACTGTATGAAGGCCGGTGAGTTCGACAAGCGCTTCGACCGCGGGGAGGATGTGACCGATGTCCTCGACGTCACCGCCGCCAGGCGTCCCCTACAGAACATGCGGCGCGTCAATGTGGACTTTCCTTCCTGGATGGTGGAAGCCCTCGATCGCGAAGCAGACCGACTGGGAGTCACGAGGCAGTCGCTGATCAAGATATGGATCGCGGAGCGGCTTGAACAGCTGGCCTCTTAGGCCGGTCGCGCTGAGGTCAGAGGCACGCGGCAAGACAAGCACCCATCACGTGCTCGGCTCCCGGCGTCCAACTCGATCCAGCCGACGCCCGCTGCCACCTCCGGAGGGGTCTACAGACCGGTGCCCGCCTCCATGGCCTCCGGCAACCGAGCGCCTTGTATTGCTATCCGCGAAGTCGCCTCATCGATCTGCTGCAGGTCGTCGGCTGTCAGTTCGATCCCGACTGCTGCGATGTTCTCTTCCAGGTGAGCAAGCTTGGTCGCGCCCGGAATAGGAACAATCCACGGCTCTTGGGCAAGCAGCCAGGCAAGGGCTAACTGAGCAGGGGTCGCGCTCTTTCGAGCCGCGATCCGGCCAAGCACTTCGATCAACGACCGATTAGCCTTCCTGGCTTCCGGCGTGAAGCGAGGGACGATGGTGCGAAAATCGTTCTCCGCGAACTCCGTGTTCTGATCGATCTTGCCCGTAAGATACCCCATGCCCAGGGGGCTGAAGGGGACGAAGCCGACTTCGAGTTCCTTCAAAGCCGGAAGCATCTCCTGTTCAGGACGTCTCCACCACAGCGAGTACTCGTTCTGCACCGCGGTGACCGGTTGGACCGCGTGCGCCCGTCGCACCGTCTGCACTCCTGGCTCCGACAGCCCCCAATGCCTGACCTTGCCTTCCTCGATCAGTTCCTTCACAGCTCCCGCCACCTCTTCGATCGGGACGGCCGGATCGACACGGTGCTGATAGAGCAGATCGATGGCATCGGTCTTGAGGCGCTCGAGCGATGCCTCGACCATCAACTTGATGTGCTCCGGGCGGCTGTCCAAGCCGGTCTCATTGCCGGCGGCGTCGAAGGCGAACCCAAACTTTGTGGCTATGACCACCTGATCGCGAAAAGGAGCGACGGCTTCACCCACCAATTCTTCGTTGATGAAGGGGCCGTAGACTTGAGCAGTGTCGAAGAACGTGATTCCTCGACTGAACGCCTCCCGTATCAGGGATATCATCTCTTGCTTATTCCGAGGCGGGCCAAAGGCGAAGCTCATGCCCATGCAGCCTAGACCGAGGGTCGAGACTTTCAGGCCGCTCTTTCCCAGCTCACGCGTTTGCATCCTAGGGCTCCTTCGAGGTTGTGTCGGTCAGTTTCATGATCCGCCGCCGGAGCCGTTTGCTCGAGCTGGGCCTTCCGTCTACCGCATCGGATCACGTGACCGACAAGCGGCAAAGACCTCTCATTGCAGATCCTCCTATCTGGTGAACATAGCACAAGGTCGGTGAGCTGAGCATCGCGTGAAGCGCTCCGATCCTGAGCACCTGAGCACCCCGCAATGGGGCGCCAAGTTCCATCTTTGGTCCGATGCCACCTGTCAGATGGCGTCGTAAAGCACGCCGTCCTTCATGTGAAGCACCCTGTCAGTGCGTGCGGCGATGTCCTGGTTGTGGGTCGCTATCAGCATGGTCGCGCCCTGGGAATGGCACAGATGTATCAGGTGATCGAGGATCGCCTGCCCCGTCTCGGTGTCGACGCTCCCGGTGGGCTCGTCGGCGAGGATTATGGAGGGGCCGTTCACCAACGCCCTTGCTATCGCCGCCCGCTGTCGCTCACCACCCGAGACCTTGGTGGGCGGGAAATCCATCCGCTCAACGAGCCCCACCTTCACGAGCATCTCCGTCGCCCTCTTTTTCATCTCCTTCTTGGAGATACCGAGGGGATACATGGGCAGCTCCGTGTTCTCCAGAAGGCTCAGACCGGGGATCAGGTGGTGGAACTGGAACACGAACCCTATCGTTCTCGCTCTGAACCGGTCGAGGGGCTCATAAGAACTGATGTCCCTGCCGTCGATGAGGATCTCTCCGGAAGTGGGGGTGTCGAGCGCCCCCACCAGGTTGAGGAGGGTGCTCTTGCCGCACCCGGACGGACCCATGAGGGCGGCGACCGCTCCCTTTTCGACCTCGAAGGAGACGCCGTTCAGAGCCTTCACCAGGCCCCCGTCGTAGTGCTTGACGAGGTTCTTAGCGACGATCATGGCACACCCCTGGACCCCCGACGCTGTTCGAGAAGCTCTCGAGGATCATCTCTTCCAACTCCTGACCCATGTCCGGCTCTTCGGCCGCTATGTCATGGGTCTCACCGGGGTCGCGGACGAGGTCGTACAGCTCGCAGGCGCCGGACGGTCGGTCGAGGATGAGCTTGTGGCCGTTCGAGACCACCGAGAGAGACCTCCCATACGAGCCGCCGCCGGCGGCGCGGAAGACTGAGCTGACGGCGAACTTGGGTTTCGCGCCGCCGTCACCTCTCCTCCCGTTTCCGCCCAGCATGGCTCCCACGAGGGACTCGCCGTGCATGTGGCCGGGGATCTCGAATCCCAGCAGGTCGAGTATCGTGGGCGCGATATCCACCTGCTCGGCCCTCGCTTCGACCCTTGTGCCCGGACGCCCGCCCGGCAGGCGCACTATGAGAGGCACGTGCACGAGCGGGTTGTACAAGAGAGGTCCGTTGTGGCCCTGGTATCCTCGTTCGAACATCTCCCCGTGGTCGGCCGTGACGATGATCATCGACGTATCGAAGAGACCTCGCGCCTCAATTGACTCGAGAAGCCCACCGAATCTGTGATCGACCTCCAGGATGTGCTCGTTGTAGCGACCGCGCAGCAGGTCGACCGCGGGTTGCGACGCCTCCGGGTAGAAGCGGTTGAAGAACGGCCGTTGGCTGCGGATGACATCAAAGACCTTCTCCTTCACAAAAGTGCCTCTGAACGACCTGGATGGGAGATAGGGCTCGTGGGGCGGATAGATGTGCAGCCACAAGAAGAAGGGCCGGCAGGCCGAATCCAGGACCTCCAACGTCTTGCGGAACGTGGCGTCGAGCGAGATGGTCCATCCCGATATGCTTCTCTCCTTGAAGCGGCTCGCCATCATCCTGCCCATCCAACCGTTGCCGGCCTGCCCGAGCGAGTTGACCCACAGGTACCCGGCCTTCAACCCGATCACCGCCGCGGTGCGGTAGCCCTTGCTTCTAAGGACATCGGCCAGGTCGTCGGCCCTGCTCCTGTTCGACACCAGCGCGCGCGCCCGTTCGGAGCCGTGCTTCAGTGGATATCTACCGGTCAGGATGCTGGCAAGACTTGGGATGCTGGAGTTCGAATTGGCCTGCATATTGTCGAACACGTAGCTCTGGTGCGCGAAACAGTCGATGAACGGGGTGGTGGGTCGCCGGTATCCGTAGAGGGACATATCCCCCGCTGAAAGCGAATCGAAGGTGACCAAGATGACGTTGGGCGCGTCACTCATGGCGTAGCGCCGCCGCCGGTTGCAGCCTGGTGGAGACGAAGGCGGGATAGAGGGAGCTCACCAATCCCAGGAGAAGAGAGATGCCCAGCGAGATCAGGAACACGCGGGATACGCCCGATACTGATGCCCACAGCCAGAGCCCCGCGGGGTGCACGAATTGAAGGCCCCAGATGATGACCAGGCCTACCGCGCTGCCCACGAGCCCACCCACGAAGCAGATGATGAGCGACTCCCAGACGATAGTCCGCATTATCCGGGACCTGCTCCAACCGATGGCCATCAAGATGCCTATCTCCTTCGTCCTCTCCGAGACCGCCATGACCAGGGTGTTCATCACCACGATACAACTGCCGAGCAGCGCGATGAGGGAGATGGCCCACGCCGAGGTGTCCACCACCCGTATCAGTGAGATCTGGCCGGCGAAGTCCCCGCTGCGCACGACCGCCAGCCCCGGCAGGCGGGTCTCGATGCGGTCGGTGGCCTCGTCGACGGACATCCCCTGCTCCAGGCGCACGAAGGCCAGGTTGACGAACCCATCTCTACTCAGGATCCTCTGAGCATCCCCGATGGCAAGGATGGCGGCATTATCCAGCATGTTGCTGCCGCTCGCGTAGATCCCCATGACGAGGTACTCCTCTTGCTCGGAAAGAGAGAGCCGGTCGCCCACACGACGTTCGGCGGCCTTACCGGCGGTCTGGCCCAGCAAGATGCCGCCCCTCTCCGCCTTCAGCATGGTGCCGTCAAGGATGTTGAGTCTCTCCGCGAAAGCGTCGGCCGGCGCGAGACCCATTATCAAGAAGTAAGGGTTCCAAGGGGTCTTGATGGCGCCGATGACCATCGAGGAGACACTCTCTATTCCCTCGGTACTCGCGAGGGCCTCGTAGTCGGCGGTAGTGATCTTCGAGCCGAAGGGGCTCGCTGCGCCCTTGGACTGCACTGCGAGGTCTATCCCGTAGGTCTGTATCGTATCCTGGACCTGGCTCCGCAGACCTTCGCTCACGGAGGTCAGCGAGGAGAGGATCATTATCCCGACCGCGGCGCCCAGAGCGGTCAGGAGGCTCCTCCTCTTGTTGCGGGCGATGTTACGGATTGCAATCATGCCATCGACTCATATTCGCACGTGCATGGCGTGTCATGTAGCGCCGCTACCGGCGTGATCGCTCACTGCGTCTACGGCGGCGCCATACCGCCCGGCCGGCGGCAAATTCACACGGCGGTCAGTCTGAGCCGGGTCCTCATGCGTCCAGGCCGCCGCGCCGATACTAGAATGAAGAGCGGCCGAGACGGCGGAGTAACACATGACAGAAACGAACGGTCTGTCAATGCGTGGTGAGCTGGAAGAGCTCATGGCGACGCTCCGGCGTCTCAGAGCCGACGCTGATGCGCCCGGGTTCGTGGAGTGGCGGGCATCCGCAGATTCCACCATGTCCAAGATGTTTGGACCGCGTCACAGGCTCAGCTTGGCGCTCCGGAATGTCAGCTTCGCCCCGGATTTCGGTCAGGCCCGGGCGCGGGCCCTGGCTCTTCTCACATCCGCCGCCGGCTTGGCCGACACCATGCCCGATCCGGCCCTGGCCACCGGGCAGCCGCCTGAGATAACCCAGCAGCCCGAGCCGAAGCGCGAGCGCGTCCTGCGCAGGCTCGGTCGGAAGCGGGACGCCGGCGCAACGCCCTCAGATATCCTTGAGCAACCAGCCCCGGCCGCGCCGGCACCTGATGCCGCTGATCTGAAGTTCGAGACCTTCTGGCCCGAGGAGCCTCTCGAGACCGAGGCGGTTCCCGAACCTGAGGTTACCCCCGAACCCGAGGTGGTCCCCGAACCCGAGGTGGTCCCCGAGCCCGAGGAGATTGTCCCGGAGCCACGGATCCCTGAACCCATAATGGCGGAGGAGCGCGCTACGGCTGATGAGCCTGCCGAAGTTGAGGAGCCCGTCGGCACCGAGGAACCCGTCCAATCTGAGGAGCCCGTCGAAGGCGACGAGCCTGCCGAAGCTCCTGCGCCGCCTGAGGTCGCGGAGCCCCCGGAGGCGCCGGAGATCCCCGAGGTGTCCGAGACCCCCGAGGTGTCCGAGACCCCCGAGCCGAAGCGCGAGCGCGTCCTGCGCAGGCTCGGTCGGAAGCGGGACGCCGGCGCAACGCCCTCAGATATCCTTGAGCAACCAGCCCCGGCCGCGCCGGCACCTGATGTCTTCGCGCCCCCGGAACCCGCTGAGCTCCCCGAGATCCCCGAGGAGACCGAGACTCCGGAGTCGCCAGAGGCCGCCACGCTCCCGGAGCCACGCGAAGCCCCCGAGACCCCCGAACCGAAGCGCAAGACATTCTTTAGCAAGAGGAGGCGAAAACCTGAGCCGATCGATTCCCTGCCTGCCGGTAACGAAGGACCGGACGCGACGGTCGACGAGGAGGTGCCCGCCGAGCCCCCAGCGGAGGAACTCGTAGCGACAGCGGTCTCGTACGAGCCTGCCGCGGAACTCCACGATGAGCCTGTCGTGCTCCCCGACGAGCCTGCCGTGCCGCCGGACGAGCCCGTGGCGGTCTCGGACGTGCCTGCTCCGCCGACGCCTGATCCTGCGAAACCGGTGCCCGATCCGGCTCCTGAGCCTGTCGTGCCGCCGCGCGAAACGATGACCCGTGAACCCGAGCCGTTGTGGGCGCGGCCAACGGTCGCACGCGACCCCGAGCAAACGTGGACACCCCCGCCTCCCATCCGGGAGCCCGAAACGTCCTGGGAGTACCCATCGATCGGCCGTGAACCCGACATCTTTGGCAGCGCCTCCAGCGGCGTCTCTCAGCGGCCCACATGGGGACGGCAGGGCGCCTCGCGCAGGCCGAAACGCGGTCGCAGGAGACTGGCCGTCGCGGCTCTCGTCATAGTCATCCTGGCGGTCGTCATCGGACTCCCGGTATGGCTGATGTTGTTCGACGGGTGGTCGACGGTCTCCGGGCTCTGGTCCGACAACGACACGACCACATCCACGTCCCCCTCGTTCTCGGGCGTGATCAGCCCAAGCGCCGATGCCGTCGTCGTCGACGCGGCCGGCGACCCCCGCAGCGACTACATCGTGGGAGTGGTCCGGGCGGGTATCGTCCATCTCATGCCCAACGAGATGGGAGAGGTCTCCTTCTTGCCTTCGAAGGTCGTTGGGCGGGGAGAGTTCCTCGTGTGGCTCGATCGGGTGCAGCGCATCCCCGTCGGCGATGGAAACGTAGCGGACACCTTCTACTACGATCTGGATCCCCGGCTCCGCGAGATCGCCATCGACGCCTATCAGCAGAGGATCGTCCTCGAGTGGGCGGGCGGCGACGCGAAGGTCGCCTTCAGGGCGGGAGAACCCATCCTCGCCCGTGACGCGGAGGCCTGGGCGGCCCGGATGATCGTCGGACTGCTACCGGCCACCGATCTTCAGAGCGGGATGGAGATCACCCAGGCGGCCGCTCTCGATCTGCGGGCGCGCATCTCCTCTCTCGAAGCGCAAGAACTGGCCGCGGTCGTAGAAAAGTACGAACTGAGGCCGGAAGCGGGCTGGGCCCGACAAGAGTCCATCACGCGTAGCGAAGCTGCCGAGTTCCTGATGAGGCTCAAGGCGGTATTCGACAAATAACCGCCGTCATGACGGCGTTCCCGCACCCAATCTAGGTCCAAAGTCCGATGCCCCCTCGTTCCCGCATTGGTATTCCTGTGCGGCGCAGCAAGCTGCATCAGCGAGAGGGAGGGGGCCGGTATGTGAGATGGGGGGTCCGATGGTGTCAATCTTCACGTTATCAAACAAGGATTGGAGCAAGGACTATGGTCAGACGTCCATTGGTGCGGGTCTTCTTGGTAGCGGCCGCTTTCGGGGTCAGCGGAGCGCTCGGCGTGGGAGCGCCCTCAGCGCTGGCTGGGCTCGATGGTTACTCTCAATGGATCGATACGGATAGGAGCGTCTCTTCTGCACAACCGGCGGCCGTCGATAGCGTTCCGGCTTCTGATGACGGCGCGGCGCAAAGCGGCGGCGCCTTGCACGGAAACGCCGCACCGCACGGCGACGGCGCGCCTCAGGACGGCAAGGAGATGAGCGAGAAGGAGCTGAAGGCTGAGATCACCAAGCTGTGGGGAGAAAACGCCGGCAAGAAGATGCGCAAAGCCGAGCCCATGATGGTCCCGTACAAGGAGAAGACCTGGGCGACCATGGTCACCGAGCCAAGTCCCAACTGGGCCGGCTACAAGTCGAAAGTCAGCGGGATCTACGGCGCCATCGGTTACATGACGGCCAAAAGGTGTTACAACGGCGATTCAGGTGTGTTCGTGGGAATCACCGACGACCAAAACGAGCTCATACAGGCCGGCGTCGACATGCAGAACATGACCGCCTTCGTCGAGTGCATCCCAAACACCGCCAAGACGGTGTTCCCGGTCGCCCAGAACGATCGCATCCTGGTCTCGGTGCGCCAGCAGGCCGGCAGCACCTGGAATGTTGTCATCTACAACACCACCAGCGGGCGGGCGTATGGGAAATACTATACGTACTATGGTCCCAACAAATACGCGTGCTGGATCCTCGAGACACAGTACCGGCAACATGCCGGGAGTTGGGGCACGGTCAACTTCTCACAGTGCAATTGGGTCAACAGTGCGGGCACCCGCTACGGCATAACCTCCGGGAGCGGCTACTATTACAAGAAGGTCATGACCACCTACTTCGGCGAGCGGGTTACCCCGAGTGCGGTCAGCGGTGGTGCGGCGTTCTCGGTGACGCGTTACTAACGTATCTGAGGGGGGATCGAGGTGAAGAATCCGTTTGCGGCGGGAGCCACCGCGACGAGCCGGATCGTGCTGCTCGTGCTCGTCATCCTGGTGGCCTGCGGTGTCGGAGTGGGAGCGGCTGAACTCGCGGATCAGTTGAGGGGCGAGTCGCGCGACGCAAGTGCGGTGGGCCCGGCCGGCGATGTGGACTCGGCCGGCGCGTGGATCTACGATCCCGACCGTCCGCTTGGCTGGGACCAGCTCGCGGCGACGGCTTCGGCGCCCGATCCCCGCTCCGATCACTCCCTGGTTTATGCCTCGGTCACCGGCAGGGTCATCCTGTTCGGTGGCCGGGGAGCCGATGGGGCGCTGGGCGACACCTGGGCCTACGATGTCGTCACGCGCGACTGGACGGAGCTCCCGGCTTCTTCGTCGGGGATGTCTCCCGAACCGCGGGGGACGCACTCCTTGACGTTCGTCCCGTTGACCAACGAGGTCGTTCTCTTCGGCGGCTCGGGGGACGAGGGCGTTCTTGGTGACACGTGGACCTACGATCTGTTGCGCAACGCATGGATGGCGGCCGCTCCGGGGGAGCCCCTGCCGGCCGTCATCTCCGAGCCCGTTGCCCGGCAGTGCCATGCCGCGGCATTCGATCCTGTCGCCGGCAGAGTCATCTTGTTCGGCGGCTTGGCGGACGCGGACGAAGTGTTGGGAGATACGTGGAGTTACGATCCGATCAGGCGTCTGTGGACCGAGCTACACGCAGGAGGAGACGGGCCCGCGCCGCGCCACGGCCATTCGATGGTCTTCGACCCCACGAGCGGGCGGGTGATCATGGTCGGCGGCACAAACGGCGAGGGCACGGTTCTTGACGAGACCTGGGCCTACGACTCTGGCAACGACTGCTGGACCCAGCTGCAGCCGCTGTCACCGATGCCGGGCCGTTCTGCTTCAGCGGCGGCCTGCGCGAGTACGACGGGAACTCTGACTCTGTTCGGCGGCCACGATCCGCAGAACAATGCGTCGGCGGACACATGGACGTATGACTTCGACGGCTCCTGGGTAAGAGTCTATGCGGGCGATGTGACGCCGAGCGCTCGGGCGAGCAGCTCGATGGTCTACTGCGAGCTCACCGACACGCATCTGCTCTTTGGAGGCCGGGATGAAGCCGGCAATCCTCTGAGCGACACGTGGATCTACTGGTCACCTGCCAAGTGGTGGTGATCGAGTCACCCGCCGTTCCTACGGGCTGTTAGTATGCAGGCCGGGGAGTTTGAGCATATGGAGCAATCCCTGCTGCGAGGAGGCATGTGTATGTACAAGAAGATGGTGGTACTTCTAGACGGCTCGGAACTCGCCGAGGTAGTCTTCGACTACGCGCAAGAAGTCTCCGGCAGGATGCACGTCGACATGGATCTGTTGCATGTATGCAGCCAGGACCAAGAGGCTCAGCTACCCATGCGCCAGGCCTATATCGACAAGAAGGCGGAGGAGCTGTGCGCCGAGGCCGAAGCCGTCAGGAGCAAGTACGACGAAGACGCCACCGCCCAATGCATCAACGCGCAGGGGCACGTTGTGGTGGGCTATCCCGCCGAGGAGATCCTCAAGTTCGTCGACGAGAATGATATCGACCTAGTCATGATGTCCACTCACGGGAGCTCCGGGGTCAAGAAGGACTGGGATCTGGGTGAGGTGGCCAACAAGGTCGTCCACGCTGCGAAGGTTCCCGTGTGGCTGGTGCCTACTGAGCTCCGCGGCGCGGTTCTGGCCGACACTCTTCCCAAGCGCCCCCTGCTGGTCCCTCTGAGCGGCACCGAGAAGTCCGAAGTGGCTCTGACGCATGCTGTGCAGATCATCCGGCAAAGAGGCGCCGAGGCCGAGAGCCAATTGGTGCTGCTCCATGTCGTGGAAGATCCCGCGCCCGGGTTCTTGTCGAACCGGGCGTCGGTAGAAGATTTCACTGCCCAACGGGATAAGATGAAGGCCTATTTGGAGAACCTGGCCGAGCCGATCAGGGCCTCTGGTGTAGAGGTTCGCACAGAGGTGCTGATATTGGGAGACGCCGCCAGAAACATCATCGGCTATCTCAAGCACAACCCGACGCAGCTCCTCGTCATGGCCGCTCGGGGCAAGAGCAGGATCAACAGAACCATCTTCGGCAGCGTCACCGAGAGTGTCATCCGCATGGTGAAGGTGACGCCCTTCCTTCTGGTCAGCGGCGACGAATCAGACGCCTAGGGAGGTCTTAGCGCCGTCACGCGGCATGAGGCCCAAGAACACTTGAGCCGCGGATCCCATCCCCCGGGGGATGGGATCCGCGGCTCTCTTTGCTTGGTTTGCCCAACTCAGCCCATCATCTGGCCTGGAAGCCAAAGGACGATCTGCGGGAAGGCTATCAACAGTGCCAAGAAGACAAGCAAGACTATGATGAATGGCAAGACGCCGCGTAACAACTCTCCGATCGGTATCCCGAACGTGTTTCGTACGATATAGAGATCTAAGCCCAGCGGAGGGGTTATTAGACCTATCTGGAGGTTGACCACCACCAGCACGCCGAACCAGACCAGATCGAAACCGAGGGCGGTGACGGCGGGCACGAAGATGGGGAGCGTCAGCAACAGGATGGTCATCGTGTCCATGATGCAACCGAGGAACAGGTACATGATGCTCAGCAAGACGATGAATCCCGTCGGGGACATGCCGGCCTCGAGAACGACCTCAGCTATCTTTTTGCCCAAGCCGCCGCTGCCTACCACGTAGGTGAAGAAGGAAGCTCCGATGATCACCAGTATCAGCATCCCGATGACCAGTGCAGCCTCCATGAGTGCCCGCCGCATTTGTTTCAGACGGAACTTGTACGCGGCGATCGCCACGATCAGCGCCGCGACACATCCGAAGCCGGCTGCTTCAGTCGTGGACGCTATCCCGAAGTAGATGACCCCAAGTATGCTGAAGATGATGATGGCAACAAGCCATAATCTCCTGAGGGAATAGAACTTCTCCTTCCAGGAGTACTTTCCGGCAGGAGGTCCCAAGCTGGGATTCCGCCAGGCCATGACCACCGCTGTGCCGGCCAACATGATG
>Ga0209722_1001558_pt1 | contig 19846 bp, 23 predicted proteins | sample BioC12SIPDNA_2_FD_185745 | JGI IMG/M metagenome (GOLD analysis project Ga0209722, IMG submission 185745) | Anaerobic biogas reactor microbial communites from Washington, USA - Biogas_R1_A C12 SIP DNA (SPAdes) (version 2) | ecosystem: Engineered > Bioreactor > Anaerobic > Unclassified | place... | reverse complement strand
TTGCGACAGGCCGATATCGGCGTCGCCATGGGCATCACGGGGACGGAGGTGGCCAAAGAAGCCGCCGACATGATCCTCACCGATGACAACTTCGCCTCCATCGAGGCAGCCGTCGAAGAGGGCCGCGGGGTCTTCGACAACCTGACCAAGTTCATCGCCTGGACCCTCCCCACCAACCTCGGAGAAGGCCTGGTGATCCTGGCCGCCGTGTTCGCCGGCGTGGCCCTCCCGATCCTGCCCGTACAGATCCTTTGGATCAACATGACCACAGCGGTGCTCTTAGGCCTCATGCTGGCCTTCGAACCCAAAGAGGTAGGAATCATGGACAGACCGCCCCGTGCCCCGAAGTCTCCCATCCTCGACAGAGTACTCATGGGCCGGGTCGTGATAGTGGGCGCGCTGCTGCTGGCGGCGGCTTTCGGGCTCTTCGAGTACTTCGAGCGTGAAGGGCACGGTCTCGACTACGCGCGCACGGTGGCGGTGAACGTCTTCGTCTTCGGCGAGATGCTCTACCTGTTCAATTGCCGCTCGCTGACGCGTCCGTCGTGGAGCCGGGGTTTCTTCAGCAACCGCCTGCTCTTCGCCGGCGTGGCCGTCATGATCGGGTTGCAGATGCTGTTCACGTATCTACCCGGCATGAACACGCTGTTCGGCACCACAGGTCTGGATGGCATAGCGTGGGCCTGGATCTTGGGATCGGCCGTGGGCATCCACGTCATCGTGGAGATCGAGAAGTGGATCCGGCGCGTCTGGACGCGCACGCATACTCCGTCAGGAGGGACCTGTTAGGAGAGACCTGCCGGTGGAAGACGCTCGTCGGCGCTCTAGCTGCCCTTGACCTCCGCGTAGGCCCAATCGAGCCACGGGAAGAGCGCTTCGAGATCGGAGCGTTCCACGGTCGCTCCGCCCCAGATGCGGATCCCGGGAGGGGCTTCGCGATAGGGCGCGACGTCGTAGGCCACTCCCTCGCCCTCGAGTAGCGAGGCTATCTTCTTCGCGGCGGCCGGCCGTTCTTCGGCGCTGAGCTCGGCGAACCAAGGGTCGATGATCTTGAGGCAAATGGACGTGCACGACCGCGTCGCGGGGTCCTCCGCCAAGAAGTCCACCCAGGGAGTGCGCTCCACCCAGGCTGCCACGGCCGCGAGGTTCGCCTCGCTCCGCTGTATCAGTCCGGGTAGGCCGCCCAGACCCTCGGCCCATTTGAGGCCGTCCAGGCCGTCCTCGACCACCAGCATCGACGGTGTGTTGATGGTGTCGGCGTGGAAGATGGCCTCCATGAACTTGCCGCTCTTCGTCATGCGAAAGATCTTGGGCAGTGGCCACGCAGGCGTGTAGGTCTCCAGGCGCTCCACCGCCCGGGGGCTGAGTATCAGCACGCCGTGTTGGGCCTCGCCACCCAGCACCTTCTGCCAGGAGTAGGTGACCACATCCAGCTTGGCGATGGGCACATCCATGGCAAAGACCGCGGAGGTGGCGTCACAGAGGGCAAGACCGCGGCGGTCGTCGGCGATCCAGTCGGCGCCGGGGACCCGGACTCCAGACGTAGTGCCGTTCCAGGCGAAGACCACGTCACGGTCCCAGTCGACCTGCGCCAGATCGGGGAGCTTGCCGTAATCGGTAGCGAGCACGCGCGCGTCGGAAAGCTTGAGCTGCTTGGTGATGTCGGTCACCCAGCCTTGACCGAAACTCTCCCAAGCAAGGGCGTCCACCCCGCGTGCCCCCAGCAGCGACCACATGGCCATCTCCATGGCCCCGGTGTCGGAGGCAGGCACGATACCGAGGTAGTAGTCGTCGGGCACTCCCAGCAGCGCACGAGACCGGTCGATCACCTCTTGGATACGAGCCCGCCCGGCCTTCGAGCGGTGCGACCGGCCCACCAAGGCGCCCTCCAAGACCCCGGGGCTCCATCCAGGCCGCTTGGCGGTGGGGCCGGAGGAGAAACACGGGTTGGCGGGGCGGGTGCTAGGTTTCATCAGAACGTCCTTCCGTACAAATCATGGCGAAGTCATCATCTGCCGGAAAGGATACCGCAGCCACAGACCGGCGAGGGGTGCCTCCACCCCTCGGGTCTGATCCCGGCTCCGGTTGTGCTTCTACTTCAAATGAGTCAACTGGTTCACAAAGTCCCGCACCGGCCCGGCGTTTTCGGCCAGCCTACCCGCCGTATTGGCGATCCCCTCGACGCCTCCCAGAGAGTCCAACGTCTCCTTCACTTTGTCCCGGCGGTTCCATATGGCCAGTCCGCCGGCAACGAGCGCGGCAACCACTGCGAGCGCCTCGATGGTCTTCAACAATCCGGACATCTCAACCTCCAAACGACCCGTGGTCCTTTGGGACTGACATTCGCGGCCGGGAAAGCCCATCCTGCCCACGGAGTCCCGTAGGTCGTCCGTTTGAAGCCCGTGCGGCTCCCGCAGTTGCTCAGTCCACGGCGATCATCACGTTGCTGGCCTTGATCACGGCGTATGCCTTGGACCCCGGCTGCAGCTTGAGGTCTTCCGCGGAGTGCTTGGTGATGATGGAGACTACCTGCACTCCATCGGCCAACTCCAATACCACCTCTGAATTGACCGCTCCATGATCCACGCTTTTGATGGTCCCCTCCAGAACGTTTCTCGCGCTGAGCTTCATGGTCTTCTCCTGACTGTATGGCTATCCTGACTCAATGGCTATACGTCGGACGAGGGTGTCCGTGCAGCTTCTACATACCCATCCCGGGCCACGGACATGCCGAACCGCTTGGGTCGCACACGCGCCGAGCGACGTTGCCGTTCTGCTCTGCTAGAATATCCGTTCGCTGAGGCGGCGAGCCTCGTCGCCAGATGGAGAAGTGGCCGAGAGGCTGAAGGCGCTCGCCTGCTAAGCGAGTGAAGGAGTGAATGCTCCTTCCGAGGGTTCGAATCCCTCCTTCTCCGCTCGGGCTGCCGGGACTGGGTCGGCGGACTGAAATATGCGCCTGTAGCTCAGTTGGATAGAGCGTTGGTCTACGAAACCAAAGGTCACGCGTTCGAGTCGCGTCAGGCGCGCTGGAAAAGAGCCCCGCAACATGCGGGGCTCGGCGTTTCTCCCTAGGGGAAAGAGAGCGCGTCGTGAACAAGCTGCGTTTCGCCGTTCTTCTGGCTATATGTTGCGCCCTTGCCCTCAGCGGCGCAGCATGCGACTCGGAGACGGCCACCACCACGACCGTCGTGACCGCAGCCCCCGGGCCCGCGGCAGGCGAAGGATCATCGCCCGGCTGGACTGATCTCGCTCCCACGGGTGATGTGCCCGAGCCCCGCGCAGGCCAAGCCATGGTGTACGACTCGAAGACCGGCAAGGTGCTCCTCTTCGGGGGCACCGACAGCAAGAGCTTCTTCGACGACACCTGGGAGTACGATGCGGCAACCAACACCTGGATGGAACTGCAGCCCACGGGCAGCGTGCCCCCCGAACGTTGCGCCGCCTCGATGGTCTACGACTCGGCAAGAGGAAAGGCTGTCCTCTACGGTGGCACCAGCACCGAGGCTTTCCTGAGCGACACCTGGGAGTATGACCGGGAGACGAACACCTGGGTGGAGCTCAGGCCGGGCGGCGCGCTTCCCTCCGAACGTGTGGGACAGAACATGGTCTATGACTCCGCTCACGGGATGGTGATCCTCTTCGGAGGCAGAGACCAAGACAGCTTCCTGAACGACACGTGGGCCTACGATAGCGCCCAGAACACCTGGGCTCTGCTCGAGACCGCGGGAGAAACCCCCACGGAGCGCTATGGCCACGCCATGGTCTACGACGAAGCCTCCGGCAAGGTCTTTGTGTCGGGTGGCTGGGACAGCCGCGTGTTCCTCAGCAGCACTTGGGTATTCGACCCCACTGCCGACTCCTGGGCCAGCCTCGATACCATCGGCGACGTGCCGCAGCCACGGGCGGGCCACCGCATGGTGTACGACTCCCGCAGCGGCGACCTCCTCCTCTTCGGAGGCAACACGCGCGACAGCTTCTTGGGCGATCTGCGATCGTACGAGCCCGACACCAACACATGGACCCTCGTGAAGCCGGCCGGCGCCACACCGCCCGCGCGCAACGGCCACTCGATGGTGTACGACTCCACTAACAACACGGCGCTGGTTTTTGGAGGTTGGAATGAGGTCGAATATCTCAACGACACATGGAGCTGGAATGGAGAAGGTTGAGCCGGCGATGAAACTCAGCGGCCGCAAGAGGTTGGGCAGAGCCCACCGGCGCCTGACGGGGGCGATATGCGCCGTGCTCCTGGCGCTGGCACTCGTCGCGGCGCTGGCTCCGTTCACGTTGGCCGTTGCACCCAGTTTTCCCGACGTCCCGGATACTCACCCGCACCACGACGCCATAAGCTACCTTGCGCTCCATCAGATCGTCGACGGCTATGTGACCGGTGAATTCGGTCCCGACGGCGAGGTGACGCGGCAACAGTTCGCCAAGATGATCGTGCTGGCCGGTGGATACCAGGTCTCCGAAGCCGACGAGTGCCCCTTCGCCGACGTGCTCAAGGGCGGACCCGAGACGCTCTACCCAGACAACTATGTGGCGGTATGCGCAGCCAAGGGCATAACGACCGGGAAGACGCAGACCACCTTCGACCCCTACGGCAACATCACACGCCATCAGGTGATCAGTATGGTTGTGAGAGCAGCCGACGATCTGCAGCCGGGTCTCCTGGCCACTCCACCGGATGATTGGCGAGCGACGGGCATCTGGGGCAACGATGTCACTCACGGAGCCAACGCGGCCAGAGCTGAGTACAACTCGCTCCTCCAGGAGCTGGATCTCGACACGCTCGACCCCACCATGAGCATGACCCGTGGCGAAGTCGCCCGGGTGCTCTACAACCTCATGGTCTTGCTCTGGCCCGAGACGACCACCACCCAGCCCGCCGCCACGACGGTCACCGACCCACCGCCCCCCACGGAGTCGACCACCACGACGGCGGGTTGCGGAGGCTGAGGCTCCTAGCCTCTCCCGCCGGTCGGCGGGAAAACACGAAGGCTTCGCGGCCGCCTATGCGTAGGTCGTCGCCCACGGTAGAATCGTCGGCGGAGTGAGGCGTCCTCGCGCGCGCTCCCAGGTGCGTCCATGGTTGGAGACCGCGCCCCGCGTCATGTTCCGTGCAGTCGAGAGGAGTTCGCATGCCCAAGCGCCAGGATATCCGAAAGGTCCTCATCATCGGCTCGGGCCCGATAGTCATCGGACAGGCATGTGAGTTCGACTATTCCGGCACCCAAGCATGCAAGGCCCTCCGCGGGCTCGGGTACGAGATCGTCCTTGTGAACTCCAACCCGGCCACGATCATGACCGACCCCGTGATGGCCGACGAGACCTACATAGAGCCTCTCAATGTCGAGACACTCGCCAAGATCATCGCTCAATCGAAGCCCGATGCCCTCCTCCCCAACCTGGGCGGGCAATCCGGTCTCAACCTGTCCTCGGAGCTGTACCGAACCGGGGTCCTGGAGGAGCACAGCGTGCGCATCATCGGCGTGAGCCCCGACGCCATCGAGCGGGGCGAGGACCGGCTGGCCTTCAAAGAGACCATGAACCGCTTGGGCATCGAGATGCCCCGTAGTGAGATCTGCTACTCGGTAGACCAAGCCGCGGCGGTGGCCGCCGAACTGGGGTATCCGGTGGTGGTCCGCCCCGCTTACACGATGGGCGGCACGGGCGGCGGCATCGTATACAACCGTGAGGAACTGGGCGTGGTCACAGAACGCGGCATCCGCGCAAGCCTGGTGGGCCAGGTCCTCATAGAGGAGTCGGTGATCGGCTGGGAGGAACTGGAGCTCGAGGTGGTCCGCGACGCCAAGGACCAGATGATCACCGTCTGCTTCATCGAGAACGTCGATGCCATGGGCGTCCACACCGGCGATAGCTTCTGCACGGCTCCCATGCTAACCATAGCTCCGGAACTGCAGGAGAAGCTACAGCGTTACTCTTACGCCATCGTGGAAGCCATCGAGGTCATCGGGGGCACCAACATCCAGTTCGCCCACGATCCCAAGACGGGCCGGGTGACGGTCATCGAGATCAATCCACGCACCTCGCGCTCGTCGGCTCTGGCATCCAAGGCCACCGGGTTCCCCATCGCCATGGTGAGTTCACTGCTGGCCGGCGGGTTGACCCTGGACGAGATCCCCTACTGGCGCGACGGCACGCTCGAGAAATACACGCCGTCTGGCGACTACGTGGTGGTCAAGTTCGCCCGCTGGGCGTTCGAGAAATTCCGCGACGCTCAGGACAGGCTGGGAACGCAGATGCGCGCGGTAGGCGAGGTCATGTCCATCGGCAAGACCTACAAGGAGGCCTTGCAGAAGGCCATCCGCTCTCTGGAGACCGGCCGCTACGGCCTCGGCTTCGCCAAGGACTTCAACAAGCGACCGCTGGACGAACTCATGGCCATGCTCAAGGAACCCACCAGCGAGCGGCAGTTCATCATGTACGAAGCGCTGCGCAAGGGCGCAACGGTCGAGGCGCTGCACGCCCGCACGCACATCAAGGCTTGGTTCATCGAGCAGATGCGCGAACTCGTGGAGTTGGAGGAGGAGATCCTCACCTATCGGGGCACCTGGCTCAAGAACGCCCTGGGAGGCGAGCGCTTAGACATCACGGTTGGCGCCGGAACACCTCTCATATTCCGACCTGAACCCCCGACAGGCCCCATCATCCCCGACGAGCTCCTCGCGCGCGCCAAGAGAGACGGCTTCGCCGACGCCTACCTGGCCAGGCTGTTGGGCTGCGCCGAGCACCGCGTCCGGGCACAGGGTCGCATGCTCGGCCTGGCCCATGGCTACGAAGCCGTGCCGGTGAGCGGCGTGGAGAAGGCCGCCTACTACTACTCCACCTACAACGCGCCCGATACGGTGCCGGTGAGCGACCGTCGTAAGATCATGGTGCTGGGCGGCGGGCCCAACCGCATCGGCCAGGGCATCGAGTTCGACTACTGCTGCGTCCACGCAGCCTTCGCGCTGCGCGAGGCCGGCTATGAATCCATCATGGTGAACTGCAACCCGGAGACCGTCTCCACCGACTACGACACCTCCGACAAGCTCTATTTCGAGCCACTCACGGTAGAGGACGTCCTCGCCATCTACCGCAAAGAGCGCCCCGAGGGGGTCATAGTGCAGTTCGGCGGGCAGACGCCTCTCAATATCGCCCGCGATCTTGAGAAAGCCGGCGTGCCTATCATCGGCACCTCGCCCGACACCATCGACCTGGCCGAAGACCGCGATCGCTTCCGAGAGATGATGGAGCGCCTGGGTATCCCCATGCCCGAGGCGGGCATGGCGGTGAACGTCGAAGAGGCCCGCGTGCTGGCAGAGCGCATCGGCTACCCGGTCATGGCGCGGCCCAGCTACGTACTGGGCGGCCGGGGCATGGAGATCATCCACGACGAGGACATGCTCGTCCGCTACGTCCAGGCGGCGGTCGACGTGACCCCCGAGCGCCCCATCCTCATCGACAAGTTCCTCGAAAACGCCATGGAATGTGAAGCCGACGCCCTCGCCGACGGCACCGACGCGTTCGTGCCGGCCGTCATGCAGCACATCGAGTACGCGGGCGTGCATAGCGGCGACTCGGCCTGCGTCATCCCGCCCGTCTCCATCCCAGAGAAACACCTAGCCACCATCAACGAGTACACGAAGCGCATCGCCATCGAGCTCGGAGTGGTAGGTCTCATGAACATGCAGTACGCCATCTTGGACGACGTCGTGTACGTGCTGGAGGCGAACCCGAGGGCGTCACGGACGGTGCCGCTGGTATCCAAGGTCTGCAACGTGCAGATGGCCGGGCTGGCGACCCGGCTCATGTTGGGTGAGAAGCTTTGCGATCTGGGCCTCGAGACCAAGATCATCCCCTATTACGGGGTGAAGGAGGCGGTGTTCCCGTTCAGCATGTTCCCCGAGGTCGACCCCCTGCTGGGCCCGGAGATGCGCTCCACAGGCGAGGTGCTCGGCATGGCCGACTCCTTCGGTCTGGCCTTCGCCAAGGCCGAGGAGGCTGCCGGTCAACTATGCCCACTCGACGGAACGGTACTCATCACCGTGGCCGAACGCGACCGCGAGTCGGTGCTCCCGGCGGCCCAAGCCTTCTTCGACATGGGCTTCAAAATCCGCGCCACAGCCGGCACACACGGGTTCTTGGCCGAACACGGCATCGTGTCCGAGCCGATCCTCAAGCTCCACGAGGGCCGGCCCAATATCGAGGACGCCGTCAAAAACGGTGACATCCACCTGGTGGTGAACACCCCGGCGGGCAAATCCAGCGAGTTCGACGACTCGTACATCCGCAAAGCAGCCATCAGATACAAGGTGCCCTACGTGACGACCACCACGGCCGCGAAAGCCGCGGCCGAAGGCATCGCCGCGAGTCGTGAAACACCCAGCACGGTGCGCTCCCTCCAGAGCTACCACTCTTCTATCACGCAGCGAAAGCCTGCCTAAGAAGACGGGGCCGCTCTGAGCGAATATCGAGGCCGCTGCGGGCACCCGCTGGGAGCGATGTTTTCCTGTTCGCGAAGGGCTGCAGGTCCATTGACTTCCTCGAAAAGAAGTCTAGAATCATTACCAGAGTCCCGAGAGTTCAGACGCAGCGTCTGAGGTGCTTACAAGGGGACCCGCAGAGGAAACGCGGAGACAAATGACCGCGGATTACAGCGAAGCGGGGACGAAGTGAGAACTGTTGAAAGGCGCAAAGCGAGTTCGCTCGGGGCTCGCTTTTTGTCTGCAAGGGCGCGTCGCTACCTCTCAGTGCCGGGGGCGAAGGGGCTCCCCCGGGCGCCCACTGTCAAATTCGCGCGTCGTCGCCGAGTCTTCCGACGTCTCGTTTCCAGCCTTCTGTGGTCTGATGGATCACCCGGTCTTTGAAGCGGCGCCGTAGTTCCACCAAGAAGTCCAGGGCCTGAGCCGCGATCGCGAGATCGGCGCTCTCCCCGGTCAGCTCGGCAAGCGGGCTGTACAGGGCCTCGCGAGAGAACTGAGGCGCGCAAAGGAGCCGTGAAACCAGCGCCGGCACCTCTTCACCGCCGGTGAAGCAGTACGTGGCCCGGTCTTCGATGGACAACGCTTCCAAGAACCACACGCCGTTCTTGCCGCAGAGAAGCCATAGGTGACCTTCCGCGCCCGCGGCCGCGCCCGGAGCAGCGCTCGCCTCGCCCGACCCGCGTGTGCAACCCACCCACGTCGAACCGCCGGCCGCCCACCCCAGCAGGTGTTCGCCTTCATCATGCCGGGGCAGGCTCGCAAGCCACGCACCCCGGAAGGCTTCGATGACGCCCGGGCACACGGCCTCCATGGCCTCGAGCTCCATAAGCCGTCCCGGCAGCCACATCCCCGCGAGCATGCCTCTCGGACCCAACGGCAGCGTCGGCGCCCCCGCGGCCAAGATCGCCGCCGACTCCTCGGCCAACTCTGCTCTATTGGTCTGCAACCATCTCGCAAACTCGTCGGTCTGCCCCGCCATCTTCGAGAACACCACCTGCTCACCCGGCCACTGCCGCACCCTGACGGTATAGGTGGACTCGTCGTGTTCCACGCTCCCGAAGAGGGCCAGAAAGAGAGGATCCAGATCGAACCCATCGCGGGCCACCACGAGCACTTCCTCAAAAAGTAGGCCCCGAAAGGGTTCGGGCGGCCGCCCCTCGAGCCCTGCCACCTGCCCCGAGAAGGGCCTACCCTCCCCGGATCCGCTCAGGCGGAGGACCTGTGCGCGGGCGGGTAACCAGGCCCGCCGCAGCCCGTCGAGGAGCGTCGGTCCGTCCGCTCCCAGATGAGAGAGCACCAGCTTGCCTCCCGACGCTGCCCCTGCCACAGTGAGCGCGATAGTGTAGTCGTCGCCCGCGATACCCGTGAACTCAGGGACCGAGAACGACAGGGGAGGCCCGGCGTCGGGTACCAGGCCGAGATACGACCCATCGAACGACCACTCCGCCTGACCGGAACGTCCCTCGAAGCTGTAGCGGGCTTTTCGGGTCATCAGACCAGCTTGTTCCCGCACTCTGGACAGAATTTCGCGCGCGCTTTGAGCTGGGCCCCGCAACGCGGACATTCGATCGTCGGCAGCAGGGATGCGCCGCACTCCTGGCAGAACTTGCCCCCATCGTTCTCCGTTCCGCATGCGGGACAAATGACGACCGCCTTGGCAGTCAGGTTGAGACCGGCCGTGAGATCCTGCTCACGGAGCTTCTCCCCGGCCTGCTCTACGGTGTAGTGGGCCTGCATGGAGCCGATCTCCCGTTGCGTGATGGGCGCACACTCCGTGCAGAGCCCTCTCTCGGCGTTCCAGCAGACCTCGCGACACACCCATTGACCACATCGCTTGCACTGCACGAAGAGCGGCCGTATCTCAGCAACGGCCTCCTGTAGAGCCCGATCGTGGGCGGGGCCTTGCACCAAATCTCGCAGGTCATCGGCGCTGTCGGCGGCGCTCCCCAGGAAACCCCCCAGCAGACTACCGGCGCCCCTGAGCAACCCGGTGGCCATACCGCTCTTGCTGGCCTTCCAGCTGGACATGTAGCCGTTGCCGCATCGCTCGCACATGAACTTGAACTGGTATCCGCTTTCGGTCGAGAGGTCTTCGTAGTTGTCGGTGAAATCGATATGAGCCATGGTCGACCCCCGGAGGAGAGTGGTTGCGAAGAGATAACCCTAGCCGCAACCTACCAGCGCCGGGCCGCCGGCGTCAAGAGTGCGGTTTCCTGTCCGGTGCGCCCGCTATGCTCACTGTCGCAACAAGATAACGAGTACGGGAGGGGTTCGATGATAATGCCGGCCATCGTCAGCGTCGTGATACTCATGGCGGCCGTCGGATATGTGGCCTTCCGCAAGTTCTCGGTCACAAGGCAGGAGATAGAGTTCGGAGCGCCCCAAGACGGCGTCAGGGCCATCTACCTGGATATCCGGGAGGACACGGTGCGGGGTCTACACATCCTCTATTCCGACGGCACCATGAGCGAGGTGCGCACCCCGCGGGCCTAGGGCGCCTCCGGAACAAAGAGCCGCGGCAGCAAGGCCGGGGCAGCAAAGTCCCGGCGCTGTCGGACCGCTCCGTCCACGCGACTTACCTCGATGGCGCGTCCTTGTAGAATGGAGAGGACCACTTGGATGAGAGGAACGAGCCGTGGCCTTCTCTTCAGAGAGCGACGACCACCGCCTGATGGCACTGGCCCTTGACGAGGCACGGAGGGCCGCCGCCCAGGGCGAAGTCCCGGTCGGCGCCCTGGTGGTGATCGACGGGACGATCCTCTCCTCCCGCGGCAACGAACGCGAACGCCGACACGACCCCACCGCCCACGCTGAAATGCTCGCGCTGCGCGACGCGGCGGCTATCGCTGGAGGTTGGCGCCTGAGAGAAGCCACCCTCTACGTCACCCTGGAGCCCTGTGCCATGTGCGCCGGCGCCATCGTGCTGGCACGGATCAAGAGGCTGGTGTACGGGGCCGACGATCCCAAGGCCGGAGCGGCCGGCAGCATCTTCAACATCGTCGAGCATCCCGCGCTCAACCATCATCCTGAGGTCCGCGCGGGGGTCATGGCAAGCGAAGCCTCCGAGTTGCTCCGACAGTTCTTCTCAGTACGCCGGGAAAGGGAACCCTTGTGACCTCCACCGTGTAGCAGAGACGAGGTGAAAGATGTCGCTCACCGAGAAGAAATACGCCGCTTACTGGGCCGCTTCGGGGATGGCCCGGCCGAACACCGTCCTTGAGTTCTGGCGCGACAAACGACAGGCCGACCGGCTGTGGGCGACGGAGCGACCCTCGGCCATCACCGGTCTTGGCGCCGTCACCCGCCTCTCCATCCTCCCCTTGGTGGAGTACTACTCCGCCGTAGAAGGTCTGGCGACGGAGGCGGGCGTCTCCTATCTGGTGACCTTCGACGACGAGAGACTGCTCTTCGACGTCGGCTGGAACGTGCGGAACGAGCACCCCTCACCCCTCCTGCGCAACATGAAGATCCTGGGGGTGTCGCTGGACGAGATAGATGAGCTCTTCATCTCCCATGGCCATCTGGACCACGTGGGCGGCCGCGAGGCCCAGGCCAACAAGACATTCACCCTCTCGGCGCGGCCCGTCGATCTAGAGGGTGTCCGGATCTTCCTGCCGCCGCCGCTTGCCTATCCCACGGGGCGGGTGACGGTCATCAAGTCGCCGCGCCGGCTGGCGCCGGGCGTAGCCAGCAGCGGCCCGCTGATGCGGGCCATCTGGCTGAGTGGCCCCGTGTTCGAGCAGAACCTGCTCGTCAATGTGGCCGGCAAGGGCGTGGTGCTGATCGTGGGTTGCGGACATCCATCCTTATCGCGCATGATCGAGCGGGCCCGCGCGGTCACAGGTCTTCCGCTCTACGCAGTGGTGGGTGGGCTGCACTTCCCCGTCACGGGCTCGCGGGTGGGAAAAGGCGGGCAGAACATCATCGGCAATGGGAAGCTGCCCTGGCAGCGCATCACTCGGGAAGAGGCCCGCGCGGCCGCGGCGCTCCTGGCCGGTCTCGATCTAAGTCTGGTGGCGCTCTCGGCCCACGACAGCTGCGACTGGAGCCTTGGAGTCTTCAAGGAAGCGCTCGGCGAGCGCTACCGGACGTTGAAGGCCGGCGAGGAGATCGTCATCGCGTGATGAGTTCGGCTGCCGACCACGATCGTGGCTTCGAGCCCCTCGACCCCCACCGTGGCCGCGGCTTCGAGCCCGATAGGCGCCTGATAGCCAATCTCGTTCTCAACCTGCTCATCACACCAGCTTCGGAGTCATGCTCAGCGGGCTTGACGTCTATCTCTGGGATTGGAGCTACGCGGATGCGATCGTCTCCATCCTCGTCTCCCTGTGGATCGGCCGGGAGGCGTTCGCCATAGTCCAAAGCACAGTGAACGTGCTCATGGAGGGAACGCCGGAGGTGACGGAGTTCGCCGACGTGAAGAATGCCATGCCGGCAATCCCGGGAGTCGAGGGCGTGCACGACCTGCATATCTGGTCGATCTCGTCGAGCGACCTGGCCCTCTCGGCCCACGTCGAGGTCAAGGACGCCGCTCTGTCGCAGACCGGATCAGTCGTGGCCGCGGTCAAAGAGACCTTGGCGCGCGGCTTCGGCATCGGCCACGTCACGCTGGAACTGGAGATGACCGGAGGCGAGTGCGCCGGCAGCAGTTGCGATCTACCGCCCGGGCAGCTTCGCGAGAATGGCCGCGGCAGCGGCCACGCGGGTCGCGCCGGGCACGCGCACTAGCTAGAGTGCGACCGCGACCCCCGGAAAAGCGCTCAGCACCTGCCTGTCGCACGTGACCAACTTGGTACCCAGGGTGATGGCCAAGGCAACGTACTCGCAGTCATACGCGGAGCACCCGCTCTCGTGCGCGAGCGTCAGCACCCGCATCGAATCCACGTCGTACTCGTTGCCGCTCATGTGGTCCTCGGCCTCAGCCTGCAGACGACAGGCCTCCTCCAGAGCGAGGTCGCCCCGCCGAACGCCCCCAGCCAGCACGTTGCGGAATTCGCTCCGCCACAGCACTGGCGCTGCCCACTCCGGGTCCTGCTCGAGCAACGACTCGGCGGCCGGTGTGTGTTGGCTTGGTAGAAACAGGTACGCGAGCACATTCGTGTCGACCACGATCACGGCCGCCCCCAACGCTTCATGGCATCGATGTCGTCGGCGAGGAACTCCACCCCTTCCAGTTCAGCGCGCAACCGTCTGACGCGTTCGAGGCGCTCACCTGGGCTCACCCTGACCGGCTTCAGCACAGTTTCCAGGCAGACGATGGCCTCACTGTTCAGACTGCGGCGGTGTGCTGCCGCGGCCGCCTTCAGTCGCTCGTACACGTCATCGGGGATGTTCTTGAGTGTGAGTGTGGTCGGCACTACCGCCTCCAAACCATTTTGCAACCATATTGGTTCCATGATACACCCTCACTGTGTCTTCTGCCGGCGGCCATGTAGGTCAAGACCGGCGGGGGTTGGTCGCCCGCGAAGCTACGCGAGCATAACGGTGACCGGAGGCCGGCTCACAGGGACTTTGGGTGGAGAGTGGCCCTCATGGGTGGGCCGGACACGCAGCGCGCAGGCTAGAGCAACTCAAAGTCCATGTGCTTGAGTTCCGAGATGGACAGCCTCTCCCCGGCACGAAGGACTTCCAGACCCACGACCTCGCCCCGCTCGTCAAAATCGAGCATCACACCCGGGCGTACTTCTTCCGTCTCGACGATGTGGGACTTGTCCAAGCGCACGTAAAGGGCGTCAGCCTCTTGATCGAAGGTCACTCTCACAGCTTCCCCTTCATGGACCGGTCGAAGAACACCGTAACCAAGTAGATCGAACCTTCATTTTGAGTATACACAACCCTCAAGACCCTTCCGTCTCGTTCCCTGATGCGACCAAACGCCTGGACAAGGGAAGGGTCCTTGGGGTCGTCTCGGACCAATAGAGGCTCTGCGAGCACACGAGCCACCCACTCAAGCCTGATCTCGCGCTGCTCGAGGACCTCCATAGCGTGGATCCCAAGTATGAGTCGTTCTTCCATGCTTTGAGCATAGACGGGCTCGAATGCATTGCTCTGCGACCTTCGTTGTACTCAGGCGCAAGAGGGTGGGTGGACTTGTCGTTCTTCTCGATCGCGGTTCCGACCCTAAAGGCGTTCTCGAGGGAGACCAACCTGTTCGCCAAAGGACCGGCACCCACCCGTCTGCCATACTTGTGGAGTCGGCACCGCCGGCGAGTCAAACCACGAGGGGCGCCGCGGCCCAGGGGGAACCATGAGAGCAACGGTCATTCTTGCGCATCCCGATTCGGGGAGCTTCAATCATGCACTCGCGGCCGCCGCGGTGGACGCGCTCCAAGCCAACGGGCACGAGGTGGCGTTCCACGACCTCTACAAGGAGAGGTTCCCCGCCATCCTGCCCGCTCGGGAGATCCCGAGGGATGTGGAGCTGCCGCGGATCGTCCGGAAGCACTGCGCCGAGATCGCCGCCGCCGAGGGCATCGTGATCGTGCATCCCAATTGGTGGGGACAGCCGCCTGCCATCCTCAAGGGCTGGGTGGATCGGGTGTTGCGTCCGGGAGTGGCCTACACCTTCGCCGAAGGCGACCAGGGCGACGGGGAGCTCATCGGGCTCCTCAAGGCGCGGGCCGTCCTCGTGCTGAACACGTCGAACACGCCGGTGGAGCGAGAGACGAGCCTCTACGGCGATCCCTTGGAATCGCTCTGGAAGAACAACATGTTCGTCTCGTGCGGCGTCAATGAGTTCTACCGCCGGATGTTCGGAGTCATCATCACCAGCACCCCCGAGCAGAGAGCCGAGTGGCTGAGGGAAGCCGGCGAGATGACCGCGCGCTGTTTCCCACGAGCCTGACGGCGGCGGCCCTACTCCATGAGCAGGTCGGCCGCATCGCGGCGCATGCTGCGCGGCACCTCCTGGGTGGGCCTGCCGACCCGCACCAGCATCTGGATGGTCTCGCCGTTCGGCGCGTACTCGGCGTGGACCTGGGTGTAGAGCGACGCCATCTCCGGATATTCCTCGAGGATCTGGCTGAGCGGCTGCACCGCGAGCCCCATACTCTGGGCCGTCAGCTGAACGCGGGCGTACGCCATGCCGGCGCGCACCTGACTCGGCTACAATCCGCCGCGACAGCGCTGTGACACATCGCGAGAGGGAGGCGAGATGAACTACGCAGTGACCGGGGCGACCGGCAAGCTTGGCCGCCTTGTCGTTGAGGAACTCCTCAAGACCCAACCCCCCGAGAAAATCGTGGCCGTGGTGCGTGACGCGGAGAAGGCTGCCGATCTTGCGGCGCGCGGCCCGCAGGTGCGGGTGGCCTCCTACGACGACCCTCCCGCGCTCGAGGCGGCTCTAAGCGGCGTCGACAAGGTGCTGCTCGTCTCGGGCAGTGAGGTGGGCAAGCGCATCCCGCAGCACAAGAACGTGATCGACGCGGCCAAGTCTGCAGGGGTGAAGCACCTCATCTATACCAGCGCCCCCAAGGCGACGACGTCGGCGCTGGTCCTCGCGCCCGAGCACAAGGCTACCGAGGAGTATCTGGCCGCCTCCGGCCTGCCGTACACCGTCCTGCGCGACGGCTGGTACACCGAGAACTACGTCCGCACGGCCGAGACCGCCAAGCAGACCGGCACCATCGTCGCCGCGGCGGGTGACGGCCGGGTGGCGAGTGCCGGCCGCGCCGACTACGCGGCGGCGGCAGCCACGGTACTGCTGGGCGACGGTCATGAGGGCAAGGTCTACGAGCTGTCCGGCGACTACGCCTGGGACTTCAACGAGTTGGCGGCCGCACTCACCGAGCTGCTCGGCAAGCCCATCACCTACCAACCGGTGGACGGCGCCGCCCTGATCGAGATCCTCACCGGCGCGGGTGTCCCAGGACCGGGCGCGGAGTTCGCGGCTGCGTTGGACGCCAACATCGCCGCGGGGCTGCTCGGTGAGACGAGCGGCGACCTCTCCAGGCTCATCGGCCGCCCGACCACCCCGTTCAAGGAGGGGTTGAGAGCGGCACTGGGTGGATGACGCCGCCCGTCTGACGATGAACGCCCGTCTGACGACGAACGCCGGACGGGCGCTCCCGCTGGGAGCGCCCGTCCGTTCCATTCGATCTGCTACCCGGAGCTATCCGCGCACCGTTACTGTTCCAGAAGCTTCTTGAAAGCCGCGAGGTGCCTCTCCGAGCCCCGTAGCAGGTTCTCGGCCACCCTAGTCACGTCCCGGTGCGTGCTTATGGCGATGAGCTCCTTGAGATCGGCGATGTCCAGCTTCTCGATGGCTACACCCACCTCGAAAGCGTCTTCGAGTGACTGCAGGCCTTGGGCCACCAGGGAGTCGTAGGCCGCCTGTAGGTCGGTGTTGGCAAAGACACCGGGCGCATCCGCGCCCACCGGATCGGCAAGTCCATACCGGTCGAGCAGTCTTTTCACGCTTGCCATGTGGCGGCTTTCGGAGGTGGCGATGTTCTCGAACTCGTCGACCTCCCACTTCTCGTAGAGAACCAGATACACATCGCGCGCGAGCTTCTCCTCTTCACGCATGTAGATCAACTCAGCTGCCTCTTCGGAACTCAGAGGCATCACACTGGTCGTTCTGGCCATCGTTGCCCCCGCCGGCTGCTCTCCACCCGGGCCTCTGCCGGCCAGGGCCACGCCCGCCATCGTCGCAACGATCACGACCACGAGAACGCCGAAGACGATCAACTTCCATCTTGGTTTCATTTCGCTACTCCTTTCAAAGCCTGCGCCCTCAGGCGCATACCGTCAGAACCGTTCCACTGAGGGCAATCTACCCGCGTGTCATGAGGCGAGCATGAGCGAGCGATGAGAATCCGCTTATCGACACGGGCCGCCCGGGAGCAGTGCCTGTCAGGGCAGGGCCCCATCGGCTACAATCCTCGTTGCGCTGCGCGGGGCTCCCCGGGAAGACCTCGCCAGACGCGCCAGAGGACTCGGGTTAGAATGAAGGTTCGCCGCCAGGGTGCAGTGAGCAAGCGCGAGGCAAGGACGCAAGGAACGGGCGTAGCAGCGCTACGGACGCGACTGAGGACGTAGCATCGTGCCGCTCAATGCGGAGACTCGGCGGCCGCGGCTTCATTCTGAACCGAGTCGATAGGGAGAGGTGGCAGAGCGGTTGAATGCGGCGGTCTCGAAAACCGTTGGGCCGCGCAAGCGGTCCCGGGGGTTCGAATCCCCCCCTCTCCGTAGGGTTTCCCGCATGAAACCAAGAAATGGCTGCCAGCAGGGTCTGGGGGGGATTCCGAACCCGCGAGGGCGCGAGCGTCAGCGAGACAGTCCCTTTGGACTGTCGAGCAGCGAGCGGTCTGAGCCGAGCCGGACGGCGAGGCGAGGACGGCAGCTTGCGAAGCAAGATGCGCGAATCCCCCCCTCGGCTAGGAACCAGCACCCCGCCTCAGCATCTCCGACAGCTTCACGTCCGGATGCCGATACCTCTTTCGTCCCAGCGTCGCATCCTTGAACTGTATCGCCTCCTTTGGGCACCATTGGATACACCTCAGGCACTTCTCGCACCGGTGCTGCCAGCTGGGTCTATCGCCAACCATCGCGATGTTGCCGACCGGGCAGACCTCTGCGCAGATGGCGCATCCGTTGCACTTGTCGTCTGTCCAGAGGTTCTCGTCGATATCCGGACTCAGCGCGCCTTGAAGGTACCGTTTCTCGATACCTCTCGAGAACAGGAGCGCCATCAGACCACCGCATGTCTCCATCCGACCAGTCCTATGGCTGAGCACGTAGTCGGCGATCCTGTCCGCTCTCTTCTCCCATCTGCGGAGCATCCTTTTCTGCAGAAAGGGAGGCAGGGCATCAGCATCGTGGATGTAGTTGGATTCCAGATGAGTCACTCTGCCGACAAAGCCTTCGACGATCCTGGGCATTCTCGTGTAGCAAGCCGGTAAGACGATTCCCGGCATGTCGGCGTCGATCTCTACGGTCTCCTTGTCCATCGAGGTCGGAATGGAGATCTGTCTCGCTGCGATCCTTCTGGCGACATCCCTGGCGACAACCAGTGAATTGCCGGTTCCCGAGAAGTTGGCCTATCATAGCTCTTGGGCGAGGTAGCACATATGTGCTACCCTGGTCATGAACCCATACCGCCGGAGGAAGAGATGACCCAGGGCGTCAAGCTGCGCAAAGCGGGTGGCTCCATCGCCGCCACCCTGCCCAAGGACATGGCCGACAGGTTGAAGCTCGCTGCCGGCGACACCGTGATGGCCATTGAGACAGACCGCGGGATACTCCTCACGCCATATGACCCCGAGACCGAAGAGGCCCTCTCTATCGCCGCGGAGGTAGGTCGCACATACCGCCACGCGCTTCGCGAGCTCGCCAAGTAGGTCATGTCTGACCTCGAGCCTCGCTGGGTGTCCCGATTGGTCGTGGACGCCATCCAAACCGACATGCTACTCACGCACGGAGGAATGCCGGGCCTGCGAGACGAGAATGGGCTCGAATCCGCACTGGCTCGCCCACGGCAGCGCTTTACCTACGAACCTCAAGTGGACGTGGCGGCACTCGCAGCCGCCTACGGATTCGGCCTCGCCCGAAATCACCCCTACAACGACGGCAATAAGCGTGTCGCGTTCATGGTCATGGCCGTCTTCCTGGGGCTCAATGGCCTTGCGTTCAACGCGAGCGAAGCCGAGGTCGTCACCACCATCGTGGAACTCGCGTCCGGCGACCTCGACGAGGACGCACTGGCCGGCTGGATCAGGGCGCACACTGCGAAGCGGCCTCGCGCGACTCGCTGAGTTCGATGCACGCACACCTGCCTGCACGCAGCCGCTTCCAAAGCACGACAGCTCTGTCTTTAGTACATTGGTATGCTGCGCCGAACGTTAAAGGGAGATCGGAAATGAGGAGATTGGCACCGGCCGAAGGCAGGCGCACCTTCATTCTGCTCGTCTTGGCCTTGCTCGCGGGAGCGGCAGTGCTGCTGCTTTCCCCCGCCGAGGGACAGGCGACGACGCTCAGTCCACCACCCACCACACTGGTGAATCCCCCCTACTCCGTCACCGAATCGATCGAGCCGATCGGCCACGCGTACGGTTTCGATTGCCAGTGGGGCGACGTGATCGAGGTCCGGGTAACTCCCCTGGGCGAGTCACAGGTATACGTAAGCCTGGTTGGCCTTCCCTTTGGTGACGCAGGGGGCAACTCTCTGGGCACAAGCAGAGAACCGGCTTACATCACTCACAAGGTCGAGCAGAGCGGAAGATGGCAAGTGGTAGTGGCACCCGCACCTGGTTGCGAGATACCCGTGAGCTACTCCATCTCTCTCTGGTTCTCGTCTAAGGGCAGCACGACTCCGACCACCGCCTACCACCCGACTTTCAGTGATGTGCCCGCCTCGC
>Ga0209722_1001541_pt1 | contig 19967 bp, 15 predicted proteins | sample BioC12SIPDNA_2_FD_185745 | JGI IMG/M metagenome (GOLD analysis project Ga0209722, IMG submission 185745) | Anaerobic biogas reactor microbial communites from Washington, USA - Biogas_R1_A C12 SIP DNA (SPAdes) (version 2) | ecosystem: Engineered > Bioreactor > Anaerobic > Unclassified | place... | reverse complement strand
CAGCCGCCCGGCGAAGAGTTGACCGCCGCAGTCGTCGAGATCGTCGGCCCGCGCCACCGCGACCAGTTTTTCGGCGCCGGCCCAGTCCTCCTGTTGGCGAGCGATCTCAAAGAGCCGACCGACGGCCTGGTGTCGACGGTTCGGCGATTCGGCCCGGAGGTAGATCGGCCTGTCCGAATCGGCCGGTGCAACCGTTGCATCGACGACCTTTTGCCACTGCGTTTTCGCCTCGTCGAGATCGCCATCCCGTTCATGGAACAGGCCGAGTTCGGCGGCCCGCGCCACCGGATCGTTCAGGCTGCGCGTCGCACCGAGTCGAAGCGCGCGGCGACGCGCCTCCGGACAGGCCGAAGGGTCGGGCTCCGAGAGCAGCCCGCGACAGAACATCGCCGCGACGTCCTGCGGAAACCGCTGCAGAAAGGCCTCCACGAGCGTTCTGGCCAACGCCGCATCGCCCTGCCCGATCAGTATTTCACACAAGGACTCCAGGCTTCTGCCGTCCACGACGGTCGCATCGGCTCCGAGCAGACGCTGCATCATGTCGGCCTGGCGACGACGACAGGCATGCAGATCGGCCTGCATGGCTTGCGTCGCCTCCGGCCGACCACCGGCGTCGCCGTCGCGGGCCGCATCCATTGCCGACGTGCTGCGTTGCAGCGCCTCCTGCAACTGCGAGGCCCTCGCCGAGACCAGCACAAGCCGCAGTCGCAACGTTTCCGGATCATTCGCATCCAGTTGCTCGACGGCCTCCTCCGCCTCGCTGATGTGTCCTTTGGCCAGCAGCGTCTGCGCGCGAAGCCTCCGGCTCCGGGCAGTGGCCCCGAACCGCTCTTCGAAGCTGTTGACCGCGCTGAGCGCGACGTCGTAGGAGCGCACCCGCAGCAGAGCGTCGCCGTAATCGAGCACCGTTTCCGGGCGGGTGTTGACGATGCCCGCGTTCAGAGCGGCCCCGAGGAACTCGATGGCAGCGCCGGTTTCCGAGGTGTTCTCGAAGAGCTTGGCCAGCGTGTGGGAGAGGAACGCATCGCCGCCCTCGCCTGCACCGGCGGCGCCGCGCATCTGTTCATAGGCCGCATGAAGGTCTCTGACAGCCTGGGCCGTCTGTCCCTTGGCCAGTGCGAGCATGCCGCGCCACTTGACCACCTGGGGGTTCTCGCCGCTGCCCTGAATCTGTTCGATCTCGTGGACCACCGCCTCGGCCCTGGCCAGAACGGCCGGGTCGGTTGGCGTTACGCCGCCGGACTGCACCATCTGTTCGAGATAGAACCGGCCCAGCAGAGTGCACAACGAGAATCGGACCACCTGTGCGGCGTATTGTCTCGGTCCGGGCGTATCCCGGGCATCGGGCAGATCCAGCGCCGCCTCGGCCAGTGCGATGGCCTTGTGCAACGCGGGCTGATCCCCATAGAGCGTGAACCGCCGGTAGTACAGCCCGGCTGCCAGGCGCACCGTCCGAACGTTCGTCGGGTCCAGGTCCCGCGCCTTCTCGGCCGCCTCGATGGCGAGATCGAGCTTCTCTTTGGCGGCGTCCGTGGGCAAATACGCCGAGCAGAGAGAGTAGAACTCGGCCGCGGCGAGGAAGGCCTCCGCACTTGTGGGGAAATCGTCGACCAGGGCGCGGTAGTCGCCTTCCAGCTCCTTCATCTGGTCCCTGGCCAGAGCGAGCGTACTGGTCTTGGCCTGCGCCAGCCGGGCGTCGAGACGACCGATCTGCGGTCCGGGTCCGACGACGGACGTCTCCGACAGGAGCGCATCGGCCCGCCGAGCGGCCTGTGCACTGCGATCGTGATGGCCGCGCGATTCGGCCACGCGCGCCTCTTCGCGAAAGGCGGCGGCCATGTGTCGATGGATTGTGTCGTTCTCGGGGTCAAGCCGTCCGGCCTCATGCAGGTGCGCCTGGGCCCGGGCAAGCAGTTCGTCGGGGTCCACGCCGACGCCCAGTCTGGCCAGTTCCAGTGCCGCCCGGCCCTGCACGAAATACAGATAGGCCCCAATGCGTGCGATGCCACCGTCCCACGCGGTCGGCTCGGCCTCCTCGAACGACGGCTCGTACGGCGACTTTTCCGCCTCCAGCAACGCGGCCTCGCGTGCGATCGGCAGCAGTTCATTCGCCTGCGAAGCGACATCTTCCCAGTAGGCGCCGACGCTCTGACCGACCCGACCGAGGCTGTCGGCCATGATATAGATGTACTTCAGACGGGCCATTCGCGCGCGAACGTTCGCAGGATTCGACGTGATGATCTGCTCCCAGCAGGCCAGCACGCGGCGCCAGTCGTCGGTAACGCGGTAGACGTCGGCCAGTTTGAAGTACAGCTCGATCTGATCCTCGGACGCCGGGGTCCGATTCAACGCTTCGAGATAGTTGCGTCGCGCCGACTCGTAGTCGCAGGCGGCCCAGGCGGCATCGCCGTCGGCGATGAACTGAGCCGGATCGCGAGTCAGTCGCAGGATGACCACCACACCCAGCATGGCCAGGATCAAGAAGACGGTCGAACCCATCAGGGCGACCTTCTTGTTCAGACGCCTTCTCGCCATCGATCTACACCTTTCAATCCACGTCTGCCGGCCGTCGGCCCCATCGGCCGCGGCGGTTGTCTCTATTCGCGGCGCGGTCTCTTTTCACTCATCGCCGCACCTCGTCCGGCCAATGGTCGCGCTCCAGCGCCGATAGCACAACCGCAAGAAGTCTCTCCCCCGCCGAAACCGTCGCCGCCTGAGTCGGAGCCGTGAGCATCTGGTTGAATACCAATTCGATCTTACAGAAGTACGCGTGCCTGCTGAAAATGTTTCGATTCAGCGCAATCCGGGCCGCATCGCGACTGCCCGCATATTCGCCACTGACCCGAAACAGGTACAGCACCGGAAATCGCGGCGCCCCGGAAGACAGAGCACCGGGGGAGCCTTCGAAGACCAGGTAGCGGCCCGGGATTTCACGCTGCGCGCCTTGTGGACCGACGTGAAACGTCACCGCCTCGCTGTGCAGCCTCCGGTATCCCCCGCCCGTGTAGCATTCTTCGGGCACGTGCGGCACCCGGTCGGGCAGACGATAGTAGGTGACGAACAGCAGGCACTGGCGGACGGGGCTTTCGGCCGGCTCTAACGGATTCTCGAGCACCCATTGCATGTAGTCCTCGGTGCCGAGCGACCGCAGGACCTCCTCGTTGTGAATCCTCCGCTTCGCGACGACCTCGTACGGCGCCAGCGCCGCCTCGTCCAGTCGCTCGAGCGACTGCCTCAACGGCAGCGGCTCCTTCTTCAGGTAGAGCCCGAGTCTCTGTCGGGCGACCGACATGCCGGCGCAGGCGGCCGCCAGCACACCGACGCAGATCAAAAACGCCGGCTGGAGATATCCATTTGTTGTATCGGTTGCGTCGCTCACCGGGCCGATCTCCTGCGAACGATCCCATCGCCCCCGTCGGGCCGGTCCTCGTCGACGAACAGGCTCGCCATGAACCATGCGAGAAAGCCGTACAGTCCGAACGCCAGCGGCAGCATCGCCAGACCGAGCGCATCGTGGTAAACGCCCTGCGTATACCTCGGATCGGCCAGCACGTAGAGAAACCCCGTCACCGTCACCCGAACGATGTTGCAGACGATCGCGATGGGGACCGTCGCCGCCAACAGGACGACGCGGTGCCACAGCGGTCGAAAGTGCAGATAGGCCATGGCCACGCCAAGCGCCACGAAGGCCATCAGCAGGCGCATCCCGCTGCACGCCTCGGCCACGTCGAGCGCCGGCTCCAGGCGCTGTCCCTTATACACAATGTCGATCACCACGCCGCTGGAGCCTGCGTCGAGACCGTCCACCAGATTCAACAGAGCAGTCGCCACCGACGCGGCGATCTTCCGCATCGGAATTGTCAGACCCACGTAGTACCGCCTCGGCAAGGGCACAGCGAAGATCAAAAAGGCGATCGGCAGCCATGTGCGGGCCAGCAGCCGCCAGCCGCCGAGAAGCAACACCACCGAACCGCTCGCCAGGATCACCGACACCGGACGAAAGTACGCATAGCCCGACGGACTGACCAGATTGAACGTGTAGAAGACCAGCGTGGCGATCAGAAGAACCAGTCCCAGATAGCACGGACGCGTCTGGTCGGGCCCCAGAGGCTTCGGGCGACGGCCGGTCAGCACCTCGGCCAGCGGGTCGCGCACGGAGTGCAGCGACAGGATACGGTCGCGCCGCTGATGGATGAAGTACAGGCTGAACAGCGGGATGAGGAAACCGTGCGACCAGTTCGGGTCGGTCATCCACAGACGGACGGTCTGCTCGATCTCAGTGCGGAACAGCGCGCCGAGCAACGCGGCCACGACCGCCGCCTTGACGCAACTGGACCGTGCGAGTCCGCCCCAGCTTCTTCGAGCGGGACTCGAAGGGTGCGCCTCCGGAACCGAGCAAGGTATCTGAACCACGACAATCGAACCATTCCATCAGAAGAGCGAGGTACCGTAGTAGTCGTCCGCATAGACGAAGTTGCGATCGTATACGAACGCGAAACCGTAGGCCGCCCGGAAGGCATTTCGCAACGTCGCCCGCCACCGCGAGGTGGGATGGGTGCCCACGTTGATCAGGTCGTTCGGCTTGATGTAGAAATCGGGCTGCTCGCCGCTGGCGATCTTATCGAGATCGACCATGACGATCTGCTCCCGGTCGCCTCCGAGTCGGCGTACGACCTCGCAGTATTTGGGATAGGCCAGCGGCCCCAGACCGCCGGCAGCCGCGATGGCCATCTTCAGCGTCATCGGACGACCCGTCAGGCCGATGAAGCCGGCCCGATTGACGTTGCCCATGATGCAGAACTCACCAATCATGTCCACCGGCACGTAGATCGTGTCGCCCGGCTTGATCACAACGTTATATCGCGGATCGCCCGCCAGCAGCTTGTCGGCCGGGACCTTCATCAGGCGCGTCTGAACAGCCTCTTCCCACTCAGCGTCCATCGGCAGCGGCTCGACCTTCGGTGGTCGGCTCTCCGGCGCCTCGGCGGGCGCGGGCGTGGTCGGCGTCGCCGGACGGGACCTGCCCTTCTCGACGGGAATCCACTGTCCGTTTTCGAGAACCCAGTCGATTCCATCGGCCTGTCCTGCGGCCGCAGGGCCCTCCTGTGGCCGGCGTTCCAGGGCGGGCACTTGCTCCGGCTGCGGCGCGGCCGGTTGTTCGGCCAGGGTCGATTCGATCGTGATGGGAACCCATTGGCCGTTTCGGAAGACCCATTCGACCCTGCCGGCCGGCTCCGGCGGCGAAGCGGCGGATCGGTCGGACGCGGTTCCGAACTCGGTCGGGGCGATCAGGATGTCGCCGGCGGCAGGCGTCTTATCGGCATCGCGCCTCTCAGGCACGAGCAGCCGGTAGCTCGGCGGCAGCACGGACGCAGAGACGGTCTCCTGCGGCGACGAGGCGGGCTGCTGCGACAGCGGCCGGCCCGCTGCGGGCCACGCCGGGCCCGACGACGGCTCGATCAGGTCGAGCATCTCCCGTTCAAGCTCATACTTCTCGGCCGGCTCCGATGGAATGGGGATCTCCCCCTGCGGCACCTTCAGCGGCATAGGCCGTGGGACGGCGGGAGCAGGCAAAGGACCATCTTCCGCCCGGCCGGGCGCGACGAGTTCGAGTTCGCCCGGATCGAGCCGAGCCGGACCCGCAGCGGGGGTCACCTTCGCGGCATCCTGTGCCCGTGCGATGTAGATGTGACTGACGTTGAACTGCATCGGCCCGCCGGCTGTCGCCAGCGCATCGGTCAATCGGAAATCGTAGCGAGGGATGCCGTACCGACCCGGCTGCGGCACGCCGTTGCCCAGGATCGAGAACGTCCGCTGCTGCGAGTTCATCAGCGCCACCGTCACCGACGGCGACTTCAAAATGCCGGGCGAAAGCGCCCGCCGAATCTCCTGCTCCAACTGCGTCTCCGTCAGCCCGGCCGCCTGCATCACGCCGACCTCCGGGATCGAGAGCTTGCCGGTCTCCGAGACGACGTAGTCGTTGACCATCGGCGTCCCCTCCTGGAACAGCTCGAAGATCGAGATGCGCACCATGTCGCCCGTCCGCAGCGTGTAGTCGCCCTGGACGGCGACGATGTCCTGCGGTCGCGGATCGTCGGCAACCTTCCACGCCACCGGTGCCTCCTCGGCCACACCGAGCGAATCGAGGATCACGTTGACCGCCGGCGTCGGACGAAACCGCCCGATCTGCGTCGGGTCCAGCAACTTGTTGCTGCACCCGGCAACGGCGGCGCACAGGGCCATGGCGGCCAGCCACCGACCCGCTCGACGAACGCAACCTCTGACATTGAATCGTACGGTACACATCCCTGCGTTTATCGGTTCCTGCGCGGGCGCTCTTAAGTCTTTTGCCCCCATAGAATGTCAAATCGTCCGGGTGGATCGCCGGACGCGGGCAATCCCCCCAACGCCCTGCCGAACGCGACCGATAAGAAGCCGTTCATCAGACGTGCCGAACGCCCGCCTGCCCGATGAGAAATCAGGGTTGACTTCTGTCGAAGCCGGGATACTATTGGACCATGTCCAATAGCAGTCGTCAGCTCAGTCGTTGCATTTGCACGGGTCGTTCGCTGGACCGCATGCTGCGTCCGGCGATCTTGACGGTCCTCCATGACCAAAGCCGGGGGCTGCACGGATACGCCATCGAGAAGCACTTGCAGGTCTTTGCGTTCTTCCAGGAGCAGTTGCCCGACTACACCGGGCTCTATCGCCTGCTGAAACGGATGGAAGCCGAGGGTCTGCTCTCTTCGACCCAGTGCGATTCCCAGGCCGGGCCCTCCAAACGCATGTTCCGTCTGACGGACAAGGGCCGGAGATGTCTGTCACGCTGGTTCGAGAGCCTGACCGAGTATCGCAGAATGCTCGACGATCTGCTGGAACACATTGGCGATAGCAGAGGCGCCACGGCGCAGGCGAAGGGCACAATCGACCCTACGTTCTCTGGAGAAATGCAATGTCAGTAGAGAAGCGAATCGAAGGACTGCTGAGGGAGACCACCAACGGGCGTCCGATCACAAAAACAGAGGCCCAAATGCTCCTGGCGCTGCCGGAGAACTCGCTCGAAGCGGCGCTGCTGCGGTCGACCGCCGACCAGGTGTCGCGTCAGCGTTTTGGCAATCGCGGCCTGCTGCTCGGTCAGATCGGCGTGGACATGGAGCCGTGCGACGGCGATTGTGCTTTCTGCTTCTTCGCCAAGTCGCACACGAGCATTCAAGCGTCGGTCCTGCCGACCGAAGAGGTGATCGCCCGTTGCGAGCGGTTCGCGGCCGGCGGCGCCCAGGGCGTGTTCCTGATGACGATGCACCGGTTCGGTTTCGAGTGGTTCCGCGATCTGTGCGCCACGTTGCGTCGCTCGATCCCGGCCCATCTGGAAATCCTCGCCAACGTCGGGGACGTGACCCTGTCACAACTGCGCGAGCTGCGCGACGTCGGCGTCAGTGGCGCCTACCACGTCTGCCGGCTGCGCGAGGGCGTCGACTCATGCATGCCGGCGGCACAACGGCGGGCGACAATCGAGCGGATCATCGAGTCCGGCATGGCGTGGTATAACCTGTGCGAGCCGATCGGGCCGGAGCATACCGCCGAAGAGCTGGCCGAACAGATATGGCTCGGCGTCGAGCTGCCCTGCCGACAGCATGGAGCGATGCAGCGGTTTCCCGTTCCCGGCTCGCCGCTCTACGCCCACGGACAGATCTCGCTGGCGCGGCTCAGCCAGATCGTCGCGGTCGTCGCGCTGGCCACCGCCCACAAGAAAGAGACGACCAGCATCGCAGTGAACGTGTCCAACGTCGTGGGTCTGTTCAGCGGCGCCAATGCGTTCTTTCCCGAGGCCGGCGAGCCGCTGGCAGAGATTCGTCGGCCGAACCACCCCGGCGGGCCGGAGGGATTCACCACCGCCCTGTGGCGCCAAAGCAACGAGATCACCACCGCCGACTGCCGCACCATGCTCGCCGCCGCCGACTTCTCGCACCTGATGGACACCCAGGGAAATCCCACCCGCCCTCTAAGCACCAGTACATGAGGCGCTCGAAGTGCGAACTGGGGGGTTGAGTCTTCCGACGGAAGGTCGCTATGATAATGGTGACCGATTTCGCCGAATTCAATGGAAGGAAGGCCTCATGCTTCAGTTCAATCACAGCCGTATTCTATGCGTCTGTCTCATTCTGTTTGTGGCGGCCGCCTCCCACGCGGACGACTGGCCCCAGTTTCGTGGTCCCGGCGGACAGGGAATCGCGAAGGCTGAAAACCTGCCCGTGACCTGGAGCGAGACGGAGAACATCGCCTGGAAGACGGCCCTGCCGGGCTACGGGGCCTCCAGCCCCATCGCACTGAACGGGCGGCTGTACCTCACCTGTTACAGTGGATATGGCATCGAGCGGGACCAGTCGATGGCGGACCTGAGGCTGCACGTCGTCTGCATCGACGGCGAGAAGGGAGCGATTCTCTGGGATCGGCAGATCGAGCCGACGCTGCCCGAATCCACCCGCGTGCGCGATCACGGATACGCCGCCGCGACACCGGCTACGGACGGCAAACACCTGTACGTCTTCTTCGGAAAGAGCGGGGTGTTCCAATTCGACCTCGACGGCCGACAAACCTGGCGCACCAGCGTCGGGACCAATGTCCATGGGTGGGGCTCAGGCACTTCGCCGGTGCTGTACGAGAATCTGGTCCTGGTCAACGCCAGCGTCGAGAGCGAATCGCTCGTGGCCCTGGACAAGGAGTCCGGCAAGGAACTCTGGCGGGTCGGCGGCATCCGCGAGTCATGGAACACGCCACTGATCGCGACCGCCGAGTCCGGCCGCCGCGAATTGCTGCTCGCCGTCAAGGACAAGGTGTTGGCGTTTACCCCGGATCGCGGGCAAGTGCTGTGGTCCTGCGAGACGGGCATCACCTGGTATATCGCCCCGAGCCTGGTCGCGGCCGACGGCGTTGTCTACTGTCTGGGAGGCCGATCGGGCATCGCGGCGCTGGCCGTCCGGATGGGGGGCAGCGGCGATGTGACGGCCACACACCGTTTGTGGACGAGCACCAGCGGGTCCAACGTCTCGTCCCCCGTCATTCACGATGGACATCTGTATTGGATGCACGAGCAGCGCGGCGTCGCGTTCTGCGCCAAAGCCGCCAGCGGTGAACTCGTGTACGAACGGCGACTGGAAGGCGCCAGGCAAGTCTATGCCTCGGCGTTGCTGGCCGAGGGACGACTCTACTATGTGGCGCGCAACGGCGAGACGTTTGTTCTCGCGGCCCGGCCCGAATTCGAGCAACTGGCCCATAACAAGCTCGCCGATCGCAGCACGTTCAACGCCAGCCCGATCGTCTGCAACGGCAAGCTGATTCTCCGCAGCGACGAGAACCTCTACGCCATTGAGAAGATGAAGTGAGGGAGTCTCAGCCTCTATCGGTCAGCGGCGGCGAACTTCGTCCAGGCGAGCCGAAGCTCAGCGACGCGCGCGGGATCCCGCTCAGCCAGGTCGTTCGTCTCGTATGGATCGGACGCCAGGTCGTAGAGCTGCGCGCTGCGGCCGTCGTTGGCCAGGACAAGCTTCCAGTCGCCCGACCGCACGGCCGAGGCGTTCGGGGTCTTCCAATACAGCAGTCGCTGTCCGGAAGGCTTCGCATCGCCGCGAATCGCAGGCCAGACGTCACGACCGTCCCAGCGCAGGTCTCTCGGCGGCTTGTATCCGACCAGTCCGCAGAGCGTGGGCATCCAATCGACGATGTGGACGAGCACATCCGAGCGGCCGGGCTCCAGGACGCCGGGCCAGTTGGCCAGGGCCGGCACGCGGATGCCGCCCTCATAGACCTGCCCTTTCCAACCTCGCAGCGGGCGGTTGTCGCCAAGCACCGTGTGCGGCTTGTCCGCATAGCGGCCCTTGTACTCCGTATTGCTGTGCCAGCTCTGCTGGCCGCCGTTGTCGCTGACGAAAACGATTAGCGTATTCTCGCGAAGACTCGCCTCGTTCAGGGCTTCGACGATGCGGCCGATTCCGTGGTCCATGTGGGTAATGCTGGCCGCGAACAGCCGGCGCGACGGCTCAGCGATTGTGGCCTCGTACATCGACGTCCACTCGGTCGGCTCATCAAGCGGGTAGTGCGGCACGCTATAGTTGAGGTAGAGGAAGAACGGCCTGTCGTGCTTCGATGTGACGATACGGACGGCTTCATCCGTAATCAGGTCGGTCGCGTGACCCTCCTCCTGGAGATACTCATCGTTGCGATGCCAGGAGGGAACGCCCGTCTTGTAGTGATGCGTGTACGGATCGATCTGGCCGTGGAGATAGCCGTATGATGTGTCGAAGCCGTACTTCAGCGGCGTGTGGTCGGGCGGCGAGCCCATGTGCCACTTGCCTGCAATGGACGTGGCGTAGTCGCTGTCGCGAAGGGCCTGGGCCAGTGTGATGGTGTCGTCGTCGAAGATCTTGCCGTAGGCGGGCGCGGTCACGCCGAACCGGCTCGGATAGCGGCCGCTGATGAACCCGACGCGGGTCGGCGTACACGTGGGCATCACATAGTGCCGGTCGAACCGGACCCCTTCTTGCACCAAACGATCGATGTGCGGCGTTCGAATGGTCGAGCCGTGATGGCCGACATCGGCCCACCCCATATCGTCGGCCAAAATGAAGACGATGTTGGGTGTCTTCCTGGGGCGGGGACCGATGGACCGGCCCCAAACAGCCGCAGAGCAGGCCACCGCGCCCCCGGCGGCCATCCTCAGAAGCGTGCGACGTGAGATCGCGTGACCCTTGTCGCCGGCGTTCATGACGTGTGCCCTTCCAAAAGACGCGACTGCAAGCCGATGCGCCTTCGAGCTCGGAGCCGAAACAAGAAGGGGACATCGCGCCCGGCTGTCGCGGTCCGTTGGGAGGCGACCGAGGGGCGGATGTCCCCGGAATCGATTCGATCGATGTTAGAAGTGATGTACCCAGCGGACCTGGAAACGGTCGCCTTCGGGACGATTCTTGACGCTGGTTTCGAAGTAGGCGTTGAAGAACAGATGGTCGTTCTGCGAGAAGCTGTACATCGCGCCGGGTCCGATGCCCAGAACTTGCTCGCGGCCGGAGACCTCCTCGCCATCCACTTCCGAGTCGGTCACCTGCTTGAGGTAGTAGCCATTGACGCCGGCCCGCAGCTTCTTGGGAATCAGCTCGTACGAGGCGGCGAAGTTGCAGTGGACCGCCTGGCCCGGCTGGACCTTCGTGTCGTCGTTCTCATCGTTCCACAGATAGTGCAGACGCCAGGAGGCGGTGAGCTTGGGCGTGAAGAAGTAGGTTCCCGCCCAATACGGATTGAACGAGAAGTGGTTGTTGCCGGGGTTCAGTCCGTTGTCGTCGTCGTACTTGCCCGTGGGCCAGATGGTCTGGAGCTCGACGCGGTGCATGAACTTCGGACCGTTGGCGCCCATGATCGGGTCCCATTGGAGGTATGGGCCAACGAGAATGTCACCCACACCGGTCCCGTTGTCGTCCAGGAGGCTGACGGCGTCGAAGCTGACGACCGGGACGATCACATCGAGGCCCCACTTGCCGCCGAACAGGATCGGGCGATCCGACTGGTAAATGAACTGGCTCAGACTGATCCACACATCCAGCTCCGGATCGAACGGAGGACCGTCAACCAGTTCGTCGGACGTGTAGTACTGGATGTATTCCGCGAAATAGAAGCCGGGACCGGCCGGCGGACCGCCATCCATGAAACTGGTGAAGCCGAGATTGACCGCCGGCTGATCGAACGCCGCAGCCGGCAGCGCCAACAGGGACACGAGCAACAGGCCCGCGCCGAATACAGATGGGCGACAGCATTTCATAGCTTACCTCCTAATACGCACACATATTGGCCTTCTTACACGAGAATCCGTTGAGAACCAGTCGCATGTTAATATCGGAAGTCCGTTCCCTGCGCGACCACATTTTACCGACCTTTTTCCCCCGCCGCGAGTCCGAAATCGACACATTCTGCGCCGGTCGGACAAACGCCCGATTCCTCCGTAGCCGCTTCCAGCGCATCCGGGCCGGCACGCCGCGGGAGGCAAACGTCCGATATCGCTTTAAGTCCTATGGCAGAAAGGACTTGGCGGCCGCCAGCTTTTCGGGCAGGTAGTGCTCGATCACGTAATTGAGGTCGTGGACGGCGAACGCCTGCTGCTCGGCTCTGACGCCCATGTCGAGCAACTGCTGGATGGCATCCTGCCAGGGCTTGAAGTGCTGGACGAACGGGTCGTTCTTCAGCGCGTCCTTGGCCCGCTTGATATCGACGTCCTTGAGCGGATGGGTCGGCAGCTTGTAGTCGACGATGTCCTGGGGCGTGACTCCGAGAAACCTCGCGTTGGGCACGCAGAAGTAGCGGTTGATGTGTGCGGCGTTGCCCGAGCCGACCTTGAGGGTCCGGTAGATGTTGAACATCCCGTACGGATCGCAGTCCACGAAGGCATAGACCGGCAGCTTCAGCTCATCGGCCAGCCGCCGGATGAAGCGCCGGCAGGCCCGCGTCGGCACGCCGCCCATCGAGACGAGAATGCAGTTGGCCTTGCGCCAGTAGCTGTGCTTGACGAGGCGTTGGAACATGCCGGCCGTTTCGATGGCCAGAATGAACTTGGCCTTGGTCTCGAACTTCAGGTGCTCCACCGAGATGGGAATCGAATAGGCGCCCGAGCCGAACTGCGTGCAGTCGATCCGCAGGGGTTTGCCCGTATCCGGCTGGCGGTCGAAGACCACGAGCTGGCCGGCGATTTCGCCCCCCTTCTCTTCCGGGATGAAGCCGAGCTGCTCGCGGTTGACCTCGAACAGCGCCTCGATATCGTCGAGCACGGTGTCCGATTCGGGCTGTTCGTCGAAGCGGGCGTCGTCCCAGTTCTTCGAGACGTAGTACGCCTCTCGCTTGGTCATGATCTCGTCGTCTTCGACGAGCGTCTTGGCGGTGGACATCATGCGAAGGGTCTGCGCGAACGTCTTGACCGTCGCGACCGTCAGCGTGCGGGTCTTCCGCTTGCCCCGCAGTTCGAGGAAGCCCGTCTTCGGAAGGTACTTCACATTGCTCAGCGCGCGCAGCGGAAACGACAGCGTGGGCTTGCCCTTCCGCTGGATCTTGTCCCGGACGCCGGCCGCGGTATCCTTGATGCGATTGGCCAACTTGCTCACGATCGGCTCCTTTCAAGGACGTCGGTCAACTGGGTCACCAGCGTCTGTTCCTGCCGCTCGGAGAGGTTCAGCATCTCCCGCAAAGCGATGGCCACGTGAGGGATGTATTTCTGGATATAGGCTTTCTTCTTCTCGGATTCGGCCGCCTTGCGCCGCCGACGGATGAACACGGCCAGTCGTCGGCCGCACTCCTGCAGCGCCAGCCGGACCTCTTTGATGATCTCCGGATAATGCGCCGCCGCCTCCTTGCTCTCGCTGGTGAACGGCACCCAGACCGACGCCATGTGCACCATCACAATCAGCGGGCCCGACGGCAGAGCGCCGTTGGACTGCTGAAGGGCGTAATTGCGCCAGTCCGTGGAGATCACCGATTTGGTCATCGCGCAGGCCGACTGCTGGTACAGCAGCGGCACGCGATTGGCATAGCGCAGCACCCGCGCGAGCCCATCGGCCTGGAGCGAGCCACCGTAGGCGAGCCCGGCCTCGATCTGAAACGGATTGCCGCGATAGACAGAGGGCGGACGCGTCACGGCGGTATAGAAATCGGCCTCGATCTGCGTCTTGAGGCCCGCAAGGATCAGTTCCTCGCCGATCGGGCTGAGGCAATCGGTCGGCGGGTTCATAATCTTGGTGCGGTTAATCGCCTTGAAGAGGTTGTCTGCCTCCTGGCGGGCGATTCGCGACGGCCGGGCCCGCTCGTAGAGCTTGGCCGCATCGCAAATCTCCTTGGCGACACGCATGCTGACGCGCGAGAAATCGGTGTGCAGAAACGACTGGAGCGTTTGCGCCTTGGTGTCGTGGAGCATCTTGATGAGCACCCCCAACTCAACGCCATAGGGGTGTGGCTTGATCTCTCGCGTCTCGGCCGGCAACTGATCCGTAGCCCGCTTGTAGTCCTTCATCTCGCCTTCGGGCGTGACGAACTGGAGCGAGACGTGCGGGTTGGCGATGGCGGTCTGTTCGAGGTACTCCTCCACCGACTGGCGGCCCTTCTGATACTTGGCCTCCAGTTCGATCTCAACCTTGGTGCCGCGCTCGACGGGCCATTCGATCGTCTCATCGACGATGATCCGCGGCTCGTTCTTCTTGGTGTCGATCTCCAGCTCATAGTGGTGGGCCGGCTTGTTGCGGCTGGTCTTCGACGTGATGGAAACCGGCTTGCCCGTGGTGAGCTGGCCGTACATGCCGGCCGCCGAGATGCCGATCCCCTGCTGGCCGCGTGACATCTTGAGCCGGTGGAACTTCGAGCCGTAGAGCAGCTTGGCGAAAATCTTCGGGATCTGGGTCTTGACGATCCCCGGCCCGTTGTCCTCGATCGTCACACGAAAGCGATCCTCTTCCGAGCCGGGAGCGACCACCACCTTGACCTCCGGCAGAATGCCCGCCTCCTCACAGGCGTCGAGCGAGTTGTCCACGCCCTCCTTGATCGTCGTCAGCAGGGCCTTTCGCGGATTATCGAAGCCGAGCAGATGGCGGTTCTTAGTGAAGAACTCGGCCACCGAGATCTCGCGCTGCCCCCGCGCCATGTCCTCGGCAGTCGCGTGTCGGCTCGGCTGCTTTGTCGCTCGTCGCTCGTCGCTCGGGACGGCAGGTTCGGACAACGGCTCCGGCGTAGGGATCGGCTCGGGCACCGTCTTCCCGCTCTTGCGCACTGCCTTCTTCGCGGTTTTCTTCGCCGCCTTCTTCACCGTCTTCGTGACGGCCTTCCCTGCGGCCTTCGTCTTCTTCGCATGAACCGCCTTGGTCTTCGATACGGCGGCCTTCTTCCTGGCTTTTCCCATCGGCTCCGTTCTTTCTTTGAAAGTTCAGCCCGTTCAAAGGCATCACCTGATAACGAAAGCCGGCATCGACGTCAAGTGCGTGTTTGGATCGCCTGATGGTGGCTGCCTCAAAGCTTGTCCTGAGCGAAGTCGAATGGGGCGCAGTGAAACGGAGCCTTGCAGATGGCCTATGCGAACGAACCATCCCCAAGTCCTTCGGATCTTTCGACGTCGCTCAAGACCGGCTTTGAGGCTGCCACACGCCACCTATGCCCTGTCGTATTGCGGGATCGGGAGTGTCTCCCCGTCCTTGAGCGCCGACTGGTGCGCGACGATCCCCGGCACGGTCATCGCCAGCGCCTCGTAGACATTCACGAGCGGTTCACGGTCATCGAGAATCGCTGTGATGAACTCATTGCACAACGGCCCATGCGAGCCGCCGTGACCTCCGGCAGACATGTCGGGCGGCAGCGGCGGGCGCGTGATATCGGGCAGGTCCTTCAGCAGCCCGTGGTAATTCGTGTCCTGCATCCACCCTCGCTGGCCATAGACGCGTCCGGTCTCGACGATGACGCCCTGCACGCCCTTGCACATGAGCATGCGGGAGGCGCCGCCCTCGCTGGTCTGAAACAGGGCGATCTCATCGCTGTACGGATTGTTATACTGGTTGGCGCCGGGTTTGTTGGCCGGCAGCCCGGCGTCGAATCCGCCGCACGAGACGCTGGTGAATCGCTCGCCGGTGACACCGACATAGTAGGCAGTTGAGTGTGTCGGGTACCACAGAGGCGGCATGCCCACACGCCAGCCCTTGAATGACGGGATGGGCGTGGGGCTGAAGTGGAAGTACTCGCCTTCGGAGTACACGAGCTTGCCGAAGCCGCCGGCCTTGTAGATCTGTCGCATCGCGTAACAATCGGGCCGATAGCAGCTCGTTTCAGCCATCATGTATTTCAGGCCCGTCTTACGCACCGTCTCCAGCAGTCGCTCGGCATCCTCGATCGAGCCCCACACCGCCGGCACCGCCGTCATCACGTGCTTGCCGTGGTTGAGCACCTCGATGCAGTGCCGGGCGTGGTTCGGGGCATCGCTGGCCACGAAGACCGCTTCGATCTTCGGGTCCTTGACCAACACCTCCAGCGACTCGTACGACGTGTCGCACCGACACGCCTGCATCAGCCCCTCGCGCCGCTCGGCGATCAGGTCGCTGACCGCCACGATCTCGACGTTCGGATGATCCTGGAATCCGAAGGCGGCGCCGAACTGGCAGACCCCATAGCCGACGATCCCGACCCGCACCTTGCGATCCGAGACCGGTTCCCAGGCCTTCTCGGCAGATGGTCGGCCGCTTGCGGCACCGCCAGAGAAACTCACAGCAGCCGCCGCGCCCAGCGAGAACCGGCCCAGACTCTCCAGAAAATCCCGTCGGTCCATTGATCTCAATTGGTCCGTTGACATCGATCGGCCTCCTACATTTCGTCCACATCGCGTCCCGGACCCGCCGCAGCACACGGCCGGCTCGCGGTCCGGCCTGCTCATTCTACCGACACTTGACCGGACGCGCCAAGAAACGAGCCCGGCTTGTCGGCACACATTTCGGGGTCGGCCACATCCGGCGTCCCCTCCGAGGCCGTCTGCCGTGGCCCAAGCCACCAAGTGGAAAACTGCCTTTTCTCCGGCTCATTTTGCCCATTCCTGCTTGACACAGACCCCTGAATCCTGTATGGATAGTCCGCATTTCAGCAGCAGTGGGGTGGATTCCGGAGCGTATTCGGATTCCGTTTTCTGCAAAAGTAAGGAGACTTAGTGCTATGGCAAAGAACAAGGCAGTGGAACAAGCGGCGAAGCCGATGAGCAAGAGCGAGATCGTATCGGGGATTGCCGACGAGACGGGTCTGACGAAGAAGCAGGTCGGCGCCGTGTTTGAGGCAATGACCGGTCAGGTCAAGAAGAGCCTCGGTCGGCGCGGCCCCGGCGCCTACACGGTCCCGGGCCTCATGAAGCTGACCGTCGTTCGCAAGCCCGCCACCAAGGCCCGCAAGGGCATCAACCCCTTCACCGGCGAAGAAACGATGTTCAAGGCGAAACCCGCACGAAACGTGGTGAAGATTCGCCCGCTCAAGAACCTCAAAGACATGGTCTGACGTCAACAACTCAGATCGTCGCCGCGGGTCCAGGCCACTCCGGGTGATCGCGCATGCAGGGCTTTTAATTGTGGACTGCATGTTTCGACATGGCAAAGAGGTCCTCGTGTCCATCACCATGAGTGGCCCGACCCGAGCGAAACGCCCCTTGCGGGGCGATGAAATGGATGGATGCGCCCGTAGCTCAGTAGGATAGAGCATCGGTTTCCTAAACCGGAGGTCGGAGGTTCGAATCCTCCCGGGCGTAGTTCCTTCTGGTCGGTGACATGCGTTGACAATCCCTGCTCTTCGTTGCCTAACTGCCCTGTTAGCTGTTGTTTAGAAGCAGAGGCATCATCGACCGTGTTCCCCTCAGCGGTGCAATCCGATGACAACCGAGAACATGCCGAGAAAGCCGCAGGTGTCCACTGAGGTGTCCATTTTGGTGTCCACTTTTTCGTGGCATTCGAAGGTGTCTCGACCAGCCCATCATCGGTCCCGGTCGCTTTCTGTTCCTGGCGGTCGGGCATGGACAGATCGGGCAATTTGGCTACGGCATCGGCCTCCTGGCCTCTGAGGGTATGGGTATAGCGTGACATCGTCAGATCAATGGTCGAATGCCTCATGATCGCCTGGGCAATCTTCGGATGCACACCGTTTGCGGCAAGCCAGCTTCCTGTGGTGTGTCTCAGCGCGTGAAAGTCCCGGTAACGACCTTGGGCATCCGTGTAGGCAATCCCAGCGGCCGCCAGATCGGCCTCGATCATCTTCGCTGTCTTGTCCGTGAGCTGCTTGTAGCGACCTCCAAATGCCTTGGCCCCCGGCATCTTACCGGCGAAGAAGGCCTCAAGTGCCGCACAGGTTTCGGCTCGCAGCGGCAACGTATCCTCTCGCCTACGTTTGCTATAGGCAGCAGCCACATTGACTGTATGCGTCTCGAAATCAAACGAAGAGACTCTGACCATACGCAGTTCTTTGCGGCGCAACCCCGTTTCGACCGCGATGCGATAGAGCAGCGCCCGCTCGCAGCCAGACATCCCAAAGCGTTCCGGCCCTCCCCCCGTTACCGCCAGAAGGTGGCGGATCTCATCGACTTCAAACGACACTCGATCATGTCGCCGGTCCGTTCGAACATTCACACCCTTCAAATGTGACAGCGGAGACTCCTCGGCCCGTCGATCCTGTACCATCCAGCGGCAGAACTGCTTGGCGGCTTGCAGATAGAAGTTCGATGTCTGTGCCGAGAGCCCGTTGCCCCCCTGCCGAAGTCCGGAGAGATGCTGTTGGACCTTACTGGCGGAAATCTCCCTCCAGGTGGCAAACTTGCAGCCCTCCATCACGGCCTGTGCCCGAGAGAAGGTCAGTTCGGCATGCTTGGCGGTGTTTCCCTTGGCCACGAGCGACTTCCGGAACTCCTCCAGATGCTCCTTGAGCGGCCGGGTCCGATGCGCTTTGTAGCGATCCACGACACCCTCGTTTGCCAAAGCCGCTTCCTTGACCAAGCGGGCCTCAAGCTGCTTGCTGGCCTCTTTGTCGGTGTAACCCGGCACACATCGGACGATCCCATCGGCATCGCGGTACTTGACGTACCATTTGGCCGATTGTTTGACGACCGTCTTGCCATCCATCCGTTTGACTCTTCGTTTGCGTTTGAAGACTGCCATCGGAAGATTACCTTCTCTTTCCCCTGGATTTGCGCCAGGTCAGTTCCAATCCCAGGTAATCGCAAAGCGTATCGAGTGTCTCCAGGTTGCAGCCTCCGGTCCCTTTGACAATGCGGAGCAGCACCGATTGGTTGACGCCGGTGTCCTTGCTGATCCGGTAGCGGGTCACCCCGGAGTCCTCGATAGCCTTCGCCAGTTGCTCTAAGATCGTCGCCATGAACATACTTTATACACTACTATGCGCCATGTCAAGTTGTTTTCGGATTTCTTTCTCAATGGTGCCAAATTATGGAACTTGGCACGATAGGCGTCTTGGCACGTCAAAATCGCGATTTTCACGCCGATTCTTCAAAGATGCCAGGATGCCAGGTTCTCTGTACTCTACGGATCGTGGCACATACCGTCTTCGCCTTCCACTGTCGGGGGCAACTTCCACATCCAGGCCCCGCCGAACTGTTCGCGATAGGGCTTGATGCCCAGTTCGTCTTTCGCCCGGTGAACGGTTCTCCAGACATAGCCAGCCTCTTTGCCCTCTTGCTGAATCTTTGCCGATGCCAGCGGACCATCTTTGAGCAGATCGCGTAGCCACTCGACCGCCCGGTCGCGAGCTTTGGGTTCTGGACCAGGCTTCTTCTTCTCGGTATCGTTCTCCGACGCCAAAGCATCGTCGGCCGTCATCGCCACCGGATCACGCTCCCAGCTAACCGCCGGCGGATCACCAAAGATCGTGAACGCCAGCCCGCCACCTTCCGGCGCGAGATTGTTCTTGCCCGGCAGCAGAAGCTTGAGAGACTTCCTATCTGCATTGTGGGTCAGATGCCAGACCGCCCGTGCGATCCCCGTGAATGCGCGGCTGCCCAGCGCTAGATCATCGGCAGAACTGCCACTGCTCTTACGCCGATGGGCCACAACGACAACAGCGACACCGTATTTCTCGGCCAGCTTCGCCACCGGAGCGAGCACGCCTCGGACCTCGTTGTCCCGGTGAGCATCTGTGCTGCGGCCCAGGAACGATCCAATCGGGTCCACAACCACCAGCTTACAGTCGAGATGCCTTTTCAACGCTGTTTCCAGTGCGTCCAGATCGGCCAGCGTAAACATCGCCTCCTTGTGCTCGCCCTTCTTCCCAATGTTGCGCACCGTCGCCAGCATGTGGATCCGCCGGACATCGGCATAATGGGCATCCAACCGGGGCCGGATCGTATCGGCCGGATCATCTTCAGCCGAGATGAAGATCACCGATCCGCTCGGGCAGTCACTCCCGTCGGGCCAGGGGGACCCAGTGGA
>Ga0209722_1001535_pt1 | contig 19993 bp, 19 predicted proteins | sample BioC12SIPDNA_2_FD_185745 | JGI IMG/M metagenome (GOLD analysis project Ga0209722, IMG submission 185745) | Anaerobic biogas reactor microbial communites from Washington, USA - Biogas_R1_A C12 SIP DNA (SPAdes) (version 2) | ecosystem: Engineered > Bioreactor > Anaerobic > Unclassified | place... | reverse complement strand
GCCCACCTATGGCTGGGTTTGTTGTTGCTGCTGATGCTGGCTTTCCAGTTGGGGACCGGCAAACGCTGGATCAGGGTGCCATTCGTTTATCACCGCAGAAATGGCTGGGTCATGGCTATTATCGCCGCCTTGCATGCCTTCTGGGGACTGGGCATCTGGTTTTTCAATTTCAGGATAGGCCCGTAACGAGAATAGGAGTACTACAGTCTACCGCAGAAATGGCTGGGTCATGGCTATTATCGCCGCCTTGCATGCCTTCTGGGGACTGGGCATCTGGTTTTTCAATTTCAGGATAGGCCCGTAACGAGAATAGGAGTACTACAGTCTTGCAGCCCAAATGCAGTATAATATGGTTGCTATTCGAACTGTTCAAGAGGCTCTGGCAGAAACATGGGGGGAGGCATCCCCAGGTGTCCCGCATGCCTCGGAAGGAGAAATGAGTGATGAGCAAGGTTCTTATCATGCCCTGCCTGGATATGAAAGACGGCCGGGTCGTCAAGGGTGTCAATTTTGTCAATCTCAGAGATGCGGGGGATCCGGTGGAGTGCGCCCGTATCTATTGTGAGAATGGCGCCGATGAACTGGCCTTTTTGGACATCGCTGCCACCATCGAAAAAAGGAAGACCACTCTAGAGGCGGTCCGGCGGGTCGCGCAGGCGATCACTATCCCATTCACGGTCGGCGGGGGCATTGGTTCGGTTGAAGATGCCGAGCAGGTCCTGGAGGCGGGCGCCGATCGTATTTCAATCAGCAGTGCCGCTTTTCGCAATCCTGGCTTGATCGATCAGGCCGCCGCCAAATTCGGCTCCGCCCAGTTGGTGGTGGCTATTGACGTGGATCGCAATCCGGCTCTCCCGTCAGGCTATGAGGTCTACATCGACGGCGGCAACACCGCCACCGGCAAGGATGCCATCGAATGGGCCCGGGAAGCGGAAAGCCGGGGGGCCGGCTTCATTTTGCCCACCAGCAAAACCCGGGACGGGGCCAAGACCGGCTATGACATTCCCCTCATCCGGGGCATCAAGGACGTAGTCCAAGTGCCAGTGATCGCCTCCGGCGGCGCCGGCAGCATGGAGCATTTCCTGGAAGCCGCTCGGGATGGGAAGGCGGATATCCTCCTGGCAGCATCGGTTTTCCACTTTGGCGAGATAAGTATCCCGGAGCTGAAAAAATATCTGCGAGACCAGGGCATCGAAACCAAATAAATCGAGATAAGCCGGGCCCCATGCTTAGCGGGGCACCGGCTTTTTTTATCTCCTTCCTAAAAGCAGAAGGGTAATCCCCCCGCTTCAGAAGGACCATCCCCCGCTTCCGTCATTCTCAACTTCCTAAATCGTTCTCTACTTCCTAAAATAGCGAACCAGAAGGGCCGTCACCCTGCTTCTCCAGGATCCCCAGTATCTCCTGCTTCAGCTGGCTCTTGTGTTCAGCCGTGACACCCGCCAGTTCTGTCCGCAGCAGGACCTGAGCGGGGCGGGGGGACAGCACATAAACGGTGTCGGCCAGCAACAGGGCTTCTTCGATGTCATGGGTAACCAGGATCACAGTAGGTTTGTACTTGGCGCACAGTTCTTTCAGCCATACCTGCATCTTGCCCCGGGTAATGGCATCCAGGGTGGCAAAGGGCTCGTCCAGCAGCATGATATCGCTGGTAAAAAGATAGGTCCGCAATAGGGCGGCCCGCTGGCGCATGCCCCCCGACAGCTGGCGGGGATAGTACTCCTCAAAACCATCCAGGCCGAAATCCTGCAGATAGGTGCGAGCGGTGGCATGGGCTTCCCGGCGGCCTACTCCCCGGAGCGTCAAAGGGATGCAGACATTGTCGAGGATGTTCTTCCAGGGCAGGAGCAGGTCCTTTTGCTGCATATAGCTGACCCGCCCGGTCCGACCGGTCCAATCAACCCCGCCCAATTCGATCCGACCCTGGTCCGGCTTCAGCAGCCCGGCGATGATATTGAGCAGGGTGCTCTTGCCGCAGCCGCTGGGGCCCAGGATGGCTCCGAATTCCTGGCAGTCGACCGCCAGGGATATATTGTCCAGGGTTTTCAGTTCCTCCATGGTTTTACTGACCCCGGTGACTTTGATTGCCGACACCGCTGCTCCCCCTATTCCGGCAAGAACTGGTTGGTAAAGGCTTTCTGGGTATCGATGTTCTTATCGATCAGTTGGTTGTTAAACATAAAATCAGCGTAGTCCTTCCACACCTCGGGCTTCATCTCCCCCCAGCGCGGGGCGTCGGCTTGATATTCAGCCGCCAGGTACTTCTGGCTGGCCACCACCAGTTCCTGGTTCAGCTCCGGCACCGCTTTGAGCAGGATAGCCGCGGCCTGGTCGGGATTATCAATCGAGTACTGGTATCCCTTGGCGGTAGCCTGCATAAACTTCCTGATCAGTTCTGGATTCTGGGCGACCTTGTTTTCGCTGGTGATCAGCACCGGAGTGTAATAATCGAACACCTGGTTCTCATCCCTGAGGCTGATGTAATTCAAGGGCATGTTTTTAAGCTGGGCTTCGATCCCGGTCCAGGCCTGGAAGATCCAAGAAAAATCGATACCTCTCTCCATGCTGGCGAAGAAATCAGCATCCCCGATGTTGACCATTTCGATTTTGCCGAAATCAGCGTCATATTGGGCCATTAAGGCTTTTAAAACCGCGGTTTCGGAGGGTGCCCCCCAGCCCCCGTAGGATTTTCCTTCGAAGTCTTTGGGTGATTTTATGTTCTTGGTAGCCAGTGAGGCAAAACCCGATGTATTGTGCTGGATCACTGCAGCCAGAGCCACTACCGGGATATCCTGGGACCGGGCGGTGGTGACCTCTTCCTGGTAGCTGACCGCGAAATCGGCTTGGTCAGTAGCGACAAGCTGCGGATTGCTGCCCCCGGAGGGCTGCACGATGGTGACATCCAGGCCTTCCGCGGCATAATAGCCTTGATCCTGGGCTACATATAATCCGGTATGGTTGGTGTTGGGGAACCAGTCCAGCAACACCGCGACCTTCTGGGGTGCGGTTTGGGAAGGTTCACTGGCATTCTGGGTGCTACAGCCGCTGACCACTGCAGCCAGCAGGCAGATGACCACCGACAAGATTAATAATCTCCTCATTCACTAAACATCCCTTTCTGTCATTTTCACTATTGGTCCAGTTCCCATTTGCGTTCGTGGGCGACCCAGGGCATGGCATGGGTTTCCAGCGACTCGATCAGTTTCACCCACAGCAGGCTTAGCGCGGTGATGATCATTACTGCAGCCAACACCCGGTCCACCCGGAAAGACTTCTGGGCAATGGTCATGTAGTAGCCCAACCCCTGCTGAGCCCCCAGCCATTCACCGATCACTGCGGACATGATGGCGTAGGAAGCCGATATCTTCAGACCCGCAAAAAAACCGGGCAAGGCCGAGGGCAGCTTGACCATGCGGAAGATGGCCAGGCGTCCGGCTCCCATGGAGCGGAACAGGTTTATCAGATCGGCATCGACGGAGTTGAAACCGTTCAAGAGGTTGATGACCACCGGGAAGAAACACACCAGGATCACCACCAGCACCTTGGGCAGCATGCCCCACCCAAACCAGATCAGGAAAAGTGGGGCCAGGGTGATGATGGGGATGGTCTGGGAAACCACCAGCAAAGGCATCATGGCTTGATTGAGCCAGTAAACCTGGTTGAGGACGAAGGCCACAATGAAAGCTATTATTACCGCCAGGGCAAAACCGACCACGGCTTCCAGCAGCGTGTACCAGCTGTGACTCATGAGCAGCTCCCAGCTGGCGCCAAGGGTGGTGAGGATCTGCACCGGGCCCGGCAGGATATATACCGGAACTTGGGTCACCCGCACAGCCGCTTCCCAGATTACCAGCAGCACTGCCAAGGCGGCACCCGGGATTGTTTTAGAGGCGATACTTCCCGACCTTTTCATCCATTGTCACTCCAGTCGGCTTATAATCGATCTTGACCACTGCCACCGTCCGGGGTATCCCGGATTCCTTGCATAATTCCAGCGATTGCTCCACCAGTCCCAGCAAGGTTTTCACATCCCCCTCGATGGTCGTCTCCATGGGACCCACCTCATATTTCAGACCCGATCGTGCAATCAATGCGATAACCTTATCCACCGCCGGGTAGATTTCTTCTTCAGCCACTACCGGCAGTATCTGCAGACTCAAATTGGCCTCTGCCATCAGCTTCACCTCCCATCCCAAATAAAAAGGTCTCTTACCCAGCATGAGTAAAAGACCATAGCGTGCACGACTATGAAGCAATTCCTACGCTGGCATTACCCAGATCAGGTCAACGGGTCAGATCTTACATCTTTCTCAGCCGACGGCTCGGCTCCCCGATGCATTTATACCATTATAACCGTAATGGGACTGCTGGCAAGTAAAATCTCGCCCAGGTTTCCAGAAGAGGCGGATCTTGGGTGTGAAGAGAGTATAGTCGTGTCCGCAAATTATAACCGGACCGGTACCTGATATCCGTGAAGGATTAAAGAGTCTGGGCGGAATTCTTGAGTATGATTTCACAATTTAGCACAATAAGGGTATATTATTAGGAGACAAGTATACGGCCTGAACCAGCCGATGCAGGAGACGTGAGAAGGAGGTCGCAGGAGTTGAAGAAATTTTTTTACAAGCTATTCGAGGGTGAGGAAAAAATCCTGGCCGAGGCCGAGATCGTCGCCCAAGGAGGTCAGGCCTACTGCAATCTTAAGGCGCCCAACAATGTGAACCTGATAATCTTGCTCACCACCTACTTCACCAAGATCAGGTGGTATATGGAGACCGAACCGCCAATGCAGCTTGAGCGGATGAAACGGATGTATATCGAAGCCCTGAACAGATTGCCGGAGGTAGAAGACTACAATATCTCATCCTGTGCAGCCAATGAGGGATCGATGGTATTCCGGGCCCAGTTGATCAGGCAGCTGCGGACAAATAATATTGGACTCATAAATGAGATGCCCAATGCACTGGGGGACCGGGATTCCCCGGACAGTTGTTTCGTGCTGTTCAAAGCGGTATGGGAACGCCTGAACGAAAAGGAAAGGCAGGATATGGCGGACAGCCTCCAACAGCTTAAGCCAGTGATAATGGCGGACAAGATGGACAGAACCGGCAAAGCTTTGGCCCATGCTTATGTAACCAGCAACGTGATTGCCGACCTGCTCACCCAGGGGCAGTGGGAATACCTGGAGCAATAACCAGGCGCAAGACCGACAGGGCACGGGGACGGTTCTTTTACCTCGCGGGGTAAAAGAACCGTCCCCGTGCCTTTGCTGTGCGGCTTAAATATTTATTGGGCTGGTGGTTGACAATTAGGTAATATGTTGCGTATAATGATAGCGTAACATGTTACCTAATTATTTTATGGCGAGGGGTCTTGGCCATGGATGAGTCGGAAAAGAAAGCGTACATCTTTGCCACAATGTTTTCATTGTCCAACAAACTGCAGGTGATCGGTGACAAATTCGATCCCAATATCACTATCAAACAGTGGCTGCTCCTGGTAGGCATTTCGACGTTCAAAGAACCGCCGACTATAAGTGAAGTGGCCAGCTATGTGGGTTATTCGCGCCAAAATGCCAAGCGAATGGCCGCCGCTCTGCAGGACCGGGGCTTTGTAACCATAACCAAAGATACCAACGATGCGCGGGCATCACGAATAACCTGCACGCCCAAGTGTATAGAATACTTTGCCGGGCGGAGTCAGAGGGAATTGGAATTCTTGGCGGAGATTTTCGATGGGTTTGATGCTGAATTAACCGATGGGTTCTACCGGGGCTTATCCCGGCTGGCCCAAAATGTTGAGAAGATGACCGATAATGAGATAGACGCCTGAAGGAGTTGAATTATTATGCAAGGAGGCAAGAGAAGTATGGGCTGGATTCTAGCGGTGGCAGCTTTGTTGATAGCCGGAATACTTATATGGCTGGTAGTGCCTTATTCTCCTGCTCGAGCACAGTTTGCCAAGCTGATTACCCATCAAATAGATCATACGAACACCCAAAACGGCACAATCACTCCCGCGGACATTGCCGATCTGCCCCGGCCAGTGCAGAAGTACTTTCAATACTGCGGGTTTATCGGTAAAGCCAAGATGTCGAACATGAGTATCCATTTCAACGACGTTGATTTTGTCTTAACACCGGGCAAACCCAAGCTGAAAATCAAATACACCCAGTACAATTCTGTAGATGAACTGCAAAGGATCGCTTATATCGACACCCATTTATATGGCATCCCCTTCGAAGGCATCGATGCCTACCAGAATGGGGCGGGGTCAATGAAAGGCATCTTAGCCAAGAGCATTACCCTGTTTGACCAAAAGGGGGCGGCGATGGATCAAGCCAGTCTGGTTACCTGCCTGTCGGAGAGCTTGTTCTTGCCCACCATGGCCCTGCAGGACTATATCAGCTGGCAGGAGATTGACGAAACGCACGCTCAGGCGGTGATAAGCTGTTATGGAATATCGGCTGGTGGGATCTTTACCTTTGACGATAATGGGGCGATGGTCAGTTTCACCACCGATGACCGGGAAAATACCGATACCCAGGGCAATACCACCAAGGCAAGGTGGTCGGCCATCTGCGAAGATTATCGGGAGACAAATGGAATCAAGTTTCCAGCCAATCTGAAGGCTGTCTGGCACTTTGAAACCGGAGATCTGGTGTATTTTGACGGTCGCGACATCACCGTCAGATACGATGTGTCCAAGTGAGGACCGAGGCATGAGGACGGTGCTTTTGCCTCGTAGCATGCCTCATTGCCGGCCTTCATTCCGGTGGGCATAAGGTAAAACTGAGAATCATACTATTGGAGAGGAGATGGCGCAATGAAGAGAACGTCAAGAGGTACGGTGGCAATTGTGGTGATCGCCTTCTGGGTGCTGATGCTGGGCGGATACGCCAATCCAGCTCAACTACCCGATAAAAACGATGCAAACCCGGCGGTTGTTAATGCCCAGCCCCACCTCGACAACGCCGCCTCTGCCGCTGCCAGCGTGGCGGACTTTTTTGACCAGGCGATGGCCGCCAAGATGGAGCAGAACCATATCCCCAATGCTGTGGTGGCGGTGGTCAAAGACGGCCAGATCATATATAAGAAGGGTTTCGGACAGGCCGACATCGAGCAGGACATTCCCGTCGACCCTGATACCACCCTCTTTCGGATCGGTTCCACCTCCAAATTGATAACTTGGACGGCGGTGATGCAGTTGGTGGAAGCAGGCCGATTGGATCTGAACACCGACATCAACCGCTATCTGGATTTCGAAATATCGCCCCGCCTGGAAAAGCCGCTCCAGAACCAGACCCCGGCGCCCATAACCATGACCCACCTGATGACTCACACTCCCGGCTTCGAGGACCACTCCGACATGCTTTTCCGCCTGTTCACACTCCCGGCTTCGAGGACCACTCCGACATGCTTTTCCGCCTGTCCGGGGATGACCTGTCGCCCCTGGATGAGTTTATCAAGAACAATCAACCGGCCCGGATATTTCCGGCTGGCGAGGTTGCCGCCTATTCAAATTATGGTACTGCATTGGCAGGTTACATTGTGGAACGGGTATCGGGGCAGCCCTTTTCAGATTACGTAGAGCAAAATATTTTTGCCCCCCTGCAAATGAATAACAGCACCTTCCAGCAGCCGCCCTCCCCAGCATCATCAGCTCGCCTTGCCAAGCCCTACCGGTTCGTAGACGGCGCCTTCATGGAGGGTGGATTCGAATACATCCTGCTGGAACCGGCCGGCAGTATGAGCAGCACTGCGACCGACATGGCCCGTTTCATGCTGGCCCATTTATCTGGGGGCGCATATGACGGCAGCCGCATCCTCCAACCGGAAACGGTGCAGGTTATGCACCAGCCGCATTTTACCTATGACCCTACCTTGGACGGCATGACGCTGGGTTTCATGGAAGGGGTTTTCAATGACCGGCGGGTGCTTTTCCATGGCGGCAGCACCATGCTCTATAACACCGGTCTTTACCTGATTCCGGAAGCAAATACGGGAATATTCATATCCTACAGCGGCGGCAATCATTTGCTCCATTCCGAGGTTTTCCAGGAGTTCATGAATCTTTACTATCCGGTCGAGGCTGCGGATAAGCCTGTGCCCGGCCCGGGCAGCCTGGCCAGGGCCCGGGATTATGCCGGTGAGTACCAGATGAACCGCAAGAGCGTGACTACCAATCAAAAGATCACCGCTCTTTTGGCTGGGGGCATAATCAACGTGGCGGTCGATAACGATGGCTATCTGCTGGTGACCAGCGGCGGGGCAACCAATCGATTTGCGGAGCTCACGCCCGGCGTTTATCAAAACCTTGGGGAAGGACCCAGCCGGGATGCCTTTGGGCGGTTTCATAAAATCATTTTCAAGCCGGATCCGCTCGGTCGAACCATGTTGACCACCGATGGCCCCATGACCTATTCGAAAGCTCCATTTTATGCAACTTTGAATTTTACCGCTGCAGCTGCACTGGGCATCATTGTGATCATACTTGGGTCGCTGATTTACTGGCTGATACGAATGTTGGCCGGCCTGTTTAAAAAGCGGGAGAATAAGCAGCCGATTTTGGCCGTCATCGCCGCCGGGGTCGGAATACTGACCGGCATCGCGATCCCGGTTTTGTTCGCCAACCTGTTTTCCGCTCCCCCCGACCCGATTTATCAATTGCCGCCGGATGCATACCTGCCCGCAGCCGCCAATCCAATACTGGAGGCCATGCCGGTTATTCTGTGGACCTTGACCGGACTGCTGGTGGTCTTCACAGTGATCGCCTGGCGGAGAGGATTCTGGGGACGAATGGCGCGGCTGCATTACAGCCTATTCACCTTGGCCGTCATCGGTTTAATGGGCATGCTCAACTATTGGAATATCTTCATCTGAAGTTGAGCACCTTTTCCTCACCGTAGATAGAATTGGGGGAGGTTATGAAAATGCGGTTTTATGCACTGACATTGATATGTATTGTGATTGCATCATTGATTATCCTCCCTCCAAGTCTAGGTAAAACAAAACCGTTTCTTGATGACTACGGAAATATTTTGCCTGGCAGTATTGCCGAGAAGGACTTTGTTGATATTAACGGGGCTTCACTTGGCATGTTTGTTATGGCAAAAGATGAAAGCAGACCTGTCATCCTGTTTCTTGGCGGAGGGCCCGGAATACCGGAATATTTTCTGGAACAGAAGTATCCTTCTGGTCTGGAAGATGAGTTTGTTGTTTGTTATTTGGAATACCGGGGCACTTCCATGTCCTACAGCTCTAATACTTCTGCCGATACCATGACCTCAGAGCAGTATATTTCCGATGTTGTGGGTGTGACGAACTATTTGCGCGAGCGTTTCGGGAAGGACAAGATCTATCTTATGGCTCATTCTTTCGGCACTTACATTGGTATTCAGGCGGCTGCCCAACATCCTGAACTGTATCATGCTTATATTTCTTTGGCCCAAATTGTAGATCAATTGGAGTCAGAAAAAACAGCCTACGCCTATATGATAGATCGGTACAGAGCGGTCGGAAACGAAAAGATGGTTAAGAAATTCGAGGACTATCCGATTTTCACGTCGGACGATGCCTACGAAAGATACGCTATATCCTCATTGCGAGATGCCGCCATGCATGATCTTGGGGTTGGCACCACCCGTGATATGCGATCGGTTATGTCAGGCATTTTTTTCCCGAGCTTACGTTGTACTGTATATACGCCGATGGAACGGATCAATATTTGGCGTGGTAAAATGTTTGCCAAAAACACCGCCGTTGTAACAGACAGCATGCATTTCAACGCCTTTGAGCAGGTGCCGTCGCTGAAGGTTCCCATCTATTTCTTCGCTGGAGCATACGACTATACTTGTTTGTATTCTTTGCAAAAAGAGTATTATGCCCAGATACAAGCCCCGTTGAAGGGATTTTATACCTTTGAGAATTCGGCCCATAGTCCGTTATTTGAAGAGCCTGACAAAGCGATAAGATTGTTAACCCAAGACATAGTGAATGGAACAAATGCCATTCGTCCCAATACTGACCTGGTTTCGATCATGCATGCCAACAATGAAATCGGCACTATTGAACCTAATAAACACTCCCTCTGGCGTGACAAAGCTAACCTTCCTGGAACAAAGGGGTCGATAAATATCTCTCCCCGGTATCCGGCAGCAGGACAACTATAGTTTTGCCCCTGTTCTCCGGGCGCTGGGCAATCTGGGTGGCGGCATAGGCGGCCGCACCGGATGATATGCCCACCAGCAGCCCCTCGTGTTGAGACAGGCTGCGGGCTGCAGCAAACGCCGCTTCGTTCTTGACGGGGAATATCTCATCGACAACTTCCAGGTTCAATACATCGGGAACGAACCCTGCTCCGATTCCCTGGAGCTGGTGAGGACCAGGCTGGCCGCCGGACAGGACCGGTGAGCTGAACGGTTCCACCGCGACGATCTGCACTCCGGGCTTCTTGGACTTCAGCATTTCACCCACCCCGGTTATCGTACCCCCGGTACCTACTCCAGCTACGAATATGTCTACCGCTCCTTCGGTATCCCGCCAAATCTCCACTCCGGTGGTCTGGCGATGTATCTCCGGATTGGCTGGATTATTGAACTGTTGGGGCATAAACGCATTTTCTATTTGCGCAGTCAACTCTTCCGCTTTGGCGATGGCTCCCGGCATGCCACTGGCCCCAGGGGTCAGAACCAATTCGGCTCCGCGGGCTCTTAACAAGTTCCTGCGTTCAATGCTCATGGTCTCAGGCATGGTCAGGATCAGCCGGTAACCGCGGGCTGCCGCCACCAAAGCCAGGCCGATGCCGGTATTGCCGCTGGTAGGCTCGATAATGACCGAATTCTCCTTCAGCAGGCCCTTCTCTTCGGCATCTTTGATCATGGCATAGGCGAGCCGGTCCTTTACGCTGCCGGCGGGGTTTAAGTACTCCAACTTGGCCAGCAGTCTGGCTTCCAGCTGGTTGGCCCGGTTGTAATTGGACAGCTCCAACAGGGGTGTGTTGCCGATCAAATCGGTCAGACTCTGGGCGATTCTGCTCATCTTTCTTCCTCCCATCCGGATTTATCTATACATCGTTTCTACCGTTGCTTCTAATCCTTTTTCATAGGGTTGAACCGCTTCAAGCTTAGAGAGTTGGTTACTACCGACACGGAACTAAAAGCCATCGCGGCACCGGCTATGATGGGATTCAACATCCCCAGGGCGGCAAAGGGAATGCCGATGATGTTGTAAATAAAGGCCCAGAACAGATTCTGCTTGATCTTGCGCATGGTCTGCCGGGATAACCTGATGGCAGCCGGAATCATGCGTAGATCACCCCGCATCAGGGTTATGTCGGCGGCTTCCATCGCCACATCGGTCCCGGTCCCCATGGCCATCCCGATATCAGCGGTGGCCAGAGCCGGGGCATCATTGATCCCGTCGCCCACCATGGCAACATGACGGCCCTGTCCTTTTAATTTCTCCACTTCCCGGGCTTTGTTTTCCGGCAGGACTTCGGCCAGAACCGTGGATATTCCTACCTGGCGAGCAATAGCATCGGCGGTTCGCCGGTTGTCGCCGGTGATCATAAACACTTCTATGCCCATCTCCTGCAGCTCTCCAATAGCTTCGGGCGAGCTTTCCTTCAGGGTGTCGGCCACGGCCAGGATGGCGGCCAGCTTATCATCCGCGGCCATTAACATGGCGGTCTTGCCCTGGTCCTCCAGAGCCGCTAGCTTCGGTTCAACAGTGCTGAGATCGATGTTTCTGGCCCTCATCAGTTTGCGGGTGCCTACATATATCTCCTGGTTGTCGATCACTGCTTTTACTCCCTGACCGGGGATAGCTGTAAAACTGTCCGGGTCATCAACGGGTCCGATGGCTTGCTTGCCTTTTTCGTAAATAGCCACCCCCAAGGGATGTTCCGAATTTTTCTCCGCTTGGGCCGCCATTCGGATAATGGCGCTCTCATCCAAGTCGCCTAGGCTTATTATGTCGGTAACCTCCGGCTGCCCTTTGGTGATGGTGCCGGTTTTATCAAGCACCACGGTATCCAGTTTATAGGCCATCTCCAGGTACTCGCCGCCTTTGATCAGAATTCCGTTCTCGGCGCCTTTGCCGGTTCCCACCATTATGGCGGTGGGAGTTGCCAGACCCAGTGCGCAAGGGCAGGCTATTACCAGAACCGCCACCGCGCTGATCAGGGATTTGTTGATACCGGCTCCGGTAAAATACCAGACCAGGAAGGTTATGAGGGCAATGCCCAGCACCACCGGGACAAACACCCCGGCCACCTGGTCGGCAATCTTCTGGATAGGCGCCTTAGAGCCCTGTGCGTCCTCCACCATCTTGATGATCTGCGCCAGGGCAGTATCCTTTCCTATCCGGGTGGCTTCCAGCTTGAAAACCCCAAACTTGTTGATGGTGGCGCCGTAGACCAGGTCCCCCGCCTTTTTGTCAACCGGCAGGCTTTCGCCGGTCAGCATCGATTCGTCCAGAGAAGAGTTGCCTTCGATGATCTTGCCATCCACCGGGATTTTTTCTCCCGGCCTGACCACCACCACATCTCCCAGTTCCACTTCTTCAATGGGAATATCTATTTCCTGTCCCTGTCTGATTACCCGGGCAGTCTTGGCCTGGAGTTCAGCCAATTTCCTGATGGCATCCGAAGTCCGGCCTTTGGCTACCGCCTCCAGGTATTTGCCTAGCAGGATCAAGGTTATGATTATGGCCGCCGCCTCGAAATACAGGTCTTTCATCATTCCCGCCGCAACGGTTTGGAAAAACACGTTATATAGGCTGAAGAAATAGGCGGCCGAGGTGCCCATGGCAATCAACACGTCCATATTGGCACTTCCGGATCTTAACGCATAGTAAGACTGCTTGTAGAAACGCGCCCCGATTATAAACTGGACTGGAGTTGCCACCGCCAGTTGGAAGTAGGGGTTGTGAAGCATTTCGGTGATCGGGCCATGGACCTTGATTATGCTCAAAATCATGGCCGTCACCAGGGGAAGACTGAGAAGAATCGAGGCCAGCAGGGATATACGCATGTTGCGCACTTCTATTTCTTTTAGTTCCTTTTCCAGTTCGTGGCTGACATCTTCGATCGTCTCGGCCTCGTATCCCAAGTCCCGCACGACTTGGATCATATCCGAAACCTTGATGAGGTCGGGGTCGAAGGAGACCGTGGCTCTCTCCGTAGTCAGGTTGACGCCGGCTGATTGTACCCCCGGCAGGGAATTGAGTTTCTTCTCTATCCGGGCCGAGCAGGCGGCACAAGTCATGCCGGTAACCTTCAGGTCGGTGTGACCGACTCCAGCCGGTTTCTCATGAATTACTTCATAGCCCAGTTTGGTTATCAATTCATCAAATTGCTCCGGCTGGACAACCTGGGCATCATATTCGACTGTAGCCCGTTCCGTAGCCAGATTTACGGTGGCCGATTCCACCCCCGGCATTTTCAACAATCCCTTTTCTATTCGGGCGGCGCAGGCAGCACAGCTCATACCCGCGATTTTTATGGTATCTTTGTCGCTCATGCCATTCCCTTCTTACAGTTGATTCTCTTTTTCCAGCATTTTCGTATCAATAGTACAGGCATATACCCGCCGGTCCAACGAGACGGTGATTATTTGAGCTTTTCCGGTGCTTTTTATATAATTCCTATAGGATAGCTGATGTATATACTAATTATACCCGGCTTTATGCTTGTTTTCATTCATATTTGGGCAGTAAATAAATGTAGAGGAGGCGTATCATGTATAGTCCTTTTGAAAACCAATTGAAAGAACTGGTGGCAGGCATCACCGCCAACCATGACCGGTTCCGGTTCAATATATCCTGGGATTCCGGGGCTCTTCCCAACCGGAACAAGATAATAGGCATTATCAGCGCCTTTAGAGAACTGCTTTTCCCCGATTATTTCGGCAAACAGGACTTGACCAAGAACACTATGGAATACTACATCGGCAATTTGACTCACAACATCTTTGAAGAACTACATCAGCAAGTGGTGCATGCCCTCAAACACCAGGCCATCAAAGATAACGAACCATATACTGATTTCCAGGAAAGGGCGGCCTCCATCTGCTGCGAGTTTTTAAGTAAAGTTCCGGGAGTAATGGAGATCCTGGCTACCGATGTCCAGGCGGCCTTCGATGGCGACCCGGCGGCTGAAGACAAGGACGAAATCATATTCTCTTACCCGGGAGTATTTGCCCTGTTTGTCTATCGATTGGCCCATGAACTGTATTTGCTTAAAGTGCCCCTCATTCCCAGAATTATGACTGAGTATGCCCATAGCCGTACCGGCATAGACATTCACGCCGGGGCTACCATCGGCAGATACTTCTTTATGGATCATGGCACCGGCATAGTGATCGGCGAGACATCGGAAATAGGGGATTATGTGACCATCTACCAGGGTGTTACCATCGGGGCCTTGTCGACCCGGGGCGGGCAGCAGTTAAGAGGGGTGAAAAGGCATCCTACCATCGAAGATCGGGTTACCATATATTCAGGGGCTTCGATTCTGGGCGGCGATACGGTGATCGGCCATGATGTGGTCATCGGCAGTAACGTGTTTATTACCGAGTCGATTCCTCCCGGGACCACGATAAGCCTGAAAAACCAGGAGTTGTTATATAAAGACCGCAGCCATGTGGATCTGCATCAGAGTTTTGAGGAATAGAGGGAACCAAGACCAACTAGCCAAATGGGTCTGATTATCGGACCATAGATAATTCATCATGAGCCAATGGGTATAATCCTAGACTCCTACACTGGGCTGGACGATCTTCTCTTCCATCTTTATAAACGGCTTGGTCTTCGACAGGGAGAAAAGGAGTAAGCCCAACCAGATTACCGCGAATGACAGCAGGTGGCCCTGGGTGAAGGGTTCATGGTAGACCAGGACTCCCAGCAGCAGGGCTATGGTGGGGCTGATATACTGCAGGAAGCCGACCACGTATAGCGGCAAACGTTTGGTTCCGGCGGAGAAAAGGACCAGCGGTGTGGCGGTCACTGCTCCGGCTCCTATCAGTAACAGGCTGGTGGAGGAAAGATTGAATCCGAACTGGCTGCTGCCGATATGGGAGACGTAAGCCAGATAGGGCAGGGCAAAGGAGCAGGTCAAGAGGGTTTCCAGGGTCAGACCGGTAATCGAACCGATATCGACAGTCTTTTTGAACAGTCCATAGAGACCGAAGGTCAGCGCCAAGAGGATGGCTATCCAGGGAAAGGCGCCGAATTGCAGGGTCAGACTGAAGACCCCTATTCCCGCCAGAACGAAGGCCGCCAGCTGCCACAGCGATAGGCGCTCCTTTAGAATCAGTATGCCCAACAGGACACTGACCAGGGGATTGATATAATAGCCCAGGCTGGTTTGCACGATGTGATTGTTGTTGACCGCCCAGATGTAGGTGCCCCAATTAATGTTGAGGGTTATGGCCGCAACGCAAACAGCCGCCAGTTTGCGGGGCTGCCGCGCGATCTGCATAGTCTCGCGCCAGAAGCCGGCGAATTTGCCGGTGATCAGCAGCAGACTCAACAGGAAAGCAAAAGCCCAAGAGATCCGGTGGGCCAGGATCTGCATCGGGGGGACATGCTGCAGCAGCTTCCAATAAACCGGCAGGATACCCCAGAGCAGATAGGCGCCTACAGCATATCCGACTCCCGCACTTCGATCGCTTTTCAAGGTCTGCATTTCAAATACCCTGCCCCACTTCCAACAATACAGCTAATTATAGACCGCTCCCCAACACCTGACAATACTGTCCCTGAAGGAATTATAGAGCGGGGTATAAATAGTCAAAGAAAGCCATCTCTGAGACGCGTAATTAAGAGGCGCCAGCGCGATTTATATCGATGGCCCGGATCAGCGTTGCCAAAAAACATGAATTCAATATATAATAGTTGAATATACAAAGTAATACATAATGTTATTAAATGTTTCTACGTAATTACTTAGTTGGGCTGACAATGGCCGGTTCATCCGAATAGCTTAGCACACTGAGGTTGCAGAGGGGAGAATAATTGTTTTATGTTGGAAGAATTTATGCAGGGATTTGCCAGTGCCCGCGAAGAGAACCTGATACGTATAAAAGAAGCCAAGGACCAAGGTGGCAAAGTGGTCGGCATTTATTGCACCTTCTGCCCCCAGGAAATGATTTTGGCAGCGGGAGCAATCCCGGTGGGGCTGTGCGGGATGAGTGAGACCCCCATCGCCGCGGCCGAAGAAACCTTGCCGCGCAATCTATGCCCCTTGATCAAATCCTCCTATGGATTTGCGGTCACGGAAACCTGTCCATTCTTCTACTTTTCCGACCTGATAATCGGGGAAACCACCTGCGATGGTAAGAAGAAGATGTTTGAATTGATGAAGGAGATAAAACCGGTCCATGTAATGCAGCTTCCCCATCTCCACAACAACAAGGCATCACTTGAGCTATGGGTGAATGAGGTTCGGCGTTTGAAAGACCGCCTGGAAGAAGAATTGCAGGTGATCATCAGTGATCAGGATATTTGGGAGGCCATCGAGGTCATCAACCAGGAAAAGCGGGCCCTCAAGGCCATGTTCGACCTGAACCGGGCCGACCCTCCCCCCTTGAGCGGGATGGAGATACTCACAGCTGCCTGGTCCCGCAACTTCAGCAGCGATAAAGGGGAGATGATCAATAACCTAAACGGATTGGTCCGGGAAATTGCCCACCAGCCCAAGAACGGCCGGGCGAAGGCGCCGCGGGTACTGCTGACTGGTTGCCCGGTGGGCCTGGGTACGGAAAAGGTGGTGCGGCTGACCGAGGAACTGGGGGCTTACGTGGTCGCCATGGAAAACTGCTCCGGCTACAAGACCCTGGAACTGCTGACTGACACCAGCGGTGACGATCCTATCGTGGCTCTGGCTGAAAAATACCTGGCTATACCATGTTCCTGCATGAGTCCCAATCCCTACCGGCTGGAGCTGCTGGAGAGGATGATAAATGATTTTCAGGCTGATGCGGTCATCGATTTGACCTGGCAGGCTTGCCATACCTATAATATGGAAGCCTATGAAGTGGGCAAACTGGTGAGGTCCAAGGGACTTCCTTACCTGCACCTGGAAACTGACTACTCCAGTTCCGACCTGGAGAGTCTCAAGGTCCGCATCGAGGCCATGTTGGAAATGATCGAAGATTGAGCCTGGCTAGATTTTCTCCGCTGCTTCTTGGATAAAGTCTCCGGTGCCGATGGAACCTTTGGAGGTAAACATGGAGGGATAAAGCCGCAGATACTCACTGACCAGCATTTCATAGGGAACGTCAAAATATGACCCGTGGAAGTTGACATATTCCATATGCTTATTCCCCTTCATGTCGTACGAGTGCAGGATACAGTCAGATGATCCATCGAACTCCAGGGGCATGACCCCGAATTTCTGGCATAATTCCATGTTGAACGTCGGCGTGGCTTTCAACCAGCGCCCGTCAAGAAACACCTCCGTTATTCCATGGTAGTAGAAGATATCGGTTTTCATCAGTTGCATAAGCCGCTTGGTGGTCAAATGGTTCCTAACATCCGCAAAAGCAAGTCTCGCAGGAATCCCGGCCGCACGCAGGGCAGCCGTGAAGACGATCGCCTTGTGAACGCAATAGCCTGAGCTTTTCTTCACCCGCACGCTTGCCTTGAACTCCTCCGGTGCAAAGATAATATGGTATGGGTCATACTTTATTCCGTCGCGAACTGCAATGAAAAGGCTTACCGCTCTCTCCCTCGGGGTATCCCCCTTCGAATTCTCCCTTACAAATCCAAGCACTTCAGGAGATCCAGAATCAATATAGAACCCGGGTTTGAGATATTCGCTGACGTCGCTTTGACTTGTCATGCAGTACCTCCTCAACGAACGACTACTTCTTAATTATACGAAAATGTATGTTTGGCCGGGTATTTTTAATCAGATGGCACTTTGGAAATTCGGCCAAATATTTTGGCATAAAAACAAAGGTTTATTTGGGAAGTTGGAGTCATATACAAAAAGTAAACCCAGATGCTGGCATTTGGCCTATAAATCTGGCAATGGCACGTAAATTGCACATACCTTTTTAAAAAGGGGGGATATCCAGGCAGTATACAGTAATCGGAAAGCGAACGGCAAAACGTGGTCTGGTCGTAATTCAAAGGAGGTATAGTCGGGTGGAGTTTAAGACATTATTATTCGATAAGCTTGATGGGGTGGCGACCATTACCCTCAACAGGCCCAAAACCTTCAATGCCATAAATGATGAGTTGATTGCCGAGCTGGACGCAGTTATGGACGCCATAATCGCTGACCCGGAAATCAGGGCGGTGATCATAACCGGAGGAGAAAAGGCTTTCGCGGCTGGGGGCGATATACAGTTCATGTCGACGGCTGACATGCTGCAGGCCCAGAAATTCGTGGAGAACATCAAGGTGACCTTTGACAAGATATACAATCTTGACCGGCCGGTTATTGCGGCTATCAGCGGATTAGCTCTGGGCGGGGGAAGCGAGTTGGCCCTGACCTGCGACATACGGATTGCGGCCGAAGGCAGTATTATTGGGCAACCCGAGATAAACCTGGGTATAATCCCCGGGGCTGGCGGCACCCAGCGGTTGACGCGCGTTGTCGGACCCGGCTGGGCTCGTTACCTGGTGATGACGGGCAAAAATATCGATGCCGATACGGCCCTGCGAATCGGGCTGGTTACTGCAGTAGTGCCCAAGGATCAGCTGATGAACGAAGCCCGCAAGCTTGCGGGGATTTTGAGTTCCAAATCGCCCACCGCCATGAAGGCGGCCAAGTGTTGCCTGAATTTAGGGCAGGACGTGGACCTGAATTCCGGATTGAATTTTGAATTGAAGACCTGGGCTGGTCTCTTCGCCACTGAGGATCAAAAAGAAGGGATGAAGGCTTTCCTGGAAAAACGGCAACCCGTGTATACCGGCAAATAAAGATCAAAGGAGTTGGCCTTGAATACTGAGTTGGTTCGGGTGCAAACAGCGGATCAGGTAGTGCTGCATGGGGCTTATTACCGGGGCGGCTCCCACTCGCCAGCAGTATTGGTCATGCACGGCGCGGCCATGAATTTCTACACCGGGGTGGGACGTTTTTTGCCGGAGATGTTGGCTGTCCAGGGCTATCCGGTGGTGAGCGTGAACAACCGCGGGCATGATTTCGGTACTGCTCCGGATGGGAACAGAAGTCCTGTTCTGGGGTTGATGCGGGAGCGGTTTACCGATTGTGTGATGGACATTGAAGCTTGGATAGATTTTCTCGCCGACCGTGGCCATTCCCGGGTGATCCTGCTGGGCCACAGCCAGGGGATTCCCAAGATACTCTATGCCCAGCAGCAAAAACAATTTCCCGCCGTATCCGGGCTGGTGCTGATCAGCCCTCCGCCATCCTTTGCCGCCATGCTGCGGTATCTGGTTGGCGACAATTATTATGAACGCGGTCTTTTTAAAGCCAGGGAGCTGGCGGAGATGGGCATGGATGAACAATTGATCGTATTACGCGGCCGTGGTACCATGCCCTGGATCTTTATACCGTCTGCCTTCCTGAGCTTTTATGGGCCCGAGACCCCGGCTGACACTGCTGAGTTGATTAAGGATGTGTATTGTCCGATATTACTGGTCCGAGGCTCGGCCGATTTCGAACCGGTTAGCCGGGATTTGCTGGTCCAACTGCAGAATAACGCAGGCCGGGCCAACGCCTGCGAGATTGTCGAGATACCCGGTGCCAGGCATTTTTATACTCACCATGAAAAGGAGCTGGGAGCAGCAGTACTGCAATGGTTGGGCAAAATAATAGGTTCCGATACTGTCGGATAAGCTCTTGCTGTCATTCCAAGGTGACATTTCTTGGTTGCTCTCTTCCTAACTATAGGGTGATAGCTCGCAGCAGCTATCACCCCCTTTTAAGATTTTGGTAACATCCCTTCCCAATGACGGTTTTCGCAACTTAACCGCTTTTCATGTAAAAGTTTGTATGCAAATATAGGTCATTTAGGACA
>Ga0209722_1001533_pt1 | contig 20018 bp, 7 predicted proteins | sample BioC12SIPDNA_2_FD_185745 | JGI IMG/M metagenome (GOLD analysis project Ga0209722, IMG submission 185745) | Anaerobic biogas reactor microbial communites from Washington, USA - Biogas_R1_A C12 SIP DNA (SPAdes) (version 2) | ecosystem: Engineered > Bioreactor > Anaerobic > Unclassified | place... | reverse complement strand
GAGCAGTGGTCACCTCATCTCAAGACCTCAGGTGACCGGGATCTCGTACACCACTGCTGTGGACACTAACTTGGGGTTCACCGGTGCGCCGCCGCTGAGACGAACGCGGTGGTCAAGCTTGGCAACCAGCACAGGGCTATCTGGGGCCGGCACCGCATGTTCCATGGTCGCCAATCTGACGTCGTCATGACTTCCCGTCTTGGGACGAACACTACGAGCACCTTAGTATGCGGATGGACAACTCTCGCTACCTACCGCCTGTCATCGCCGGTTGAATACTGTGCACATACGGTCGGTTGAAATCTGTTGATAGTGGCAGCCTCGCGGTCAATCGGCATCTTCCTTCAATCCTGCTTGACGGACGGTCTCAAGCGTCACCTCGATGAAACCTGCCATCAGATTCGCTGCCTCGATCGCCGCGTCCTCGTCCGGCATGTCTTTGTCAAATGGGATGGCGAACCTCGCCTCCATGGCGTGAGCCATAAACGGCCCGGTCGAGTATTCGCGATGGCTCAGGCTTTCGATGCGTTGACGGAGAGTCTCGAGAGCACCCAGAAGCTCCAGGTTCGCTTCCCGATGTCGCCGCTCAAAGTGAAGACAAACGTCAAGCGAACGCTTCCTCTTCCTGATAACCCATTCATAGTGGACGCCACCGATTCCCGTCGGTATCTGAATGTACGGGCTATTTCTCAGAGAGCTGACGTTGAGCTTCGAATTCAATGACGAAAAGGCGGTCACAACCCGTTCCCAGAAGTGAAGGTACTCCATCCTGGTTCTGGCTTCGGCTAGCTTCGAAATCTCGCGCTTCTCAATCCCGATCATGTAGTCACGAGCTTCTGGCAGCGGGATTATCACCCGTGGGACTAAGACGATATCTCGGTAACCTTGGAGTCGGTATGGCGTCAGTTCAACACAGGAGATATCCAGTCCGAAGTTGCGCAGCCAGAGCACAGTGGTGGTCAGTTCCTGGTCGTTGACGCTACCGGCGGCCACGATCATTCGAGGCTTTCCCTCAAGTGCCGGTAACTCCTCCGACTCGACAAACTGCAGGATCTTCTCTTCAGCCTCGCTCGGATCTGTGCCGGTGAATTCGGCGAGCTGTTCCACGACCTGCTCGGAGGTCATCGAAGAGCAGAAGGCCGCATATCGAAGGACCTGAAGGTCCGCGAGCTCTCCATCAAGCCTCAGCTTTAGCTCGATGACAACCAAGGCTCCATTCTTGTCCAGAGCGATGATGTCTGCGCGACGGCGATTGCCACGCTCAAAACGACTGAATTCGGTGGCTAGGACAAGGAGTTCCTCGCCGAGGAGGGATGGATGCGCTGCTACCCATTCCTGAAAGTCTTGGCGTTCTTTGATTCCCATATCTTCGAACCGAGCAGGCTCAACAGCTTGAGGAACTCTGGTTTGCGGATCGACCAGGTAGATAGAGTCTTGGCTGTCGGTCGATTTGCTCACCTTTCGTTACCCCCTAGTCGTCTCACTGATCTCAATCATTTGCCCACTCTGCCACACACCGTAGCCATTCTATTGCTTTCTGGTTGTAAACAGACACTAACGCTGAATGGTGCTACCTCTCCGCTCGCAACGACCGTGCTAGCTGTCCCTGCGTTAGTGAGCGAACTCATTCCGTACGTCGGCACAATCCCTTCGAGGAATAACCCGACGATTCTCAAACCGCGAGAACCTGCACGAACTCAGCCACAACTGCCAGTCGCTCCTCGTCCTCGACCTGCAGCTCAATCGGCTCAAACGCGTGGTTGAGAGGTTCCAGAGTGATGCGAACATGGCGCCACACATCATCGGCCCCGGCGACCTTCTCGCTCCGATAGCGCTTCACTGTGTACCGTTCGCCTGTCTCTGGATCCAGGGCATCCCGCAACTCGACGAGCACGGTCTTCCCATCCCGGCTGCCGGTCACAGGTGACGAGAACAGGCAGTAGGCACCGTCTGGAATCTGCGGCTCCATCGAATGGCCGACGACCTTGGCCACGAACATCCCCGGCCGAAGCGCCCTACCCACCTCGACCTCGACCCACTCCCATTCCTCCGCCGAGGCGTGCTGTGGGTCGCCGAAGGCCCCCCCCGCCGCCTGAAGCGGAACCAGGGGAAGCGTGTTCACGTAGCGCTGCTCAGGCGATGGACTCACTAGGCGCAGTCCCGACCGCGCAACGCTCGCAACCTCCTCTGCCGCGCGCTCGAACCAGCCTCTATCCTTCCGAACCTGTTCCCTGATGTCCGGCTTGTTCAGATAGCCCGCCAGGCGGCGAAAGTGCTGCTCCATGGCATCGGGATCGGCGAGCTCCGAGTAGGGGATCTCGATCACTTCCCAGCCGTGGCCCCTCAGCCAGTCGCGGATCTCGCGATCCTTCTGCTGGGTCCCTGGGTTCCCGTGGATGTGCTCACTCAATCCATCGAGGTACACCGCGATACCCTCGTCAGCATCATGGTAATCGGCTCGGTAGATCACGTCAGGGGTAGTCGTTCCTAATGCCGGATCAAGGTGAAGCTGCTCGTCTCGCACGCCCTCAGGGAAACCTGCGGCTAGAAGGAGAGCCCTCAGGCGACGCTCGGCTTCGTTCACAGGGTACGCATCCGACCCTCCCGCCGGCGCTGGCTGCAGAGGGGGGATGTCGTGAGTATGCGCCAAATGCGAACCCCAGGCCGCGATGCACTCGCTCGCCATGAAGCGGTTGAGGTACTGGTGGTAGTAGCTGTTGCGGAACGTCTGGAGACAATCGATGCAGGAGGTAGCGCAGGCGGATGGGCACTCGTCGACTATGCGCAGAGCTACCCGAATGACTTCGTCGAACCTTACGCAGAGTTGCTCAAGTAGTCCGGATCCTCCAGGCATGGGGTCCCACAGGACCGCGTCTACTTCTTGGCGATCGACGTGACCAATCACCAAGATCTGCAGATCTTCCAAGTGCATATCCAGCACCTGGGTAGCCGCCATCCGCAGCGCTTCGAGCACGCTGTAGGCTGTCGTATGATCTGCGACGGCCCGCAGCACCAGTACGTCGGCCGTGACGTCGGCGTAGAAACCCACCGGCCTGACTTCCCGCCCACAACGCTCCTTGTGCGACTCGAAGAACACGTCCAGCTGGCGCTGCGACGACAGGGGCGACACGCTCTGACCGCACACCGTGCACACGGGGTAGCCGAAGAGCGGTTCCGCGCGAGCGATGGCAGATGCGGCGCCGACATTAGCGAGCCGCAACTGATTGCCCTTCAGATGGTGCACCGGCTGAGCGCCCCACTGATAGGAACACCCTCCGTTGTGCCGACCCCGCTCAATCCCGTGGATGGCGACGCCGAGCTGGAAGCGAACCACCTCGTCGTCAGAGATGTGCGACTGGTGAACGAGGTCAACATCGCAGACCGAGATCGCCTGGAGCAGCTCAGAGCCCAGCGCAGAGAACGCGCCCGCGAAGTCGGTCTGCTTGATGGCTTGGCGCTCAGCTGATATCTCGAAGACCGGCATTTCTGCCCGCTGTTCGTCAACATCACGATGGAAGCGTCGAGCCACGAACCGATTCCCGTTGGCGTAGATGAGATTCCCCGGGACGTACTCACGTAGCGCCACACTGGGTGGACGCGGCAATACGAATTCCATGACCCCGAGCTGCCAATAGGGAACCTCCGCTGTACCAAGAATCGAGCCCACCTCGAGCCCATAGCCAGGCAGGAACCCCTCGGCGGCCAGTACCCCAAAGGTATTCACATCGTCATAACCCTCGGCCTCTCGACGGGTTCGCCGCTCTGCCCCTTTGAGCCGCCTGACCAGGCGGTCGCACCGTTTGAACAGAGTGTCATCTTCAGTTTCGAGAATCCCTTGCCGCTCCCGTATGCCGTTGAGACGCTTGATCTGCTCCATGGCCCACATGAGCCGGCGGTGGAGTCGTATGATCACCGCCCCAAGTTCTGCAGGCATGTCGAGCACGTGCCGGCGCAGCTTGTCGGGCGCCACCACTTCCTTGTCGCGCTCGGGCCAGCCCTGGCTGAAGGCGGCTTCGACGTACGCCGTGAGATCGTCGACGTTGTCGGCAAGCAGTCGGTCGAACGCCGAGAGGTCGAAAAGCTCGGCGCGGATCTGCCCGTCGGCAAAGAGGTAGCTCGATACTTGGTTGGGCAAACAGGTGCCCAGGGTCTGAGCGATGCGCTCCCTCTCGGCGGCACTCCGCCCGCGATCGCGAGCGTACTGGTGAAGACGCGCGATGACCATCGCATGCACGTGCTTGGCCACCATCACCTCGTTGCTCAGGTTGAAGGCCGGCGGGTCGACCCGCCCGGCCAGCATCTTGACAGGCTCCGCGAAGTAGGCGCGGTCATGAGAGGTGGGGCGGCAATAGGTCAGGTCGACGGCCATGCGGTGACGGCGACCTGCGCGTCCCGCCCGCTGCCAATAGTTCGCCGGCAGTGGCGGCACGTTGCGCATCAGTATGGCGTCAAGCCGGCCTATGTCCACGCCGAGTTCCAAGGTCGGAGTACAGACGAGAGCGTTGACCGCTTCCGATTCTCCCTTAAACAGATTCTCCAGTCGCTCGCGCTCATTCGCCGGCACCATCGCCGTGTGCTCTTCCGGACGGAGCATCGAATACCCAGCATCAAGGAGCTTGAGATCGTAGTTGTCCGGATCCTCGGCCACCCACTCGAGCGTGCCTTCGCAACGCCACGCGGGGCAGAGCATCCTGGGGGTACGCCGAGAATACCGGCGGCGACAGCTCTTGCAGCGCCACACCCCGTGCCCGGCATGCAGGCGCACCCTATCCGCGTCAACCTGATAGACCTCACTCACGTTGGGGAGCACCTTCCCCTTGGATCCTCGCAGGCGAACGGGCACCAGCAGTTTCTCATTCACCAGCGTGGTGAACAGGCTCTCGAGAAACCCCTCCATCTCGTCCGACGGGACTCCCCACTTGCGGGCTATCTTCCTCACGGTGGTGTCGCCGCGGTCGCTGAGCCACTGGGTAACAAGCGCAGCCCGTTCCGATCCGGCCCGCCTGAGCTTGGTCCCAACCGGATTGCCCAACTGGGGCAGGTATCCTTGTTGTATCTCCTTGTCGCCGTCCATCCAGTACTTGCTGAAGATCTCCTGCTCTGGGTCATGAAGCACACGCTTGCGCCGCAGATAGTCCAGTATGGTCGCCGCCCCGTCCCGCAGGTCCTCGGCCGGCATGCCCAGGATGTTGGCCTGCTCCTGGATCCACGGAAGCGAGGCCTCTAGACCCACGTAGTCGATTTTCATGCGGCCCCACGGCTCGAGACCAATCGACTGCCGGGAAGACAGCGTGACTTCGCGAAGCACCTGGATACGCAGGAACTTGCGCCGTTCCTGCTCGTGCCTGCCGGCGCCTCCCTCCTTGCGCACCACCTGCCAGACTTCCGGCACCAAGGCCCGCGATAGGGACTCGTCTGCATCAAGCATCTCATCGAGGCTGAGAGCCAAGTCGCCGATCGAGACCGCCCGCTCCCTCATAGCCTCGGCCATCAGCGCGCGCAGACGGAACCGGCGTGCATGGTCCTTCATCCAGCCGGCCTGGAAGGCGGCGTCCTGGCGGTTGTCGCAGAAGACTAGCAGTCGGGGACGCTCGGAGTTGTGGACCATATCCTGGGCAAGTACGTGCACGTCGGCTACGTTGACCGCCCGCACAGGCTTTGCCGGCTCCCGATAGTGGTTACCCACCCGGCGGCCCGTGGATCCGCACGAAAGGCATGAGGTGAGCTGCCCAGGGTTGTCCTTTCTCTGCTTCACGGCGAAGAGCTTCACCGGCGTCCCGGCGGCCCCGCAATGCAGGCATCGTGAGACCTCCGCTGCGTGTACCGCACCGCAGTGCCGGCACAGGTAGACGGCCGCCACTCGCTCGTGCTCTTCCAGATCCTCATCGTCGGCCCCACCGACGATCCGATCCACGAGCACAACGCGGCGCCCACCCAGCGCTTCCTCCAAGGGCTCCCAGCAGACCTCACTGCCCACCGCCTCACCTCCGCCGGGCGCCCTGCCGGTGAACTCGAAATCCCTGAGAGCGGTGGTGAAGTAGTGTTGGCCACAGACGGTGCAGGTAAGCAGAGCCAGGTGGGCGTGCTGCTCGCCGTCGTCTATCTCGATTTCGTCCTCGGCGGCCAGCCAAAGCTTGGGCTCGTTACCATCGGGGAACGTAACCACGGCTCCGCTGACGCCACGGATGAAGCCGTGGATGACGGGCCGCAGCAAGGGCCGCCCATCATCCCGCGCGGCGGCGCCAAGCGTGAGCCAGGTCAGTATCTCGGCTTCCGTCACCGGACGACCCACCAGAGGCTCGAGCATGGCGGGGAGGATCTCCAACGCCAGCGGCTGCGTCAGCAACTCGCTTAGCCGGAAGGGGATCTGAGCGCACGACAACTCCGCGTTCAGGGCCTCCTGCCAGTCGCCAGCAGGCAAATGACGGCCGGTGAGCGTGTGGTAGACCCTGGCCACCTCCGTGTAGACGTCCGGCTCTCCCATCTCCACAGCGCGGACGCACGCATCCAGAAGGACGGCCGGGTCCTCCGCCGGAGCGGCCGTCACAAACCGATCGTCAGCCCAGATCTCGCGCTGATAAGCCTCGCCCACTATGACCACGTCTTCGGCGGGCACTCCGAAGAAGCGCGAGGCAAATCCCCGAGCTGGATCCGGATGGTTCTGGTCAACGATGGTGGCCGACGTAGCCACGCATACGGTGTCTTGCGCTGCGAGCCCACAGAACGCCCGCAGCCGACGCACGAGACATGCAGTCTCGGCACCCTGAGCACCGGTGAAGGTGTGAGCCTCGTCGAAAACCAGTAGGTCCAGCCGGGCATCCGCAAACAACTCGACGTCCCTTTGGCGAGTAAGTAGCAACTCCAGTTGCTTCACGTTGGTGAGTAAGATGCGGGGCTGACCGCCGGGCCGGCGCATGGCCTCCCGGGAGCACAGCTCCTCCGCCGGATAAACCGTCTCGCTCGAGCCCTGCGCTCGTATCTGCCCCAGCTTGGCCTCATACTGAGCACGGGACGTGCCTTCGGGCAGTCGGATGCCAGCCACTTCGTTCTCATGCTCGGGGGTCTTGCCGACGTACATGCCGAAGGTGATCCCGGTGCCCGCCAACAGCGAGCGCAGACGCATGAGTTGGTCCTCAGCCAGGGCGTTCATGGGGTAGATGATGACGGCGCTGATGCCGGGGGCTGCCCCTTCGTCGCGCAGCTTCAGGCAGCGGCTGATGATCGGATAGAGGAAGCACTCCGTCTTGCCGGAGCCGGTACCGGTTGAGACAAGCGTCGTCCGGCCCGCAGAGATGGCGCGGATGGCGTCCTCCTGGTGACCGTACACGTGGGTGATCTCCGCCGGAATGCGCTGACGCATGTGCGGGTGGAGCAGACCCTCGGTAATCAGATCGTCGACCGACGCCCCCTCCCGGAACGGCCGAGACAGACTGACATACGGCCCCTTGAGCAGCGGCGACCGCCGGGTAGCGTCCAGCGAGAGCAGCTCGCGCATCTTTCCGGCCAGGCGCTCATCGGCGAAGGCGTAGGTGGTGAACTGATAGCGCAAGAAGCTCTTGACGACGTTCTCAGTGAAGACGATGGGGTTAAGGGCCATTGCGGTCAGCCTTCCCGGCGTTCACCCAGAGGCCGGGCAGTCACGCGCACACCCCGTGAAGGTTCCGGGCTAGCACATCCGCATCTGGGGCTGAAGCTGATGAATGCCCTCACGAACGCGGCCGAGCGCAAGCTCAATCATTCGCCTGTCGAACAACCGTTGCTTACGCTGCCCCGCGCTACGCCCGCCGGGCCATGCATCAAGCGCCCGACGAATCGCTTCCTCGCTCGCCTCACAGCCCTCATGGGCTACAAGCCAATCGACGGTGGCTAGGAGCTCCATCCCCAGCGGAGACTCGAAACCATCGATATAGCGTGTGGCGGCGTCCAACGCGGGAAGGAGATCCTTGGCTTCGCTCTCGAGGTAGGCTTTCACGCTCTCGCGGCGTTCGTTGGAGAAGCTGATGAGCTCCAGATAGGTCGCCTCGCTCAGACGATGTTCACTGTGAAGGTAACTGCCGTCCATCGCATCAAGCAGATGGCGTAGTTGATCGGCGTAGGGGCCATACACGTTAGCCCCGAAACGCAGGCGCAGGGGATCATTCGTCCCCGTGATGCTGAAGGCACGGTGTAGGAACCACGCCAGCTTTTGCACCTCAAGAGTTGTGCACCCCATCCCGAGAACGGAGTACCTGCGGATCATTTCGGCGACCAAAGCCCGGGCAGGCGTGAGTTCCTCCACACCGCGTTGTTTCGGCGGTGCCGCATAGCTTGCGACAGGCTCAAAGACCATCACCTCAACCCCCGGTAGGTCACCGAGAGCCTCCTCAATGAGCGACCGAACATCGCTCCAGGCGAGTCCCCCATTGCCGCAACCCAGTGGCGGAACGGCAATCGACCGGATCTCAAGTTCGCGCGTCACTCGAGACAGGTCGGCCAGGCCATCGCGCACCCATTCCAGCTTGGACGGATTCCGCCAGTGCCGTTTCGTTGGGAAATGGATTATCCAACGCGGACCTGCGAGATTGCTGGTGCTTGTCACCAGCACTTGGCCCACGTGCACTTCGCCGCGCTTCGCCGCTTCAGCGTACTCACGAGCGGCCTCAGGGAATGTTTCCTTGAACTGCAGGGCGACGCCCTTACCCATCACGCCGATCTCATTGACGGTGTTGACGAGCGCCTCCACAGGCGCTTCGAGCAGGTTCCCTATGGCGTACGTAATCACCCGAAGAACCACTCCTTCTTCACTATCACTCTCAGGTCTATACCCACTTCCTGCAGCATCGCCACGACCTGATCCCTGCTCTTTCCAGAATAGCAGGCAATGCCCAGGAGAGCTGCAACGGGTACCGTCCGGTGGACCAGGGCTTCGGCTTGGTAGCGCTCAACCTTACCGGGATCAGCATCAGAGCGAGCGAAATCTCGAGCTCGCAGTAGCGCCCAGTCAACTCGGTCAAGCAGGTCCACATCGTCGAAGAACTCGGCGTAGGCCACGAACGCGTGTCTGTTGGTGAAGACGAATGGCACGTTATTCTGGCGCAGCTCTCTAAGGGACGACACGAGAATGATGAGCTCGTCTTCGCTCAGTTGCGGGACCCCACGGCCCGTAATGATGTTGTAGAGCATCACGGAGCAGGGAGTGAAGTAGAAGGGGACGTAGTCGTCGAGGGTCCCTCCCGGGGAGATTGGAACGGGTTTGCAGGATCGTTTCTGGATGATGTCAGGATTCCCGATCGACACGAAGTCTGGATCGAGGTTGCCCGACGAAGGGCACCACAACCCGTTACGAAGAATCCATGGCAGGTTGTCAATGTGGGTGATTCGGAAGACGCCGGCCCGTTCCGCAGTAAGGTTCAGAGCCACCATAGCCTCCCCTGCGAGCGCTCATCCCGGCCGCCGCGGCGACCCTGGTAGTGACGGGTGAGGTATCCCTCGGTAATCACTGGAGAGAACCCGCCATGAGCCCAATGGTGTCCACGACGTCAAACGCGCTCACGTAGCGGCCGCCCACCTTGCGGTTCCCGAGATAGTAGGGACCCTTCCCTTCCGGAGCTCGTGACATGAGATCTTCCGCCGCTTCGCCGTGACCGCCGGCATGGAGCAGGTACGCTGCGCGGGCCCAGGCGCTGCGCGGACGGTCGGCAAGCTCCGCGGCAAGGCCGGATACCATCACTTGGCGGATTGCCTCTCCCAACCACTCGCGAACGTTCGGCCAGTCACGGTATCCCCCAGGGCGTGCTCCCATGAAGGCCAGCAAAGTGCTGAGCGCCCAGACTGGCAGACCGTCGTGCCTCGCCGCAGGGGTCGCGGGTTGCCACCGGACGATGCGGAAACCCTGAAGCGCCTTGGGAGCGCGCACCCCCTCGGGCGCCCCGATCACCTCAGGCTCTGGCCTCCGCGACGCAAGTCCAAGCATATACGCCGCAGACTCGGCGGCAACAACGTAAGGGGCCGAAGGATCTCGGGCCAGAGTGGCGCGCAACTCGATGAAGGGATCGCCCGAGCTGAACGCGCCGGCGCGCGAGGCCGGCGCGAATTCCCATACACCCTTGGTGATGAGATCGAGCAGCCAGCCATGTTGGCGGAGGCGCTGAGCTATGACACGGGTGGGCCAAGCCACGCCGGCCTCTTCTGCCCAGGCGGCAAGCTGGCCCGCCGTCAGGACCCGTGGCTGTTCAAGCTCGAGCTTCTCGATGAGCCCGGCCCATGCTTTTGGGATTGTCCGCGTTGTCATATCAAGCACCTTTAGTATCTGAATCAGATGCTAGGAGTGTGTCATATGACAGTACGAGACGCAAGTCCACTAATCACACCTACGCCAACTGGTCCTTGAACGGTCCCACTACCTTCTGCAATTGCCGTCGGCTTCGGTAGCGCTTATCGGCGAGCGGCCCAAGGGCCCTGTGGGCGGCCCGTCTGTCCACTTCCCGCCAGAGCCAGAGTGAGGGGTTGAGAAACTGAGCCATCTGCAGCGCACGACCTTCATCGGTCTGAGTAACCCGCAGTACTTCGTCGGCAAGCCTGCTGTAGAGGGCTGCCGCGACCGTCTCAGGTATCACTAGAACCCCCAATTGCGGTGTACCGGTCAGCTTCTCGACCAGCCCAAGCAGCCCATCATCACGTTTCTCTTGGAGCGTGCTCCAGAGATCGCCGCTCCTCCCATCCAACTTGCCCACGGTATATAACAGTCGCTTCAGTAGCGGCTTTGGATCTTGGACGGCCGCTGCAACTTCATCAATGAGAGCGTCCTCAAGTTCCTGAGCAGTCCACGGGGCGACTCCGGCCTCGGCAGATGCCAAAGCCCACACCCAGACCTGCTCTTTGTTGGTTGCAGCCAGCACACTGCTCTTGGCCACGGGCAGCTGGTCCGGCCCATGATTGGTCAGGATGCGAAGCCGCGCGTCTCTACGAGCGCCATCGCCATCGGACAGTAGATGGCTGCACACTTCGCCCAGGAGCGCCGTGAGCTGCTCTTCAACCATTGGCGCGCCACGCTTGATTTGAGGCAGGAGTTCCTCAAGAACCGGCAGGGCCTGTGCTTGATTCTGGCGGCAGTAGGCCCCAAGCCAACCAACGACGACAGATGAGGCCAACGCGCCCAGCGGTTCCCTTGGGACGTGGTCGAGATCCTGCGCCCTCCTGTAGACGTAGACCCCCTCGGCGGCTGCTGGCAGCGAGCCATAGCCATGTTTCTCCAGAACATCCGCGAATAGCAATAGGGTCCTCACGTGTTGGGCGTCATCAAAGCCGGCGAAAAGATCCCCGAGCTTCTCCGAAATCGCTTCCACGAGGGCACGCCCCAGTAAGCCGTCCGATGCCGTCTCGTGCACTTCGCTGAGAAGCAACTCCACGTGTTCATGTCGGACAGCGGCGTCAGCCACGGTAACGAGCTTCTCGACGAGCGCCCTGGAAACCTCGGGTGCACGAGTTGCTGAGCAACCCGCAATCTGTGCTGCCAATGCCTCACGGTTCTGGTTCTCGAGACTTCGGATCAAGTCCTCCGGACGCGGACCGGAAGTGTCCTCAAGCGCCGCGTCACAGGCAAGCTGAATCCAAGGGGCCACGCTGGGCACGATTTTGCCGTTCCGACCGGCGTCGTGGAACGAGGGAGGCTCATACACGAAATCCCTGAGAAATGCCATTTGACAGTCCGTCAGATTGAGCTTCTGTCCGCTGCCCTTTGCCTGGATCAGCGGTTCCAGGAACTTGGTGAGCGCCGCCCGAGATACGTCACCTCCACTAGCCTTCGCGTCATGGAGGCTGACATCCAGCCGGTAGAGTAGCTCGGGATCGTGAATCAACAGCTCGAAGAAAGGCATGCACCTGTCCTGAAGGAAGAGTACGCGCGTGAGAAGAAGCGGCTCCGCGGTCATTTGTCTCAGCACCCGTTGCTGCCACGGATCCTCCGCGCCCTCCTGCTGCGCTGCAACCAGGCGCAAGGAGAAAAGAACCGTGTCAAGCATCCTTTCGACTTGACGTAGGTTGCCACCGCTATACAGGCACAGCCAATCTCGCAAACGCTCTCGATCATGCTCTGAAGGAATGGACTTCTTCAAAGCGGCTTCCCGGGACTCCATACACCTGTTCACGAATGCTTCGAAATCGGAGCGAACCGGCAGCGGCATTCTCCAATACACATTGAAGACCTTCTTCAGGAAGAGCCTTCCCTGCTCTTTCTGCTCCTCGAGGCCTGAGCCTTCCGGCGCCAGCTCCCCACCTAAGTTTGCTTCCAAAACCTCGTGGTCCCCCGTCACGACGAAGCTGAGTGCCGGCTTGTCGAAGAACGTCCGGAGATTCGCCAGGACTCCACGTGCAACCTTGGCGGTGACTCGGTCTAGGTCGTCGACGAACACAACGACCTTACGGGAGACGCCTTCCACATAGTTGTCGTTGTTGGTCGCTTTGCCATGCTCCAGCCCGAGCGCCAGCCGGGCGATCCTATCGAATTCGTCGAGTGCCGTTGTGGCCTTCGTGGCTACCTGACCACTCGCAAGTCCTTGGAGAAGCCAGATCGCCAGTCCCACGGGCACTACGGCGATCAGCTTGCTCCATGAGAGGCCCCCGCTCGGTCCCAGGAAACGATAAAGCCAATAGAGGATCAACCCGACCAGTATGAGCCGCAGCCACGAAATGGACTGGCGACTCACATCGCTCCTGATTCGCCTCCTGATCCCCGTTGGGCAGCAAAGGTCAAGCTCACACCAGGCATCTCCAAAGTCCCGATGGAGTGCGTACCGATAAGCCATAATCACGCGATGCCTGAGCCTCTGCGTCTTCATAAGTCGCATGAGAAATGACCTCAGGAACGCGACTCTGTCCTCGGCATACTTCCAAGGGTTGAGATCGAGAACCTCATAGCCGGCGTTCCTCAATTCCGCCCTAAGTTGGTCGAGAAAGAAGGTCTTGCCCTCGCCCCACCGACCCGAAAGTCCGAACACAAACGACTCAGCGCTGGTCCCGTGATGGCTCTTGATAGTCTCCGCAACCTCAAGAACAAATGCGTCGCGGCTTGGAATCGCAGAAGGGCCCACGCTCTTCGCCGTCGCCAAGGCGCTGGACTGACGGAACAGGCCCCTTCTCACCACAGTCTTCCCTGGCTCCCCGAGTCAAGCAGTGAACGAGGTGTGTCGCCCCGCCATGGCAGTTCGCCCGCGTCAGATTGCGGCTCCTTGCGCCTCTCGCGGGTCGCAATGTCCTCCAGGAGTTCACGATACGCTTGCTCACCCAGCAGATTTCGCGCATGCAGATGACACTCACGCCACGATTCCTCCGTGGTCTGGGCCAGCTGCCAGTCGTGGAATCGTGGCCCCAGCTGCCTCGCGACGGGCTGTGGATGCTGGGCGCGGTTGTCGTGGCCGAGGCTGTAATCAGCGAGCCGAAGCGTCTCCGGCAGCATCCACCCCTCGCCCTCGTTCTGGTCGAGGAACGCCTCAATCCCGGAGTCGCGGTCTCCACCACATTTGCGAATCTTCTCCTCGAGGTCGCGAAAGGCGACGAGTGTTAGCACCGTGTGCCGCAGCTCAGGGTATTTCTCCTTGTCGACGCGCCAGAAACCTTTGGGGTTCAGGCCATCCCAAGAGTTGCTCGTAGGCCGGTCACAAGCAGCGAGGAGAACCGCAAGATCTGCCTGCTCCAGATCGCATAGCAATGACACGACAGCGTCCGCCATAGCCATTCTCTGCAGCCGATGGTTCGCGGAAGTCGCCCATAGGCTCTTCAACGGCAACCCGCCCGATTGACTGGAGCCAGCCTCAAGCCATATCGAGGAAAACCAGCTGCTGGCCAAAGACAAGCTCCTGCCCAACCCAGCAAGTTGACTTCGCAATCTGACATTCGGTCTTGGAACAGCTGTTTCGTCCAGTACGAAGAAGCTCAGATTTAGACCGGTGAGACGCATTCTCACCTGCCAGTCGATGACAAATGAATTAAGCACCAGCGACAGGAGAGCCAGGTCCAGCCTGCGAGAGATTCTCATCGGGTTGAGGGCGTGATTGCAGGGTAGGTCCATCGCAAGCGCGGAAATCAGGGTTCGGCTGTTGGTTGCGCTACTTATGTTCATGGTGGGTAACTTGGGACCCAGTACATCGCGTTCCGCGCAGGTGCTGAGAGCCATCAAATACTGCGGCTCGAGAACCTTCCGCTCCCAAGGAATGTCGCGCCACACGGCGCTCCGCCCCTTGCCGCTCACCCAGCCCTTCTGGCTGAAGTCGAACTGTCCAATCATCCGCCCCTCGTATAGCGGCAACGCCAAATCCTCTACGTCCTCTTCGCGGATCCACGCGTCCGCCTCCCGCGACAGCACGATCCCTGCAGGAATATCCGCCCGCGGAATGGGCAGCGCGTCGTACGGGGGCTGGGCGCAACGCAGCCGCCACGGGGTCCGGGCCACGTCGCCGGGCTTGAGCAGATGCCCGTGCACGAACTGGGCCTCGGCCTGCCTCCGTTCCGGCCCGGCGTTCGAGTCGAACAACCACTCCTCCAGCTCCACTTCGGCCGGCACGACCCGCGTCGAGTCCACACCAAGCTCTAGCCACAGCTCCTCGATTGGTCGCCACGTTCCCAGCAGCCACCGGCTGTACTCGTCGGGCCTGTAGCCTTTGGCCTCCCATGTCGGCCGGGGCGGGAACAGCTTCGAGTCGCTGGTCATGTTGAAATCGCCCTGCGCGTACTTCACCCCCCAGCCGTCGGGGCCGTCGTCGCCCAGGAGCACCGAGTTGGCGTAGATCTTCTCCAGGATCGCCAGGTCGCGGGTCGATTGGATCTCTAGGATGGCGCGGCTCTTGGGGCTGAAGCGCTCCACCTGTTCGCACGTGTAGGCGACGGCCAGCTCCTCGCCCCGTTCCCAATCCTCCAGGGCCCGGCGCATGAAGGCCGTGCGGATGGCCTCCGTCCGGCCGCCCTTCTGCACAATCACGGGATTGAACTTGTACGAGCGGTGGATGTCGAAGATGCCCTCCCGGTTCTCGAACCCGAAGAGCCACTCCCAGCGGCAGTGGTCGAGGAAGAGCCCGCGGAGGTCGCCGGTGCCGTGGTCCGAGTACAAACCCGAAGGCACGATGAACCCCAGGCGGCCGCCGTCACGGAGCAGCGCGTGGGACGCCTCGAGAAAGAGCTTGTAGGTGTATGCCTTGCCCTCGCCCCGGTGCCGGAACGGGTGCGCCGCGTCCGCATATCCCCTGCTCGCGGTGCGCATCCTGCGCCAGCGGTCGTGAAGGAGCTCGTTCTCGCGCCCGCGGGCTATGGCGAAGCGATCGCCGCTCGCCTCGGCCCCGGCCGGGTCGCCGAAGGGATCACGCGAATGTTTCATCCAGTTCGAGTACCAGGCGAAGTCGGCGTTGTAGTCCAACCACGCGCGTTCTGTGCTCTCGTCGGCGAAACACTCGGTCTGCCTGCGAAGCGCCTCCTGCTTGCCGTAGGAGCGATAGAGAGGGTCGACGTTGCTGAAGAACTCCTTGGAATTGGGCTGGAGTGTCTCCCAGGGCGGATTCCCCAGCACGGCGTCGAACCCCGAAGGCTCCTGGCGGAACACGTCGGGGAACTCCAGCTCCCAGTGGAAGAAGCGTTTGGCGGCCGCTATGCGCTGGGCCAGTACGCGGGTCTCGGCGCCGGGCGCGTGGAGCGTGGTCGGAAGCGGCGCCCACTCCAGCTCGTCGGCCGGCCAGAACCAGCAGGCGCACCACAGGTCCATGGCTTCCTTGAGCTGCCGCACCGCGGGCGAGCCCTGCAGCTCCTCTCGATACAGGCGCGTGCGCTCGGCGGCGTCGTGCACCGGCAGTTCGTGCAGCCGGGCGAGGGTGGCAAGGGCCGCGCCGTGCACGCCGGCGGCCTCGTGGGCCAGATCGCGCTGATCGAAGAGCGAGGGCCGGGAGAGGAAGCGGGCCAGGTCGGCCTTCAGCGTGCCTGAGGCGAACTCCTTGAGTGCCTTGCCGCGGGTGTCCTTTTCGAAATGCACACCGTTGCTGTGCCCCCTGTCTCCGCCTTCGCGGTTCTTGAACGCCATCACGGGGTAGTGGCGGAAGGTGTCGAACCAGGCTCCCACCAGAGAGTTGCCGCACTTGATCTTGTGGTCGAGGAAGGAGAAGGGAAGCGAGCGGTCCATGGTCTCGATCCATAGAGAGAGGCGCGCCAACTCGACCGCCAGCGGGTCGACGTCCACACCATAGATGCAGCGTTCCACCACGTGACGGCGTAGCAGCGCCTTGAGCCGAGGCTCGAACTCGGCATCGGCCACCCGGCAAGGCACCAACTCCTGGGCCAAGCGCTCCTCGGGCCCTGAGTCGCCGTCGGGCGGCTCGATCAGACGCACCACCGCCCGCTCGCGCTCAGGGTCGTCGGAGACCCGATCGTGCAGGATGAGCGACTCGTACAGGGCCTCTGTGACGTAGCGCAGAGCGGCTACCGGGAAGGTGCCCGAGCCGCAGGCGGGGTCGCAGACCTTGAGCGCCAGGATGTCCTCGGGCGGCTTCGCTGTCCAGAGGTCGGGTGATGCTTCCGTGTCCAGTGAGCCATCGGCCCCAGTTGGCGGGTCGTAGACCAGGGGACGGAGGGTGCGGTGCACGGTGGGCACCGCCAGTCCCGGGCGGGTGTAGAAGGTACCGGCGCCCTTGCGAGTACCTCCCCAACGCACCAGATACCACTCACCCGGCAGGACAACCCGGGACACCAACTGGCGGGCCTTGCGGCCCACGGCCTCTTCGTAGGCGAGCCGTCTCTCAGGGGTAACGGCGCCGCTCGGCTTCCGGACAAGGTTACCCACCGTGACTGCCCGCCGGGCCCATTCCTCGGCTCGCGTGCGAGTAGTATGGCGGGCGTCCACATCGCCGACTGCGACATCATCACCACCATCATGATCATCCTCCTCGGCGTCGTCTTCTTCCGCATCCGAGGAGTTCAGATGCTCATCATCATCGACGTCGTCTTCGCGGTCTGCTTCGTCTTCCTCGGAGGCCTCTTCCCCCGTCTCGCCGGCGGCGGCCTTCTTCATATTCTGGAGAAGCGCCACGATGGCTCGATCGTCCATCGCTTCCAGGCGCGAAAGAGGGAGGGCCGGCGAATTGCCCACAGCCAGGAATATGACCGGGTCACCCGCCGGCGCCGTCTTCAGCTCGAAGTCGAGAAGACCCTCATAGAGGATCCCGATGTATTCACTCGACAGGTCGGAGAAGTCGACCGGCGTAGGCACCCAGGTGTTGGACCGGCCCTGCCGGATCTTCACCTTGGTGCGGGTGATCTTCTCGAGGATGCCGTGGACGTCACGATCGGACACGCACTGGCGCTCGAAACACCCTGTCTCGAATATGGCCAACGCTCGGGATAGCCCGTCGGCGCTGTTATAGTCGCCGGGCGCAAAGAGCTCCCCTCCGTACCGGGGCACCGGCAGAGCGGGATGCGAAGCACCCTCGTAGACCAGTCTGAACAAAGCCAGCACCCGCGGCCAAGCGGCATGACTACGAGCCAGGCGTCCTCCTGATCTGTGGCCCGTCTTCTCGAGTTCCTCTAGCAGGCCGGACAGCCCGTAGCTCGAGTGATACACCGGGTTGTCGCGCGGCAAGAGATCACGCGATTCGGCGAACAGCACCACCACCATTCGCATGATCACACGCACTGCCGCGCGATAGATATCCGAAGGAGCTATGTCGAAACCCCGACTCGTGAGAAGTTCAGCGTGCGCGTCCACCAGAACCTCGACGGCCTCTCGCACCCGTTCCCCCAGGACCGCCGAGAGTTCCGCTTGGCCCTTGCGTGAATCGAGGATGGCCTGCTCGAGCGGCGCCACCCCTTCTTTCGCCAGCGGTGTCCAGATGTCCGGCTGAAGTAGGGTTCGGAGGGCCGCGAGCTGAGGCGCCGCAGATCCTTCTTCGAAGAACAGCTCCGAGTCAGCCTCGCAGTAGGCGTCGAAATCCAGCCCTGCGAACACCAGACGCCACTGCCGGCCGTTGGTGACCAAAGCCAGACGGCGGCCACTCGCCCGCAGCCATTGGAGCGCGTGACTCACGCCGCGGCGGCCCTTGCCGATACCCAACCGCTTCTCGGTATCGATGAACACGGGAAGCATCGCCTCGTTCGGGCCCAACCACAGATGCCGCGGCCTGATCGTCTCCTTGGTGATCGCTACCCGGCTGTACTCTCTCCCTATGCTCGGTCCGCGCAGCCAGCGGCCGGCCTGGGGGCCAAATCCGCAGGCCTGCTCAAGAACGAAGGCGACGAACTCCGAGAGGTCGGTGCCATCATCCAGAAGGCCGGTGACCCGTTTCCGCAGGTCGCGCTCGACATAGGGATCGAGATTTGCTGCCACATGCGTGGCGATCTCGCGCAGTCGCGGAGGATCGAGCAGCAGGCCGCCGTGGCGCAGAAGCTCCCAGCCGGGAAGATCAGCACTCATCGCGAGCCCCCGTCGTCAGGCAGACGGATCTCGACGCACACCGGAAAGACGTGCGCGGCCCCCGCCAAGGCGTGGCGTTTGGGCAGCACGTGCTTGGTGATACGTTCGCGCTCGCGTTCAAGCTGCTCACGGACCTCCTCGTAGTGACGACGACGGCGTTCGACCTCGGCCTGCTTCTCCTCAATGGACCGGGCAATGTCGTCCAGTCGGGCGTCTTCGTCGAAGAGGGTTCCCTGAGCCTGCTCCGTTCTCAGGGCCGTGATTTGCCGCTCGAGCTTAGCCAGCGTGTTCTCGGCGATGAGTGTTGACACTTCGCCCGCCCGGCTCGCGTATCGCTTGTCTTCCTCGGCCTTGGCCAACTCACCAGCCGCTTCCAGCTCGACGCGTAGCGTAGCCGTCAGAGCCTCTTGGTGGCGGGCAACAAAGGCCCTCAGGTCTGGCAGAACGTCCTCGAAGATGCCGGTCGCCCGGACGACAAGGGCTGGGTCGGTAGGCGGCGCGGCCCTGCGCAGAGCGGATGCCGCCCGATGTTCCAGCGGCCCACCTAAGACTCCGTCCTTGACGGGAAAGCCCACGGTGCGGACCCAGTGGTGGAACGTCTCCCGGAGCTCGTTCACGCCGATCTCTTCGACCGAGAGCAGCACGAGGGCGTCGATGCCGTTGCACATGTCCCGTAAGTTGCCGACTCGTACGGTCCAGCGCGAAGCCTCCTCCCCAGCCCCGGGAAAGCGTCCGCGAGCGAGAGCCGAGAACGCCCGCTCGAGCATGGGATGCGAGAGGTGCATGAGGGCGACGTCGGCACGTGGATTGAACACAAGACGCTCGCCAATTGGCTTCACGAAGGGCGCGCTGTCGAAGGCCAAACGCCGAAGCGATCCCCGACCTGCCCGCCTGCCGTCGGTACGGAGGCTTTCGTCTATCACCTCGACCCAGCCAGGCAGGTCGGGGTGAAGAAGCCGCCAGACCCCAGGCTCACCCGCGGATTCGAGCTGCGGCCTGCCGATGCGGATGGCAAGCGAAGCCTCGAGCGTCTCCCGCATAGCAGTGGAATCGAGATCCAGTTCAGTCGCCAGCGCGGCCAGTTGGACGGCGGCAGCCGCATCGTCCGCGCCGGTCGCGACCGTGGCGTCGGCGTTCAGTTCGGCGCGCCCGCGGACTCGCGCAAGGCGGATGTCGAGATCACCAGCCACCGCCGCGACGCTCTCGCCGTCGATGAGCCTGCGATGCGCCGCTTCATCGAACAGCTCATTGGCCGACCCCAGGTCCTCGCGGATCTCGTCGGCCTTTCTCATCACATGCGCGAGGAACTTGAGGTCGTCATCAGTGTCGCTCGCAAAGTGGAAGATGCGCACGTCGCGGGCCTGCCCATGGCGATCAACACGGCCGTTGCGTTGTTCGATCCTGCTAGGGTTCCAGGGGAGATCATAGTGGATGACGTACCGCGCCGTCGTCTGCAGGTTGAGACCCTCAGCCGCAGCATCCGTGCCTAGAAGGATGCGCACTCGATCGGCCGGGTCGTTGAACGCGTTCTTCACGGCTTCGCGCTCCGGTTCATCCATCCCCCCAAAAAGCGTCAGGATGCGATCTGTCTCATAGCGCT
>Ga0209722_1001523_pt1 | contig 20127 bp, 16 predicted proteins | sample BioC12SIPDNA_2_FD_185745 | JGI IMG/M metagenome (GOLD analysis project Ga0209722, IMG submission 185745) | Anaerobic biogas reactor microbial communites from Washington, USA - Biogas_R1_A C12 SIP DNA (SPAdes) (version 2) | ecosystem: Engineered > Bioreactor > Anaerobic > Unclassified | place... | reverse complement strand
AGAACCGCCGTATGGCGAAGGGCAGGTCCATGGAAATGTTCAGCACCGCCACGTCTGCGGGCTGGTTGGCAGCGTCCTCGTTGAACCAGTGGATCTGCAGGTCGCACACGGGAGTGTCCAGGGACGGGGTGACCGAGATGACCTTTATTTTGCCGTCGTAATCCTTGAGGGTCTTCTTCCCCATGGTCTGGTCAAGCACTGTAAAGTCGGGGGCCTTGTCTCCGACCTTCAATTCGGGACCCACCAGGGTCATGGGATTTCCCTTCATTGTGGTTATTCCGTTTCTTTCCATGATGTATTCACCTCCGAAATAGAGTCTTTGTTAGATCAGTCTACCATGACCAATCAGGAAAGGTCAAGATGCCACTGTTCCCCTAAATCCGCAGGCAGCGGGGAGCGTCACCGGTGCTCGCTTGGGCCGCCGGTCCTGGCGCTGCCCCCCAGGGGGTCATCTCTTCGCCCCTGGGGGGCGAATTTACCTTATGCCCGGCGACACTCCCTCTGCCAGGAGAAGCTGCGGATTTAGGGTTCCATGGTCGCCCGGTTCCGTCCCTCCGATTTCGACCGGTACAGGGCCTTGTCCGCTCTCTTCATGGCGTCTTCATACCCTCTGTCTCCCGGGCGGAAAAAGGCGATTCCCACGGAGATCGTGACGGGAATGGACTGTCCGTCCACGGAGGCAGGATGTTCCGCAACAGTCTTCACAATATTCTCCGCTACCGGGAGGGCGTGTTCAGCCTTGAGTCCTTCCGCGAGAAGAAGAAATTCGTCGCCGCCCCAGCGGAAGAGACTGTCCATGGTCCTCACGCTTCCCAGGACGGTCCGGACAATCAGTTTGATGACCTCGTCGCCCGCGTCGTGACCGAAGGAGTCATTCACTTCCTTGAAATGGTCGATATCAAAGAGGGCGATTGCCGGCGGCAATGCACCTTTCGTGAAGGAGTGGAAGGCACGTGCCATTTCCGTCTCCCCGGCCCGGCGGGAGAAGGCCCCTGAAAGGGGATCCCTGTTCAGTTCATCCTCGAGCCCCTTTCTCGATTCTCCATGGAACTTGCCCTCGAGGAAGAGAAGAACAAGTTCGCTGACCCCCAGCAGCGCGACCATAAGAAGGAGAAAGAGAACGATGAGGCGTCCGGATGCGGTGCCGCTTTCCTCGTTTGCTTTCAGGATGGCGGTGAAAATATCGTCGAGGTGGATCCCCATGGCGACGATCCAGTCGTATTTTCCGTACAGCTCCGCGTAGGTCAGCTTTTCCGAGATTTCATCGCTGTTTTTTCTCTTGAAGTGATAGGTGAAAAAGAGTTTTCCGTCCTTCTTCACGCCCTCCAGTTCGGTCAGGTACGGACGGTTTCCCTTTACGTCCCTGGTTTCGGTGGAGAGGAAGATACCTTCCGTGTCCCTGAGGTTCGGGTGTATTCGCCTGATGGCGTAATTTTTTCCGCCCTCGTAGTTGACCACCTCGTTGACCCAGATGTAGGAGTCGAAGGGAAAACGGGATAAATGGATCTCCGAGGCGATCTCACCCTTGACAGCCTCTTCGACCGCAGTCCCGGGAACGCCGAAAAAGGCCCGCAGCCCTCTGAAATCCCCTATCTTCCAGGCGGAGAAATCCCCGAATTCCCCGCCGTCCGGCGTACCGGGAAAGCCCTTCCGGAACAGGCCCTTCGGGTCATGGAGCACGTTGCCGGCGACAGGGTCCCACAAGACGGCCGTCCAGGCTGTGCCGTCCCGGAAGCACTCTCTGAAGAAGGCGATGAACTCGTCCCTGCTTCCGGAGGGTGCCGCGTTCAGGATGCCGTTCATCTCACCGACCCGGCGGAGGGCAAGGTTCGTATGGCGTTTTTCCGACGCGTCGATCCTGGCGATCTGGTTCTGCACGGTGTGCTGAAGAAAGGTTTTCTTGACCTCGAAGATGGCGTCCCTGGTGTTGTCCCCGTAGACGGTCTCGATCCGCCTGTCGAAGGAGCCGAAGAAGATCCCCGCTATGGCGCAGGTCAGGAGAATCATCAGGAGACTCAGGAGGCGGTATTTATTTCTCACGGTTGGCTTTCTCCCTTCACCGGTAGTTCTTGTTCGCCCTTTTCGCTGTGAATCAGTCCTCAGAGGAATGAGCGGAAAAGAGACGCTCCTATTCTATCATGGTGAAGGATTCCGGCCGGAGAAAGGCAGGGGGAAATGGAAGGGCCGGGCGCGGGAATCCGGAGGAAGGGAGGTTCCCCTCCCTTCCTCCGGAAGATTTCTCAGGCGCCCTTGCCCCAGTCCTTTGACCGGAGCAGGCCGATGAAAATTACCGGGATAATGAGCAGCGGGAAGGAAAGAGTTCCCATGTAGCCGTATCCCCTGGCGATCAGCGGGATCAGGCCGAACAGGGCGATCCCCCAGGTGATGAGGACGTAGACCAGGGACGCGATGATGTTCACCTTCCTGTCGCCGGCGACGGAAGATCCCCTGGTTTTTCCCCAGAAGGCCACGATGCGCCTGGCGCCGCCGAAGATGAGGCTCACGCCGGTGGAGACGACTGCCAGGAAGATCAGGAGGGACACGATGGCCGTGCCGAAAGCGCCGCCGCCGCCGTGGGCCGCCACGTAGAGCACGGGAACGCTTTCCTGGAGAATGGCCGGGTAGTGGAGAAGCACGCCGGCCGTGGCGAGCCAGAGCACCCCGGCGTTGATGAGAAAGCCCCAGACCGAGGTTTTCCGGGCGTCCTCCCTGGTCTTCAGTGCGTCGGCCACGGCGATGTAGGCTCCCATGGCGCACGTCTGGAATCCGGCATACTTCAGGGATGCCCAGAAAGCCTCAAAAAAGCCCTTCGGCGACGGGGCGGTGCGGATGACCTCGATCAGCTTGGGGAAGTTCGTCACGAGGTTGCCCACGTAGATGATGGTCATGCCCGCAATGATGATTATCGCCATGGTGGAGGCGGCCCTCCGCACCATCTCCGCGCCGAAGATGGTCAGGAAGAAGATGAAGACCGCCACGATCACCGTGTTCATAACGTAGGGGGTCCCGAGGATCTGCTTCATCACCGTGCCTCCGGTGGCGAATGCCACCGCCGACGCGATGAGAAGGATAAGAATGTACATGACTTCGTAGGCGTTGGAGAAGATTGCCTCGAAGGGTTTGAAATAGAGGTTGCCCCATGCCCTGTAGTCGAAGGTTTTGTAGATTGCGGCGAAGCTCCACGCATAGTAGAGCACCGCCGTGACGATGGCGATGGACAGGACGGGGGTGATCAGGGCGTACCATCCGTAGGATACGAAAAAGTCAACGAGCTGTCTCCCGCTGGCGAAGCCGCCGCCGAAGTGGGTGGTGAACCAGACGAAGGCCACAGCCAGGATTCCCATGTCACTCTTCGATTTCATGCCGTTCCCTGCTCCTCTCGTGTCTCTTGTTCAAAACTTCCCCGGCCGGGGCACGGATTCCGGGCCCCGGAACACCTGTCAGCTTCCGAGCAGTTTCCCGGGGTTCAGGATCCCGTCGGGGTCGAAGGACCGCTTGATCCCTCTCATAATCTCGATTTCCTCAGTTGGCTTGGAGTGGAGGAAGATGGGCATCTTCACATATCCTATGCCGTGCTCTCCGCTGCCCACACCGCCGAGGCGGATCGCCACCGAGGTGAGGTCATCGTAGAAGGCCTCGGCGTACTCCGCCCATTCCATGGGTTCCATGCCGGCGGGCTTGAAGATGATGGGGTGCAGGTTCCCGTCGGCGATGTGGCCGAGGATGCCCACAGTGATGCCCCGTTCCTTTCCCGCCTTCCGGATCTCCTCCACCATCTCGGGGACCGTGGACAGGGGGACCACCATGTCGCCGCTCAGGGAGCAGTAGGGGTCGTGGGCCCGCATGGCCTCGGCGAGGTTCTGCCGGATGTTCCAGATCATGCCCGACTCGGTCCGGCTCTCCGCCACGAAGACCTCCAGGGCACCGTTTTCGAGACAGAGGGTTCCCACCTTCTCGTACCCTTCCTCGAGCCGCTCGTCCGAATCGCCCTCGATCTGGATGAGGAGGAAGGCGTCGGCCCTGTCCTGGTATGGGAGCACTGTGTTCACGTGGGAGGCGGCGATATTCACCGAGAGCTTGTCCATCAGTTCGCAGGAGATGACGCTGATCCCCGTGCGGACAACCTTTGCCACGCTGTCCACGGCGGAATCAAGGTCCGGGAAGGCCACCAGGAGGTTCACCGTCTTCCCTGGTTTCGGCTCGAGGTTGACGATGACCCTGGTGATGATGCCCAGGGTTCCCTCGGAACCGACCATGAGCTGCATGAGGCTGTACCCCCAGGTATCTTTCCGGATCCTGCCCCCGAGGTTCAGCACCGTTCCCGTGGGGAGGACCACCTCCAGGCCGAGTACGTGCCGCCGGGTGTTGCCGTAGCGGATGACCTTGCCTCCTCCGGCGTTGGTGGCCACGTTGCCGCCGATGAAGCTCGTCTCGGTGCTCATGGGGTACCCCGCGTAGAGGAAGCCTTGCTCGGCCACCGCCTTGCACAGCTCGTTGGTCACCACGCCGGGTTCCACCACGGCCACCCGGTTCACCGGGTCGATCTCGAGGATGCGGTTCATCTTCTCCAGGGAGAGGACGATGCCGCCGCACAGGGGCACCGCCGCACCGGCGAGGCCGCTTCCAGCGCCCCTTGGAGTGACCGGGATTTTGTACTTCGACGCCACCTTCATGACCGCCGCCACCTGTTCGGCGCTCTCCGCCTTCACCACGGCGTCCGGCATGGAGGTGAACATGATCCCCGCCTCGTCGGAGGCGTAGCTCTCCAGGGCCTCGGGATCTCCGGCCACCACGTTCTTCGCTCCGGCGGCCTCCTGTATCTCCCGGAGGATTTCCGGGGTGATTTTTCCGTACCGCTCCCGAAGGGCGTCGGTGTTTCCGAAAAAGGTGCCCGTCATGATTTCAGCCTCCCTATGAGCGCGGGGATCACTTCAAGGGCGTCGCCCACGATGGCCAGGTCCGCCACCCGGAAGATGGGGGCCTCCGGGTCTGAATTGACGGCGATGACCGTATCGGACGCCGACATTCCGGCGAGGTGCTGCACCGCCCCGGAGATGCCGCAGGCGATGTAGAGCTTCGGCGTCACCGACTTGCCCGACAGCCCCACCTGGGAGGAATAGGGCGCCCAGTTCAGATCCACGGCCGTCCGTGATGCCCCCACGGAGCCTCCGAGAAGGGCGGCCAGCTCCTCAAGCAGGGCGAAATTGGCTCCCTTCTTCATCCCCTTTCCGCCCGCCACGATGACCTCGGCGTCCTGCAGGGGCGCGCCCACGTTCTTCTCGGGCAGGAACTCCAGGAGCTTCATCACAGACGAAAGGGCGCCGGGTTCGGCCTTCTCGGCGATGATCCTGCCGGTCCGCGACGGGTCGGGCGGAAGGGGCTTCTTCGACCGGGGCCTCACGGTGCACATCTGGGGCCTGCTGAGGGGCGTCTTGATGTCCGCCATCACGTTCCCCCCGATGGCGGGCCTTGTCTGGAGAAGCAGCCGTTCCTTCGTGTCGATGCCCAGTTCCGTGCAGTCCGCAGTCAGCCCCGTAGCGAGGTCCGCGTAGACCACAGGCATCACGGTCCTGCCGGTGGAGGTGGCGGAGGCGATGAAGATTTCGGGTTTGTGGCGGTTCACCAGCTCCGCCAGGGTTTTGGAAAAACTGTCCGCCCTGAAATGCCCGAGACTGGGATCATCCACCACGTACACCTGGTCCGCTCCGTGGACGATCAGGTCAGGGGCCTGTTCCGTGACGCCGGAGCCGAGGAGCACCGCCGACAGGGGGACTCCCAGGGTGTCGGCAAGGTCCCTGCCCCAGGCGAGAAGCTCGTATGAAACGGGATGAATCCGGCCATCCCTCACTTCGCTGAGGGTCCAGACTCCGCGGTATTCTACGTTCATGGCGGTTTCCTCCTACACGATCCCGCGGCCCCGGAGCACGCTGAGGATTTCCTCGACGGCGCCGTCCACGCTGTCTGCAGCGGACACTTTCTTCCCCGAGCGGGTGATCTGGGGATAGGACACCTTCACCACTTTCGTCGGCGATCCCGGAAGGCCGAGATGCTCCGCCGGAAGGGGAAGGTCGTCCGCCCCGAGGACGGGAATCTCCGTCTTCTTCGCCCGGATCTTTCCTCCCAGGGTGCACAGCCGTGGGGTGTTGATCTCCTTCACCACAGAGAGCATGGCCGGAAGAGGAGCCTCGACCCGCTCGTGACCCCCCTCCACCGCCCGCCGGACCACCAGGGAACCCTTTCCGGCCGATTCCACGGCGCTCACGAAGGTGAGCACGGACATGCCGAGAACCTGTCCCACGGCGGGGCCCACCTGGCCCGTCTCGCCGTCGGTGGCCCGTTCGCCCGAGAGGAGGATGTCGAATCCTCCGGCCTTTTTCACTCCCGCTGCGAGGGTCCGGGCGGTGGCCAGGGTATCGGACCCGGCGAACCGTCTGTCGGAGAGCAGCAGCCCCCTGTCGCACCCCATGGCGATGGCGGCCCGCACCGCTTTCTGGGCCTGGGGCGGCCCCATGGAAATCACCGTGATCTCCGTTCCTTCTCCGAGACGGTCCTTCAGCCTGACCGCCTCCTCCACGGCGTGAAGGTCGAGAGGGTTCAGCTCCGCCTCTACGCCTTCCCGCACCATGGTTCCCGTCTCTTCGTCGATCCTGACGTTTTCCGTTGCGGGAACCTGCTTCACCAGCACTCCGATCCGCACGGCCGCACCTCCTGTCCAAAAATAAAAGCGAATAAAAGAACATACTACTACGAAATATCAGAAAAACAAGACGATGTTAAAATTCTATTATTTTAAAATGCCATGGAATTCACCTGGCATGAAAATTACTTTTCCTTTTTTGGGACATTTTTGCCAAAAATAAGGAAAAAGCAAACCCCCGGCGGAGAATAATTCTACCGGGGGGTGAAATTACAGGGGTGAGTCAGATTCAGGAGCCTCAGAGCTTACCGTACTTTTCCCGCAGGTACCGGATGTACGGCCCGATGTCCAGCCCCCTGCCGGTGACCCGTTCGATCAGTTCGGGGGCGGTGAACTTGCTGCCGTGGCGGTAGATGTTCTCCCTCAGCCATCCGTGGAGTCCTGCAAAACTGCCCCGGCGCATATCGTCGTGGATTCCGGGGAGGGCCTTTCGGGCCTCTTCGAAAAACTGGGCGGAGAGGATGTTCCCCAGGGTGTATCCCTGGAAGGCCCCGCCGATAGTGCCGCCGAACCAGTGAACATCCTGCATGCAGCCGTCGGCGTCGTTCTCCGGCGCGATCCCGAGGTTCTCCAGGTACGCTGCATTCCACGCTTCCGGCAGGTCCTTCACTTCCAGGTTTCCCTCCAGCATCCTTAGCTCCAGCTCGAAGCGGATCATGACGTGGAGGTTGTAGGTCAGCTCGTCGGCCTCGGTGCGGATGAGCGATGGTTCCACCCTGTTCACGGCCCGGTAGAAGGTCTCCAGGGGAACGGTCCCCAGGCGGTCGGGAAAGACTTTCTGCAGTTCCGGGTAGAAGTGCTCCCAGAAGGGCAGGCTCCGGGAGACCAGGTTCTCCCATGTGCGGGACTGGGACTCGTGCACTCCCGAGCTGGTTCCCTCCGCCAGGAGGGTCCCCTCCAGGGCGGGATCCACCCCCTGCTCGTACAGGGCGTGCCCCGACTCGTGGGTGGTGGAGAAGAAACCGTAGGCGAAGTTTCCTTCGTCGATCCTGGTGGTGATGCGCACGTCGCCCACGGAAAACCTCGTCTCGAAGGGATGGTGGGTCAGGTCCTGCCGTCCCCGGGCGAAATCGTAGCCGAATGTCCCAATGACCATCTTCCCGAAGTCGAGCTGCCGGTCTTTGGGGAAATGCCCCTTCAGGCACGAGTCGTCGGCCGCCTCCAGGGAAGCGGCTGCCCGCACCAGCGGCACGAGCTCTTCCCTCAGCTCCCCGAAGACCCTCCTGACGGTCCCTGCCTTCATGCCATAGTCGGAGAAGTCGATGAGGGGGTCTGCGATGTGCTCATATCCCGGGAAAAAGTCCGCCAGGCGGCGGCTGAGGTCCAGGGTCTTCTGCAGCAGGGGAAGGACCCGCTTGAAATCGTTGGCGGGGCGGGCCTCCGTCCACACCTGGTAGGAAAGGGCGGAATGCTCCGAGAAAGCCGCCAGGAAATCCGCAGGCACCCGGACTGCCTTCCGGTATTCCCGGTCAGCCGCCCGGATCAGGCAGCCGTCGTCCGAATCGGGAGGAAGGCTCCCCGCGTAGGTGAGCAGCTCGTCGATCAGCCTGCCTACCTCCGGGGCGGTGAACTTCTCCTGGGCGATCCTGGCGAGGGTGCCCATCTGGCGCCCCCGGGCCTCCGCCCCGCCGGGAGGCATGTACGTGGCCTGGTCCCAGGAAAGCACTGCCCCGGCATTGTTCAGGTCGTTCACTTCACGGAGCCGTGTTTTCAGCTCCTCCAGCTTTTTCTCCATGGCAGCCATGAAGGTTCCCTCCCTACCCTGCCGCCCGGAGAACCCGGACGCCCCGGGGGGTGTCTATGCGGGCCTCCAGGTACGGGCTTTCGCCTTCGGGGAGGGGCTTCACCGACAGGGGGCCTTCGAGAGCCAGGGACTCCAGCAGCCGGGAAACCCGCTTCGGATCAGGGTGGTGGATATCCAGGCCGATGAGGTTCAGCCCGTGATCCTGGAGCTTCGATGCGGGGTGAACGCCCGGCTGCCACTGGATGAGGGCGGGACCGGTGCCCAGCGGGAGGGAGCCGTCTTCGGGGATGGTGATGAGCCATTCCAGCGTTCCCCGGGACATGGCCTCCACAGGGCCCAGGGGCTCCGGTGACTTTTCCGCCCAGGCCCTGATGTCGTCGGTCCGGGCCACCCACGCGGCGAGGAAGGGGATGGCGTTCCCGGGAAGGGAATCCAGGGCGAACCACCGGGGGCGGCCCGGAGCGGGGGCAGCCGGGTTTGCCGCGATGACCTCGAGGTAGACCCGGTCGCCCAGGCGCAGAAGAAGATTGTGGGTCCCCATGCGGGGATGCTCGCCCCCGGCCTGGGGGCGGATACCCAGAGTTTCCGCGACGAAGACGGCTCCCGCTTCGAGAGTGGGCGCCGCAACGGCGATATGATCCAGAATGCAGCCCATGGCGAATACCTCCACAATGTGAAAATAGGGACTCGAAAATTTCGCTGAATTTAGGCAGAGGAAGTGTTGCCGGGCGCAGCGCCAAGGCCAGCGGCCCAAGCGAGTACCGGTGACGCTCCCCGCTGCCTGAAAAAGAGAAGGTTTCAATATGCTACTACCATTTTCCCCTTTCAGGGCATTTTCTTCAACGGCCGGAAAGGGCCGCTTCTTCCCGCCGCTCCCTTTTCCGTATGCTGGAAAAAACCAGCAGCTGGAAGGTCACGATGGAGATCCAGCCGATCCCAGTGGCCAGTCCCACGGCCTTCAGCCCCAGCAGGGGAGCGAGCCAGTAGGAAAGGATCACCCGCACGGAAATCTGGAGGGTCGTGCCTATGAAGGGAATGTTGATCCGGCCGGTGCCCCTGTAAAATCCCACGAAGGAACTGCCGATGTAGGAGAAGATGTAGAAGAAACAGAGGGCCTGCATGTAGGCCACTCCCTCGGCGACCGCTTCTCCCTGGTTCGCCCCCACGAACAGGGTCACGCCGGGGCGGGCGGTGGCAAACAGCAGAAGGGAAACGAAAAGGCTGAGGAGGGCCAGGGAGGCGAGCCCCTCCAGGAACCCCTTCAGGGCCCTTTTGTGATTCCCAGCCCCGGTGTTCTGGGCCACGAAGACGGAGACGGCCTCGGCTCCGCTTTCGCCCACGGCGAGGGAGAGCCCCTCTATCCTTCCCGTGGCGGTGTAGGCGGCGATAGCCGCCGTGCCCAGAAGGTTCACTGCCCCCTGCACCAGCAGCTTGCCGATATAGAGGCTTGACTGGTGCAGAGCCGAAAGGGAGGCGAAAAGGATCGTCTTTTTCAGCAGGGCTCCGTCGTATTTCATGTCCTCCTTCGTCGGCACCAGGAAGGGAAGCTTCTTCCTGATGTAGGCCACGCAGAGCAGGGCGGAGAACGCCTGGGAAAAGACGGTAGCCCACGCTGCCCCCGCGATCCCGCAGCCGAACCGGGCCACCAGCACGAAGGTGAGGGCCGCGTTGAGCATTACGGCGGTCACCAGGAAGACCAGGGCGTACCGGGTGTTCCCCACGGCCCGGAGCGAAGCGGCGGAGAGATTGTAGAAAAAGGTCGCCAGGAGCCCTCCCAGGATGATGTTTAGGTACTGCCTGGTGCCCTCGAAGATCTCCGCAGGAGTATGGATGGCTTCGAGCAGGGGAGGAAGCAGGGCGATGGAGGCGAGGCTCACGAAAAGGGTGAAACCAGCCCCGAACACCACGGCCAGGAAGCACTCCTTCCGCAGGGTGTGGAAGTCCCCTTTCCCGAACAGGGAGGCGAGGATGATGGAGACGCCGGTGCAGCAGCCGGTGAGGACGAAGATGAACAGGTTCATCACCGTCCCGCCTACGCCGATGGCGGCGAAGGCCGCTTCTCCCACGTACCGGCCCACGATGATGGCCGCCACGAAATTGTACAGCTGCTGGAAGATGTTCCCCAGCAGCAGGGGTATGGCGAGGAAGAGCAGTTGGGAACCTATCTTCCCCGATGTCAGGGAACGGGAATGGGTAATGGCGGGACCCTCCTCGGACATGATCCGGCTCATTGTACACGAAAAGGGGATGCTTGGGAAAGATTCGCCTCGAACCTACCCGATTAACCCGGAAAGGACTGTATCCCTGTGAATTCTTTTGAAAAAAGCAAGAAACGTCGGGAAAACACCTTTTTGACATATGTCAATCCGTTCAATAGAATGGTCGAAAACGCACCCCGGAGGGCCCATGGTACCCGATGAAAAAAAACTGCAGCGGCTGACTGCCGCGGCGAAGATGTACTACAGGGACAACATGCTCCAGAGCGAGATCGCCGGCGTCATGGGGATATCCCGCCCCATGGTTTCAAGGCTCCTGGCGGAGGCCCGGGAGTTCGGCGTGGTCACCATCACCATCAACGAGGCCGGCAGCGCCCAGCAGATCCTCGCCGAGCGGCTGGCCGCCCGGTTCGCCCTGAAGCGAGCCTGCGTGGTGCCATCCCGGGGACCTTCTCCGGCGGACAGTAACGGAGAAGTGGTCCGGAGGGCCTTCACCCTCTGGCACGATGAGCTGGAGGACACCGTCTTCACCGGGGTGGGGTGCGGCTACATGGTGGGTCTTTTCTCCGAATACGCCGGGACCCGGCCGCCGGAGCCCGATCCACGGCAGGGCGAAGTTTTTCCCCTCATCGGCGGGATCAAGGCTTCCTTCCGCAGCTACCACACCAACGAGCTTGTGCGCCTCATCGCCGCCCAGTCCGGGATGAAGGCTTCCTACCTCTACATGCCGGCCCTCTTCGATTCGGAAGACGAGAAGGGGATGTATGAGCAGACCGAGGCCTACCGGGAGATCGAATCCCGGTGGAATTCCCTGGAGACCGCCGTGATAAGCATATCCAACCTCCACGCCTCCCCCGACCTCGCCACCGCCGCCCGGTTCGGCCGGGCCCTCACCGAGGAGGGGGCCGTGGGAAGGATTCTCGCCCACTATTACGACATCGGCGGCCGCTTCATCGAGCCCCGGAACGACATCGCCGTGCAGATCTCCCTTCCCCGGCTGCGGGCCGCGAAAAACGTGGTGGCCCTCTGCGCCGATTACCTCACCCCGGAAAGCCTTCTCGGCGCCCTCCGCACGGGAATCATCACCCACCTTGTGCTGCCCGATACCCTGGCGGACCAGGAGGTCCAGATGGCCTACCCCCGGTAACCTCCCTGCAAACCGCCCATTTCCCTCCCCACCCCCGGAGCTCTCATTCCGGGGGATATTTATTCTTCCCTCCTCCTTCCGCGAATGGTTACCTATGTAACTCTATGGACAGGTTTCATTGACCAATGTAAAATGACCCAGGGATCATGATTGAATTTTGTTTCAAAATATCGTACGGGGAGGTCGAAAATGTGACGGTAACCCTGCGGCAGATGAAGAATATGCTGCTCGGCGGTGCGGCGTCCGTAATCGCGGCCAGGGACGAGCTGACGGACATCGACTCCCGCTTCGGCGACGCCGACCACGGCATCACCATGGAAAAGATCATGAAGGCCCTGGGGAAGGCCGTGGACGATTCCGGGGAGGACTGCACCATCCTGGGGCTTTTGAACGCAGTTTCCATGGCCGTGATGACCATCAACGGAGGAAGCGCCGTACCGCTCTGGACCACACTCTTCGACGGTTTGGCCGAAGGTGCCCCTGACCGGGCGGACATGAGCGAAGAGGAGTTCAGGGCCATGTTCCGCAGCGGCTACGAGACGCTCTTTGAACTATCGAAGGCAAAAATGGGCGACAAGACCATGATGGACGCCCTGGAGCCCGCCGTGGAGGCCCTGGGTACCGCGACAGGGAGCCTGGCTGACATGATGAAGACGGCCGCCCGGGCCGCGGAGGCCGGTGCAGGGGAGACCGTCAATTTCGCCGCCAGGTTCGGCCGGGCGAAGAACTACGGGGAGCGGAGCATCGGCACGCCGGACGCCGGGGCCATGTCGATGAAGTATTTCTTTCAGGGCCTCTCGGAAGGCCTGGACCGGGATCAATAACGCAGGGAGGATGAACGGCATGAAGATGAAAAAGTTTCTCAACGATCCGAACACGCTGACCGCCGAGATGCTGGAAGGGCTTGCCCTCGCCCACGGAGACATTGTCGACGTGCTCCCCGGAAACCTCGTCGTCTCCAGGACGCTCAAGGACGCCGACCGGGTGACTATCGTGACCCTTGGCGGCACCGGACATGAGCCCGCTCTTTCGGGTTTCGTGGGCGACGGTATGCTGGACATCGCCGTGGCGGGGGACGTCTTTGCCGCACCCAACCCCCAGAGCTGCTTCGAGGCCATCAAGCTGGCGGACAGGGGGAAGGGGGTGCTCTTCCTGGTGCTGAACCACGCCGGGGATATGCTCACCGGCAACATGACCATGAAAATGTGCAAACAGGCGGGACTGAACGTCCGGAAGGTGGTCACCCAGGAGGACATCTCGAACGCCCCCCGGTCCAACGCCGACGACCGCCGTGGACTTGCGGGTGCTGTGCCCCTCTACCATATCGCTGCGGCGGCGGCCAAGGAAGGCAGGTCCCTTGACGAGGTGGCCGACCTGGCCCAGCGCTACGCCGACAGCATGGCCACCATAGCCGTGGCGGTCCGGTGCGCTACCCACCCCGCCAGCGGCGCGTCCTTCGGCGACCTGGGCGACGAGGACATGGAGATCGGCATGGGGCAGCACGGCGAGGGCGGCGGCGGCCGGCAGCCAATGAAGACCGCCAGGGAGACCATCGCCATCATGGCCAACGCCCTGGTGAAGGACATTCCCCTCCGGAAGGGGGACAGGGCCTTCGTCATGGTGAACGGCTCCGGGTCCACCACCCTCATGGAGCAGTTCATCCTCTACAAGGACTGCGTACGCTACCTCGAGAGCCTCGGCATCGAAGTGGCGGCCAACATGGTGGGCGAAATTCTCACCGTACAGGAGCAGGCGGGCTTCCAGCTCAACATCGCCAGGTGGAATGACGAGTTCCTTCGCCTCTGGAACACACCGGCCCGGACCATCGCCTTCAGCAAATGACGGCGGGCGGACGAAGAACTGCCGGAGGAAGATAGGAAAATGGCTGACAATGCCGGAAATACCGCGGGCAAGGACTACCGCCTGGATGTCCCCCCGAAGCTTGCCGGATTCCACGTGAAGGGGCTTTCCTCCTGCTCCTGGGGGATGAAGAACCGGCTTTCCCGCATCTTCCGCCCCTCTTCGGGCAACACGGTCATGCTGGCCTTCGACCACGGCTACATCATGGGTTCCACCTCGGGGCTGGAGCGGCTTGACATCGTTATCAAGCCCCTGCTTCCCTTCGTGGACGTCCTCATGGCGACCCGGGGGGCCCTGCGCACCTGCGTCCCTCCCGACACGAACAGGGCCCTCTGCCTGCGGGCCACCCACGACGCCTCGGTACTGTTCGAGGACATGAGCGTCGGGGGAGGAGCAGGCCTGGACATGGAGGACGCCCTGCGGATCAACGCCTCGGCCCTGGCCGTCCAGACCTTCATCGGGGCGCAGGGCGAGCGGGATTCCCTTGAACTCCTGTGCCGCACGGTGGACCTGGGCGAACGGTACGGAATCCCGGTACTGGGCGTGGTGGCCGTGGGAAAGCAGCTTGCCCGGAACGCCAGGTACTTCCTGCTGGCGACCCGTATCCTGGCGGAGCACGGGGCCCACATGGTGAAGACCTATTACTGCGAGGATTTCGAGCAGATCGCGGCGGCGTGTCCCGTACCCATCGTCATCGCAGGGGGCAAAAAGCTTCCCGAGGACGAGGCGCTGACCATGGCGTACCGGGCCGTCCGGGAGGGCGCCCGAGGGGTGGACATGGGGCGGAACATCTTCCAGAGCGAACATCCCGCAGCCATGGCCATGGCCGTCGGGAAAGTGGTGCATGAGGGTTTCTCTGACAGGGAGGCCTACGAAGCCTATCTCGAGATGAAGAACCATTCGTGAGAATCGCATGAAACAGGGGGACGGACACTTCCGCCCCCCTGTTCTTCCATCGTATTTAGCCGGAAAGGAGAGATACCATGTTCGAGATCGTCCACATCGGCATCCCCACCACCCAGAGCAAAGAGGGGGAGACCTACGTCCCCGGGGCGGAGATCTACGTCACCCCGCCGGAAAAGTCACCCTTCGCCATGGAATACGTCCGATTCCTTCCCGGGACGGTCTTCCCCGAGGCCATGCACTACGACGTGCACGTGGCCGCGAAGGTCGATTCCATCGAGAAGTACGCAGGCCTGGCCGACGAGGTCATTGTCCCGAAGATGGACGGAGGCGCCTGCTGGCTCTGCTTCGTCCGGAAGGACGGCGCCATCATCGAGCTCATGGAGGAGAAGTAGGGGCGCCCGAAGAAAATCGCTTCAGCACCTGCAGCAGATTTCCGGGGACTGAAAGGGAGCTGTTTTCTCCCTTTCAGTTCCCCTTTTTTCTGACGATGTCGAAAATCGTCACTTCAGGAGGAGCGAAGAACCGGAGGGGCGGTCCCCAGGTTCCCGCGCCGTTGCTCACGTAGACCAGGCTTTCCCTGGAGGCTTCCGCCGCATAGGCTTCCCCTTTCCGTGGCGAGACGGCTCTCAGCCCCGGCCGGTAGTCGTGGGCCAGGCGGGTCAGCCAGTAGAAGGGCCAGATCTGCCCTCCGTGGGTATGACCCGAGAGCTGGAGGTCGAAGAGTCCCTCCGATTCAGCGGCCACTATGGGACGGTGTTTGAGCAGCACCACAAAACGGTCCCCGGGAAGGGAGGCTAAAATAGCCTGTTCCGGATTGTTCGTTCCGCCGGAACGCCTGGCGGAGGCATCATCCATGCCGACGAGGACCAGGCCGCCCACGGAGAGGGGTTCGTCCCGCAGCACCCTCATCCCGGCCCGCTCCTTGAATTCCACGGCCTGCCGCACGCCCGCGTGGTACTCGTGGTTGCCGGTGACGGCATAGGTCCCGAGAGGCGGTTTCAACCCCCTGAGGAGCTCGATCTCCTCGTCCCGAAACTCCATGTTGTCATCCACGAGATCCCCGGTGCTGACCACCAGGTCCGGCTCCGCAGCCCTGACGGGAGCGAGGATGCGGTCGAGGCGCCCCTCCTGGATGATCCATCCCAAATGCACGTCGGTAATATGGGCGATGCGGATCCGGTCCGTTCCCGCCGGGAGCCTCTCCGTTTCAATGGTCACATGCCTGGTCCGCACGCTGAGGGCTTCAAACCAGCCGTAGCCGCAGGCGAGAAAAGCGAAGCCCACCGCAGCCCATGTCCGGACCTTCGGTGACGGAAGCAGTCCTCCCAGCCTCGTGGAGAAGAGTGTGTCGCCCAGCCATGCCAGGAACCGGGCCAGGTCCAGGACGACGAAGGCCGTGAAGAGGATGAAGAAGAAGGCCAGGCCCAGATATACGACGTAGGACAGCGCCTTCCTGAATTCGGGGTAATCCCCCAGGTCCGTCTGCCAGAGCGCCCGTGAGCCGAAGACCAGGAAGAACGTGAGGGCCGCGTACAGCGCGGTCCACTTCCACCCCGGCCCGATGGCGCTCCGCAGCCTGAAATAGATGTACGAGTAGTGAGCCGCAAGCACGGCGAAAAACAGCAGTCCCAAGAGTCTCATTTCTCTTATCCTCCTGATCGCACAGGCCCCCTGGGGCCTGTGGAAATACTCGATTCGCGAAAGTTATTCTTATCGAACATTAGTATTATATCATCCCGATGGCTGGCCTTGCTGTCATTCCGAGGAGCGGTTTTGGCGACGAGGAATCTGATCCTGCCTTTGTCCCGTCATTCTGACGAACGCGATCACTTTGTTCAGGATGACAAACTCGAGATCCCTCTTCGCTTCGCTCATTCGGGATGACAACAAAACAGGAGGGCAGAGTCAGTCTGAGTTTCCCGAGCGAACGCGATCGCGCTGCATCCCGCAGGGGGGAAGGATCAAGGTTGTTTTTCGGGCTTGATTTGAATGTCTCAAAAACCGAGATCCCTCGCATTCGCTCGGGATGACAATCCCCATCAGGCCCTTACAGGTCCACGACCCTGGTGGCCACTTCGTCGCAGAAGGCCCTGTCGTGCTCCACGAAGACCATGGTGGGCCGATGCTCCAGCAGCAGTTCAGTAATCTGCATCCTCGAAATCACGTCGATGTAGTTCAGCGGCTCGTCCCACAGGTACAGGTGGGCCTGCTCGCAGAGGCTCCGGGCGAGGAGCACCTTCTTCTTCTGCCCCCCGCTGTAGTCCTCCATGTTCTTCTCGAACTGGGTCCTGGAGAAATCCAGCTTTCTCAGGATCGCCAGGAAGAGGCTTTTGTCGATTCCGGACTGCCGGGCGTAGCCGCTCAGGCTGCCGGAGAGTCCCTCGGCGTCCTGGGGGAGCCAGGAGATCTTCAGCCCCGACGCCACGGAGAGCCTTCCGCCGTACTCCAGGCTCTCTCCGAGGATCAGCTTCAGGATGCTCGACTTGCCGCACCCGTTCCGGCCCCGGAGAGCGATCCTCTCCCCCCGGCCGATGGAGAAGCTCACTCCTTCGCAGACGGTCCTGTCCCCGTAGCGGACGGAGACATTCTCCAGCTCCGCCAGCCCGGGAGAGTGGAAGGCGAGGGGGAAGAGCTTCAGTTTCTCCCCTTCCTCCACGTTCCGCAGCAGGGCCGATTTCTCCTCGAGAGCCTCCTGCCGCCGCCGTTCCAGGGACTTGGACCGTTGGGCCATCTTGGCGGCCTTGTGGCCGATATATCCCCTGTCCGGCCGCAGGCCCGAATTCCGGACGCCCCGTTTCGTCTTTTCCACGGCGTCCGACCAGCCCGCCGCCCGCCGGGCTGCCTCCTGCATCCGGCCGATGTCCTTTTTCAGCCGATCGTTTTCCGCCCGCTCGGCCTCGTCCTGCTGCTGCCTGTTCCGCCACCAGGACGAAAAATTCCCCTTCTGGACCTCGATGTCCGCCCGGTTGATGGACAGAATGTGGTCCACGCACCCGTCGAGAAAGGCCCTGTCATGGGACACCAGGATGAACCCCCGCTTGCGGTCCAGGTAGGCGCTCACGGCGGCCCGGGCCTCCAGGTCCAGATGGTTGGTGGGCTCGTCGATGAGCAGGAAGCTGTTCTCCTTCAGGAACAGGGCGGCCAGCAGTATCTTGGTCCTCTCCCCGTTGGAGAGGGTGCGGAAGGGACGGCGGAGGGCGTCCTCCGTCACGTCGAGCAGGGAGACCTCCCGGGCGATCTGCCAGTCCGCTGCGGCCGGCGCGACAGTCCTGATGAGCGTGGGGGCGTCCATCTCCCCGTCAGGGACGGGGTAGGGGAAATATTCGAAGGCCACGGACGACGTGATGGAACCTTCGTAGTCGTACCGGCCGAGCAGCAGGTTCAGGAACGTGGTCTTTCCCCGGCCGTTTCGGCCCGTGAAGCCCAGCTTCCAGTCCGTGTCGACCCGGAAGCTCACGTTCTCGAAAATCTTCTCCAGTCCGCCTTCATAGCCGAAGGTGAGGTGTGAAACATTGATCAGAGACATGCATATCCTCCTGGAAAAAAGAAAAAGCCGCAGGAAAAAAGCACCCGCGGCTCGCAGCACAGAACGTCCGTGCCCGGAAACGGGCAGGCGTGATATGACGATGCAAAATCGTTCGGGAGTCGCAGCTTTCCTGCATGGGCACGGCGGAAAAAGCGGCCTTCCGGTCGCCCGTTCCGTTTCGTCAGCCTCGGTTTTCAGCAGGAAAGAGTGCGCATTCTCCCACCCCTGATCAATATCATTATTCCAACTATGTAGAGCATACCCCGGAAGCTTCGGCAATGCAACCCTTCCTGAACCGGGGTCAGGCCCGGGACAGGAAGGGGAATCTCAGCCCTTTTGCCCGGAAGTCGACGGCGTTCTTCAGGACGAACAGGGTAGTGTCCTCCTCTTCGCAGGCCGTCCGCTCAAGGGCTTCGTTCATGCAGGGAGAGAAACCGAAGATCACCCTGCGGATCTCCGGACCGAAGGCGGCGACGGCATTGTCCAGGTCAACCGCTTCTTCGCAAAAAATGTCTTCCAGCCGGAGAAGATCGCCTTCCACCGACGCGACGAGATAGGCCCCCGTTTCCGGGTCGTGCATGACGTGCTCCTTCAGGGGGCCCGTCAGGTAGAACATGGCGAGCCCCGCGTTGTTCATGCTGAACCGGCTCACTCCACGGGTCGCCCGTATGGCCCGCTCCACGTTTTCCCGGTTTTCGGCCCGCTCCATGTCCACCTTTTCCGCCCGCAGGGGAAACCCTGCGGAGACGGCGGCGGCGCACTGCACTTCCCCGCTCTTCCGGAAGCCGAACCGGGGATAGAAATCCAGCACCTCGTCGTTGGCGAAGAGATAGACTTCATCGACCTTCTGCGACCATTCGTCCAGGACGGTCTCCATGAGGAACCGGCTGAGGCCCTGCCCCCGGAAGGCAGGTTCGGTCATCACCGTGCCGATCTGCACCATGGTGAGGCCTGTTCCTTCCAGCGTCATGGGCATGAAGTTCACCGACACGCTGGAGACCACCTCTCCGTCCCGGGAAAGGGAATAGGGGATGTACTGCTTCGTCCAGTATCCGGACCGGTACCATGCCTCGAAGTCGAGGCCGAAAGTCTTCCGCGTCAGCGTATTGAAAGAGCGCCGGGCCGGCTCAAAGTCCTGGTAGCCTATCAGGAGCGAAAAATCACTGTCCATGGTTGTTATCTCCTTCACTGCGGGAATGCCCTGGGCCGGCAGGGGACAGCTCCCTCTGGAACGCGGCGGGTGTGGTGCCGACGATCCTCCGGAACCACCGGGTGAGATGGCTCTGATCCGCGAAACCCGTTTCCGCCGCGGCCAGGGAGGGGGAGTATCCTGCCCGCAGGAGGCGCTCCGCTTCCCGGATCCGGACCTGGGTCAGGTAGGCGTGGGGCGGAAGGCCTGTTTCGTCCCGGAAGGTGCGGAGAAAGTGCCAGGGGCTGAGGGAAGAGAGAGCAGCCAGTTCATCGAGGGAGATGTTCCGTGTCATGTTCTCCCTCAGAAAAGAGCAGACCGACCGGACGGAATCCCGGGAGGCCCTGGGACCGGCGGCGGGATATTCGCCGAAACGCCCGAAAAGTCCGGAAATGAAGGCGGTCCACAGGGAGGATGCCGTCAGCCTGTCCATGGCTCCGGACTGGAGTCCTCCGTAGAGTTTCCGGAAGAGGACGGCAAGATCCCGGGATTCCAGTGCCCCCCGGCCGATGAAGGGAAGGCCCCGGTCTTTGCCCCACAGTCCGCCGGTTATGATGCGGACCGCTTCGGGTTCCGCGTAGGCCATGCGGTACCGCCACCCCCTTCCGAGCGCCGGGTGTCCGTCGTGGACCTCGCCGGGGACAACTATTCCGAGCATCCCCTCCGTGGCGACCACATCCTCTCCCCTGTAGCGGAAAGCAAGGGCCCCGCTTTCTATGACGCCGAAAGCGTAGGTTTCGTGGCTGTGCCGCGAAAAATTCATATCCAGGAACGTACCGTCCAGAAAGAGGACTCCCGGCAGGTACTCCGAGCGCCAGAAGCGGGTACGGTTTCTTCCCGAA
>Ga0209722_1001507_pt1 | contig 20307 bp, 17 predicted proteins | sample BioC12SIPDNA_2_FD_185745 | JGI IMG/M metagenome (GOLD analysis project Ga0209722, IMG submission 185745) | Anaerobic biogas reactor microbial communites from Washington, USA - Biogas_R1_A C12 SIP DNA (SPAdes) (version 2) | ecosystem: Engineered > Bioreactor > Anaerobic > Unclassified | place... | reverse complement strand
GGGCCGCCACGATGGACTTCATGCCCCAGGAGCGCGAGCGCGGCATCACGATCCAGAGCGCGGCGACGACCCTGAACTGGAAGGGCCATCAAGTGACGCTGATCGACACCCCCGGACACGTGGACTTCACGGTCGAGGTGGAGCGGTCCCTGCGCGTGCTCGACGGCGCGGTGGCGTTGTTCTGCGCCGTGGGCGGCGTGCAGCCGCAGTCCGAGAAGGTCTGGCTGCAGTCGGAGAAGTACGAAGTGCCCAAGCTGGCTTTCGTGAACAAGATGGACCGCACCGGCGCGGATTTCTTCGGCGTGCTGGAGGACATCCAGAACGAGCTGGGCTGCAACGCCGTCCCCGTGGTGATTCCCCTGGGCCGGGCCGAAACCTTCGAGGGGCTCATCGCGCTGACCTCCATGCAGGCCATCTACTTTGATGATCCGGAGGGCAACGGATTCCGGGTGGCGGAAATCCCCCCCGACAAGCGCGAAAAAGCCCTCAAATGGCGCGCCAACCTTGTCGAGAAATGCGCCGAGCAGGACGATGCCCTGATGGAGAAGTTTTTTGCCGTCGGCGACCTGACCGAAGCCGAAATCTGGGGCATTCTGCGGAAGGCGACGATTGCGCGCCGGATTGTGCCCGTCTTCTGCGGGGCGGCGTTCAAGAACAAGGGCATCCAGCACCTGCTGGACGGGGTGGTGCATCTGCTGCCGGCCCCCAACGAGATTCCGCCGATCATCTCCGCGTGGGAGGAAGGCGAGGACCTGACCCAGCGGGAGCCGGAGGACGACGCGCCCTTCAGCGCCCTGGCCTTCAAGATCGTCGCCGACAAGCACGCCGGCAAGCTGACCTACCTGCGCATCTACTCGGGCACGCTGGTCGCCGGCCAGAATGTGCTTAACAGCACCCAGGACAAGATTCAGCGCATCGGGCGCATCCTGCGGATGCACGCCAACCACTCCGAGAACCTGGAGACGGCGCAGACCGGCGACATCGTGGCGGTCGTGGGGCTGGCGCATACCCGCACCGGCGACACCATCTGCGACGAGGATCGGCCCATCCAGCTCACCTCGATCCAATTCCCCGCCCCGGTGGTGTCCATCTCGATCGCGCCGGATTCCACGCTCGACAACGAGAAACTCTCCGCCGCGCTGTACAAGCTGGCGGACGAGGATCCGACCTTCACGGTGGGGTTCGATCCGGAAACGGGCGAGACCCTCATCTCCGGCATGGGCGAGCTGCACCTGGAGATCATCGTCGACCGGCTGCGGCGGGAATTCGGCGTGTCCGCCAAAGTGGGCCGGCCGGAAGTGGCGTATCGCGAGACGATCACCCGGGCCCTGGAAGGGCAGTACAAGCACGTCAAGCAGAGCGGCGGGCGCGGCCAGTACGCGCATGTCTGCCTGCGGCTCGAGCCCGTGAAGGCGGGCGAGGGCTTCGAATTCGTGAACGAAGTCGTGGGCGGCCGCATCCCGGCCAACTTCATTCCCTCGGTGGAAAAGGGCGTGGTGAAGGCGATGCAGCGCGGCCCCTACGCAGGCTATCCGGTGGTGGACCTGCGGGTGACGCTGCTCGACGGATCATATCACGAGGTGGATTCCTCGGACTTCGCCTTCCAGGAGGCGGGGCGCGCAGGCTTCAAGGAGCTCTTCCTGAAGGCGAACCCGATCATTCTCGAACCGGTCATGTCGGTGGAGGTGACCACCCCGGAAGAATTCATGGGCGCGGCCACGGGCAGCATTTGCCAGCGCCGCGGGCGCATCGAAACGATGGAAGAGAAAGGCGCGCAGAAAGTGATCGGCGGCCTGGTGCCCCTCGGCGAGATGTTCGGCTATGCCACCGCCCTGCGCAGCATGAGCCAGGGACGAGCCGGTTTCACCATGCAGTTCGAACACTACGAAGCCGTGCCCTTCTTCCTCACCGAGCAGATCATCAAGGCCCGCCGCGCGGCCAACAAAATCCGGTAGCCCTTCCGGGGGGCGCATCCGCGATCAGGGGGATTCCGGAACGGGAGGGGCATCCGCCTTCGAAGACCTCGCCCTTGGGCGAGGTGTCGCCCGCCTTGGAAGCGGCGCTCACGTCAGAACCTGTTCAAACAGACCCGCGCCCAGTGGGCGCGACGGCAATGAATCCGTAAATCGGTAAAATGCAGAATCGCGCGGATATAATTATCACAACAACTTGGGCGACAACTGGATATAAACACGATTTATTTTTTGCAAAATCGCTTGACTCGTTTGATCCGCTTTATTACCTTTTGCACGAATCGGCACTGTATGCCTTGATTTAAAAAATAACTAAAAATAACCCCCTGAAAAGGAGAAATGATGATGAAGAAACTATTGGCATTTGCTCTGGTTGCGATGCTGGCCAGCGCGGCGATGGCGAATACGTGGTACTGGGTTGGCGGTTCCTATGCTTATACGTGGGACAGCATCAGCCAGGCCGATGCGTACTATGACCTGGATCAGGCCTATCATTCCGCGAACCTCGATGGCGCCAATCTCGGCACCTTCGATATTACGGCTGACTCCCTGTTCCTGAACGGCGAGATCAATGTTGGTTCGGACGAAGGCGATGCCTTTACGGCCGCGGGCCTGATCTGGCGCGTCAACGGCGGCGTCTGGACTTGGACCACCGTCGATCCGACCTTGTTTGAGGGCCAACATTATCGCAGCACGGTCTCCGGCATCGATCTGATTGCCGCTGGCCAAGTGGGCGTCAACACCCTGGATGTCCTGGCTGTGCGTCAGCACGCCTGGGATGGCGGCTCCTACACGAGCTATATGGGCTATGACACCGCCAATGCGACGGAAATCTTGACCGAAGGCGTGGATCCCATTGGCATGCCGACGTCGGACTTCTTCACCGCCACCTACACCCTGACGGCGATTCCCGAGCCCGCGACCATGAGCCTGCTGGGCCTTGGCGCCCTGGCGATGGTTCTGCGTCGCAAGATCAGCAAGTAATTCAGTACATACACTGGATGAACCCAAAGAGCGGCCTCACGGCCGCTCTTTTTTTTTGTCGCGCGGGGCTCCCGTCCCGCGTGGATCGGAAAAAAACCGCACGCGACAGAGCCGCGTGCCACGAAAAACAAAACCGCCAGCCTGCGTACTCCGTAGCGCGGGGCTCCCGTCCCGCGCAGATCGGGAAAATACTGCACGCGACGGAGCCGCGTGCTACGAAAAACAAAACCGTCAGCCTGCGTACTCCGTAGCGCGGGGCTCCCGTCCCGCGCGGATTGAAATCAAACCTGCACGCGACAGAGCCGCGTGCTACGAAAGGAGCCGCGTGCAAGGAGGGGCGCTGGAGAGGGCAATCCCGTTCTTGCGCCATCTTCTGCGTTCGTTTTACGATTCGATTCGTGGATCGGATTCCTTTCCAACCATACAACCCGCGGGCGCCAGTATTTTCATACCGACGGAATCTGCCCCATTGGCGGCAGGATGGGTGCACCTATTTTGTTACGCTTCGCCTGGCTGACTCCATTCCGCGCAGGATCCTGCTGGCCTGGGAGCAGGAGCGGAAAGCCTGGCTGTCGGCGCATGGGATCGCACAAGGTTTGCACGCCCCGGGGGGCGATGAGCGATATCAGGCGATCGATGCCCGCGGGCGGCGCGCCTTCGAGAAGCGCCAGGCGCACCAGTTGCATTTGGAGTTGGATCGCGGCCATGGGAGTTGCTTGTTGGCGCGAACGGCCATACGGGAAGCCGTGCAGGACGCCTTGGGCCACTTTCACGGCCAACGGTGTTGGTGTGGGGACTGGGTGATCATGCCCAACCACGTGCATTGGCTGGTTAGACCTGTGCAAGGGTGGCCGTTGGAAGGCATCCTGAACTCGATCAAGGGATTTGTATCCGTGAAGGCCTCGGCCCAAGGCGCGAAGACCGGGCGTTTGTGGCAGGCGGAGAGTTATGATCACATTGTGCGGAACCGGGAAGAGTTGGAAGTGTTCCGCAAGTATATTGCGGACAATCCGCGCAAGGCGCATTTGTCGTCTGGGCGGTTTGCGGTTTATCAGGCAGAATGGATTTGAGTGGCGCAAAGCGGCTTGAAGTAGCGCGGGGCTCCCGTCCCGCGCGGATCAAAACCAGCCCGCACGCGACAGAGCCGCGTGCTACGGGGAGGGGAAACCAGCCCGCACGCAACAGAGCCACGTGCCACGGGCAGCGGCGTTGTGCTGCGTAGCGCGGGGCTCCGTCCCGCGTGGATCGAAAATAAAACACACGCGACGGAACCGCGTGCTACGAAAAGGAGCCGCGTGCTACGAGGAGCCACCACGCGTTATAATCTTTCAACAACGGCGGTGAGGCGGCGGCGGCCGACGAAAAAGGTCCGCCGGTCAAGCACGGCCTGGCCAAAGGCCCGGGCTTCGTTGCGGAAGCCGTCGGCGAGCAGGCTCTCGATCAAACCAAGGGCATGCTCGGAGAGATACCATCCGTACGGCGGGCCGGCCCCGAGCAACAACTCCGCCGCTTGGTCAGGCTGGCTGGCCTTGGCGAGGATGAAGGCGGGCATCAGGCGAGCCTCGAAATGGCGGGGCAGGCGCTCCATGTAGTTCATCAACAGCGGCAGGGCTTCGGTCAGGCGGCGGGCCTCCAGCAGGGTGGAGCCCCACTGAAGCGGCAAAAAGGGATCGGCGGGATCGCGGGCGGCTTCCTCTTGATATTGGAGGCGCAGCCGGTCGAGGTTGGCGACGGCATTGGCCTGCCGGCAGCGTTGAATCGTGGCCGCCAGGTCCGCCTGTCGCCAGGCGTTGTCCAACTGGTTGGTGAACGGATCCCGCCGATAGCGGACGGCCATGGCCTCGGCCTGGCGCAATTCGCCCCGGGCTGTGAAGAACAGCCGCCGCCGGCAGGCTTCGATGTCCGGCATTTCCCGGCCGGGGTGGTCCTGGGCCAATTCACGGAACCAAAGACCGGCGAGCCGGTATGTGCCTTCAAACGTGAAATGCACGTGGTCGAGGAACAGTTGCGCGTCTGCCCCGGTTGCTCGGAAGTCCGCTTCGGCATCCACCAGCCGCACGGCATGGCGGCAGGCCTGCTCCCGGATGATTTGGTTGATGCGGCTGTCGGCTCGGTAGCGGCGGGTATCGGCATCCCGCGCCTGGACGAACCACTTCGCGGCTTCGTCCTGATGCCCGCCGGCCGCCAGAGTTTGCGCGAGGCGATAGGCGAGCTCGGCATGCCCGGCATCCAGTCCGGCGGCGGTGCGGTAGGCCGCCAGCGCTTCCTCGGTGCGGCCGGCCGCCTGCGCCTGGATGCCGGCCGCCCAGGCGTCGGCCCAGCGTTGGCACTCGTCGTCCGTCCAGTCGGTGCGATTGACGGATCCCAGGGGCGGGCAGGCGGACAGGTTGACAGCCATGGTGGAGAGCAGGACCTCCGCGCCCGCTTCGCGGGCCAGTTCGATGATGCGCGCGAGCCGGTCCGCATACAAATCGTACATGGACGCCAGGCGGGGATCCTCCGCGCGCAACGCCAGCCGTCCGACCGTGTCCATGTGGAAAACCCGCGGATCGCGTCCGGCGGAGACGATGGATTCCATGGCCAATTTCAAGCCCTGGAGCAGGTGCAGGCGGGTCAGCACCACGCGCAGCGGAATCAGCCGGGTGCCCAGCCGGCTCCGTCCGCGCGAGGTCGGCCCGAAGGGCCCTACGGCTTCGTTGTTGCCCATGTAGATCAACACCACGTCGGGCTGCAGATTCCGCAACTCCCGGGCAATGTCCGCGATGACCGGAGAGTTGATGGCGGTCATGGCGGCGTTGATGACTTCGAAGCGCGGCGGACCACCGGCTGCGTTGAGCATCTTTTCCAACATGCGCGGCGGACCGAATTCGATGAGGGGATCGCCCATGGTGGCGGATTCGCCGAGGACCACGATGCGCACGACATCCCGGGGCTTGGTCCGGGCGCAGGCCAGGGGCGGGGGGCTGCGCGCGAGTTCGGGGGAAAAGAAACGGTAGCCATAAAAGGGGTTGTTGACCCAGCAGGGTGTTCCCGCAATAGAAAACGCCTGCAGAAACCGCACCGGCAGTCCCTGGCGCGACAGGCGTAACGTGCCCTCCGCCAGGGCCAGCATGAACAGTGGCGCCAGCAGTGCCAGGGCAAGTTTCTGGGCACAGGCTTTGCCGCGCATCACGGGAACCTACGGGGACAGGGCTTCAAACTCGGCCGCCCAGGCAGCTTGGGAGGGGAACGGGGGCAGGAGTTTCCGGAAGGCGTCGAGCAGGGCGGGGGGCGGATCGCTCAGGACCAGGGCGCCGCCGACCGGTACGCTGTCTTCTTCCGGCGAGCGCCACAGCTCCAGTCGTACCGGGGCGGAGCCGAGATGGCCCAGTTGATAGGGGGTGGCAATGATCGTGGCCGGCAGGGTGAAGTGTTCGGTAGCGCGGGCAACGGGTACCAGATGAGTGCCATCGGGCCGCGGATGATTGTGCCGGGCTCCCAGGCGATGCCATGTGCCATCGGCTTCGCGGCGCTTGCGTATCAGCGTGCCGGTCTCCGCAGGGGCCAACTGGTCGGGAAGCATGTCGCCGCGCCAGAACAGGAGATCGTGTTCCGGGGCCCCGGTTCCGGCCGGTGTCGCCAGAGGCAAAATGACCTGCGGCGGCAGGGGTTTGGGGGCGGCGGTGAATGTGAGGCCGGCCGCCTCCGCCGCGCGGGCCACCTGCCGGGGGGCAGCGGTAAAAATCCCGGGCCCGGCCAGGCCGGCGGGATCAAGCGGCAGATTCACGGTGCCGGCGGAGGCGCCGCCGGCAGCGAGCAGCAGGATCGCGGTTGGAATCAAGCCCGGACAGCGCATCAGCCGGAATGATAGTGATTGGAGAGGTGCAGGAACTCGTTGCGGGTGGCAACGGAATCATGGAAGCTGCCGAGCATCGCGGAGGTCACCATGCGCGAGTGCTGTTTTTCGACGCCGCGCATCATCATGCACAGGTGCTGAGCCTCGATGATTACGCCGACGCCCTCGGGCTTCAAGGTGTCCATCAAGGTGCGGGCGATCTGGTTGGTGAGCCGCTCCTGCACCTGCAGGCGGCGGGCGAACAGGTCCGCCAGGCGGGCCAGTTTGCTGACCCCGACCACCTTGCCCCGGGGAATGTAGCCGATGTGGCAGGTGCCGAAGAACGGCAGAAGATGGTGCTCGCAGATGGAGTAGATTTCGATGTCGCGCACGATGACCATGTGATTGGCCTCGACCTCGAACATGGAGGAGTTCAACAGAGCGGCGGGATCCTGCTGATAGCCGCGCGTCAGGAAAGACCAGGCTTCAGCGGTGCGTTCGGGCGTGCGGCGGAGGCCTTCGCGTTCGGGATCGTCGCCCATCATCGCGATCCACTGCTTCATGAGGTTCTGCATGGGGGAATTTCACCACAACCCGTCGCCGTCCGCAATCCCAGAACCCGCGGTCCGGCTTTGGCCCGTGCCGGATCGCCGGTCGGGACGGGGTTCGCCGGCCGGCCGGCCGAAGACGGAGCTTGGCGGACCTGTCCAGCCTGGGATAGCATGAACCAATGATGGTTTGGATGTTACAGAAGATCGCGCGGTGGGTGGCCCGCCTGCCGGCCGCCAAGGCGGCGGCCCTGGCCCGGTTTGGAGGCATGCTGCTGGCCCGGGTGGTGCGGCTGCGCCGGACCTACGCGCTCGGGGCCCTGGCGCGATCCTTTCCCAACAAGACGTCCGCGGAGCATCGGGCCATCTATGTGGAAATGTGCCGTCAGCAGGCCCTCAATGCCATGGACCTGCTGCGTTATGCCGGTGGTTGCGAGGCGGAATTGTCCGCTCACCTCCAGGTGCAGGGCCTCGAACACGTGGCCGCGGTCTTGGCGCGCGGCCGGGGCGCGCTGGTGCTGACCGCCCATTTCGGGAACTACGCGCTGCTGGCGCTGTTGGTGCCTAGGCTGTTCGGATATCCACTGGCCATCATTGCCAAGCCGCTGAAAAACCGGACCCTGAACGAACTATGGTGGAACCTGCAGGATCGGGCCGGCGTGCACGGCATTCCGGCGCACAACGCCTACCGCGCCAGCGTGCGCGCCCTGCGCCGGAATGAACTCGTGGGTTTCATGATCGACCAGAACCGTCCGGCCGGGCAGGGGGTGTTCATCGATTTCCTCGGCCGGCCGGCCTCGACCACCCCTGGATTGGCGGTGATGTCGGCGCATGCCGGCGCGCCAGTGCTGCCGGTGTTGATCCGCCGGGAGCCGGACGGCCGGCAGGTGGTGGAAGTGCGGCCGCCACTGGACCCGCCGCCCGGCCGCGATCCGGAAACGGTACGCTCCTTCACTGCGGCCTGTTCGCGGATCATCGAAGAGGAAATCCGCAAGCGTCCGGAGCAATGGCTGTGGCTTCACAAGCGCTGGAAGAGCCGTCCGCCCGGGGAAAAGCGATCGGAGGCGGTATGACCTTGGCCAAGCGAATCCGCAAGGCGCTTGAGGCCCCCTTCACGCGCCTGGGGCTGGCCGTGGTGCCGCGACTGCCGCGGCGGGTCGTGCTGGCGCTGGCGCGCTTTCTGGGTGCCGTCGCCTATGTTTTTTCGGCCCGCAGCCGCCAGCTCGGGCTGGCCAACTTGGATGTGGCCTTTGGCGACACGAAAACCCCGGCGGAAAAGCGTCGGATCCTGCGCGCCTCGCTGGGAAACTTTGCCCTGGTGGTGTTGGACCTGCTCTGGTTTTCCCGGCAGTCCGCCGAACGGATCGCGCAGTGGTTCGAGGCGGCCCCCAGCCTGAGCGCCATTTTGGAAGCCCCGGTTCCCCGCGTGGCCGTGCAGGGTCATTTCGGCAACTGGGAACTGGCGGCGCGTTACGCCGCTGCCCACATTCCTCTGATGAGCGTGGCGATGCCCCTGAAAAATCCCGCCGTGGACCGGCTCCTGCAGCAGGCCCGGCAGATGACGGGCCAGCAGATCGTCGCGCGCGAGGGGGCCCTGAAGAAGCTGGTGCGTTTCCTCCGCCACGGGGGTACCGTCGGCCTGGTGCTGGACCAGAACACCGCCCCGGAGGAGGGCGGAATCTTTGTAGATTTTTTCGGCAAGCCTGTGGCCGTGTCGCCCGCGGCCGGCACCCTGGCGCCGCTGACCGGAGCGGAAATCGCTTACGTCTGCGCCCGGCCCCGGCCCGACGGCACCTATCTAGGCGAGGCGCCCCACCGGATCTCCCCGGCGGAAATCGCTGCCCTGGGCCGTGATCACGCCGCCCGGGAATTGACCCGGCGCATCACCGGGTTCTACGAAGAGACCATCCGCGCCTGGCCCGAATACTGGCTCTGGAGCTACAAACGTTGGCGCTTCATTCCCGTCGGTGTTCCTCCCGCCGGTTTCCCTTTCTACGCCAAACCAATCCCCCCCATACCCGGAGACTGACCATGCTCGACTTTGCCACCTATCAGAAACAAGCCATGACCACCGCCGTCTTTCCCGGATGCGGGGCCGGCAACTTCGTCTATCCCGCGCTCGGCCTCGCCGGGGAAACCGGCGAAATCTGCGAGAAGCTCAAGAAGGCCATCCGGGACGAGGGCGGAACAATCTCGCCCGAGCGGCTGGCTCTGCTGGCGAAAGAGCTGGGCGACGTACTGTGGTACGTTGCCACCCTCGCCACCGAACTGGGGCTGGACCTCGACGAAATCGCCCGCGGAAATCTTGCGAAGCTGGCGGCGCGCAAACAGGCCGGACGGATCCACGGCAGCGGGGACTTGCGCTGACATGGCCCGGCCTGCGGCAGTCCTGTTTGATTTCGATGGCGTCATCGTGGACAGCGAGAGGCTGCACCACGAAACCATGGTGGCGGCCATGGCCGGCGAGGGACCCGCGTGCGACTGGGCCTTCTACCGGGACAACCTGATGGGTCTCGACGATCGCGGGGCCTTCGCCCTGTTGCTGGCCCGCGCCGGAATCGAACCCCGCCCCGAGGAAATCCGCCGGCGCATCGCGCGCAAGGCCGAACTCTTTTCCCGGTTTGCCGCCGCCGGCCGCGTACCGCCCCTGCCGGGCGCCGTGGATCTGGTCCGGGCCTGCGCGGCCTCCGGTCCGGTCGGACTCTGCAGCGGCGCACTGCGTAGCGACATCGAACCCGTGCTGACCGCGCTGGGCATTGCGGAGTGCTTTGCGGCACGGGTGACGGCCGACGACGTGCACCGCAGCAAGCCGGATCCCGCCAGCTACCGGCTGTGCGTGGAACGGCTCGCGGCGGAATTTCCGGATCGCGGCATCGTGCCCGCCGCCTGCGTTGCCATTGAAGACACCGTCGACGGTATCGTCTCTGCCCGGACCGCCGGCCTCCCCGTGCTGGGCGTCGCCAACAGCTTGACCGCAGAAGCCTTGCGCGCCGCGGGCGCCGGCATCGTGGTGGACTCCCTCGCCGGCCTGGGGCCGGAGGATCTTATTCCCCGATGACGAGCTCTTCGATCTGATCGGGGACCAGGACGGGCGCGGCGGCGCCTTGAATCCAGTATTCGCGGCCCTTCAGGCGCACGGGCTTGTCCTGCAGGCTGCGGAACTTGGTGGCCTCGCCGTAGACGTGGCACAGGATCTGCCACCGGTTGTTCTGCCAGCGGACGACCCGGTAACGAGTGGGGGCTTCGTTGATCAATGGTGCGGCGCGCAGCTTCCCGGAAACCTCCATGAACCGGCCCTGTCCCGCCAGCGGGATCAGTTTGAGATTGGCGGGCGGAGGCACCGGGATTTCCCGGCTGGAGGAATCCGACACCGGCACGGATGGCGAGACAATCGGCGTCGGCAGCGCCGGGACGGGCGCGGCCGCTGTTACCGCAGCCTGCTTCGCGCGGACGTTTGTTTTGCCGCTCTGGGCGGTGCTCTTTTCGGCGTCGTCCGCGGACGCCGCCTCCGCCGCGGAAGCCATGTTCGTGCCAGCCGGAATTTCAACATATTCGCGGCTGACCCAGAGGAAGGCGTTGGGCGGCGGGGCAATCTTGAGCCAGCCCTGCAGCTCCTCGCCGCGCGGTTCGACCGGATCGCCCAGTTCCAAGGTGTCCACGACGGTAAAGGCAATTCCGGGGCCGGCGCGGACGTTGACCCGGTTGGCGCCAATGGTGTTCTGCGGTTCCTGGATGTATTGCTTCAAGATCCAGAGGTCCGCCGTGGCCGGGGCCGCCACCTCGATCCATTCCTCGCCGAGGGTGCGGGCGACCAGTCGTTCGTCGTAATGCGCCTGGGTGACTACCTCGGCATTCAGCCGCGGCTGGGCCCTCAGGTTTACGTTGTTGGCCGTGATCCGCACCGGAGTCTGGGCCTGCAGGGGAGCGGCGGCTGCCGCCACAAGGGCCATCCGCATGAATATGGCTGGAAACGTCTTCATGAAACCACAATAGAGGGATCGGACCCGTTCGGCAAGATTGCATCGACCGGAGCTTGCTGTTGGTGGTCAGGTGGCACCCCCCCCATGGCCGCGCCGGCGCCATTGCGGGGATTGATTGTTCACGGGGTTTGGAGTAATAAACAGAAACCATGTCAACACCATCGAAACATCGTGGCCTGGGCCGGGGATTGGATGCGCTGATTCAAGGGGGAGCGGCCCGGCCGGGAGCAACGCCGGCGAAGGCTGCCGGCAAGCCGGCCGCTCCAGATGCCGCCGCCCACTCCGGGGAATCCAAAGGCCCCTTCCGCATGGTCCCGGTGCATAAGATCAAGAAGAATCCCCGGCAGCCGCGCCAGCGCTTCGATGAAGAAGCCTTGCGGGAACTGGCCGAGTCGATCCGGGCCCAGGGCGTGCTCCAGCCGGTGCTCCTCCGGCAGGTCGATGACCTGTTTGAACTGATTGCCGGCGAACGGCGCTGGCGCGCCGCGCAAATGGCCGGCCTGATCGAAATCCCCGCGCTGCTTCATGAGGCGAGCGATATCCAGGCCTACGAACGGGCCACCATCGAAAATCTTCAGCGTACTGACCTGAATCCCATCGAAGAGGCCGAAAACTACCGGGGGTTGATGACCTTGGCGGCGTTGACCCAGGAAGAGGTCGCCCGGCGCCTGGGCCGCGCCCGGGCCACCGTGGCCAATGCCTTGCGCCTCCTGGAACTGTCCGAACCCATCAAGCGCGCGCTGGCGGCCGGCACCCTTTCCGTCGGCCATGCAAAGGTCCTGCTGGGTGTGGATCCCGTGCATCGCGACCTGTTGGCCGCGCGCGTCGTGAACCAGGGCCTGTCCGTTCGCGCCCTGGAAAAACTGGTGGCCGGCCTCCAAGCCGCCGAATCCCGCCAGCGCAAGAGCCGGCCCGGAGTCACGCCCCCCGAAGACAAAACCAGCAAGCACCTCAAGTTTCTGGCCGACCGGATGCAGCAGGAACTCGGCACCAAGGTGATGCTTTCGCCCTCCCGGCCCCTGGCGGACGGCAAGCGCGAAATGGGCCGGATCATCATTGAATACTTTGACAACGAAGACTTGTCGCGGCTGCTGGAGATGATGAACCTGGGCGATCTGGCCTGAGCAGGGACCGCAAGCCAATGGCCGATTGGTTCGACAAGCGGCGGGAAGCACAGGCGCGCGCCTACGACCGTTCGCAGGGGCGTCTGTTCCTGTTGCGGTTTGCATTGTTGTTTGTGCTGGCGGCGGCCTTCTGGATGTCGGGCCTGTCACGGGCGTTGGCTGCGGGGTTGCGGGGCTGGTTCTCATTCCCCTTCGCCTGGCCGCTGGTTTCCATCACCTTTACGGCCCTGGCGGTCTTTGGCTACGAAGTCATTCTGTTTCCGCTGTCGGTGCTGGCCGACTTTTCCATGGAGCGGGCGCATGGGCGGCACCACGAGGATTTCGGCGTCTGGCTGCGAGGTTTTCTGGTGACCATGGTGTTGGAAATCGGCTTGGTAACCGGAGCCTTCACGGGGTTCTATCTGCTGATGCGCCTCTTTCCGGCCTACTGGTGGTTGGCGGTAACGGGCATCTATGCCGTGTTCGTAGCGGGGGTTGGGGAATGGGGCCCTGCCCGCCTGCTGCCGCGCGTGCGCCCCCCGGTTCCATCCGGGGATGCGGCCTTGGAAGAGGAATTGCGCCGGTTGGGCCGCAAGGCAGGCCTGGACATTCAGGATGCGGCCTGGTGGCATTTCGAGCATCAGGAGGATCTGGAACCCGTACGTCTGACGGGGGCGGGCCGCCGCCGGCGAGTGGTCTTCACGGAGCGGGCATGGCAACAAATGGGGCACCGTGAAAAGGTTTTCCTGGCCGCCCGCCAGATGGCGCTGGTCCAGGCCGGCCCGGCCATCGGCCTGCAGGCTTTTCAGGTGGCCTTGGCGGGGAGCGCCTTGTTCGGTACGGCAAAATTGACGGAATGGGCGGCCCGCCACCAAGGCCTTTCCGGCGCCGTCGCGCCGGAAGCTTTTCCGTTTCTGGTGGCATGTCTGTTTGCGCTGGCCGCCTTGGCGGGAGTCGCGGCCCATGCGACCGTTCGCCGCGCCGAACTGCGCGCCGACCGCTTCGCCCTGCGCCATGCGGGCGGCCCGGAGGTGCTGCAATCCTGTCTGCGGCAGGAATTCGATCTCGAACCCTTCGCCGTGGATGCCCCGGTCTGGCAGGTTTTGCTGCTGCGCCGGATGCCCACTGCAGCCCAGCGGCTGGCCCGTGCGGCCCCGGGCACATAAACCCAGGCGACCAGAGACCGACGTTCCCGGGCGCATTTTTTCCCGGGAGGCCGCCTATTTCCTGTCGGCCTGAGGCCCCGGACAGCCAGGGCATTCCAGATTTTCTGTGATCGCGCCCGCTCGGTGCGGAGCGGTCCCGGCAATGCCCGGCCTCCACCGAGCCGACGGCAGTGTGGATGAATCGGCCTTCACATGCCTGCAGACCATGTCCGCAACTCGATGATCCCAGACAGAATCCTGCCCGGAACACGGGGATTCATGCTTGACCTTATTCCAGATGAATTCAAGAACAAATATATCAGACTTAATAAAGTATCAGAATGCCATATTATTTAGAATAATGTGATAATATTTACGATATAACAGCCCTGAATCCTGAATGAAATATGCATACTTTATAAAGTCTGCGGACCAGCGGAGTCGGAGTTGCTGCGTGGCGGCCGCCGGTCTGCCCGGGCATCTGGGCATGGGATGTGATCAGGGTTACACTTCGCCAAACATCCCGACAAACAAGTCCAATTTGGTCTGTATACCCGCGCGCGCACCTGCGATTGGGCATACCCTCGGATGGGAATTGGCTTCAAAATATGGGTGGTTGTGGAGGGGCAGGGTCCTGCCCGGCATCTGAGGGAATCGCCGATTCCATGGCGGGCAACACCCGCCCAAGGGCGGAGTTTTCGACGGCAGTTGCCTCTCCTGTTCCGGTAATGGCACCACATCGCAGATGCGCCTGGAAACGACTGCTCGGGTGAGCCTTTCTTGACTCGGTTTCATCAGTTTGGGATGTTTCCCAGCCATGGAGAAGCATTCTCAAAAGGACACCAAGGTCTATACCCCTGACTCCTCCCTGGCCAATCCGTTCGTCATGGGGAAGGCCATGTTTGCCGACCTGTGGGCAGGCCGCGAACTGGCCTGGCGCCTGACGGTGCGCGACATCAGCGCGCAGTACCGCCAAACGTTCCTCGGCATCCTGTGGGCGCTGATTCTGCCTTTGGCCAACACCGCCATTTGGCTTTACCTCAACGGATCGGGTATCGTGGTCTTGCAGCAAACTTCCATTCCCTATCCGGTCTATGTTTTTGCCGGCACCATGCTGTGGGCGATCTTCATGGATTCCATCAACGCCCCGATGGGCCAGACCAGCGCCGCCCGTGGCATGCTGGCCAAATTGAATTTTCCGCGCGAGGCCCTGCTGCTGGCCGGGGTGTACAAGACGCTGTTCAACTCCGGCATCAAGCTGGTCCTGATGCTGTGCATCCTGCCGTTCTTCAAGGTGAATCCGGGTTGGGGCCTGCTCTTGTTTCCGGTCGGCATTTTGTCCCTCATTCTCGTCGGCACGGCGATCGGGCTGTTCATCACTCCCGTCGGCATGTTGTATCAGGACGTGGGCCGGGCGCTGCCACTGGTCATGCAGTTCCTGATGTACGTTACGCCCGTGGTTTTCGCCATGCCTGAATCCGGCCTGGCCGCCCGGCTGTTTGCCCTCAATCCGCTCACCCCCCTGATCCTGACGGCGCGCGATTGGCTGACCGGCGGTTCGCCGGCTTTCCTGACCTCGTTCCTGGTGGTCAACGCCGTTGCCGTGCTGGTGCTGCTGATGTCCTGGATCGGATATCGGCTCTCGCTCCCGATCCTGATCGAACGCATGTCGGCCTAGAACTTCAACGCAAGCGGCGCAAGGGACGCAACGGTTACGCCAGCGTCGGATAACAGCCGAACAGCCTATCTCTCGCAAAGAACGCAAAGGCCGCCAAGGGGAACAGCCCAGCAATCTTTTTTAACCACGTTTTGATAACAGAGCAACCGGTCTCGCCACAGAGGCACAGAGGGAACAGCCATCACAGACAGGATTGCATGATTTACAGGATGGACAGGATTTTCGACCGGAGGGAAGGGCGGGGCTGGCTCGCCAGCCCCCGGGGGGTCGAGGCTGACGAAGGCCACTCCCGAAGCGCGTGAGCCGTTCGCCAGACCCGGACGACCTCCCGCGCCTGCGGTGCTGACCCCCTTCCCGATCCAAGGGGCTTGCGCTTGCGAACCCCTTGCGTTGAGGATGTTATGACGACTTTCGGGTCGCGAATTTCGGCGTTCACCGGCTGTGGTTCTCGGCTGTTCCATCTTGTAAATCCTGCAAATCGTGTCATTCTGTCCAGCCTAATGTCTTCAGTTTCCAGCCCATTGCCGTTCGACTCGGATATCCTTGTCCGAGTCTCCGGTGTGTCCAAGAAATTCTGCCTCAGCCTCAAGAAATCGCTGTGGTATGGCCTCAAGGACATGGGGAATGAGTTGCTGGGGCGGCGACATGGTGGACACGGAGGTTTGCGGCCCAAGGAATTCTGGGCGGTGAAGGAGGTGGACTTTGAGCTGCGCCGGGGAGAATGTCTCGGTCTGATCGGCCAGAACGGGGCGGGGAAGACAACCCTGCTGAAGATGCTTAACGGCCTGATCAAGCCGGATGCGGGCCGGATCGAGATGCGTGGGCGGGTGGGGGCGCTCATCGCGCTGGGGGCAGGGTTCAATCCCATCCTGACCGGGCGCGAGAATATCTATGTCAATGGGTCTGTGTTGGGGCTGAGTAAGAAGGAAATCGACGCCAAACTCGAGGAGATCATCGATTTCGCCGAGATCGGGGAGTTCATTGACACGCCCGTGCAGAACTACAGTTCCGGTATGAACGTCCGACTGGGCTTTGCGGTGGCCAGTTCCCTCGATCCTGACATCCTGCTGGTAGACGAGGTGTTGGCCGTGGGCGACATCTCGTTCCGGGCCAAATGCGCCGCCCGGATCCAGGAGATCCGGGCCCGGGGAACAGCCATCATATTCGTTTCCCATGACATGGCCTCGGTCCAGTCACTCTGCGACCAGGTGCTTTGGTTGGCCATGGGGAGGGTGCAGAAGGCGGGGCCATCCTCAAATGTGATCGGGGAATATGTCACCGCAATGAACCGCGCCGCCGTGGAGCGGGAACGTGCCCGGCAGGGACGCATGGTCACGACCACGGGCGATATTGACATTGTCAAAGTGGTTCTCCGCGACGCTTCGGGCAAGGAAACCGATTGCATCCGGTCTTTCGATCCTCTTACCATCGAGTTGCATTACCAGGCCTGGCACGATCTGCCCGCGCCATATTTCTGGATTGGCATTCAAAGCCAATATGGGGCGGTCGGTGGGGCGAACATGCTGCTGGATGGGTGTCGCCAGCACATTTCGGCCGGTGTCGGCAAAATCATCTGCCATTTCGGGCCGTTGCCGCTGTTCCCTCAGGTTTACCGCATCAATGCCGGCATCCGCGCGGCGGACGGGATAAGCGTTTACCTGGAAAGCCGCCAAATTGCCATGTTCCGGGTCGAAACAGATGTCCGGGCGCTTGGACTGTCCAGCGAGATGAGTGTCCCGCTGGTGGGCCTCTCCTCGCCAGTCATTTTAGCCTATCGGTGGGTATTCGCAGATGGCTCTCGTTATATGGTGGCTCCAAAACAATGCATGGATTCAATGCGGCCGCACACGGTTACGAAGAAGGTAACATGAACCCGCTGGATTACCAAGGGCCGGATTGTCTTGAGCGCCTAATGGCACAAGCCTGGAACGCTTCGCTTATACCCAAAGGAGCATTTCAACTCTGGACCAGAGATTCCGGGCGAGACGCTTGTCTCGCTATGATCCTGCGAGTATGTGAAGCGATGTCTGATCCCGGGGAGATAGGATTTCAGCCATGACTATTGCTCGAGTAACAGGACGATGGCTCTCGGCTGTGGCGAGGAAACTCGGTCCATATCGTTTGCTCCGGCTTTGCCAAGAGGCGGCCCGTTGTGATCCGGAAGGCTTCAAAGCCAATGTGCAATTTGTCCTCCGCGAGAATCTTCCAACGGCATGGCTTGATCCCGATTTCAGCCGTTTTTACGCGGATGCGGTGAGCCCCGTGAACTGCGCGTCCTTGCCGATTGATGTGAACGCGCCGGATGTTATCCAACTGCTCGATGAGATTCCCTCGGAGGCCACTCCGGGGGAACGACGATTCCTGTACGATTTTTTCAAGACAGTCTGGCCGGGCAGGAACCATGTGTTTGAAATCGGGCCGTTTCTGGGCGGCACGACCCGGGCCATAGCCATGGGCATGCTTGCCAATCCGCGGCGCCAGACTCAATGCAAACTCTACACGTGCGACCGGTTCCGGGAATACTACACGCCCGCAGCCCTGCAAAAAGTTCTGGCGCCTTTAGTTCAACGCGGGATAGTGTCCCCCGGCGATCTGGAGGAAATCAGACAAGACGCCTCTTTCCGCGCCGTGTTCAATGTCCTCCACCGCGCCCAAAACTACTTCCCCATGCTTGAAATCATGGACAAAGGCGTTCCGGATTTGGTTGAGGAATCGAGCGGGAATCACATGCATCTGCCGGCTGGACAGGAATTCGATGTCTTTTTCGTTGATGGATGCAAGAGCTGGTACGGTACAAAATACTTCATGCTAGAGGCATGTCGGAATGCAATGCCGGGCTGCTATTTCATCTTCCAAGATTATGGACATTGGACCTGTTTCTGGATTTCGGCTTTTTTGTCAATCCTGGGAGACTACTTCGACTTGGTCGCCTTCGTCGATGATACGTATGCTTTCCAGTTGCAAAAACGGTTATGCGGAGATGTCATCCAAGAGCGGTTCCCCGACTCGGCGACTGCCGTTTCCCGGTCGGATTATGAGCGCATGTACCAAGCGTTGACCGATGCAGCCCGGCGCCGGGGGGACCGGCGCTCGGGCGTGACCCACCAAATTCATCTGGCGGCTGCCTTGGCCATGCTGGGACACGATGGCGATGCCGAACAGCTTCTCACAAAATTGATTCAGTGTCCGTATAGTGTGGGCTATGAAAAACGAATTCAACGCGCCAGGGCCTGGTTGACATATTATCCGGCGATTGAAAACGGGCAAAAAATCCAGAAAGTCATCAAGCTCGAGAAGTTTGAACCACGAATCACCCGTGTCGTGGCTTCTAAATGAAAGAGATGCACATATGCTGACATTGCATTCGCTGGCATATTTGGAAGGTTCCCGAATCCTGATTACCGGCGGCACGGGCTCGCTGGGGAACAAGCTGATCTCCCTGATCCTGGAACGCACGAACACGGCTACGGTGGTGGTGTTCAGCCGCGATGAGTTCAAGCAGTTCCAGATGGAAAACGCCTTGGCCGCGGATCAGCGCCGCCGGGTGCGGTTCTTCCTGGGAGACGTGCGCGATGCCGGCCGGCTGGCCCGGGCGTTGGACGGGGTGGATCATGTCATCCATGCCGCCGCCCTCAAACAGGTTCCCGCCGCCGAATACAATCCGTTCGAGTTTGTCCGGACCAATATCCACGGGGCGGAGAACCTGATCAATGCCTGCATCGATGGCGGGGTCAAGAATGTGGTGGCGTTAAGCACCGACAAGGCGGCCAACCCGATCAACCTCTACGGGGCGACCAAGCTGTGTTCCGACAAGCTGTTCATCGCTGGCAACAGCTACAGCGCCCGGCATGCCGCCCGCTTTTCCGTGGTGCGCTACGGGAATGTGGTCGGCAGCCGCGGCAGTGTGATTCCCTTCTTCCTGCAGAAACGCAAGGAAGGCGTCCTGCCCGTGACGGATATGCGCATGACGCGGTTCTGGATCACGCTCGAGCAGGGAGCCGCACTGGTGTTGAACGCCCTGCGGGAGATGAAGGGCGGGGAGCTCTGGGTGCCCAAGATTCCCAGCATGCGGATCATGGATCTGGTCAACACCATCGCCCCCGCATGCAAAACGAAATTCGTCGGCATCCGGCCGGGAGAGAAACTCCACGAGGTCATGATTCCCGTGGACGACGGCCGCCAGACCCTGGAATTCAAGGATCATTTCATCGTCCGGCCAGCCTTCAGCTGGTGGGATGTGAAATGGCACGGAGAAAAGGGCGGCAAGCCCTGTCCGGACGGGTTCTATTACGGCAGCGACAACAACACCGCCTGGCTGGACGAGGCGGAGTTGGCGAAGATGATCGCGGAACTGGATCTGCCCGAAGCGAAAACCTGGGCCGCCGAAAGAGGAATGGCTACAAAACGCCTAAAGGGAAAAATGATCGATAAGTAATTTGAAAATGCGGTGCAGTATGAGGCAATGAGGGATTGGCATGGTAGCCACAAAAAGCACACAAACCACAAAATTGAATCGGTATCGTTTTGTGAAATCTGTGCATTATGTGGCAAGAAAGATTTGATGGATGGCCACAGAAGGCACACAAGGCACATAATGGAACAAATGGACGATGCAATCATTTTGGAGCTATGCGGGAAGATCCGGCAAGCTTCATTTGATCTGCACGTATATCTGAAGCACGGCCATTTGGAAAAGGTCTATGAAAATGGCTTGGCCAATCGCCTCCGCAAGCTGGGGATAAAGGTTGAGCAGCAAATCCCGCTGAGAGTCTATGATGAGGACGGGACGCTTCTGGGGGATTATTTTGCGGACCTGTTGGTTGAAAATCAGATCATCGTGGAATTGAAAGCCTGTAAAGCGTTGGCCAACGAGCACACGGCCCAGGTCCTTGGCTATGTACGGGCGGCGAGGTTGAAGCATGGGATGCTCATCAATTTTGGTGCGCCCATAATTGAAATCAAGAAACTCGTGCTATGAGAATCTGGCCACAGAAGGCACACAGGGCGCAGAAATGAATCAGAGAAATAATTTTGAGAATTCTATGCATTCTGTGGCAAAGAGAGCCCGGATTTATGGCCACA
>Ga0209722_1001502_pt1 | contig 20329 bp, 15 predicted proteins | sample BioC12SIPDNA_2_FD_185745 | JGI IMG/M metagenome (GOLD analysis project Ga0209722, IMG submission 185745) | Anaerobic biogas reactor microbial communites from Washington, USA - Biogas_R1_A C12 SIP DNA (SPAdes) (version 2) | ecosystem: Engineered > Bioreactor > Anaerobic > Unclassified | place... | reverse complement strand
TTTGCGGTTGAAGGCATCGAGCAAACCATTGTTGAACCCGGACAGGAAGTCACCCAAAAGCACGTTTCTGATGTTCAAGACCTGGTGCGCGGACGCATGGAATCGATTGAAAAAAGTTTAAAGGCTGAGAAAAGCGAACGCCTTGAAAAACTGAAAATGCAAAAAGAACAAATTCGCGCTGAAGCGGATCTGGTTATGGAAGACTTCCGCAATCAACTGGACGACGAAGAAGGTCTTACAAAAACTGAGAATGCTCGCAAACGCGACGAGTTGTTTGAGTTGGAACCCTTCACCTTTATGAGTGAATCCCGTTATCGTGAATTGAAATCACGCTGGGGCAATGTTTTCAAAGCTGATATGGGCGCTGAGGCCTTTTATGACATCCTGCGCCGCCTGGATATGGACGCGCTTTCTGAAGAGTTATGGCAGGAAGCCCGTACAACCAAGAGCAAGCAAAAACGTAAGAAAGCCACCAGCCGGCTAAAGGTTGTTGAAGCTTTCCGAAGGTCAACCAATCGTCCCGAATGGATGATCATGACCGTATTACCCGTCATACCTCCCGATTTACGCCCCATGGTTCAGTTGGACGGTGGTCGTTTTGCCACCTCAGACTTGAACGACCTTTACCGTCGTGTGATCAACCGTAACAACCGCCTCAAGAGGCTGTTGGAGCTTGGCGCACCGGATGTTATCGTTCGAAACGAAAAACGCATGCTCCAGGAAGCTGTTGATTCCCTGATCGACAATTCACAACGCGGCAGAATGCTTTCCCGCCGTGGACGCAGAGAACTTCGCTCCCTTTCAGACATGCTCAAAGGCAAGAAAGGCCGCTTCCGCCGTAACCTCCTGGGTAAACGCGTGGATTATTCCGGTCGTTCCGTTATCGTTGTCGGACCAAACCTGAAGTTGTACCAGTGCGGTCTGCCCAAGACCATGGCATTGGAACTTTACCGACCCTTTGTTATCGCTGGTTTGGATAAACACGAATACACCAATAACATCAAGGGCGCAAAAAAATACATCGAACGCAACCGACCTGAAGTCTGGGAAGTGCTCGAAGAAGTCATCAAAGAACGTCCAGTATTGCTTAACCGTGCTCCAACCCTGCACCGTCTTGGTATTCAGGCTTTTGAACCGGTATTGGTTGAGGGCAGTGCTATTCAGCTTCACCCATTAGTGACCACAGCTTTCAACGCTGACTTTGACGGTGACCAGATGGCTGTGCACGTGCCGCTTTCCGAAAAAGCAGTCATGGAAGCCCGCGAACTAATGCTGGCCAGCAAGAACCTGCTCAAACCCGCCAGTGGCGAGCCTGTAATCTCTCCAGGAAAGGACATGGTCCTGGGTGTTTATTATTTGACCATGGAACCGAGCATGCCCCAAAAGGGTGATGGCCGCGTTTTTGGCGATATCAATGAAGTTATTCTGGCTTACCAGCTGGAACAGGTCAAGATCCACGCTCGAATTAAACTGCGTGCTTCAACCGTGTATGATGAAAACCACGATCGTTTGCCTGAAGCTGAAGTAAGAATCATTGAAACAACTGTAGGTCGCGCAATTTTCAACGATATTTTGCCCGCATCAATGCGTTTCACCAACCAGACTTTGGATAAGGGTGGTGTGCGTGATTTGATTAGCGAAATTTACAACCGAGAAGGTTTGGAAGTAACCACCCGACTTGCCGATGCCGTTAAGGATATCGGTTTCCGTTACGCCTCGCAGTCAGGTTCAACTCTGGCTGTCTCCGACATCACTGTTCCTCCGGAAAAGAAAGAACTGATCGAAGATGCTTTGGTTGAAGTTGAGCTGATCCAAAAAGCCTATCGACGCGGTCTGTCTTCAGAAACTGAACAAAACAACAACATCATCAAGGTCTGGCAGGAAACTACCACTAAAGTTGGTGAAGCTGTTCGAAAACACCTTGATCCTAACGGAAACTTGTCCACCATGGCTTTGTCTGGCGCGACCAAGGGCGGTTTCAGCCCAATCTCACAGATGGCAGGTATGCGCGGTTTGATGGCGGATCCTTCCGGACGTATCATCCCGATGCCTATTCGCTCAAATTTCCGCGAAGGCTTATCAGCCCTGGAATATTTCATTTCAACTCACGGTACCCGTAAAGGTCTTGCGGACACGGCTCTGCGGACGGCTGAAGCTGGGTACCTGACTCGTCGTTTGGTTGATGTGGCTCAAGACTTAATTATCAATAACGAAGACTGCGGTACCGAAGATGGTATTTGGATCCATGCAATCGATGACATCGCCGGACAACCCTTTGGCGATCGTTTAATTGGACGTTTGTTAGTTGCACGTTTGGTTCATCCGGAAACAGGTGAGATAATCGCTGAGCGGAATGAGCTGATCAATATTGAATTGATCAAGAAAATCACGGAATCAGGGATTGACAGTGTCTTTGTGCGCTCACCTCTGACCTGTGAACTTGTCCACGGTATTTGCGCCCGCTGTTATGGTACTGATTTAGGGCGGGGAACCATGGTCAACCTTGGTGCGGCAGTTGGAATTGTGGCTGCCCAGTCCATTGGTGAACCAGGCACCCAGTTGACTCTGCGAACTTTCCACACCGGTGGTGTGGCTGCTGGTAGTGACATTACCACTGGTCTTCCCCGTGTTGAGGAACTTTTTGAAGCACGACGAATGCCAAAAGACGAAGCTGTCATAACCGAGATCGATGGCGTTGTATCTGTTTTGCAATCTGAACGCAATCCTGATCAAAGGACTGTAAAAGTTGAGAACATTGTGATGGTTTCTGACGATTATGAGATCCCGGCTGATTGGGAAATCAAGGTCAAAGAAGAAGATCAACTATCTAAAAACGATGTCATCGCTACACATGACGAAGCAAGCATTGTTGCCACGAATGCGGGACGCGTCCGCTTTGAAGATCGGCGTGTGATTGTCTCTTACGAGGACAAACAGGTTGAAAGTTACGAAATCCCTTCAACCTCACGCTTGATTGTGAAAAATGGTCAGGCCGTTGAAGCTGGTCAGCCAATGACGGAAGGATCTTTGAATCCTCACACGATCCTGAAAATCAAAGGTCGTGACGCGACTGAAACTTACTTGTTGAAAGAAATTCAGCAGGTTTACCGCACTCAGGGTCAGAACATCAATGATAAACACTTTGAAGTCATCATCCGCAAGATGTTGAGCAAGGTGCAAATCGTTCGCCCTGGTGATACCAAACACCTGCCGCAGGATTTGGTGGACCGCATTGAAATCAAAAAAGAAAATGAAGAGCTGTTAGCCAAGGGTTTGAGACCAGCGCGATATATGGAAATTTTGCTGGGTGTGTCCAAAGCCTCTTTGAGCACCGACTCGTTCTTGTCGGCTTCATCCTTCCAGCACACCATCAAGGTTCTGGCAGGCGCCGCAATCGAATCCAAGGTCGATCCTCTGTACGGCCTCAAGGAAAACGTCATCATCGGCAAGCTGATCCCGGCTGGCACTGGTTTTGAGCCAGGCCGCTTTGACCAGGCAGAGGATGATGTTGTTCCTGGAAGAGCAAACATTGAAGTTCAACAGCTTGATATCTTCCCGGATGACGACATCGAAGATTTTGATGAACTTGAAGACGAACATCTCTTTGACGATGCTGATTTTGACAGCCTTGATGAATTAGAAGCTTCATTGGAAATCGAAACTGAAGACGATGAAGAAGACAGCATCGAGCTTGACCCGGAAGAGACAGTTGAGATCGACGATGACGACTTTGAGTTAGACGAAGATGATGAACTGGAACTCGAATTGGATGAAGATGAAGACCTCCTTGATGAGGATGACGAAGATTAAAGTTTGTAAGACGAATTAAAAACTTAACACCCGGAGGGCAACTTACTCCGGGTGTTTTGTGCTATATTTTAGGATGTTAGTCAGTAAAAAGTCCAGTAATTCCAAAGGGAAAGCTTATGGTTTCTACCAATGTGAATAAAGTCAATATCAACGCTGAGATGCAGCAGTCTTATCTGGATTACGCGATGAGCGTGATTGTATCTCGCGCTTTGCCTGATGCCAGGGACGGGCTGAAACCGGTCCAGCGCAGGATCCTCTACGCCATGTATGACATGGGCATAAGGGATAACACCCCTCATAAAAAATCCGCCAGGATCGTTGGCGAAGTATTGGGCAAATATCATCCCCATGGTGATTCAGCCGTTTATGACGCCATGGCTCGTATGGCGCAGGATTTTTCTGAACGATATCTTTTGGTTGATGGACAGGGCAACTTTGGAAGCATTGACGGTGATCCACCAGCAGCTATGCGCTATACAGAGGCCAGACTTTCTCCAATCTCAATCGAACTTTTGCGGCAACTGGACATGGAAACGGTCGCCTTCACTGACAATTTTGATGGCACCCTGAATGAACCGGTTGTCTTGCCAGCCGCCATGCCAAACATGTTAGTCAACGGAGCCTCCGGTATTGCCGTGGGCATGGCTACCAACATTCCACCTCATAACCTGAGCGAAGTTGTTGATGGTTTGGTAATGATGTTGGAGAATTGGGACAAAATTGAAGACATCACAGTCGACGATTTGATGGTTTACATCAAAGGACCTGATTTTCCGACTGGCGCAATGATCCTTCAGGATGACAGCTCAGAACCGCTGGCTCAAATTTACGGTTCAGGACACGGCACCGTGAAAATGCGCGCCCGGACCCGCTTGGAAGAAATGTCGCGTGGACGCATGCGTATCGTTGTTACCGAATTACCTTACATGGTCAATAAATCCTCTTTGATCGAGAAAATTGCGGCCATCATCAGGGACGGTAACTTAGAGGGCATCACCGATTTGAGGGATGAATCTGACCGACAAGGCATGCGGATTGTTATTGATTTGAACAAGAATGCTGATGTTGATGAAATTCTGACCACTTTATACAAACGCACACAAATGCACAGCACTTTTGGCATCAACATCCTGGCTTTGGTTGATGGCAGTCCCCACCGCTTGTCCCTAAAACAGGCTCTACGCGTGTTTGTGGAACACCGCCTTGAGGTTGTTAAACGCCGCAGCGAGTATTTGCTGAAGAAATACGAAGAACGGCTGCACATTTTGAAGGCATTGCGGATCGCTATCCAGAATATTGACGAAGTCATCCGCATCATTAAACGATCCAAATCGGTTGAAGACGCGCGCCAAACGCTGATGACCAAATATATGCTGGATGAAATTCAGGCAAATGCCATTCTGGAAATGCCTTTGCGGAGACTGGCCTCCCTCGAACGCCAGAAAATCGAAGATGAGTTTAAAGAACTGACCAAACTTATCAGCGATCTAAAAATCCTGCTCAAGTCACCAAAACAAATGCGTCAGGTGGTTATCAACGAACTGCGTGAGGTGAGAGAAAAATATGGTGATTTCAGACGTACTCAGATCATCACCCTGGGTGAAGGCGAAAAAGCATCGGATTTTCTGACTGCAACCGACGTGATGCCCCTGGAGCATTACTGGGTGGAAGTGACAGAAGATGGTCTTCTTTCCAGAACTGATGGGGACAAAGCCAATCGACTGGGGGGCGAAAAGGCACCCTGGAGTCTGATCAGAACCAATTCGCACCAAACCATTTTCCTGGTTACGACCGAAGGTCGGGCTGCCGCCATCGCTTCATTGTCCATTCCGGTGCAGAGGGGTGAGGACAGTGCTGTGCCCGCGCACAAAATCGCGCCTTTGCACGCGAATGACATCCTCCAATCGGTTTTTACCGTCCCAATTGAGTCAAAAGAACTGCCGGAACGCTACGTCATTACGATCAGCCGTTTGGGCATGATCAAACGCTCTTTGGTGGAAGAGCTGCCCGGAGTATCAGCCAGCGATTTTGTGTTGGCAAAAATCAACGCCGATGACGAACTGTTCCAGGTTTTGATCTCTGATGGCAAGCAGGATGTTTTGATTGCCACTGCCAATGGCATGTGCATCCGCTTTAGCGAAGATGATGTGAGACCAATGGGTTTGGTGGCTGCGGGTGTGAACGCCATTAAGCTCAAAGAAGGGGATTACATCGTCGGAGCGGCATTGCTCTCCGAGAAGGATGAAGTTGGATTGTTGACCAGGCTCGGTTCAGCCAAACGTGTGCCCTCTGATGATTTCCCGGTCCAGGGGCGTTACGGACAAGGCGTTATTGGATGGAAACTCGATAAATCTGACCAAATTGCGGCATTGATTGTTGGCAAACTGACAGACAAAGGCATCAGCCATTTCAGAAAAACAGCCAGCAAGGTTTTCACGATCACAAACGCGGTTGGGCGCAAACGTTCATCCAACGGGCAGAATATGTACTCCCTGAAACCGGGAGACGAGGTGATTGGATTCACGACCATTCACGACTACAGCGAATATTGGGGAGAAGCCTGAAAGCAAGCTTAGGCTGCGGGGACTAATTCGCCTTCCAAGTCCAGTTCTTGGGCTATGCCACGCATAGCTGTGATGACGTTTTCCACGTGCTGCCAAAGTTCCACGCCAAATTCAGCCGCGCTGTCTTCCATCATCTGGCGGTTTGCTCCGGCAGCAAAGGACTTATCTTTCCATTTGTTCTTAACAGACTTTGGCTTCAGATCATACAAGGATCGCGAAGGCCGAACTAAAGCTACTGCTGTGATCAAGCCAGTGATCTCATCACAAGCGTAGAGGGCTTTGGCTAACAGGAAAGTCCGGGGAACGCCGGTATGATCTGCATGTGTCCAGCAATCGCCTCAATAATTTCTTCGTCAACACCCGCCTGACGCAGTGCTTCCAAGCCTGCCAAAGGGTGTTCTTCTATCGTTGGGTGAATTTCCCAATCATAATCATGCAGCAATCCGGCCAAAGCCCATTTTTCTTCATCCTGCCCGAGCTTTTTAGCATAAAAGCGCATAGCAGCTTCAACACTGAGCATGTGTCTGACCAGCGATTCATTTTTTACATTATTTCTAACGATTCTTAAGGCTTCTTCTCGGTTCATTTTTCATCCTTAGGGGAATATAGGTTCATAACTGCCCAAAATAGGCAGAGGTTTGAGAACAAAAACATCCAACCAGGCGGCTGTTGTGGCAAAAACCTCCCGGACATTCCAAAACAAATAACGGGACCGGATGTAAGAGGATTGTTCCACCGGCACACCAACTGTATCAATGTCAGCCTGGTCACAAAGAAAAAGTGCCCGCGGCAAGTGGTAAGCCTGGGTCACAACGATGAGCTCATTAAGTCCAAAAATGTTTTTGGCGCGATAACAGGAGTCGTAAGTGCGGCGCCCGGCATAATCCAGGACGATATCAGCTTCCGGGATGCCATTTTCAATGGCATAGGTTTTCATTGCTCCTGGCTCGTTGTAATTTACATCGCTGTTGTCCCCTGAAAAGAGCAGTTTTTGCACTTTACCGGAGTTATATAGAGCAATGGCGGCATCAAGCCGGTCTTTGAGTGGTAAAGAAGGACCGCCTTGATAGGTCAGTCCTGCTCCAGGCACCATGACAACAGCCTCAGGGGGTACGGAATCCAGGTCATATACCAGGTCATTGGTCAATAACAGCATTGTGACGCGCAAAGCACCCACAATCAGGAAGGTACAACAAAAGAGAATAACCAGAAAACGGAGGATTGATTTCATCATTCAGGATCAGCGTGTCAGTTCAGATAAACGGACATCTGTGAACAATAGGATTTCGCGCAGTTGCTGGTATGCGCTGTTATGCAGTGGTTCCAGCTGGGCAACTTCATAATTGAGCGCTTGGCTGATGAGGCTCTTTCCCAGGTCTTCACGAGAGAAATTGCGCAAAAATTCTGAAATCCTGTTTTGGAGGTTCAGGTCGATTTGCCGGCTGACCGAAAGGCTCAAGTTTGGAATCACCGGGGGGGAGATCCAAATGACCGGAATCTTTTCGATTACATCCGGAAGATCGATCACCACTTCAGAAGAAGTCCTTGGATCAGCAGAAATGGCATAGGTCGAGGTATAAGCGCAGACACCTTTGATGTACAGACTGCGGATGCTGGCGCTGAACGAAAAGGTCAGAACCGGTCTATTGTAGGCAATATTGTTCTTAGACAGATATCCCAAAGGCACCCAATAGCCTGCCAGGGAGTCTTCTTCCGTCAGACAAGGTCGCAAACCAGCCAGCTGCCCCAGAGCCTGGGCATCGCTTGCCTGGGAAGTGTTTGTTGCCGGATCGTAATAAGAAACAAAATTGGAATCTTCGTGACCAAGAATTTGAATTCCGTATGCGGTGACACCCAAATGGTTTGTGACTAAAAGTGCGCTTACCAGGTTTTTTTGTGAGGCCAACAGATATTCGGGCGCAGTCAGCCAGACCAGGTGAATCTCTGCACGTTGGAGGGCCAGTTCCAAATCAACATAATTTCCGAAAGATCTTGTGGCGAAAGTTATTCCCAAGCCCTCGCTCAAATGCATCGCCACCGTTTCCAGCGCTTCGTTTTGACCGTCGACAAACTGATCAAATATTGTCCCGATGACGACCGGATTTTCGGCTGAACCAAGGGGAGCAAAGGTGGGAGTATAGGTGGGCATGGCGGTTGGCTGCTGAGGAACAGCAGTTTCTGTGATTGGGTCAAATTCCAGCGTGGGTTCCTGTCTCGCTAGGAAAGAACAAGAGCTCATCAAAACTAAAGCAAGCAAAAGCACCCAAATGACCCGCTGATTTGATTTTGGCATGAGACCATTTTACCTTATTTGAAAGCTTGAAGCTGATAGATGACAAAGCTTGAAGGTAGTTGCTTCGTGTTAAAATACTTGAAAATTGAGGAGGCTATAATGAACATCCTGATTGAAAAAATCAATAAACCTGAAGATTTGAATTTCATCTTTGGGCAATCCCACTTCATCAAAACAGTTGAAGATGTTTATGAGATGCTGGTCAGTTCAGTTCCTGGCATCAAGTTTGGGCTGGCTTTTTGTGAAGCCTCCGGTCCTTCTTTGGTCAGATGGGCGGGGACTGATGAAGCCCTGGTTGAATTGGCCAAAGAGAACGCTTTCAGGATCGGGGCAGGCCACAGTTTCATCCTCTTCCTTGGTGAAGGATATTTTCCTATCAATGTTTTGACAAATCTCAAAAGGGTCCCTGAGATTGTCAGTATTTTCTGTGCCACGGCAAATGAAACTGAAGTTGTTTTGCTTGAGACCGAAAAAGGCAGAGCAGTGCTTGGGGTAGTGGATGGGCAGTCACCTAAAGGGATTGAAACTGAAGAAGATGTTGAAGTTCGAAAAAGTTTCTTGAGGATGATCGGTTATAAGTTCTAATTGCTTACCTTTCATCAAGACACCTGGCCAAGGCTCCACTCAAAAAGCGTGGTCAGGTTGGAAAAAGCTCTGGCGCGATGGCTGATTTGATTCTTTACTTCCGGGTCTAATTCAGCCATCGTTTGATTTTGTTCTTTGATCCAAAAAATCGGATCGTAGCCAAAGCCGTTTTTGCCTCTGAAATCTTCGATGATTTCCCCTTTGATCACGCCCTGGAAGCTTTCAACAACTTCAGGGGAACGATAGAAAACAGCCACACAATTGAAGCTTGCTTTCCAGGGTTTTGGGAATTGGGCTAATCTGGAAAGAAGATAAAGGCAGCGGTCGTGATCACTGGCCTGAGGGTCAGGAGAGAAACGGTGTGAATGAATGCCAGGTTGAAAATCGAGCGCTGCTACTTCCAAGCCAGAGTCGTCCGCCAGCACCGGCAGGTTGCTGGCTTGGTGAAATGCTTTAGCTTTGATCAAGGCGTTCTCGTAATAATTTGCTCCAACTTCAGGGACATCGATTCGGATCCCAAGCTCTTTGGGCATGATCAGTTTGAGCGGTAAGTGTGCCAAAATGGCGGAGATTTCCTCAAATTTGTGGGCATTATTGCTTGCGATCAAAATTTCTTTCATAACAGTTCTACTCCGCCTTGGGTTCTGAAAACCCAGATGTTATAATTCAATAAAATACTATTAACAATTGTAATTGACCATGGAAAAAATAAATTACCCATTACGCACCAATATCGGCTATTTTCTGAATAAACCAATTGGATTCAGCCGTGAGTTTGAGATCAACTTTCCGGAAATTTTTATTGATCCAGACCTTTACGCCAAAAACTTGATCGGCAAATACTCCTTCTCACGCACACGGGAAGGTTTACTTTTACGCGCCGAGCTTGAAGCAGACATCGACAGTCAGTGCAGCCGTTGTCTTGAACCTTTGCTGGTGCACGTAAACACAAAATTTGAAGATCTATACGTTTTTGAACCCCGCATGAAAGAAGAAATGGATGAAGAGCATGTCCCAAGTGACGGTTACATAGATTTGGGGATCCCTTTCAGAGACTACTTATTGCTTGAGATCCCAATGAATTCTTTGTGTAAACCTGATTGCAAAGGGATTTGCCTTGAATGCGGTCAAAATTTGAACGAAGGCGACTGCGAACATCACCATAGTATTCAGTTCGATTAAGAACAGTCAGCTTTTAACCGAATTTACCTCAACTTGATGATAAAATTTGCCGATGAAGAATCGTGGGAGTGAATTATGAATGAAAATATTTTAGTTGCCATAGCCTGGCCATATGCCAACGCCGATATCCATGTTGGCAACATCACTGGCTCGCACTTGCCAGGAGATATTGTGGCGCGTTATCACCGCCTGCGGGGAAACAAAGTGCTGATGGTTTCAGGTTCAGATTCGCATGGGACAGCCATCACCATCAAGGCGGATCAAAAAGGCCTGACTCCTCACGAAATTTATTCCTACTATCACCCCCGTTTCATTGAGTTGTTTCAACGGCTTGGGATCAGCTATGATCTTTTTACCTCTACTCACACCGAGAATCATTTCTCGATTGCCCAAAAGGTCTTCTTGACCTTGTTGGAAAACGGATTCCTGAAACGAGACATCTCCAAACAATGGTACAGCCCGTCCCAGGAACGCTTCCTGCCGGACCGCTACGTGGAAGGTACTTGTTACATTTGCGGCGCGGAAGGGACTCGTTCGGACCAGTGTGAAAAGTGCGGTCACGAGTTGGAAGCCGAAAAGTTGATCAATCCCCGTTCAAAAGTGGATGGCTCCACACCCATCCTGAAAGAGACAGAGCATTTCTTCCTCGATTTGTCAACTTTGGAACCACGCATTCAGGAATTCCTGAAAGAACGTGAAGACTACTGGCGGCCAAACGTGCTGCGTCAATCGCTCGGGACGATTCAGTCTGTAGGTTTGAAACCAACTTCAATTACGCGCGACCTTGAGTGGGGCATTCCGGTCCCGCTGGATGACTGGCAGGGCAAGTGCTTGTATGTCTGGTTCGAAGCTGTGATGGGTTACCTCTCCTCGACAGTTGAATGGTCTGATTTGAATGACAACCCAATTGCCTGGCGTGATTGGTGGACCAATCAGCAAGCCAAATCTTTTTACTTCATTGGTAAAGACAACATCACCTTTCACGCGGTCACCTGGCCAGCGGAATTACTGGGCATGGGCGCGGATTTTGACCGCCGTATGGAGAGTTTTGATCCCCAGCCCCTGGTGCTTCCCTATGATGTGCCGGCTAATGAATTCATGAATCTGGAAGGAAAGAAGATCAGCGGTAGTCACAACTGGGCGGTTTGGGGTCTGGATGCTTTGGACCGCTATGACAGCGACGCGCTGCGCTATTACCTGACGACTTCCATGCCGGAAGCGCGCGATACCGACTGGGACTGGGAAGAATTTTTCCAGCGCAACAACAATGAATTGGTGGCCACCTGGGGCAACCTGGTCAACCGGGTGCTGGCCTTTACCTGGAAGAATTTTGACGGCAAAATCCCGGAACCTGAAGAATTAAGAGAGTCAGACATTGAACTGCTGAGAACTATTGGAGAAGGTTTTGACCTGGTTGGAAACCGGATCGAGAGAGTTGAGCTCAAAGCCGCTCTGGCGGAAGCAATGCGCCTGGCGATGGAAGTCAATAAATATCTGGATGTGCACGCCCCCTGGTTTGAGATCAAAACAGACAAGGGCGAAGCTGCCAAATCGCTTTATACAGCTATCCAGGCTATTGATTGGTTGAAAATCATCTTCGCCCCGTTTTTGCCCGAAACCAGCGATAAATTACACCAGATTTTGGCCTACGAAAAACCGATCTTTGGGCGTCCCTTCACGGAAAACGTGGCCGATTCTCTTGGCTCACACCTGACTTTACAACTTGATTCCAAACAGTCCTTAACCCAGGAGGGCAGGGACCTTTGGCAGCAAAGCACAGTTGAAATGGGTATCCCCTTCAATCAGCCAACAGCCCTGTTCAAAAAATTGGATCACGCCATTGTGGAAGAGGAACGCGCCCGCTTAGGGAATCCTTCTGAATAGAAGTCTTACTTAAACTGATCGAGATAAAAAGGTAAATCATGCAGTAACTTCTGCATGATTTTCTTAACTCTGGATTGCCACAGCGCTTTGTTGGCATCTGTTTCAGACCGGGTTTGGCTGACGATGTCACTCACACCTCGCAAGATCAAGCCTTTAGTTTCATTTTTGTCTAAAACCCAGGCGATAGAGGCTAATTCCCAATCCGCAGCCGGGACTTTAACGATGTTTGCCAGGAAACCGTGGTTGTTATGGGCGATATCCTGATCCGCTGAAGCCAGGGTTGATCTGCGGGTTTCGACAGGCAGCTCTTCCTCTATCCAACTCGTGTCCAGGCTTGTGCTGTAAAACTCGATGGCCTGGTCAGGGTCTCCCATGCGTTCGATCACATCGTACATGATCGTTTTTGTCACCAGAAAAACTTCGCCAACCTGTGCCAAATCCTCCAGACCTCCACAGGTGCCGAGGTTTATCACCAATTTTGGTGCCCAGTGGTCAATCACGTATTGGCTTGAAGCAGCGCTGTGTGTTTTCCCCCATCCGGAATGGAAGAAAAGCAGGGGATGACCTGAAAGTTGACACTCAAACAAGTCACCCAGTGGTGTGGAATGGATCAAATCAGGTTGAAGTAAATCGAGGACCGCACGCCATTCTGTGCCAGCGGAAATCAAGACAACAAAGGGTTTATGCTCAACTGAATTCAAGGCTATTGGTCAGTTTTCTTACCCACAGAGGCGATGTAGACAACGAAGCGCTCTTGCTCATCCAGGCCAAATATTTCGTTGGCTAAATGGTCGTCAAAGGCGGCAATCGCGCAAACCCCGTAGTCGATCGACTCTGCTGCCAAATACAGGTTCTGGCAGACATGTCCCGCGTCTAAATGAATGTAGCGGTAAGCCCGGGAACTATAGCGCCAACTGGTGCGGTAAACCTCCGCGCTCCAAAAGAAGCTTACTGCAGAAGTGATGACCTGCTTTTGCCGCAGGGTCGCCTGATAAGCTTTTTCGATGGCTTTCGGGCTGAGGTCAAAGGGTTCGATGGCATGCAGTTGGGCCACGTAGTGGTAAATGCCGGCTTGCAGACCTTCAACGTTTTGGATCAGTAGATAAGTCACAAAAGGATGCCTTGAACCGGCAGAAGGAACGAAGCGGTAAGTCAATTCACGCTTCTGGTCGATTTCTCTGACGCCTTGAGTTAGCATCAGCAAATAGGACAGTTCTGCCTGGGACATGACAGTGTTGGTGTCGTAGCGCCTTAAGGAACGGCGTTTTAAAAGGTTATCTACAAAATTATTGTTTTCAGGTTCAAAATCTTTCAAGTCAGGTAGCTGAATCAACTTTGACTCATCCAGAACCGAATCAAAATAGACTGGATAACTTTCTTTCAATTTCTCACCTGAAACAGGCAGGTTTTCATAACAAGTAGCCTGGTGCATTTCAGAGATCAGCTGCTTTGGGTCTGTCATTTTCTACCCTAAAACCTTATCATTGAAAGCAGCATAGCCAGCACGATGATGATAGCCAGGGCTGCCATCAGGTAGCGATAAGCGCTTTGAGTTCGATTGTTGTTTTTCTTTGCCATACTTACTCCAGTTCAGCTTTGATTGCATTAGCCTTTTCAAGCGAAATTCCCTTGATTTTGGCGATTTCACTTGCATCAGCTTCAAGGATTCCTTTGATCGAGCCAAAGCGAGAAATCAGTTCTTTTCTTCGGCTGGGGCCAATTCCAGGGATCGTATCAAGTTTAGATGCAAGCCCGATTTTACCACGTCGGTTGCGATGGGCGGTAATCGCAAATCGATGGGCTTCGTCGCGGATGCGTTGGATCAGGTAGTAGCCTTGGGAATGATCATCGAGCCGTAGTGATTCAGGATTATCCGGTAAAAACAGTTCTTCTTCCTGTTTTGCCAAACCCGCGATGGTCAGTGCGCCATTCAGGTCCATTTCCTCGAGGATGTCGATCGCCTGGCGCAGCTGTCCTTTGCCGCCATCCACAATCAGTAAATCAGGCAGGATGCTGAAGGCAAGGTCGGGCTTATAGCCAGGGTTCTGTTTGGCTTCATTTTCAGAGAAGTAGTTGCTGAATCGCCGTTTCAGCACTTCTTTCATCGAGGCAAAGTCATCCGGACCTGTCACTGTGCGAATATTGAAACGTCGGTACAATTTTTTGTTGGGAACGCCCTGTTCAAAAACAACCATACTGCCAACACTGGCCGTGCCCTGGGTGTTGGAAATGTCATAACATTCAATGCGATTAGGCGGCTCTGCCATACCCAAAGTTTCCTGGATTTCGTTTAGGGCTGTCCTCTGACGGTCTTTATCAGCTTTCCAGCGGATTTCGAGCGAACGCAGGGTTTCGGCTGCGTTTTCGGCTGCCATTTGGACCAGGTCTTTGGATTCACCCCGTTTTGGCACCTTGATCTGAACCTTTTCTCCACCACGCCTGGTGTTGAGCCATTCCTGGATGATGTGAGCTTCTTCGACTTCCTGTGGCAGGAGGACTTTGTTGGGAATGCTTGCCGCCTGGGAATAAAACTGTTTGATAAACTCCTCCAGGATGGCGGCGTTTTTCTCTTCTTCCGTGCCTTCAAGAATGAAGTACTCCCTGCCAATCAATTTGCCGGAGCGGATGAAGAAAACCTGGACGCAGGCTTCACCGTTTGATCTGGCCATGGCGATTACGTCCGAATCTTTACGCTCAGTTGAGATGATCTTCTGCCGTTCCACCACCCGCTGAATGGCCTGGATCTGGTCCCTGATCAGAGCCGCTTTTTCGTAATTCATCGCTTCAGAGGCAGAATCCATTTCTTTTTGCAAGCGTTTCAGCACCGGATCGGTTTTGCCTTCCAAAAAACGTGCCAGATCTTCAATCATTTGACGATAGTCTTTTTTTGAAATCGCGCCGATGCAAGGGCCCGAACAGAGATGGATATCGTAATAAAGGCAGGGGCGGGGGTCCTTGCCTGTGATTTCGCGAGCGCAGGTGAGATAGGGGAAAATCTTGCGTAAGATGTCCAGGGTCTGGTGAACCGCCCATACCGAGGTGTAGGGTCCAAAGTATCTGGAACCGTCCTGGACCATGTTTCGGGTCACAGATAATTTTGGGAAATCGTCCTGCCAGTGGATTTTGATATAGGGATACCTTTTATCGTCCTTCAGGCGCACGTTGTAGAAGGGTCTGTGCTGCTTGATCAGGTTCATTTCCAGGATCAGGGCTTCCAATTCAGATGCCACTACGATCCATTCGATATCGCGGATGTTCCGGACCATCTGCTTGGTTTTGTAGCTGTGGTCGCTTGAAGCCTGGAAATAGGACTTGACGCGATTTTTTAAATTGATAGCCTTGCCAACATAGATAATCTTGCCCTGCTCATCTTTCATCAGGTAGCAGCCGGGAGAATCGGGCAAAGTTGCTAAAATCGACTTGACTTTTTCAGTTTGAGCCATAAAGTCATTTTATCTTAAACAAATTAGAAATACGTTAGCGGCTTGGGTATAATTCGATCAGGAATAGATAGCATGCCGATTAGAAAATTACCTGAGACCCTGGCCTCCCAGATTGCAGCCGGAGAAGTGATTGACCGCCCGGTTTCGGTGGTTAAAGAATTGGTCGAAAACGCCATTGATGCCGGGGCTACAGAAATCAGGATCGATATCCAGAAAGCTGGAAAAGAGTTGATCCGGGTCACTGACAACGGAGCAGGGATTCCTGCAGACGAATTGGAATTGGCGGTAAGCAGGCATGCTACCAGCAAATTAAGCAAAACAGAAGAGTTATTTGACATCAAAACCCTGGGCTTTCGGGGTGAGGCCCTGGCTTCGATCGGATCGGTGGCTCATTTAAGCCTGACATCAAGAGCAGAAGCTTCGCAAATTGGCGCAAAATTATCTGTTGATGGCGGCCAAAGCGCTGGTTTACAGGCTGTTGGGGCACCGGTCGGCACGCAAATAACCGTCGAAGATCTGTTTTACAACGTGCCAGCCAGACTGAAATTTTTACGCAGAGACAGTACCGAATTCAGGCACATTACCGGACTTGTTACCCGCTACGCCCTGGCTTATCCATCGATCCGGTGGAGCCTTTACCATGACCGCGTGCTTGAATTCCAATCAACCGGAAGCGGTAACCGATTGGAAATTTTGCAATCACTCTTTGGCGTACAAGAAGCCAAAGCGCTTATGCCCCTCAATTTTCAGGAAAAGGATCTTTCAATCGAAGGATTTATCAGCGATCTGTCTTTAACCCGTTCCAACCGTAAAGATATGACCATTTTCGTCAATGGTCGCTGGGTGCAGGACCCAACCCTGACGGCGGCGGTGATCCGGGCTTATAACACCATGATCATGGTCGGGCGTTATCCCGTGGTGGTCTTGTTCCTGACTGTGCCGACCCACCTGGTGGACGTGAATGTTCATCCCAGCAAAGCCGAGGTGCGCTTTAGAGAGCAGGATCTGGTTTTCAGTGGTGTCCAGCGCGCCATTCGCAGAGGACTTCTGGCTTACACTCCCATCCCAGACTTGAACAAATTGAACTTGTGGGGGCGTTCTGATCCCGCACCAAATGATATGAAATTTGATCAGGAGTGGCAGGTCGCTTCTCCTCAGCAAAATCTGCCGGTAGATGACGATTCACCATCACGGCAAAGCCAAGACGAATTACCTGGAACCCAAATGCCTTTGTTGCGTTTGATTGGCCAGGTTGCTTCGACTTACCTGGTAGCAGAAGGTCCGGATGGGCTTTACCTGATCGACCAGCACGCGGCCCATGAGCGAGTTCTGTTTGACAAGATGATGGCGCAATATCGGGCGTCCATGATCCCATCTCAAAAATTTGTGGACCCTGTCGCGGTGGAACTCAGCCCTGAAAAAGCTGCCACTTTGGAAGAAAATCTGGAAGTACTGACTGAACTTGGGTTTGAAATTGAGCCTTTTGGAGCGAACACTTTTCTGCTGCGATCCATCCCTATGATCATTGACCGGGGTGACCCCAGGGAGGCGATCCATGCTGTGGTGGAAGCTTTTGAAGAAGACGAAACCCCCTTATTGCACGAAGCTCAATCCAGGATCGCCGCCAGAGTTTGCAAGCGCATGTCTGTCAAGGGCGGTCAGAAGCTTTCAGAGGCAGAACAGCGAAACTTGTTATTAAACTTGGAAGCCAGCCAATCCCCCCGAACTTGCCCCCACGGTCGTCCGACCATGATCCATTTGAGCGCTAACTTGTTGGAACGCCAATTCGGCCGCAGAGGCGCGCGATGAGCAAAGGAAATACGATGAAAGGTCTCTGGCTCGAAAACCGAGAACTGAAGTTTTCAGAAGATTTGCCATTCCCGCAGCTGGAAGAAGACGAAGTGCTGATCAAAGTCCACCTGGCGGGGATTTGTTCGACCGATCTGGAGATGCTCAAAGGCTATTACCCTTTTACCGGCATACCCGGTCACGAGTTTGTTGGTGAGGTGGTGGATGCCAATGGACATGAGGCTTGGGCTGGCAAGAGAGTCTTAGGAGATATTAATATAAGCTGTGGGGGTTGTGAACGCTGCCTTTCTCTTGAGCCCCACCACTGCCTACAACGACGCACCCTGGGTATTTTTGATTACAACGGCGTTTTTGCTGAATATTGCAAATTGCCGGTAAAAAACCTTACTGCTGTCCCTGATGAAGTTTCGGACGTGTTGGCAGTTTTTGCCGAACCGACCGCGGCCGCAATGAGGATTTTGGATCAGGTTCAGATCCGACCCAGCCACCGCGTGATTGTTGTTGGCGCAGGCCGGCTTGGATTATTGATAGCCCAGGTATTGAAAAACACGGGCTGTGATTTGAGTGTGGTAGCGCGGCGGCCTGAAAGCGCTGATTTATTAACCACTATGGGCATAAAAGCTCACAGTCATGATGGAAAATCAACCAAAAAAGCTGATATCGTGGTTGATGCTACCGGATCACCGGATGGCTTTGAATTATCAAGGTCTTTGGTCAGAGCCCGGGGCACGCTGGTACTGAAATCTACTTTTGCGGAAAATGTGAGTGTAAATCTCTCAAAACTGGTGGTTGATGAGATAAGCCTGATTGGTTCCCGCTGTGGCAATTATGGCGCTGGTTTGAGAGCTTTAGCTTCCGGTCTGGTGCAAATTGGTGAGATGGTTGATTCCATTTACAGCCTGGAAGATGGACTGGAAGCTTTTGAGCAGGCTGGCAAACCTGGAATCCTCAAGGTGCTGATCCGCCCCTGAAAGACCACGTTCTCGCCGGTGTCCTCACCGCGCGAGTTACTTGACCGCCAGGTCTCCTTTTTTAGAAGTGTGCCACAGAGGTTAAACGTTTTGGCTTAGGTATGACATCACTACAGAATGAATAGTTCGAGTTAGTATAAATAAATCTTGAAAAAATTTTAATATTGTTGAAGTAAAAGACTCCAAATGGGGTATAAAAGCATGCTATAATAACGGCTCACGGGGCGTGGCTCAGCCCGGATAGAGTGCACGGTTCGGGTCCGTGAGGTCGACGGTTCAAATCCGTCCGCCCCGACTTTTGCAGGTCTCGATTCATCGATTTCGAGACCTCTTTATTTTTAAACCAGTATCTTTGTTACAATGAGTGAAAAACACAGCGGAGCCGCTATGCCTTCTGATACACAAGTCATTTATTCCATGATCAGGGTCGGGAAAATACATCCCCCCAACAAACAAGTCCTCAAGGACATTTCCTTAGGCTTCTACTACGGGGCAAAAATCGGTGTTTTGGGTTTGAACGGTTCGGGCAAATCCACGCTTCTGCGCATCATGGCTGGCAAAGACCAGGATTACATCGGTGAGATCGCCCGCTCAAAAGGCTATACGGTTGGACTCATGGAACAGGAACCGGTTTTGGATGAGGACAAAACGGTCATTGAAATCATCAAAGAAGCTTTGCAGCCAATTTTTGATATGTTGGCAGAATATGACGCGGTTAATGAAGCCTTTGCTGATCCGGAAGCGGATTTTGACCAATTGGTAGAAAAACAAGGCAAACTCCAGGAAAAGCTTGATCAGCATGATGCCTGGAACATCGACAGCCACTTAAAGCTGGCGATGGACGCGCTGCGCTGCCCACCCCCTGAAACGCCAATCAAAGTCCTTTCTGGTGGAGAACGCCGCCGGGTTGCTTTAACAAAATTACTGCTGGAGGAGCCCGACATCCTGCTTTTGGACGAGCCCACCAACCATCTGGATGCGGAATCGGTTGCCTGGCTTGAACACCATTTGCAGAATTACAAAGGCACTGTTATTGCTGTTACCCATGACCGCTATTTTCTTGACAATGTGGCCGGTTGGATCCTGGAATTGGATCGAGGGGAAGGCATTCCCTGGAAAGGCAATTACTCTTCCTGGTTGGAGCAAAAGCAAGAACGATTGCGTTTGGAAGAGAAGACCGAAAGCAAACGTCAGCGCACTTTGCAGCATGAGTTGGATTGGATTCGCATGTCCCCAAAAGCCAGGCAGGCAAAGGGGCAGGCCAGGGTCACGGCATACGAAAAACTCCTCTCCCAGGAACATGAAAAAGTCCGCAAGGATCTGGAAATTTTCATTCCTTCCGGTCCCAGACTTGGAGATGTGGTGATCGAGCTGGAAAATGTGAGCAAGGCTTATGGAGATAAAGTGCTGCTTGATAATCTGGATTTATCAGTACCACCCGGATCGATTGTTGGTGTGGTGGGTCCCAATGGAGCAGGGAAATCTACCTTGATCAAAATCATCGCTGGGATTTTAGAGCCGGATAGCGGGACAGTGCGATTGGGTGATACAGTCAAATTAGGTTATGCGGATCAATTCCGTACGCTCGATCCTGATGCGACAGTTTTTGAAGAAATCACCGGTGGAGCGGATAATTTGCAGCTGGGAGACACAATAGTCAACGGCAGAGCTTATTGCGGATCTTTCAATTTCATTGGCTCAGACCAACAAAAAGCCGTTAACACACTCTCCGGTGGAGAACGCAATCGTGTTTTTCTGGCCAAAACGCTGACTGTCGGTGCTAATGTG
>Ga0209722_1001501_pt1 | contig 20334 bp, 21 predicted proteins | sample BioC12SIPDNA_2_FD_185745 | JGI IMG/M metagenome (GOLD analysis project Ga0209722, IMG submission 185745) | Anaerobic biogas reactor microbial communites from Washington, USA - Biogas_R1_A C12 SIP DNA (SPAdes) (version 2) | ecosystem: Engineered > Bioreactor > Anaerobic > Unclassified | place... | reverse complement strand
ATACGCCCCGACTTCCGGATGTCCTCGATGCCGTGGAGGTAGACCCAGGTGGCGGAACGCGCCAGGGTGTCCTCCGCGATGTCCTGGCAGGTCTGCAGGTCAGCCCCCTCGGAGGCGAGCTTCGCGGCGGTCATCGCCGCAGCCCCCACCGCCATGCCGACGGAACCCGTCTCGATGACGCGGACCTGCTCCTCGGGGAAGACCGCCGCCGCCTGCACCGCCGCCGACCACGTGGAGGACAGCTCCTTGGCCAGGTGCAGCGCCAGCACGCCCTCGTCACCGCCGCGCTCCAGCTGGCGGGCGTACGCCGCGACCAGTTCCAGGGAGGACAGACCGGCCGTGGAGGAACCGTCACCGTCGGACATGACGTGCAGGTCGACGACGGTGATGCCCAGCTCCTCGACGACGTCGGCGGGCAGCCCGGAGGACGAGTCGGTGACAATACGGACCGGCATCTATCCCATGTTCCATCCGTCGAGGTACCACTGGGCGTCCCCGACGGTCTCCGGGGTGAAACGCGGCGCACCGACCTGGGTGCCGCCGTTGCCGGACTCCACGCCGTGGGAGACGTCATCCAGGGCGTCACTGCTGCCCGGCTTATAGCGCGGACGGGCGGTGAGCTCGGAACGGCGGGTGTTCTTCAGACCCGAGAGCATCGGGTACATGCTCACGTCGAGGCCCAGCAGGCTGGAGGTCAGGGCGGAGATGGTGCCGCCGTGCGCGACGATGAGGACGGCGTGGGAGTCCCAGTCGTCGTAGTCGCGCATGAGCTCCTCGATGACGGGGCGGGCACGACCTGCCACCTGCACGCGGGACTCACCCCCGGGTGGGGCCCACGTGGCGTCATGACGCCACGCCGCACGCGCACCCGGCAGCTCCTCGTCGACCTCCGCGGAGGTGCGGGACTGCCACTCCCCCAGGTGCGTCTCCCGGAGACGGGCATCCGTCTGCACCTCGAGGCCGAGCTGCCCGGCGATGATCTGCGCGGTGTCGAAGGCACGCGTCAGATCGGAGGAGATGATGCGGGTGATCGGTGCGTCACTGAGCGCACGCCCCGCACGGGCCGCCTGTTCCCGGCCGAGATCGGACAGGTGGGTGTCCAGCTGACCCTGCATACGACGGGTCGCGTTGTAGTCGGTCTGACCGTGACGGATCAGAATCAGGCGGCGGGTCATGGTGTCAGTACTCCTCGTCGGCGTCGCCCGGAGCCTCCGCGGCGAGCGGGATCTCATCGATGGAGGCCACGGCGCGGGTGTCCACGTCGTCCTCGGTCCAGGATCCCGGACGCTCCGGCGGCTCGAGGCCCTCGACCTCGATGAGCGGGCAGTCACGGTACAGGCGGTCCAGGCCGTAGAACTCGCGCTCCGCGTCGCGCTGCACGTGGACGACGATCCCGCCGTAGTCGAGCAGCACCCAGCGGTTCTCGCGGTTGCCCTCCCGGCGCAGCGGCTCCACACCGGCCTTGGTGAGCTCATCCTCGACCTCTTCGACGATGGCGCCGACCTGGCGCTCATTGTCCGCCGAGGCCACGACGAAGATGTCGCTGATCGCCATGACGTCGGAGACGTCGATGACGGCGATGTTGCGGGCCAGCTTCTCGTCGGCGGCGAGAGCCGCAATGGTGGCCAGTCGGCGGGATTCGTCAGAAACAGTCACAGATGTCCTTCACAGTCAGCGTTGATGTGCCTTAAATCGCGTTCAGTTTCCCACGAAACCGGCACTTTTCCTAGTCTACGCGGCCTCCCGCGCCGCCGAGATCAGTACAGATCATTCTTCGCGATGTACTGCACCACCCCGTCCGGCACCAGATACCAGACGGGACGCCCCTGCGAGGCCCGCTCGCGGCAGTCCGTCGAGGAGATCGCCATGGCCGGGACGTCGATGAGGTGCACCCGCTCCTGGCGGGCCTCCGGCAGCATCTCCTCGGTGAGCTCATAGCCCGGGCGGGTGACGCCGACGAACTGCGCGAGGTCGAACATCTTGTCCCAGTCACGCCAGGTCAGGATGGACTGCAGGGCGTCCGCGCCGGTGATGAAGAACAGCTCCGCGTCCGGGTACTGCGCCCGCAGGTCCGTGAGCGTGTCGACGGTGTACGTGTTCCCCCCGCGGTCGATGTCCACGCGACTGACGTGGAACCGCGGGTTGGAGGCGGTGGCAATGACCGTCATCAGGTAGCGGTCCTCCGCCGGGGAGACCTTCTTCCGTGCCTTCTGCCACGGCTGCCCGGTGGGCACGAAGATCACGCGGTCGAGGTCGAAGCGGTCCGCCACCTCACTGGCGGCCACGAGGTGCCCGTGGTGGATCGGGTCGAAGGTGCCACCCATGACACCGATACGCTCAGTCATGGCTCAGGATTATATCCCGTGACCCATCCCGCGAAGGTGTCCGCGACGTGCGCCTCCTCCGTCGCGGTCTCGTCCATGTCGAGGAAGTACCGGTTGTGCACTCCCCCACCGGACCCCAGTGCGTCGCCGAGGTTGCTGGACGTGAGCTGGCAGGCGTAGTCACCGTCGAGGCAGTGGCGGTGTCTATTGCCTATCGACGCCCCCGGCACCCCACCCGGACTGCCGAAGTACAACGCCCCCACCAGCTGACCCCGGTCCTGCAGCGCACGCTCCTGGGTGGCGAGCACCACCGCCCCCTGCGAGTACCCGACGAGCAGGTAACCGGGGGTGCAGCCGGTCGCGGCCTCCCAGTCGTCGATGAAGCCCGGCGTGCCCGTGACAGCCGAGTGCATCCCGCCGACGAGTCCCCCGACGGCGTCCCCGACGATGACGTGCGGCGGGGTCGAGCTGAGCAGGGTGCCCACTCGGCCGCTCATCTGGAGTGCGTCGAGGTCCTCGTCCTCCCCCGCCAGGGCAGGCAGCGGCATGCGTGCGGGGTAGACGGTGTCGTCCAACCCGAGGACCTGCACGTTCTCCATGGTCCCCGGGTGGCGCGCCTCCACGAAGTGCAGGAAGGCGCGGATGTTCTCCGCCTCGAAGCCGTTGGACGTCCACGGCGAGTCCGCGTGGTAGCGGGTGGGTTCCAGGTGCTCGTTCTGCTCGCTGCCGCGGGCGGCGAGCACGACGAGGTCAGGACAGGTGCCGGTGGGATCCTGCGCCTGCGCCGGCGGGGCGAGGAGCAGCCCACCTGCCAGCAGTACCGCCGCGGGGATCCTCATGCGTTAGGGGCGGGTCTGCCCGGTGCCCTGCAGGATCCACTTCGTGGAGGTGAGCTCCGGCAGCGCCATCGGGCCGCGGGCGTGCAGCTTCTGGGTGGAGATGCCGATCTCCGCGCCCATGCCGTACTGCTCGCCGTCGGTGAAGGCGGTGGAGGCGTTGACCATGACGGCCGCGGCGTCGACCTCGTCGGCGAACTTCTGCGCGGTGGCGATGTTGCCGGTGGCGATGCCCTCGGTGTGGCCGGTGGTCCAGCGGGCGATGTGCTCGATGGCCCCCTCGACTCCGTCGACGACCTTGGCGGCGATGTCCATCGACAGGTACTCGTCGCCCCAGTCGGTGTCGTCGGCCGGGACGATGTCCTGCGCGCCGAATGCCTCGAGCTCGGCGACGTCACCGTGGACGGTGACCCCCGCCTCCTGCAGAGCGGTGACGATGCGCAGCTTGTCGGCGTCGCTGAGGGCGGCGTCGATAAGCACCGTCTCGGTGGCGTTGCACACGGAGCAGCGGCGGGTCTTGCCGTTGAGCAGCATGGCGATGCCCTGCTCGAGGTCACCCTCGGCGTCGATGTAGAAGTGGCAGTTGCCGGTGCCGGTCTCGATGGCCGGGACCGTGGCGTTGGTGACCACCGTCTCGATGAGGCGGGCGCCGCCACGCGGGATGACCACGTCGACGAGACCGCGGGCGGTGATCAGGTCCTGCACGGAGTCGTGGGTCTCGCAGGGCAGCAGCTGGACGGTCTCACGCGGCAGACCGAAGTCGGCGACGACGTCCTGCAGGATCTCCACGAGCTTCGCGTTGGAGACCTTCGCGGTGCGCGAACCACGCAGCAGCGGCACGTTGCCGGACTTCAGCGCCAGGCCGAAGGCGTCGACGGTGACGTTCGGGCGGGCCTCGTAGACCATGCCCATCACGCCGAGGGGGACGCGCACCTGACGCATCTGGATGCCGTTGGGCATGACGCCGCCGGTGAGCACCTCACCCACCGGGTCCTTCAGGCCCGCGACCTGGCGCAGGCCACCGGCGATGCCCTCGATGCGGGCGGCGTCGAGGGAGAGGCGGTCGATGAGTGCCTCGGTGAGGCCCTCGGCGCGGCCGGAGTCGATGTCCTGCTGGTTCGCGGCGATGATGTCCTCGGTCTTCGCGACGAGCGCGTCCGCCGCCGCCAGCAGAATCTCGTTCTTCCGCGAGGTCGGCAGCTGCGCCAGAAGCGGGGCGACGGCCTTGGCCGCCCGGGCCTTGGTCAGTACTTCTTCACGTTCAATGGCGCGGGTGTCAGTCATGGGTCCCGAGTCTAGCGAAAGCTGCTTTCCGACGTGCCCCCTTCCCCTAGTAGCCCGCCTCCAGGTCGACCTCGTTCGGCATGCGCTCCCCCGCCTCGAAGGCGGCGGCGTTGTCGACGACGAGACGTCCCGTCCGCTCCTGGATGATCGTGTACGTGTTCGCGGTGTGCGGGGTGATCATGCAGGTGTCGATGCCCCACAGCGGGTGGTCGTCGGGCAGGGGCTCCGGGTCGGTGACGTCGAGGGCCGCCCCGCCGATGACGCCCTCGCGCAGGGCCTCCACCAGGTCCTCCGTGTGCACGAGGGGGCCGCGCGCGACGTTGACCAGCACGGCGGTGGACTTCATCTGCGCGAACACGTCACGGTTGATCATGTGGCGGGTCTCCGGGGTGAGGGGTGCGAGCACGACGACGACGTCGGCGACCGGCCACACCTTGTCCACCTCCGCGATGGCGCGGGACTCGTCCGCCCCCGCCACCTCCCGCCCGGAACGGGTGACGGCGATGATCCGCACCCCGAAGACCCGGAGCATCTCGATGAGCTTGACGGCGATGCGGCCCGCCCCGATGATCGCGACGGTCTTGCCGTCGAAGAGCCACTGCTTGCGCCGGTCCACCTCGCGGCGCACCGACCAGCTGCCCGCCAGGGTGATCATCTTGTGCTGGTGCATCTGGGCCAGCAGGATCGCGATCGTCGACTCGGCGACCGTGTCGTCGTAGAGGCCGGAGGCGCAGGCCCAGCGGACGCCACCGGGGCGGATGAGACCGGCGTCGACGAGCGCGTCGATGCCCGCGAACGTCGCCTGGACGTAGCGGATGTTCTCCGGCAGCGGGTCGGGGAACTTGCCCGGCCCACCGTTGAACACGAGGAAGTCGGCGTCGTGGACGTCCTCGACGTAGGTGTGGCCGGCGGCCTCGATCTCGGCGATGGCGTCCGGCCACTGCTGCGGCTGGAAGGCGAATCTCATGGCTGTCTCCTCCGGGGTGACCTGTGTCACCACGTTACCGGAACTCCACCCCTGGGCGGCCACCCTGTCTTTCCCCGGTTTTTCCGGGATAATGAAGACATGCGCTGGCCGTTCGGACGTCGTCCCCCGACTCCCCCGCCCCTGCCCTCGCCGCTGACCGTGGCGGAGCAGATCTCCCGGCTCGCCGAGCTGGGCATCCGCCTCCGCCCCGGGCTGACGGTCGCGGAGCTCGAGCGGGAGATCGCCTGGGCGCATGTCGCGGCCGACGGCCTCGGCCATGACCGGCCCTTCCCGCCGGACCCCGCGCGACGATGTCTCTACTGGTGGCTGCTCACGCAGGACGCGGTGGAGGGTGCCCGGCAGGTGCAGTACCCGCTGCGCAGCGAGTACGCGACACTGCTCACCGCGGAGCGGTTCCTCGCCCGGGTGCAGGAGCAGACGGACCTGCCCGTCGAGATGCTCGCCTGGCACCCCACCTGGCAGTCCACCGGGGCCGACCTCGTCACCATCGGTGGCCACGAGGTCATCCTCCTGCACGACTCCACCCTGGACTCCCGGCGCGAGTTCTTCGCCGCGCTTCTCGACGCCCCCTCCGTGTTCGTCACCTCCGACCGCTGGATGTACAGCGCCGGCAGCGTCGTCCCCGTGCCCGCGGAGCACCGGGAGGAACTGCAGCGGCTGGTGGACGAGACCGTCGCGGTCGCCTTCCTGGGCACCGGTCAGGAGCCGCCCGAGCACCTGCTCACCGCCGGGCTGCCTGCGCAGCCGACGATGATCGCCACGACGGACCGGCAGCGGGCGACGGTCGCGCGGCGCCGCCACTACCTGGAGACCACCGGCGCTCCCCCGCTCACCCTGGAGCACAAACTCATGCTCCTCGAGCGGATCGGGATTCCCCCGGTACCCGGCGCCGACCTCCACCAGGTGGACGTGGACGGCTTCTACGCCCAGTCCGAGGACGGGGCCCCGCTCCTCCGGTACGTCCACTGGCAGGACCTCGAGTCCTTCGGGTCCTTCGCCGACTGGACGCCGCTCGTCCACCGGTTGTCGGAGGTGACGGGCACGCCGGTCACGGGCGTCTCGACGGGCGACGGTATCGTCCGCCTCACCGTCGCCGGCACGACGCACGAGATCCCGGCGGAGGACCTCTCCCACGAGAGGTACACGACGCTGGACCTGGAGGCACTGGACCGGATCGCCGGGCTGCTCACCCCGGAGGGCCGCGAGCTCATCAGCACCGGCGACCTGCTCCTCTACCCGCGGGCGGGCACCTGGCAGGCCAATCCCGAGGTCCGCCGGATCTGACCCCGCTACAGGCGGGTGGCGTAGTTCGACAGGTAGTCCGCGTGGACCACCGGGCGGCGCTGCCCCTCGGGGAGCTCGTCGGTGTGCTTGCCCAGCATGTCGACGAGCACGTCCGAGTCGTAGGAGACCTCGCCGCGGCCGATGACCTGACCGTCGGGGCCGATGATGTCGACGATCTCACCTGCCTGGAACTCACCCTCGACGGCGGTCACGCCCACCGCCAGCAGTGAGGTGCCGCCGGCGGTGACGGCCTTGACGGCGCCTTCGTCGAGACGCAGCGTGCCCCCGGTGTCGGCGGCGTACAGCGCCCAGAACTTCCAGGCGGAGAGACGCTCGTCGCGCGGGTGGAAGACGGTGCCCACGGAGGCGTCGTCAAGTGCGGGGCCGATGTTGTCGGCGGAGGTCAGCAGCACCGGCACCCCGCCGCGGGAGGCGAGGCGGGCGGCGGAGACCTTCGAGGCCATGCCACCGGTGCCCACGAGGCCGCCGTCACCGGCGACGACCCCCTTGAGGTCACGTCCCGTGCGCACCTCGGAGATGAAGCGGGCGTCCGGCTCCGCGGGGTTGCGGTCGTAGAGGCCGTCGACGTCGGAGAGCAGCACCAGCGCATCGGCGCTGATGAGGTGGGCCACGATCGCGGAGAGGCGGTCGTTGTCACCGAAGCGCATCTCGGAGGTGGCGACCGTGTCATTCTCGTTGACGATCGGGATCGCCCGCATCTGACGCAGACGGTCGATGGTGCGCTGCGCGTTGCGGGCACGGTCACGGCGTCCGGCGTCGGAGGCGGTGAGCAGGACCTGGCCGATGGTGCGGTGGTAGCGGGCGAAGGAACGGCCCCACTGGTGCGCCAGGTGGACCTGGCCGACGGCGGCGGCCGCCTGCTTGGTGGCCAGGTCGGTGGGACGCTGCGTGAGACCCAGCGGGCCCATGCCGGCGGCGACGGCACCGGAGGACACGACGATGATGTCGGAGCGGACCATACGCGCCTGGAGGGCGTCGACGATGTGGTTGATCTTGTTGGGGTCGACCGTGAAGTCGTCGTTCGTCAGCGAGGACGAACCGATCTTCACCACCACCCTCTTGGCCTCGGCGATGTGGCTGCGCATCGCCGATTCGTGTCCGAACGCCGGACTGTCCCCCGGGGAAATGGCCGGGGCCGGGTACTCGACGTCGTCGTCATGATTCCGGTACGGGGACAGGGGCAGTCCATGAGGGCGCGTAGTCATATCCACTCAGCCTACCTAACTAGCCCTCCCAGCGTTCGCGGGACGCCTCCTCGCCGTCGCCGTAGTCGTACTCGTCGATGAGTCCACGGCGGGCCTGGGAGGCGCGCTTGCGCTCCGCGGCGGAGACACGCTCGGTGGACAGGAGGCGGGCGTCCCGGCCGCGACCTGCGACGGTCGGGTCGACGCCGGCACCGGTGAGCGGCTCCCAGTCGAAGGAGATGTCGCCGATGGTGACGTGCGCCCCCTCCTTCGCCCCGGCCTTGTGCAGGGCGTCCTCCACACCGATCCGGTTGAGGCGGTCCGCCAGGTAGCCGACGGCCTCGTCGTTCTCGAAGTCGGTCTGCCTGATCCAGCGCTCGATCTTGGCGCCCTCGACGATGAAGCCGCCCTCGATCTCCGGGTCCTCCTCGACGGTGAACTCCGGCTCGCCACGACGGCGGGCGTCGACGGCCTGCGGACGGATGATCGTGTGCTCCGTGTCGACGGCCACCTTCGGGCGTCGACGACGGTCGGCCTTGACGATCTCCAGCAGCTTGTACTTCAGCGGGTCGAGACCCTGGTGGGCGACGGCGGAGATGATGAACACCGGCCAGCCGAACTTCTCCTCCAGATCCTCCCTGAGGAACTCCGCCAGCTCCAGCGCCTCGGGCACGTCGGCCTTGTTCAGCACGATGACGCGCGGACGGTCCCGCAGGTCGCCCAGGCCCAGGTCCCCGTCGAGCACGGACTCGTAGGCGGCGAGCTCGGCCTCGAGGGCCTCGATGTCGCTCACAGGGTCGCGGCCCGGCTCCATCGTGGCGGTGTCCACGACGTGCACCAGGACGGAGGTGCGTTCAATGTGCCGCAGGAAGTCGAGGCCGAGGCCCTTGCCCTCCGAAGCACCCGGGATGAGGCCCGGGACGTCGGCCATGGTGAAGGACTCGTGCCCGACGTTGACGACGCCGAGGTTCGGGGCGAGTGTGGTGAAGGGGTAGTCGGCGATCTTCGGCTTCGCCGCCGAGAGCACCGAGATCAGCGAGGACTTGCCCGCGGAGGGGAAACCGACGAGACCGACGTCGGCCATGGTCTTCAGTTCGAGGATGAGGTCGTGCTGCTCACCCTCCTCACCCTTCAGGGCGAAACCGGGCGCCTTGCGGCGGTGGGACGCCAGCGCGGCGTTGCCCAGACCACCGGCGCCACCCTCCGCGGCGATGAAACGGGTGCCCGGGACGGTGAGGTCCGCCAGGAACTCACCGCTCTCGGACATGACGACCGTGCCCACCGGCACCTCCAGCACGAGGTCCTCACCGCGGGCACCGTGACGGTGCCGGCCGGCGCCGTTGGCACCGCGGGAGGCCTTGAGGTGCGGGCGGAAGTGGAAGTCCATCAGGGTGTGGACCTGCGGCGAGACCTCGAGGATGATGTCACCGCCGTGTCCGCCGTTGCCGCCGTCGGGGCCGCCGAGGGGCTTGAACTTCTCGCGGTGGACGGACACGCAGCCGTGGCCGCCGTCGCCGGCGGACAGGTGCAGGACAACGCGGTCTACGAAGCGGGACATGGGCGGATTCCTCCTGTTGTGGTTCAGGTAACCGTCAAGATTACCCGTGAATGCGCCGGAGCCCGCCGCTCCCCAGCGGGGTGCGACGGGCTCCGGACACGGAACGTGGCGCCTTAGGCGTCGACGGCCACAGCCTCGTTCTCGACGATGTTGACCATGCGACGGTTGCGCTTGATGCCGAACTGGACGGCACCGGCCTTCAGGGCGAAGAGAGTGTCGTCGCCACCGCGACCGACGTTCTCGCCCGGGTGGAACTTGGTGCCGCGCTGACGGACCAGGATCTCACCGGCCTTGACCTGCTGGCCACCGAAACGCTTCACGCCGAGGCGCTTGGCCTCGGAGTCGCGGCCGTTGCTGGAGCTGGATGCACCCTTCTTAGTTGCCATTGGTTACCCTCCTTGGCTTACTTGATACCGGTGACCTTGACCACCGTCAGCGGCTGACGGTGACCCTGGCGCTTCTTGTAGCCGGTCTTGTTCTTGTACTTCATGATGTTGATCTTCGGGCCCTTGGTGTGCTCGACGATCTCCGCAGCGACGCTCACCTTGGCGAGGTCCTCGGACTTGGAGGTGACGTTGGCACCGTCGACGAGCAGAACCGGGGTGAGAGCCACGGACGCGCCCGGCTCACCCTCGATCTTCTCGACCTTGACGAGGTCGCCTTCGGCAACCTTGTACTGCTTGCCGCCGGTCTTGACGATCGCGTACATAGAGGGTTACCCCTTATCTAAACTCGGCTCAGGCCGGCGGATGCAGACCTGAATGGACGTATTTCACTTGCGTTCCAGGGCGGCAGCACGCTTGACCTGCTAAGATCTGGCGGCGCAATATCCCCAAAACAGCGACTGTCAAAGACTACCCCGCAAGGGTGTCAAAAGACAAACCGCCTCTACCGTCCACTCATCCGCCGTGCCACACGACGTCGGCCACGGGCCCGCTTCTCGACGCCGCCCTCCACCGGCTCCTGCCTCCGCTCCGGTTCCGCCTCCCGGACCGGGGTCTGGGTGGGCTGGGAGGTGAGGGTCGCGCGGCGCACCGCACGACGGCGGCCACGGGCGCGGGTCGGCGCCCCGGCCGACACCTCGGAGGGGCGGTTGGAGCGCTGCTTCACGGGCTCCTTCTCCTTCTCCTCCTTCACCTCGGGTGCCTCCGGCTGCACGGCCCGGCCCCGGGTGACGCGCCGACGGCGACGACGACCGGACTCCTCGGTGGTCTCCCCGGCCTCGGCGACCTTGATCATCGTCTCCTCGGCCTGCGCCACCGGGCCGGAGGCCGCGGAACCCGGGTAGTCCTCCGGGCGCGGACGGTGGTCCGAGCGGGAGTTGCCGCGGGTGCGGCGACGACGGCGCGGGGAGGCCTCGAACTCGGCGACGGCCTGCTGGAAGGTCTTCTCCGGCACGTAGTCGGCGCCCGAGGGCTCGTCCGGGTCCTCGTCGTCGGCGTGGTCGACGGCGGCGTCGACAATGTCGACGATGTCGGACACGTCGGTACGGCCACGGCTGGTGCCGCGACGGCCGCGGCGGGAACGGCGGCGTCGGGAAGCGGTGTCCGCGGTGTCCGCGGTGGCCTCAGCCTCCTCGGCGACCTCCTCACTGTCCGTGACCACCACGGCGGCGGCGAGCTCCTCGATGTCGTCGGACTGCGGCTTGTCGCGCTTCATGGCGGCGGCCGCCGGGTGCGGCTGGGCCGGCTTGCGGCGCGGCTTCTCCTCGATCTCGACGGGCGCCTCCACCGGGTCGTCGTGCAGGATGAGTCCGCGGCCGCCGCAGGCCTCACACTCGGTGGAGAAGGTCTCCAGCAGGCCGGTGCCCAGGCGCTTGCGGGTCATCTGGACCAGGCCGAGGGAGGTGACCTCCGAGACCTGGTGGCGGGTGCGGTCGCGGCCGAGGGCCTCCTTGAGGCGGCGCAGGACGAGCTCCTGGTTCTCGGGCAGGACCATGTCGATGAAGTCGACGACGATCATGCCGCCGAGGTCGCGCAGGCGCATCTGGCGGACGATCTCCTCGGCCGCCTCCAGGTTGTTGCGGGTGACGGTCTCCTCGAGGTTGCCGCCGGAGCCGGTGAACTTGCCGGTGTTGACGTCGATGACGGTCATCGCCTCGGTGCGGTCGATGACGAGGGAACCGCCGGAGGGCAGCCACACCTTGCGGTGCAGCGCCTTCTGCAGCTGCTCGTCGATGCGGTGGCGGGCGAAGGAGTCGGCGCCGTCGTGGGAGCTGCGCTGGTACTTCTGCACGCGGTCGAGCAGGTCCGGGGCGACGGACTTCACGTAGGCGTGGACGGTGTTCCAGGCGCGCTCGCCCTCGACGATGAGCGAGGTGAAGTCCTCGTTGAAGAGGTCACGGATCACCTTGACCAGCATGTCCGGCTCTTCGTACATGGTGACGGGCTTGGAGCCGCGGGAGTTGATCTCCCTGTCGGCCCGCTCCTGGATGTCCTCCCACAGGCGGTGCAGGCGGTCGACGTCGGCGGCGATGGCCTCCTCCGACACGCCCTCCGCGGCGGTGCGGATGATCGCGCCACCCTGGCCGGGGACGACCTTGCCCAGGATCTCCTTGAGACGCTTGCGCTCCGGGGCGGGCAGCTTGCGGGAGATGCCCGCGCTGCGGCCACCCGGGACGTAGACGAGGAAGCGTCCGGCCAGGGAGATCTGCGTGGTCAGGCGGGCACCCTTGTGACCGACCGGGTCCTTGCTCACCTGGACTAGCACCTGGTCGCCGGACTTGAGGGCCTGCTCGATGCGGCGGCTGCGCCCACCGAGGCCGGCGGACTTCCAGTCGACCTCACCGGCGTAGAGGACGCCGTTGCGCCCCTTGCCGATGTCGATGAACGCCGCCTCCATGCTGGGCAGCACGTTCTGCACGCGGCCGAGGTAGATGTTGCCGATCATCGAGGCCTGCGCCTCGGACGTGACGAAGTGCTCGACGAGCAGCTCGTCCTCCAGCACGCCGACCTGCGTCACCATGCCCGGGTGGTCGTGGCGCTGACGCTCGCGCACCACCATCGTGCGCTCCACGGACTCCCGGCGCGCCAGGAACTCCGCCTGGGAGACGATGTGCTTCTTGCGCCGCCCCTCCTCGCGCAGCTCGGCGCGGCGGCGGCGCTGCGACTCCAGGCGGGTCGAGCCCTTCAGGGCGACGGGCTCCTCCGGCAGGTCCTCCCCGTCGGTGTCGTCCTCCGGCTCCTGCTTCTCGACGACCACCTCCTCCTGCTCCTCCGCCCCGCGGCCGCGGCCTGCGCCGCGGCGGCCGCGACGGCGGCGTCGGGAAGCGGTGCGCTCCTCCTCGGCGTCCTCCTCCGGCTCCTGCGCGACGTCGACCGGCTCGGGGGTCTCGGAGGTGTCCGTGCCCGGGGCCATGAACAGCGGCACGAACTGGTCCACGGCCGACTCGACGGCGGGCTTGGGGGTGATCTCCGGGGTGATGTCCTCCAGGAAGTCCTCGGCCGGCTGCTCCTTGAGCAGCTCGGCGAGGTCCGCCTCGACCTTCTCCTCGATCTGGGAGATCTCGTTGGCGACGTTCTTGCGCACCCGGGTACGGATCTTCTCCTCGTCCTGCTCGGGTGCCGGCTCCGGGGTCGGCTCCAGTGCAGCCTTGACCTTCTCGACCTCCTCGACGGTGAGCGTCGACTGTGCGACCTTCTTCAGGTCCATGCCGGCGAGGACCTCGATGATCTCCTTCGAGGTCCGGCCCAGCTCCTTGGCCAGCGCGTGCACGCGGACCTTCGGGGCGGCCGGGGTGGTGGTCTTGCGGGTCGCCCGTCGGGTGGCGCGTCGCTTCTTCGGCGCCTCCGTCTCGTTCTGCTCGGTGCTCGGGTTGGTGGGTTCGGTGGAATCAGCCACGGATACTCCTGTAGTTGTGTTCGGCCGGTCCCCCGGGCGCTGGCGAGATGTCCTCGCCGCCGCCGCACAGGGGCCGTCCGCAAATCCTGTCAATTGTCGTCTGTATTCAGTTGTGCACTTCTCCGGGTCACGCCTCGGGCGGCCCGCGTCCCATTGTGGCACACCTGTCCGGATCATCGAGGTTTGGCCGTGGTGGGGGCACCGGCCGTACGGTGGTGGGCATGACCATCGGAGGCGTCGCGCGTGCCCTGCCCCTCGGCCTCGGTGTCGCGGGCCTGTTCACCCTCGTCCACCTGGAGATGTGGTGGGCCGCGGCGGTGACCGCTGGCGGCCGTTCCTCCCCGGCGCCCTGGCCTTCCTGCCGGGCGTCACGCTGCCCCTCGAGACGTGGTGGCCGGCGTATCTTCTCGGGGTGACCGGGGTACTGACGTGGACCATCAGCAGCCCACCCCGCCGCGCGGCGGCCATCGGACGCCGCCGGGCCCGCCGGGCGCTGGAGCAGACGTCACTGGAGGACGCCACCCTCCCGCGCCTGGGGGCCGCTCGGCCTCATCCTCCCGCGCACGGGTCAGCTTCGGAGGACGCCACCCTCCCGCGCCTGGGGGCCGCCGTCGACGCCGGCCCGGACCTCGGCCGTCACCTGGTGGAGATCACGCCCGTCGGCGTGCGGGTGATGTCGGAGCTGCGGCAACGATGAAGGCCGCCCCTCCACGCGGGAGGGGCGGCCTTGGGTGCGTGATCTAGAGGTTCGGGAACCAGATGTTGATCTCGCGCTCGGCGGACTCCGGGGAGTCGGAGCCGTGGACGACGTTCTCGCCGACGGTCAGGGCGAAGTCACCGCGGATGGTGCCCGGGGTGGCCTTGGAGACCGGGTCGGTGCCGCCGGCCAGCTGACGCCATGCCTCGATGGCACGCTCGCCCTCGACGATGCCGGCGACCAGCGGAGCGGAGGTGATGAACTCGACGAGCTCGCCGAAGAAGGGCTTGTCGGCGTGCTCGGCGTAGTGCTGCTCGGCGGTGGCGCGGTCCGCGACGCGCAGGTCCAGAGCGGCGAGCTTGAGGCCCTTGCGCTCGATGCGGGCGATGATCTCGCCGACGTGGCCGTTCTTGACGCCGTCCGGCTTGATGAGGATGAGAGTGCGTTCAGTCATGGTTGGAGAGTGTACCGGAGTCCCCTCCCCGGGGCGCGGGAAGGCTGTGGGACCCGCGTCACTTCAGTTCCTGCACCGCCGCGCGGGCCGTCTCGGGCGTGGCGTCGCGGAACCACAGCTGGACCTGGCGGACGGCTGCACCCTCGTCGCCGCGGTCGAGCATGCCGCGGAGGGTGGTGCGCTTCTCCTCGTCGAGTTCGATCGGCGCGGCCTCCCGCCCGGCTGCCGCGGCCTTGAGCCCGAGGACCAGGAGGGCCCCGGCGAGCAGCAGCGCGATGACGGCGCCGAGGTCGGGGGCGGCGGAGAACTTGAGGACGAGCGCCGCCACACACAGGGCGGCGGCGAGTCCGAGGTAGAGGGCACGCATGCCGCCAATCCTAGTGCGGCCAATGGTTGGGTACATGTCAACATCTTCTCTGTTAAAGTTGGGTCATGTCCGTCACCGATAAGAACCCGGAGGAGATCGTCCTCTCCCCGACCACCCCGCACTGCCCCGACGGTGCCAAGGTCGAGATCATCACCTCCCGCGCGGTCCCCCTCGGCGGCCCCCGCGCCATGACCGTCCGCCGCACCCTCCCCCAGCGACAGCGCAGCCTCATCGGCGCCTGGTGCTTCGTCGACCACTACGGCCCCGACGACGTCTCCGTCACCGGCGGCATGGACGTCGCCCCGCACCCGCACACCGGGCTGCAGACCGTGTCCTGGCTCTTCGAGGGCACGATCACGCACCACGACTCCGGCGACCACCACGCCGTCGTCCGCCCCGGCGAGGTCAACCTCATGACCGCCGGCGCCGGCATCTGCCACTCCGAGGTCACCACCCAGGCCACGACCACCCTCCACGGCGTCCAGCTGTGGACCGTGCTTCCCGACGCCCACCGCCACAGCCCCCGCCGCTTCGACCACCACGCCCCCGAACCCGTGCTCCTCGACGGCGCCCGCGCCCTCGTCTTCCTCGGCTCCCTCCTCGGCTACACCTCCCCCGTCCCCACCTTCAGCCCCCTCGTGGGGGCGGAGCTGCGGCTGGACGCGGGGGCGTCGATAAGCATCGACGTGGACCCCACCTTCGAGCACGGACTGCTTGTCGACGTCGGCGACGTCGACCTCGAGGGCGTCACCGTCGCCCCCGCCGAACTCGCCTACACCGGCATCGGCGAGGAACAGCTGCGCATCCGCAACAACGGCTCCACCGAGGCCCGCATGCTGCTCATCGGAGGTGAACCCTTCGGGGAGGAGATCATCATGTGGTGGAACTTCATCGGCCGCACCTACAAGGAGATCGAGCAGTACCGCCAGGAATGGCAGGACGAGGACGAACGCTTCGGCGTCACCGAGGGCTACATCGGCCGCGACCCCGCCGGTCTCAGCCGCCTGCCCGCCCCGGCGCTGCCGCACGCCAGCATCCGCCCACGGAAGAACCCCGCCCCCATCGCCCGCCCCGACGAGAGGATCTGAATGGTCACCCACGGACACAACCAGTTCATCATCCACGCCGACGGACAACGCGCCGGGCACGTCGACTACCGCGACCGTGACGGCGAGCGGCTGTTCTACCACACCGAGGTCGCCCCCGAATTCGGTGGCCGCGGACTCGCCGGGAAGCTCGTTTCCCGGGCACTGTCGGAGACGGACCTGCCGATCGTCGCCATCTGCCCCTTCGTCCGTGGTTGGCTGGAGAAGAACGAGCACGACCACACCTGGCGCAAACCGACCCCCGCTGACCTCACCTGGCTGAAAGAGGAGCTCCCATGACCCGCAAGGCCCCCTACCTCGACAAGTTCTTCCCCGACATCTACAAGTCACTCACCGAGGTGTCCAAGAAGCTCAACATGCTCTACCCGGACGTCGACCTGCCGAAGGCACTCATCGAACTCGTCGCCGTCCGCGTGAGCCAGATCAACGGCTGCGGCACCTGCCTGTCCATCCACGTCCCCGCCGCCCGCAAGGCCGGCGTGCCGGACAACAAACTCGACGCCCTGCCCGCCTGGCGCATGGTCGACGAGTTCACCGAACAGGAGAAGGCCGCCCTCGAGCTCGCCGAGACCCTCACCCTCCTGCCCAAGGACCGCGACAACTCCCGGGCGTCGCTGCCCGCCTGCCAGATCTTCGCCGAGGAGCAGGTCGTGGCCCTGGAATGGTCGATCATCATGATCAACGCCTTCAACCGGGTGTCCATCGCGTCCGGCCACCCGCTGCTGTCCCGCTAGGCAACCCGGACATGCCTCCAGGCCCCGCCGGAGGCATGCGGGGAAGCCCCTCGCGGCACGATCAGCGCATCCCGATCGCGCCCGGCTGCAGCCAGACCACGTGCCACTGCCCCATCAGCGCCACCTCCCGCTCCTCACCCTCGATGACCGCGACGATGAAGTCGACCACCCGCTCCAGGTGGAGATCGACGCAGATGTCCGAGAAGCTCAGGTGCCGGTACCCGCGGGCGGTGGCGTCGTTGGCCTTCCAGTAGTCCTTGATCTGCACGTCGATGGCGTTGTGGTGACGGTGACCGTGGACCTCCACGATCAGCTTCGCCGGCTCGTACACGCCGTCCCGGAAGTAGTTGCCGATGAGCCGGTTGTTCTCGAAGGCGTAACCACGCCGCCGCAGCGCCCGGAAGAGCACGCGCTCCGTCTCGGAGTCCGTGCCTGTCGACGCCCGGTTCACCCGCTCCCGCAGCACCTTCGGCACCCTGCCGAAGTCACCCAGGTCCTTCTCCAGCCTCCCGCGGGCGTCGCGTCCCGTGTAGTGCCGTTCAATCAGCCCCACCGCGTACTGGCTCCTGCTCTCGGGGATGTCACGGGCGGCGCGGAGCGGGGTGGCCACCCGCAGCCCGTCCATGAGCTCCCACGGGCGGTGCGCCGCCCGGATGACCGTGACCAGACCGGTGGACCGGAAGGTCCTGTTGCGGGCCACGAGCACGGTGACCGGGGTGGTGATCCGGTGGCCGTTCCGCAGCTGCCCGGCGGTCATCCCGGTGAACACGAGGTCGGGCCGCTGATGCTGCAGGGCGCGGAGGAGGAACTTCCCGTGCGGCCGGGAGGTGGTGTACAGACCCGGGACGACGCGGTGCAGCGTTCCGCGGCGGACCAGGGTCCGGATGTTCTGGGGGCTGATGTCGGCGTCGGCGAGCTCCCTGGTGGTGAAGATGGAGCGTCCGGTGGGTAGGTGAACCATGTCCTCTTAGACTCCGCCGGACCCGGGAAGGTTCCGTGCGGCAACCGGAAGATGCCGCGAGGCCCCTCCCCCGGTGTGCGGGGAGGGGCCTCGCGGTACGTATTGGTGGCGGCCCTACAGGTGCTGCGTGGTCAGCCAACCGCGCTTCATGCGCTCGATGAGCGTGGAACGCAGATGCAGCAGGTACCACCACACGATGATGAAGATGATCGCCACCATCACCGCGGAGTAGTGGACGAAGAAGCCGCCCACCAGCAGGATGACCTGCAGCGCTAGGTTGACCGGCAGGGCCCAGCTGAACCGCTGCAGACCGGACATCAGGACGTGCGCCACACCGACGACAGTGATGAACACCCAGTTGAAGGTCGTCCAGTAGGCGCCGTCGTTGACCTTGAGGATCACGGTGAGGATGAGCAGGATCGTGATCGCCTCGAGGAACAGCGTGCCGGCCATGACGCCACGGATGCCCTTCATCGGGTCCTTCTCCGGGGCGTGGCCGGGGCCGAGGGGGCTGACCTCGGGCTGGTCTGCGGGGGTACGACTCATGCGGGGTCCTTTCCGAACAGTGTGCGTGCCTCGCCCGCGGTGACCACGGAACCGGTGACGACGACTCCGGCACCCGACTGGATGTCCGCGTCCTCGGCCAGCTCCACGGCCAGCGCGTAGGCCCCGGCGAGGTCGTCGTCGACGTGGACGCGCTCCTCACCGAAGATCTCGCGGGCGTGCTCCGCCAGATCGTACGCGTCGAGGGCACGGGGGCTGGAGTTCTGCGTGATGACCACCTCGGAGAGGTAGGGCTCCAGGGCCACCAGGATACCGCGGGCGTCCTTGTCGTCGAGGACGCCGACGACGCCGATGAGGCGGTTGAACTCGAAGTCACGGTCCAGGGCGGCACCGAGGGCAGCGGCGCCGTGCGGGTTGTGGGCGGCGTCGATGAAGGTGGTCGGCGAGGTGCGGACGCGCTCAAGGCGGCCCGGGGACTGCACCTGTGCGAAACCGTTGCGCACCGTCGCGATGTCGAGCGGACGGCCGGCGCCGGCCCCGAAGAAGGCCTCCACCGCAGCGAGCGCCACGGCGGCGTTGCGGGCCTGGTGCTCGCCGGAGAGCGGCAGGAAGATGTCCTCGTACTCGCCGCCCAGGCCACGCAGGGTCAGCTGCTGCCCGCCGACGGCCACGGCGGCGGAGACGACACCGAACTCGGCTCCGGCGCGGGCGACGGCGGCGTCCACCTCGACGGCGCGCTGCAGGATGACCTGCATGGCGGCGGGGTCCTGCTCGGCGACGATCGCGACGTTGTCCGGCGGGCTGAGCAGGTCGTCGGTGTCCCAGCGGGACTTGATGATGCCGGCCTTCTCCGCGGCGATCTCCTCGATGGTGTCGCCGAGGTAGTCGGTGTGGTCCATGCCGACGGGCATGATGACGGCCACGTCCGACTGGATGACGTTCGTGGCGTCCCACGTGCCGCCCATGCCGACCTCGACGACGGCGACCTCGACGGGGGCGTCCGCGAAGGCGGCGTACGCGAGGGCGGTGAGCACCTCGAACTTGGACATGCGGATGCCGGTCTTCTCGTCGACAAGCTCGACGTAGGGCTGGATCTCGCGCCACAGGCGGACGTAGTCGCGCGGGTGGATCGGGAGGCCGTCGATGCCGATGCGTTCGGTGACCAGCTGCAGGTGCGGGCTGGTCGTGCGGCCGGTGCGGCGGTGGAAGGCGCGGAGCAGCGACTCGATCATCCGCACCGTCGACGTCTTGCCGTTGGTGCCGGACACGTGGATCGCCGGGAAGGAGTTCTGCGGGGAGCCCAGCAGGTCCATGAGCATCTCGATCCGCTCGAGCGAGGGGTCGATCTTGGTCTCGGGCCAGCGGGTGTCCAGCTCCGCCTCGACGACGGCGAGTTCCGCGAGGTCCTCCGGGGTGATCTCCACCGGCTGCGGCTTTTCGACGTCGCCGAGCTCGATGTTCAGCTTCAGGCCCTGGTCGGTGATCTCGACGGCGTCGTTGACGTCGGCGAGGTCCTCCAGGTCCTCGAGGTCCTCGTCGTCGGCGGCGTTGTTGAGGATGTCCTCGATCTCGTCGTGCCGGTCGTCGGCGGTCACTTGAGGGCCTCCAGACGGGCGGTGATGCGCTCGACCTCCTCCTGGGCGACCTGCTGACGGGTGCGGATCTTGTTGACGACCGCCTCCGGTGCCTTCGCCAGGAACGCCTCGTTGCCGAGCTTCTTGGCGGTGCCCTCGAGCTCCTTGTGGGCGGCGGCGAGGTCCTTCTCGAGTCGCTTGCGCTCCGCCTCGACGTCGACGGTGCCGGAGGTGTCCAGCGCCACGGAGATGGTGGCCTGGGAGAGGCGCAGCTCGATGGAGGCGGACTCCTCGAAGCCCTCCTCCGGGGCGGTGACCCGGGCCAGGGCGCGGACCAGGTCCTCCTGGTTCTGCAGGTCGGCGGCGGCGAAGTCGATGGCGGCCGGGACCGGCTGGGAGGGCTTGACGCCCTGGTCGGAACGGAAGCGGCGGATCTCGGTGACGAGCTTCTCGGCGTCGGCGATGCGGCGGACGGCGACCTCGTCGGTGGCCGCACCGTCGTTGGTGTCCGCGGCGGTGGGCCACGGGGCGGTGACGATGGTCTCCTTCTCCGTCAGGGCCTTCCACAGCACCTCGGTGACGAAGGGCATCGCCGGGTGCAGCAGGCGCAGGACGACG
>Ga0209722_1001497_pt1 | contig 20379 bp, 11 predicted proteins | sample BioC12SIPDNA_2_FD_185745 | JGI IMG/M metagenome (GOLD analysis project Ga0209722, IMG submission 185745) | Anaerobic biogas reactor microbial communites from Washington, USA - Biogas_R1_A C12 SIP DNA (SPAdes) (version 2) | ecosystem: Engineered > Bioreactor > Anaerobic > Unclassified | place... | reverse complement strand
ACTTCACTGGCGGTGAACTCCTGTTTTCCATTGTTCCCATTGGGGACACTTTTTCTTACACTGGAAAGCATCGAGTTTCACCGCCTTTTGTCAAGATCACATCAATGGATTTGTGCAACTGACGGGTTCATTATAACCGACTTCCCTCCACAACTTCCACCCCGGCAGAAGGGGGCCTTGCCGATCGAGGGTGAGCCGATCGCCGTTGCCGAACGTCCGTGTGACGTGAGCGGTTCGCGACGTCGTCGCCCCGGTCACGGTCGCTCGACCCCGGCCGCTCCGCCCGATATCCTATCAGCATACCTCGGGCGCACACACATCCTCGTTCAGAGAACCGCTTCGGAGACAAGCACCATGCAACGCCGTGAGTTTCTCGTTGCCGCAGGAACCGCCCTCGCGGCCGCCGCCGGCCAACCGACCGTCTCGGGTGCCGCCGAGTCTGCACCCGATCGCCGGTCGTGCGACACCTTTGTCTACGGCTCGACACCGGGCGGAATCGCCGCTGCCATCGAGGCCGCCCGGCGTGGCGATCGTGTCGTACTTGCCTGCCCGAAGAACAACCCTGGCGGCATGGCGGCCAGCGGATTGTGCACGACCGACGCGGTGCGGCGGCATCTGTTCGGCGGGCTCGTTCTCGAGTTCATTGAAGGGGTTCGCCGATGGTACCAGCAGATTCTCGGTGACGATCCGGCCCAGTTGAAGCTCACCCAGGACGGCTGGTTCTACGAACCCTCCGTGGCCGAGCACGTCTTTCGGCAGATGCTGGCCGCGGAAGAGAAACGCCTCCAGTGGCTGCCCGGCCTGTGGCTGACCAAGGCCGAAGTGGCTGACGGCCGGATCACGAAAGTCGAACTGGAGGACGAGAAGGGGGCGAAGTTCGAGATTGCTGCGCGGACGTTCATCGACGGAACCTACGAGGGCGACTTAGCGGCCAAGGCCAAGGTTCCCTATCGTGTGGGCCGCGAGGGCCGCGACGAGTATGGCGAATCGAAGGCCGGCATCCACTACATGGACTGGCGAACCGGCGAGCAGATCCTTACGCCGGACACGGGCGAGCCGTCGATCGCGATCCAGGCGTTCTGCGCCCGATCGATCTTCACCGACGACCCGGACCACCGCATTCCGATCGAGAAACCGGCGACCTACGAGCAGCACCTGGCCGGCTACCTGCCGCTGATCGACGACTTCAAGACCGGCCGGAAACGCTCGTTCGGCTACGGCACGGCGATCACCCGCCGCAAGTACCAGATGAACGGAAGCATCACCGATCTGACCAGCCTCAACTGCCCGGGCATGAACTGGGGCTATCCGGAATCGGACCGTTACCACCGGCAACGTCTCGACCAGTTCCACGTCGATCATGCCGCCGGGCTGATCTGGTTCCTGCAGCACGATCCGAAGGTGCCGGACTCGATTCGCGAGAAGATGCGGCAGATCGGGCTTCACGACGAGGAATTCGTCGACAACCACCATTGGCCCTGGCAGATCTACGTCCGCCAGGGGCGACGTATTGAAGGCCGGTCGATCGTCACCCAGCACAACTTCACCGTCGACGAGAAGACCGGCCGCACGCCTGCCGTGGAGGATCCGATTGCCCTCGGCGAGCATTCTTTCGACGTCCACCCCTGCCACGACCGTCGGTTCCTCGTCGAGGGCTACATGGAAGGCGTGCTCTGGTACCCGAAGAAAGCGGAAGGCCCTGCCCAGCCCGGCCAGATCCCCTACGGAGCGATGCTCCCCAGACGGATCGACAACCTGCTCGTCCCGGTTGCCATGTCGAGCACCCACGTGGCCATGTCGGTGTTGCGGATGGAGCCCGTCTGGATGACCACCGGCCAAGTCGCGGGCCTTGCTGCCGCCGAAGCGCGAGAGAGGAGTTGCCAGGTGGCCGGGCTCGATCCGACGTCGTTGCCCAAGACGCTTGAGATACGGACGGAACCGGTACTCTGACGGGGTGACGGGAATCAGCCCCGATGCTGCTCCAGAATCCACAAGCGGAAGAACCGATCGACGATCACAAAGGAACCGTTTTCCGGATCGACCAGGTCTCTTTCAACCAGATTCTCCGACGCTCGCTGGGCATTTGACGCCGACCGTAATCCGTAACGCCTGGTGAACTCGGAGGAGAACGGCTTGACGCCGCGTGGTTCCGACGCCAGGCCCCGCAGGAAGCGTCGTTGATTGCCGGTAAGGGATTCCCAGAGCATCGTGTAGGCATGGCTTTCACGATCCAAGACAATCCGCAACGCAGTCTCAATCCGGTCTGCGCGAGCCTCGGCACCTGGTTCTGTCAATTCCCACAGGACGTGGCAAAGCAGTTGGGTGTAGAATGGATGTCCTTCCGTGAGCCGGTACACTTGGTGAATTGCCTCAGCAGCGACAGACTTACCTCCGGCTTCAAATCTCTTCGTTATGAAACCGGCCCAGTGTTGTTCTGCGATGGGGCCGAGCGGGTAGTGGCCGGCGGAGCGGTACAACGGACGCGACTTGTCGAGGAACATCTTCTGAATCAGGTGCTTGCGGCTGCCGAGAAAGAGGTAGCAAACGTCGGGCTGATGCTGAGTGACGCTCCGGAGTTTTCGTTCGGTAAGGTCGCTTTCGTATTCCAGAACTCTCTGGATCTCGTCGAAGACGACAACAACTCTGCGCCGTCCTTGTGCAGCAATCACTGCGGGCGCTTCCAGGACTTCCTCCAACTCGATTTCGGGACGCCGCGGCGTGACAGTTCCAAACGAAACCGTTGGCGTTCCGTCCTCCCCCACAGAAACGCTAGGAACGAGCTGACGGAACATTTTCCTGGCCGTATCGAGGACCTGCTTCGGTGTGGACGCCAGGGCCAGTGAGATCGCTCGTGCCGTGGTTGTGGCGAATGAGTTTTCGGAATCGGTGGGCCAAAGATCCACATAGACGGCCACGAATTTCTTCTGCGGAAGCTCGCGGAGGACCGATCGAACGAGCGAAGTCTTGCCCAAGCGGCGTTCAGAATAGACGAACAGCTTCTCGGCATTGTCACAGGAACGGCGCAGATCGCGCAACTCTTCCGTCCGGTTGCAGAAGGCGTCGCCCGACACCACACTGCCGTATTGGAATGGATTGACCATCGTGTTCTGCTACCCCCGGATGAGCAACAGCGAAAGGGACAATCGAGTATAGATTACGCATCCTGCGTAACGCAAGATGCGTAATCTGGCGGCCGCGACTGCTCTCGAATCACAAGTCGTTGATATTAATGGTGTTATGTTGCGTCAACGACTAGAAACTCGCGCGCAACGGTTGCCGCTGGGAATACATGCCGAGTGCCTGCTCGATGGCCGCTGCCAGGGCAGCATTCCCGGAGTTGCGAGCAGTCGAGGCGGCCAGTTGCGCGGTGGCAACCGCCTCCTCAAATCTTCCGACCTCGGCGTACGCAGCCGCCAGAGCATGCAGCACTTCCGGATTCTCCGGCGGAACCAGCGAGCGAGCCCGCTCCGCCAACTCGACGGCCTGCTGGCCGCGACGCAACGCCGGATCGTCGCTCGTCGCGCGGAGGACCGCCAGGCTGATCATGGCGGGCACGAACTTCGGTTCTCGCGCAAGGGCAAGTTCCAGGTGTTCGGCTGCCGGTTGAGGGTTCCTGGCGGCAATCAGAGCCATCGCCAGATTGAACTGGCCAAACGGGTCGTAGGGGGCGATTCGCGCCGCCTCCTTCAGCTGCACGATCGCCTCCTCCAGTTGCCCTTGCCCGAGCAGCAAGGTTCCCAAGTGGAGCCGGGCCGGCGCATAGTCGGGGTCCAGGCGAATCGCTTCGCGATGAGCGGCGGCCGCCTCCGCAGGCTGGCTCTGTTGCAGCAACACAATCCCCAGATTGCAGTGTGCTATGGCCAGGTCCGGTTTGAGCTCGATCGCCTTCAGGAGTCGTTCCTTCGCCTCCTCCACCCTCCCCAAGCTCAGCAGGCAACTTCCCCAGTTCGTGTAGACGAGGGGATTGTCCGGATTGATGTCGATCGCCCTGTGATAGCGGTTGATTGCGTTCTGGTATTCTCCCTGCCTCTGGAACTCATCGCCCGCCCGCAAGTAGTTGGTGTCGTCGAGGAAGTGCTCCCGGATTTCTGCAATCGCGTCCGGCGCCGCGTTGACAAACTCGGGGATGTTGGCAGCTCGGTTCTCCACCGTAAAATTCTTCAACTGGACGGCGGGCGTGCTGTTGCCCTCCTCGTCGATGTGGGTCAGGAAGAGCTGCGTGTAGTCGGAAAACGCCTTGGAAGAAAACACAAGCCACCGCCCGTTCGGCGACCAGCTATGCCAGGAGTTCATCCGGCCGGTGTTGCAGCGAAGCCGGCGAGCCTCACCCCCCTCGGCAGGAATGATGTAGAGCTCGCTGTCCGGCTGCAGGAGCATGAAGCTCCGGGCCTTGCAGAAGACGATCCATTTCCCGTCCGAAGAGAACTTGGCGAAGTAGTTGCTCATCCCGTTGTTGGATGCCCCCGGGATCGGCTCGGCCTTGCCCCCCTTTCCCTCGTTGAAGGGAATCCGGTAAAGGTCGTAGCAGAAAGTCCGGCCGCCGTCGAGAAACTCTCTGGCTTCGGCCTGCGGAACCAGAACCGAGTCGATCTCCCGCAGGCTGGGCGGATCGTAGGCCTTGTCGTGGCTTCTTGCAAAGACGATCGTCTTGCCGTCGGGGCTCCACGTGCCGTTGGTCTGCACATGGTCGGGATCGTCGGCCCCCGGCAGCAAGTGGATCGAATCCTTCTGGCGGTCGTAGATCGCCATCACACCCTTGACGAGAAAGAACAGTTGTGAAAAAGCCAACTCGTCGCGATAGACCGCCAGCGCTCGGTCTTTGACCGTGCCCACCACGTGGCGTCCGTCGGGCGAGGCCTGGCAGAGCAGCCCGAACGTCTTCTGGTTGTCTTCGCGGCGAAAGTCGGCCCAGGTGATGATGTTCTCCGGCTCGAGAACGATCTTCTTCTCGACGGGCGCAATGGCGTACGACGCCTTGTCGTTGCCCGAATCGACCTCCATGGCCAGCATGCGGCCGTCGGCCGAAAAGGAATGGCAATTGCCGCAGACGGGCAGCTTCTCCATGACGATCGGAGGAGGCCCCTTCGACGAGACCGGCCCAAAGCGCCAACGGATGTGGGCCGCCGGATCCTTGACCGCAACCCGGAAAGGAACGTTCACCTCGCGGAAGAAGAGAGGGGCTCCGACTTCGTCGGCGGCAGTGCTGATCCGGATTCGGGCCTCGCAAGCGGCTTCCGGCGAGGAGGCGTCCCGGAATCCGCGGATCCTGACGGTTGCCGGCTTCACGACGGATCGTTCCTTGATCCATCCCCAGTCTTCGTCCGTTGGGACCCACTCAGTGTCCGAAGTCGAGAAAACCAGGTCCTCTTTGCCGTCTTGGAATGCGAACGCAATCTGCCAGGCCGCCAGTCCCGCGGGACTCGACTGCCAGGCAAAGGTCGGCGCGGCGATCTCCGGAGGAAAGAGTGTTTCGTCGAAAGGATAAAGGATCGTGAGGGTTACTTTCCCATCGATGGCAGGTGGGGCGGGCACGGTCGTTCGGTCCGCGTTGAGCGGGGGCCGAGATGCGAAGAACCACACCGAAGCGGCACCTGCTGCAATGACGGCAATCCCGATTGCGCCCGCCACCGTCTTCCGTCTGACAGACTGTCCGGAATCAGACTTATTCGAACTCACAATCTCTGTTTCCTTCATTGGTGGTTCTCGATCCATTGGCGAACACTCTCGGTCATGATCTTGTCGCCAGACCTCTCGACGATCCGTATAACTCGCTCGGCCGTGGCCGTGGCTTGATCCACTCGGCCGGCGGCATAGTAGGCCTCGGCGAGAATTCTCAGTGCGTCGGGCGAGGGATGCTCGACGATCGTACAGGCCCGTTCGGCCAGCCGCACGGCTTCCGCCGGATCCCGCACGCCGGAATCGCCCGAGGTCGTCAGAAGCAGGGCCAGATTCAACAAGGCCAGCTCATACTGGTCGTCCTGCTCAATCGCCTTGTGGTAGTTTTCCCTTGCGGCCGCGAACTGCCCGGCAGCCACTTGGGCGTCTGCGAGACTGCAATACGACACCGCCAGGATGCTTCGGCATTGCGGATCCTTCCAGTCGGTCAACTCGCAGGCGCGGCCGGCCAGACGCACGGCCTCGGTGCGATCAACAAGCCGCATGTCCGGCCTGAGCGCCAGCACCAAGGCTCGGTTGCAGAGCCCCGTCGGGTTCTTGGCAAAATCCAGTTCCAAGGATCGCAGGGAATGACACAGGGCACGCTCCACCGCTCCGCAATCCTGCAACGCGTCGGCCAGCATGTCGTGCTGGTAGCCATCCTCGGGAGTGACCCTGACGCTGTTCTCCCACACAGTCACCGGGTTCCGCCAGGTCTGCACATACCCGGCACTAGCCGCCGCCAGCGCAAACAGGATGCCGCTGCCGGCGGCAATGGCGGCCGCCATGCTCGTTTTTCGCCTCAACATCTCCGTTCTGCTCCAGGACGCGACTCCGGCGGCCAGAGCTACACTGAGCCCTACCAGCGGCAGGTAGAGGAAGCGATCGGCACGGAGGATATGGTTCGGCATAATCTGCGCCGCAGGGGCCAAGGCAATCAGGAACCACACCATGCCGAACAACGTAGCCTTTGCGCGTCGCAGCCGCCACAAGAGAAGGCATGTCGCACCGGCGGCGACGATCCCCAAGACAACCTCGCGGTCGAAGTAGCCCCGGGGGAACGCCATGTTGTCGTACGAAATGGCCAGCCGGACGGGCCATAGCAGAGACTTGACGTTCAACCAGTAGACGTCCAGAACTAGAAGCCATCGCGGCGTGGGCAACGTGGGAGCCACATAGGCACTCGATTCAGGTTCCAGTCCCCACCGCGACAGCTTGCTCATCAGCGTCGCCGCTGCGATGACCCACATCGTCAGGCTGCCACGAATCGTTTTGCCCAATTTCGGCGACGGCAGAGTCAACCAGTCCCAGGCCACGATGAACGCAGGAACGACTATCCCGACGACATTGCTCAGGCACGCCGCCAGGCAACTCACTGCTGCCAGCACGTGCCACGCCCTCACTGCGGCGGGGCGGCTTCCCGCCGCCGCGGCCTGCCGCGCCGAGAGGTGGAAGCGGATGCACGCCAACGCCCCCAACGTCATCAGCAGTTCTTCGCGGCCGGGAACCCAAGTCACCGACTGGACGACCACCGGATGAATGGCGAAAACACCGCATGCAAACGTCGCCGCCAGGGCTTCACGCCACGGATGGCGAGACTCCTCTTGCGCGGCCGAACGCCCAACGAGTCGGTGAACGAGCCACGCAAGGAGCAGTACGTTGATCAGATGGATCAGAGCGTTGGTGAGCTTGAAACCTTTCGGATCCAAGCCCCATATCGAGTAGTCCAATGCGTAAGTCAGTGTACGGACGGGATAGTAGCTCTCAAGGCAAGGTGTGGTAAGAATGTGCCACACGTTCGCGCTGCTGAATTCGCGAATATAGGGGTTGTTGATTACAGAACTGTCGACGTCGAGGTTTATGAACTCGAAACCGAGGATCGGATAGAACACGAGGGCGACGAGGCCGACCAAAACCAGCCCGGCGACCAACGCCGGCAGTCGGGAGGGGCGGTTCCACACGTTCATATCGCTATCCCGGTTGGCGGATGCCTTAACCTCGAGCAGGCCGTTGATTCCATTCTATCCCGAGCGCAGCGGCTTGCCTTGTTGAAATAGCAGGAGCGACTGCCCGATCGCCTCGGCAAGCGGCCGGTTTCCGGCGGCCTGGGCTGCTTCAAGGGCGGCTTTCGCGAATGCGACCGCCTCATTCATGCGGCCGGTTTCCGCGCACGAAGCGGCCATCACGTGCAACGTCTGGGGATCGGGAAACCCCGACGCCTCGCAAGCTCTCGAAGCCAACTTGACCGCCTCAGTGCCGTTTCGCAAGTTCGGGTCGTTGCTCGTTGCCAGGATCGACGCCAGGGCCACCATGGCCATCTTGGCCGCCGGATCGATCTCCAACGTACGGCGATACCAGGAAACGGCTTCGGCAACTTCCCCGCATCGGAAATGAGCGGTCCCCAGGCAGAAGGCCGCCTTCGCATCCAGGGGATTCAAACGGGCCACTTCCGCCAACGGCACCTTCGCCTCAGCCTCGCGACCAAGGTCGATCAACGCCACCCCCAAACGAAAGAAACCAGCAGGATTCGTGGGCTCGATTCGGACCACCTCGCGAAAATGCTGCGTCGCCTCTTTAAGTTCCCCCCGCTCGGCCAGCAAAACGCCGAGTCCCTCGTGAGACTGCCAGTCGTCCGGGTCCAATTCCACCGCGCGCCGAAGGTGCGTTTCGGCCTCCTCCTTTTTTCCCGTGCGATTCAAGTCATACCCCAGGGCGGCATGGGCGCCTGCATGGTTCGGATTGACTTCCAATGCCTGCCGGCAGAGTCGAATCGCGTTCTCGACATCGCCTTGTTGGCGAAACTCTCCGGCCGCACGATAGAAGTGCGTGTCGTCGAGGAAATCCACCTTGATCTGGGCAATCGCATCTGCCGGAGCATTGACGAACTCGGGAATGTTGGCCGCGCGGTTCTCCACGGTGAAGTCCTTCAACTGGACGGCCGGCGTGCTATTACCCTCCTCGTCGATGTGGGTCAGAAAGAGTTGCGTGTAGTCGGAAAAGGTCTTGGAAGAAAACACGAGCCACCGCCCGTTCGGCGACCAACTGTGCCAGGAGTTCATTCGGCTGGTGTTGCAGCGCAACCGGCGGGCCTCGCCCCCCTCGGCAGGAATGATATAGAGCTCGCTGTCCGGCTGCAGCAGCATGAAACTCCGGGCTCGGCAAAAAACGATCCACTTTCCGTCCGGAGAGAACTTGGCAAAGTAGTTGCTCATTCCGTTGTTGGAGGCTCCCGGGATCGGCTCGGCCTTGCCCCCCTTTCCCTCGTTGAACGGAATCCGGTAGAGATCAAAAGGAAAGGTCCGCTCCCCGCTGAGGAACTCCGCCGCTTCTTGCCGGGGTACCAGAAGCGACTCGATCGTCCGCAGACTGGGTGGATCGTGGGCCTTCTCGTGGCTCCTCGAGAAGACGATTGTCTTGCCATCGGGGCTCCACGTGCCGTTGGTCTGCACATAGGCGGGATCGTCGGCGCCGGGTAGCAGAGAGAACGAGTCCTCTTGACGATCGTAGATCGCCATCATGCCCTTGACGGGGAAAAACAACTGCGAGAAGGCCAACTCGTCGCGATACACGGCCAGAGCTCGATCCTTCACCGTGCCCACCACGTAGCGCCCGTCGGGCGAAGCCTGGCAGAGGAGCCCGAACGTCTTCTGATTGTCCTCGCGTCGGAAGTCGGACCAGGTGATGATGTTCTTCGGCCCCAGAACCATGTTCTCCTTGACCGCCGCAATCGCGTACGATCCCTTGTCGTTGCCCGAGTCGACCTCCAGGGCCAGCGTGCGGCCGTCGGCCGAAAAGGAATGGCAGTTGCCGCACACCGGAAGCTTCTCCATCACGATCGGAGGAGGCCCCTTCGACGAAACCGGCCCGAATCGCCAGCGAATGTAGGCCGCCGGATCCTTGACCGCAACCCGGAAAGGAACGTTCACCTCGCGGAAGAAGAGCGGAGCGCCCACCTCCGCGGCCGCCGTCGAGATCCGTACCTTCTCCTCACAAACGGCTTGCTCCGGCGAAGCCTCGCGATAACCGCGGATCGTGACCGTTGCCGGATGCTCCACGCTACGCTGCTTGATCGCCTCCCAATCCCCGTCCGCAGGAGTCCATCCTGTCTCCGAAGCCGGGCAAATGAGGCCTTCTTGGCCATCCTGAAACGCCAACTCAACCTGCCAACTCAACCGCTCTGCAGGACTCGATTGCCAGACGAAGGTCGGAGCCGCAATCTCCGGCGGAAATAGCGTTTCGTCCAACGGATATCGGATTGTGAGAGTGACTTCCCCAGCCGCAGCGTCCACGGTTGGTGTCGCCACTCGGTTACCCTCCGGAGCGACACGCAAGCCGAACAGAAAAGCCGCGGCAATAACCAGGCCAACGGCCCCTATCACCGCCGACCTGTAGACCAGACGTTTTGACACCAGCATTTCTCCCTGTTGCGTCTCAGACCGCCGGAAACCATGAGATGACGCTATCCGCAGCGAAGCGGTTTGCCCTGTTCGAACAACAGGAGTGACCGCTCGATCGTGTCGGCAAGCCCGTCGTTTCCGGCAGCCTTGGCCGCCTCGAGGGCATTCTTGGCGAATGCAACCGCGTCGCTCATCCGCCCCGCCTCGGCGTACGATACCGCCATCACGTGGAGCGACTGGGGGTCGCGGAAGTCCGACATCTTGCAGGCTCTTCTGGCCAGCTTGACGGCTTCTTCTCCGTTCCGCAAGGCCGGATCCTCGCTCGTGGCCAGGACCGACGCCAGGGCCAACATGGCCATCTTCGCGTCCGGGTCAATCTCCAACGTGCGGCGGTAACAAGAGACGGCTTCGGCCCCCTCGCCGCAACGCAGGTGGAGCCCTCCCAGGCAGAAGGCCGCCTTTGCATCGAGCGGGTTCAGTCGCACGGCCTCCGCCAACTGCGTCTTCGCCTCGTCCAGTCGACCGCCGTCCATCAACGCCACTCCCAGCCGGAAGCACCCCTCCGAACTCTTGGGGGTGATCCGCACCACCTCGCGAAAATGGACCGTCGCCTCTTCAAGATCTCCCCGTTCGGCCAACATCACCCCCAACGCTTCGTGCGATCGCCAGTCGTCCCCGTCCAACTCGAGGGCACGCCGGAAGTGCTTCTCGGCTTCCCTCGACTCCCCCAATCGATTCAAGTCGAAGCCCAACGCGGAATGGGCATCTGCATTGTCCGGATTGATCTCCAAGGCCTTCCGGCAGGCACGAATCGCGTTCTCGTAATCGAGCTGCTGGCGAAAATCAGCGGCCGAACGAACGAAGTGCGTGTCGTTGAGGAAGGAAACGGCAATCTCGCTGATCGCATCGGGGGCCACATTCACAAACTCGGGAATATTCGCCGCACGGCCTTCTTCCGTCAAACTGCTCAACGCAACCGGCGGGCTGCTGTTGCCGGCTTCGTCGATGTGAGTCAAGAAAAGCTGCGTATAGAGAGAACGGGCTTTCGATGAAAAGACCAGCCATCTCCCGTTTGGCGACCAACTGTGCCAGGAGTTCATCCGGTTGGTATTGCAGGCCAGTCGTCGTGCCTGGCCCCCTTCCGCAGGAATGATGTAGAGTTCGCTGTCGGGTTGGAGGAGCATGAAACTTTTCGATTGGCAAAACACAATCCACTTGCCGTCGGGCGAGTACCGGGCGAAGTAGTTGCTCTTGCCGTTGCCTGAAGCACCCTCAATCGGCTCCGCCTTCCCTCCCTTTCCCCCGTTGAAGGGAACCCGATACAGGTCGTACTGAAAGGTGCCCACCTCCTTGAGAAATTGCACGCATTCGGGATGATTCAACAAGGCCACTCCCGTGGTCTCCGATGAACGAAAGACCGCTTCGGACTCGATCCGCCGCACCTTGGCTCGCGCGAAGACAATATCCCTCCCGTCCGGACTCCAACTCGGATTGCTCTGGACATACTCCGGATCGTCGGCCCCTGACAGAGCGCGGAACTCTCGTCTCTCGCGATCGTAGCAACAGAGAATGCCTTCGATCGGAAAGAAGATCTGCGAGAACTCCAAGTCGGGCACCGCCACGAATACGGAACGATCCTTTACGGTGCAAATCGCGTATTTCCCGTCCGGCGAGATCTGGGAAAGCAAGCCGAATGTTCCGGTAGAGTCTTCGCGTCGGTAATCGCTCCAGGTGATAATCTTCGACGATTCAAATTCGATTTCTTCTTCGACGGACGTGATCACGTAGGACCCCTTATCGTTCGCGTAATCGACGTCCATTCCCAGCACGGAACCGTCGGCCGAAAAGGAGTGGCAATTCGCGCAGACGGGCATCTTTTCCAGAACGACCGGCGGCGGTACCTTGCTGGAAATCGGCCCAAATCGCCAGCGAATGCACCGGGCCGGGTCGCGGACGGCGTCGGCGAAGGGAAGATTCACCTCGCGAAAGAACAAGGGAGCGCCTACCTCATCCTGCGACGTGGACATCGAGATTTTGCCGGCCGCCAGCAGCTTGCCCGGATCCCCGCGGCTGAATCCGAACACCGAGACCTTTGCCGGAGCTTCAATGCTCCTTGCCTTGATCGACGCCCAATCCTCGTCCGAAGGCCTCCACTCGCTCTCGCTGCACGACCGGCTCAGACGCGGCCCCCCGTCGCTGAAATCAATCGCCACAATCCATGCATCCGACTCCGTTTCGGAAGACCAGGAGAACGTCGGAGGAGCGATTTCCGGGGGAAACACCGCCCCATCGAAGGGATAGTCCAGCGTGAGCCCCCCATGCAATCGGGCTTCTTCCCAGGCGGCGGGGATCTCCCCATCCTGAACGGCCGATGGTCTCCAGTCATTGCCGGAACGAACGAACCACGCAACAACTCCCAAAATGCCGACCAACGCAACGGCACCCAGAACTCGGTGTCTAAGCCTCTCCCAGAAAACGACTTGCGCAGAGTCTGAATCGCGCACGTGCACCTCGTCAGCTTCAATCATCGCTGGGGTTCGATCCCTTGACGAATCCCGCCCAACATGGCACGGTGACCGGCCTCTTGCCTGCCCGTTCCCCCGCCTGCCCATTACCGTTGCTGCCCGGTTCCGCTGATGAGCGTCCTTCGCGGCAATCGTCGCCCCGCTCTCCCATTGCGCAGCGCTACCTCGCTGCCCCTGCGCCTGTTTGACGCGAAGGGACAGAAGTCCCTCCTGGTGGTCGCGTTTCTCTCCCAATGCCCGAGAAACAGTCCGAAGAAAGGTTGTCAATCTGGAGTATACCTGCTGCTATCTGGAACGACAACCTACGCAACCTTAGCCAAAGAACCATCGAACCAGGCACTTCGAGGCCGCCTTGAACCGCAATCACAGTTCAATAAGGCGTCACCGGACACACCGGCAACGGCCATTGCTGGGGTTGGGTGGCACGCTCAGAACGCGCCACCCATGAATAACCTGAGTTAGGTAGGTACCCTCCCCCGCCACCACGGGGGGTGGGGGGGTCATTTGTTTCAATTTTCCGAGGGAACTATGTTGCGTACCCAACTTCAATTCAATATAGTGTGGTCGTGTATATGGAGGAGGTTAGTGAAGAGTCTATTCTGTGGAGGTGACCTGCACGAAATCCCTTCAGTGCTCGTGTTTGTGGGTCGTCCGGCTTCTCTTGTCGGATGAACTCGCGTGTGTGGCTTTTCCTATTTTCTATTCATGTTCTGTTGGGAGGATTGACATGAAATGGTTTCGAAGAGGACTAGGTTTTACCCTAGTCGAGTTGTTGGTCGTCATTGCGATCATTGGTATCTTGATCGCACTCCTGCTTCCCGCGGTTCAGGCGGCCCGCGAAGCAGCGCGTCGTGCCCAGTGTACGAACAATCTCAAGCAGTGGGGACTGGCGCTTCATAACTATCATGATACCTTCAAGGCGTTGGTCTATCGCAAGGGCGGAACCTACGCCACTATACCCGGCAATCTTAACTCGGGGAACGCCGATTGCCGGAGCGGGTTCGTCTCTCTGCTGCCGTTCATCGAGCAGGGCGCCTTGTGGGATGCCATCAAAGCGGGCGACGCCACCGTGGCCCCCGAAGGACCTTACGGCTGGTATGGCTGGACGGTCTGGAACGTTGCCCCCGGCATCGTCAAGTGCCCTTCGGACGGTGTGACCATGGCCAGAAGAGACCGGTGCTCCAACTACGTGTTCTGCATCGGCGATCAAGCCAGGAGCACGTGCGATGACTCGACGCCTCGTGGCATCTTCGGGCGTCAGAGATGCACCACATTTGCCGAGATTACGGACGGGTTGAGTAACACCATCGCCATGAGCGAACGCCTGTGTGCATCCGACATGGGATGGGGACCCGACGGCAGCGGCAACGCCACCGTAGGTCAGAACACCACTGGCGGCGTGTATCTCTCCAAGTTGGCCACGGCCCAAATGCCTGGCGTTTCGACCAGCCCCATCCTCTGCTACGGGACGACGGACGGTAAGTACGTCAGGGCAAACATTTCCGGCGTAGGGTTGGCCTGCGGCAACTACACCTATGGCCAGCCACAGCGAGTCGGGTTCAATACCGTCCTGCCGCCCAATGCTCCTTCCTGCTCGGACGGCGGAACATGGGATAACCAGAACAACGCGGTGTTCCCACCGTCAAGCAATCACCCGGGCGGCGTCAATGTGATGATGGCCGACGGGTCGATCCAGTTCATGAGCGATACGGTCAACACCGGTGATCTCTCGCAAAATCAACCGGATGCGGGAGCTAGTAAGTACGGAGTCTGGGGCGCCCTCGGTTCGAAGGCCGGCGGCGAATCTGTTACGCTTCCGTAAGACAGACTCGAGTTGCGACTGTTGCGAGGAGGCACACCGGGTGTGCCTCCTCGTGTTTCAAGATGAGAAGGCCAAGTGGTTTTTCGTGAGGACGGATGGACAATGATGAATGTGAATTCTCTCGGCCGGGTTGTGTTGTTGTTGCTTGTTGTGGCCTTGGTAGTGGGATGCCAGCCCGCGGGGGCAGATCGGCCTGCAACCTTCAAGGTCACCGGGACGGTCACCATGGGCGGAGCGCCGCTCGAAGGCGCCAGTGTGATGTTTGTGCCCAAGACTCCGCCTGGGAATGCTGCGTCCGGGATCACCGACGCCAGCGGCAAGTACGCCCTTTCCACTTTTGGCGGCGATGACGGCGCCGTGCCCGGCGATTACTTCGTAGTCGTCAGGAAGTACGAAGCCGCGGCACCTGCGACAGGCGGCACTGCGGCCCCCGCCGGAGGAGAGGTCGAACAAGATGCAGACTTCACTGGAGAAGCCGTGACAGAGGAAGGGGCGAAGAACCTTCTGCCGGAGAAGTATGCCAGTCCGGCAACGTCAGGCTTCACCGCCACGGTTGAGGCCAAGGACAATTCCTTTGATTTCCCGCTTGAGGGCGGCGAGGCTCCCAAAACCGACGCCGCTCCGAAGGAGTAGTCTGATCGATTGCACAGACGATCTGAAGCGATTCTCGCATCGCAGATCGCCTCGGCGTTGTTTCGTCCGATGTCTCGCAGACGGAACAATCGCTCTTCCAGATCAGCGGCAAACGGCCGCGGTTGACAATCGTGTGTCAACCGTGGCCGTTTCTATGCCCCCCAAGCTGTGGATTCGCACGGAACTGGTTTTCACGGCCGGTAGGTCACAAGGCCTCTCAGGTCTGCAGCCGAGCCGCTCCAGGGCGACTCGCTGTCGTCAACGCGAAGCGGCGGCGTCCGGGACGGCCTGGTTTCTCCACACCGCCAGCCAATGGCGATCCTTCCGAGCCCAGGTGATGTGAGGCCCCGGCCCCGTCACGAAGTCCAGGTCGCCGTCCGCGTCAAAGTCCGCCATCTCCATGGTGGCGTAGAACGGCGACTCGCTCTCGAGCGTATGCCGCACGAAAACGCCCGGCTTGACCTGCTCCAGGCAGATCACCGAGGCCAGCGGCGCCGCCTTCACGCTCGCCGGCTTGACGTTGCCGGGCAGCCATGCGACGACGATCACGTCCAGGTCGCCGTCCAGATCCATATCACCCGCCAGCGCCCTGTAGGCGCCCGGCATGTCGGTGAGCCGGTGGTAGTCAAATTGCATGTTCCCGAGATTTTCGAGCCATTGCACTCCGTGCGCGGGTGTCGCGTAGAGATTGTCAAAAGCGTCGCCGTTGGTGTAGAGAACGTCTGTGTCGCCGTCTTGATCGAGATCCACAAGCTCGATTCCGCTCGAACCGAAGGTGAGGTCAGGCCCGGCCCAGAGCGTCTGCAGGCGGAAAACTCCTCCCCCCTGGTTCAGGAAGGCATCCACCGATTCATATTCCTGGCTAACCAGCGCAACGAAATCCACCTGTCCGTCGTCGTTGAGATCGCAAACCGGCACATGGATTGCGCCCGGCCGATCGTCGATCTCCTCGACCTGAAACGTCGGCCCTTCGCCAGGCTCGGAAATGTCGCGTAGGAGTAGTACCCTCCCCGTGCGGTACCAGCCGAATTCCGCCACGACCATATCGAGATCCCCGTCGCCGTCAAAATCGGCCGGACGCAAATCGGCGACCCGGGCCAGGCCTGACGCCAGAACGAGCGGCTCCAGATCCCCCTCTTCATCCTGCCGCAGCCAGACGATTCGACCACGGTTGTGATCGTACGGCATATAGCCGCCCTGATCGGCTACCAGGAGGTCCATTCTCCCGTCGGCGTTGAGATCGCACGGCTCCGCGTGGCAAGGATTGTTGAGCAACGCAACCGTCACCGGCAGCGGATTGGGGGCCGTCAGGTCGACCATTCCGATGATTCCCAACTGCATGTCAGAGAATACGAGTTGCGGGTGATCCGCCGCCAATCTGGTCCACTTGAGATGGGAGATCTCGGGCATGGCGTTGGCCTCGGGGGCCAACATCAGCTTCTGTACGGTGAATGAGGTTCCCAGCGTGGCGTCGGCTTCCTGCGGCTTCGGAAAAACCGGTTCCTCCGGGGCCAACGACCGGTAGTAAGCAACCGTCGCTTCCAGCGGCGGCGGATCCAGATCGGTGCGCCCCGATCGGGCATGATACTCGTATCCCTTGCTCACTTCGTAGTGCCAGCGATCGCGAGGAAAACTCTCGGGCTGCGGCATGCCGTGGCAATCGCTGCAAAAGGCGGTGATCCGCGATACCATCTCCTCGTCGACTTCCCCCAAAGACAATCCGCCCGCGACCGGCTCCGCCCCTTCGTCCGGGGCCGGCGACTGAGAGACAGGCGAACAGGCCCACACGCCCGGGAGAACGGCACACGCAAATGCCGCCGCCAACCACCTTGCCCGTCTCGAAAGCCGTGGTGTCGCATGCCGGTGCTTGTTCATAGCTCGATTCCTGGTTGCCCTTCCACGATCAACCGTGTGCCATTTCGCCTCTCCTCCGGCGCCGACGGCAATCTCGTCGACACGGAATAGAAAGCACACCACGGTTCTCTCAACTTAGCGTGCATGGCCGGAGTTTCAAAGGGTTGCTACCGCTCAGCCAGGGGAACTGCAAAGTGGCAGGCACGCTCCGCCGTGCCGTCCGCAGAACTACCGGAAATCGCGATTTTCCGCCAGCGGCGCTCGGAGAGTGCCTGCTACGTCTCTCGCCACATGAGGACTTTGCCGTTCTCCTGCCCGCCCGGCCTCAGGCGGCCTCTGTGTCTGTATTGCTTCTCCGCCGTCGGGTAGAATAGACACCAGCCGAAGAGTCTGACAACCTCTACAGCGACGTGCCGAATGGAAACGAACCCGCAGAATATGTCGTCCCAGCCCCCCTCCGCCGACCCAGAACCTCCCTCACGGAGGCCGCGTCTCCGGGCTTGGCTGGCGATCGTGCTAATCATTGCCGGTGTGTTGATTGGTTTGCCGAGACTCTTGGCTTGGCGAGCCCGGGAGACTGCCCGTTGCCAGATCGGCATCGGTGCCTTGAGCCCCGCCCAAGAGTGGCTCGCCTGGTCCAAACGTTTCGCTCCCCATAACGGGACGACGAGTCTGCTCGAAGCGACCTGCTTCCGACGACTGGGCGAAGAGCAGCATTGGAACCAGGCCCTTCAGTCTGCCCGGGAGTTTGGGGCTGACGCCTGGCAAATCGACCAGGAGCGCCGACTTGGCGATCTCCGTTGGGGGCGGTTCCAGGCATCCCCCGAGGCTGAATTATCGGCTCTCCTTACCGAGGGGGCCGCACCAGAGGACGCCGCTTCATCGGTAGTTTTCGGCCTGCTCACCCAGGGGCAACCTGCCAGGGCCAGAGAAGCACTCGACGTCTGGGCCTCCGACCTTCCAGACGATGCCCATGTCCAGTTCATGTACGGGATCTTCTACCGCTGGGCCGGAGATTTCGCCCAAGCCGAATCCTATTACCGCGGCACCCTCGCCCGGCAACCTCGCTACGAGTTGGCACGAGCCGGGCTTATCGAACTGCTTGAAGGACAAAACAGGTTACGCGAAGCCCTGGAGTTGAATCGGGAACTGGTGGCAATGGCCCCAACGAACACATCCGCCAAGATCACCTTGGCGAGACTCCTTCGAAAATCGGCCCAGTTCAGCGAAGCTCGGGCGATTATCGCGCCGCTCCTCTCCGCGCCGGAGCCACCCGCCGGACTTGCGATCGAAATGGCGCAAATCGAGTTCGAAAGCGGCAATCAGGAAGAGGCTGCCGCCTGGTTCCGACGGGCCGACACGGGAGGCCCCCTGCCTGAAGAGGCTCTTCGAGCGGCCGGAAACTGCTTCTCGCTTCAGGGAGACTTCAACCGGGCCGACGCTATCTTCCAGGCGATTGACTTCACGCGTGACCGTTCGCTCAGGTTTAACGACCTGCAATTGCAGCTTGCCGTCAATCCCGGCAACCAGGCAGCCATTCACGAACTACAGCAACTGGCAACAACCGGCCCTGTTTCAGCAGACATTGGGGCCGCAGCACCGCCGACTCCGGACCCGGCACCAGCTTCGAGAGCGTCCCAACTCTACTCGCTCCATTGCAGTGCGTGTCACGGAACCAACGGCGACGGCAAAGGACACGCCGCCCGGCACCTTTTTCCGGCGCCGAGAGATTTCCGCACCGAACGCTTTCGCTTGGCGAGCACGGCCAACGGCGTGCCTGCCCTCGAAGACCTGGAACGAGTGACTCGCCAGGGCATGCCCGGCACGACGATGCTGGCTTTTGAAGACTTCACCGACGAGGAGCAACGCTTGCTGGCCGGTGAGGTGATGCGTTTGGTGAAGGAGGGCGTGCGAGAGGAGTACGCCCAGGCATTGCGGCAAGCAGGAGAGGAAATCGACGAACAGGATCTCCGGGAGGCGGCTCAACTCGCCACGACCCCCGGTGAGTTGATCCCCGTCCCGCCGATCGGTCCAGCCGATCCCGAGGCGATTTCCGCCGGAAAAAACCACTACCTGGAGTGGGGTTGTACCAAGTGCCACGGCGATGACGGGACCGGCCCGTCAGACGAGCCGCTGTATGACGATCAGGGACGGCCTACCGTCGCTCGTGACCTGGTTCACGATCCCATGAGAGGCGGACCCGAGGACGCATCGCTCTATCTCCGCCTCCGGTTGGGAATGCCCGGCACTCCCCATCCAGCCTGCCCCAACGTCTCCGAGCAGCAACTGATCGAGTTGCTCCATTACTGCCGTTCGCTGGCTCGGGAGCCGAAACGGGTCCTTACCAGCCACGAGCAGCGACTTGCCGCCACCATTCGGCCGCAGGAGGCCGCAGATAGCGTCGCCAAAGGCCCCTGACCTTGCTCATTCGTCCGAGCGGGCAGGCAGAAACGAACGGCAAGGGGTATGTTTCCGGCACGGTCCGCCCGTTGCGGTCCAGAGACTCGTCCATGTTGAAGGTCCAGCGTTCGTAGTTGGTGTGTCAACGAGATGCAGGCATGGCAAGTCCCGCAGCTCTTCAAGACACTTCAGTTCCGTGTCGCGAACCTGGACGTGATCAATCTTGACGAATGCTACTTCGTCGAAGAAATCGTCCCCCAGAGGCCTCCGCAGCCAAGAGGAAGCTGGTTTCTGTCGGACGCCCCGACGCTGCCAGTCGTACACAGCGTTGCCACCCAGCCGCTCAATCGCCTCCACCGCCTCCCTCTGCCTCCTCGCCCTCTCCATCCGCACCGCAAGCCACGACAGGGGTAGGCTCAGCACCAGGATGACGACGAGGAGCGTCCGCAGGCGGAACTGGAACCAGCGGCGGGGTTTGGGGGGATCGGTGGTCATGGTGAGCAGCGAAGGTCAATACCCGAATGGACCGTACCAGGAGTAACACAGGTACCAGTTGCCTTCAAGCGGGAGGTAATAGTGTCCTTCGGCTTCAGTCGGTATCTCATGCACATCTGGCACAATTGTCCGTTTCACACCGTCGGTGAAATCTTCTTCGGGTATGTAGTCGATAGCAATCAGCCCGCCATAAAACATGCCGAAGGATGCCTCGAAGAAGCCGACGCTGGCACCGTGCTTATTGATTGCCTTCACGTGCAGGGCTTCCATCCGTTCCAGGTAGAGTTCGTATCGCTCCTGCGTGATTCCGACATCGAGCAGAATCGCCGATAATGTGGTCTTGGTGTGCTCCTGGTCATACCACTGTCCACCAGGTTCATATCCTCCGTACTCGTCGTCAGATGTGTATATGTAGTCGTTGATCGTCCCTCTGGCGCGGATCCAGTCACCCAGCTGTGTCAACCCATCATCTTCCATCTCAAACTGAAAAGCCAGCATTGCTAGCAGGCTGGAAAATCCGATGAAAACGGGTCTATCCTACAGTGTTGTGTGTCCGAAAGGACGCCTTCCCGGCTGGGGCCGGGACGAGGCCATGGAG
>Ga0209722_1001494_pt1 | contig 20399 bp, 42 predicted proteins | sample BioC12SIPDNA_2_FD_185745 | JGI IMG/M metagenome (GOLD analysis project Ga0209722, IMG submission 185745) | Anaerobic biogas reactor microbial communites from Washington, USA - Biogas_R1_A C12 SIP DNA (SPAdes) (version 2) | ecosystem: Engineered > Bioreactor > Anaerobic > Unclassified | place... | reverse complement strand
CCAGCTGAAAAGCGAAATCAATCCATGCAGATAAAGCTCTATCAACAACATCATTTTTTGAGCCTTTTCTGAGATCATCAAGTTCAATGCTTGAGTAATCTGATTCGCTCGCTTCTAAAGAAAATTGAAGACCGGCAGTGGTTCCTGTCGATTTTGCGTTTGTATATATTTTATCTGATATTTTTTGTCTTATATTTTCTAGCATGGAATCACCAACCGAAAGATTTATATGTGATTAAGTTGTAAGTATATGTATGCCATATACAGAATTGCAATTAGTTGGAGCAGTGCGAAGAATTATAAAAAACGATAAATTCGTTGACTCTGTTCCGTTACCGGTTTCTCTTCGAGAAGCTGTTATAAAAGCATTTTTATATTATAACGAATATTCCGTATATGATACCGATATGATCCGATCTGCATATATGGATTTAGAACATATAGGAAATTTTGTCTTTATGGATGAATGAAATTACTAACGTTAACTATTTATACCATGAAGTTGTAATAAGAAAGTATGATAGGGATATGGTTCGATTCAGATCTAAATGTACATATAGTTTGCAATTTATTATCAGAGATGGAAAATGATTAGTAATTATCCCATCCGATTCCTAACCCAGAACTTCCACCAATTTTTTGGTTAGTATGCTCGTAACCGATAAGAGATAAACATACTGCATCCGCTCTATCTGGAGATCTACCCAAACGTTTTTTCATGTCATCTTTTGACTCTATTTTTATTCTTCCCTGTGAATCAAATGAATAATTAATATTTGACAACTCTTCTATTAAATCTGGATCATTTGGTAATACAATTGGATTATCAGCATTCGGATTTAAACACTGTCTTAAATTATACCATAATTGACTTCTTAAATTATTAAATTCGTTTGGAAACCAACTTTTTCTAGCAACATTTATTCCAGTAATATTATATTTCTGTTCTAATAATCTATCTACCACTCCACCGCCTAAACCAATTTCGTCGATATAAACTTCTTTAGGAGTAAACTCTTCAATTGTATTTATAATGAATCCCGCAATAGCCATTGTAGAAAATTTATTGAATATTTTTAATGGTAATATTTCACTATCTTGACAAATTGATATCACAGAAGAATCTTCTCCATATCTGGCAATATCACATCCAAGAACAGTCATATTTATAACACCAATAATTATTTAAAGCTTTCGCTCGATTGCAGCATCTATCCAAGTTCTAGGAATTAAAATAGTAGATCCCTCTGGCGGGAAATTTCCAAGAACTCTGGAATGATATATTGCGCTATCTGGCCCCCAACGTAAAAATTTATCATAGCACCATTGTGGAGTAACTAGAAACGGATATGGAATTTTTGAAGTAAGTTTCGTTTCCCAGCCAGTTTCTAAAAAGTCAGATTGTGTTATTCCGAAAGTTGTTAAATTCGGAGTATCGAATGCAGAAATATTAAACGTTTTCCATCCATTCTCTTGGAAACTATCATAAAATGTTCCAGAAGTGTTTGTCGGATTTCCAATTAATAATAAATGACAATTTATAGAAGTTAACACACCTTCTATAGCTTCAAAAATTTCTTCATCTACTCCGGCAGCTTCATCGACAACAACTAATAAATCTTCTGCATGAAATCCTTGGAATCTGTCTGGGTCATCAGTTGATAAACCAATTGCAAACCAATCATCACTTAAATATAATTCTGGAGATTTTGGAAGTAACTTTCCGCCCAACTCTTCTATATATAAATTATTTCCTCTATTATATGCGCGTCTTAATTCTTTCCACGTTACCTTTGTAACTTGTCTTGCAGTTGGAGCGGTGGAAATCACAATAGAATCTTTATGCAAATATAAAAATGATAGCATAACATTTGCTGCTAATACAGTTTTCCCGATGCTATGACCCGAACGAACCGTAACGCGAGGATATTTAAATACTGCATTTATTATATCTTTTTGATAATCAAATAGCGAAGATCCAAGAATCCGCTCACAGAACCATATCGGCCCTTTCGCACGAAGTTTGGCGGCTATTTCGTTCATGTTCGCGCAACCTGGGAATTTAACGTATTAATTGATATGGTTGTGTTACTGTAGTAATACTTATTTAGTTGTTAGTGTAATCAGAGGGAAAGTATTATATATGTCTCCCACCAAGTAGTATCTATGGCAAAGAACTATAAGATAATTGGAGAGAAAAACGGCCAGTATAAAGACGTCTGGGTAACTGGAGAAGATGACGTAGAGTACTGGAGAAATAACAAAGAAACCTTCGATAAAGTTCATATTGTGGTTGAAATAGGTGAATCTAAATTAATAACTCCTAAAAAATCACAATTTGAGAACTTTGAAGCGTTTCCTGGAGTTATAGTTAAAAATGGACGTTGGTAGGTGAGGAAAATGCCATATTTTCTTTTTGTGATGTGTCACAAAGCTACTCCAGAAGATATAGAAATTTTGATGCAACAAGAAGGAATAGTTGGACACCGACTTAGACGAGATGGAACATTTGAAATAATTTTCCCCACACACGATACATGCGCCGTAAATACATTTTTACCGGATGATATGAAAGTATATTTTGTTCCAGAATCACAATATCCCGTAATGAATATAAAACTCTAATTTTTTTTCGTTCATTTTTATTCAACCATTAATATAATTGCACCAAACCAATATATAAACTTGACGCCACAACTCAACGACATACCAAATAATACTCTTAAACAGAAAAGTATGCAAATTCATAAAATCGATAACTAGAGAGGTTGCTCAGAATCGCCAAATTTGGTCCTAAAATTTTCTTCGCGTATGATTCTTCACGTATTTTTATTCGAAACGCTTATAAAAAAGATATGAAATTTATTCAATTGATTAAATTAAATTGATTTTTATTATTTCAGAAACTGGTATATAAACGTTTCGTTATTTTATATTATTGCCATCATGATTTTCTTCGCGCGAATCCCTCTGCGAGAATATACTTTTCTGTTCTCTAGTAATACCGTAGTAACACGAATAATCTAAATAGTGTAATCCGAGGGAAAACTATATATATGTCTCCCGCTAAGTATAGCATAGTGAAAAACTGAGGTGAACTAAGATGAGAAAAGATACATGCGCGGGATGGAAACACCATCCATCATGGGAACACGAAATTGAGAAAAACACGAATGGTGACGCCATAGGATGCCACCTCAAGAATAGATCACAGAGTTGGTATTGTATCGAATGCAGATACAGAGATTCGGGAGAACTGCCAAAGGAGTGATGAAGATGACAATAAGAACAATTTGCGAAAAATGTGGGAAAGTAGTACGGTACACGGACGACAGCCAACAGGAATATGAAGCTATGACAAACCCAAATCAGTTCTGTGTTTGTTGGATGGAGGAAGACCGATGAAAGTATACCAGCTTATCACGGCTCTAGCTGACTACCAGCTAGACGATGACGTATTTTTTGATGTACGTCGAAACTATGAAGACCGACCAGATGATTTCTTGGACGTGTCCGATATGGAATATGACGCAGGGAGAAAAGCCGTCATTATTACAGTGGAGGATTGAAAATGGAATCATTTCTTATGTTTGATAAACTTAGATGTTATCCGTGTTATCATAACGGAAATTATTTAATTGGATGTATAGAAGACGATGGGAGATTTATATTTTGCAAAGACTGTTTCGATAAAATATTTTGCCCCAAATATAAAAAAGACTAATCATCATTAATCAAATCAACTAAACTCTTTTTATTATTTTCGTCTAATTGTAATCCGATTTCTGCTTTTTTATTCTGCGTTTCATATAATAACTTTTGGGTATCTATAACAGCTTTATTATAAACTTCTTCTAATCTCGCAAAAGTATAATAATCTTTTGGATTAGTAACACCGCCCTCAAGTTGATCAAATGCTTCATTCACTTTAGATCTATATTTAGAAAGAATTATTTGAGCTTCTGCTAGTTCGGAAATTATCGAATTCTCCAAAACTTCAATTTGTCTTCTACGAAGATCTTCGATTGCAGCATCGTTTAGCTCTTTCAAATCTTGACGATATCCACGAATTACCTGAGATACTTCGTTATGAGAAACTGAAAAATTAAAAACGTCTTCTAACTCTTCTTTTAATTGGTAACACGATTTGCGACAATTTAATCTTAAATATTTTGCCATGTCGTCTGTTAACCAATCATGTACCATTTTTAATCACCCATTTTTATTTTTTTATTATAATTAATATAATAATTATTTTAAAATTTTATTATTATAATTCACGTATCATGTCATGAAATAACGTATCAGATAAATAACTATAATTCGACGCGAACGGGAAAAATTATTAGCGTGATTTTTTTCTTAACTTCCTAATATTTTTCCAATCGTCCAACGTTAGACCGTAATCATCGACATCATCTATTTCTTCATTTTTATATTCGCTATTTAATATTTGATCTTTATATAAAAAATCATCTATTTTCTTTTTCCTATTATTTCTTTTATTACGATCTTCTCTTCGATTTCTTACTTCTTCTTTACTTGGAAGATCTGTAATAGTTTTAGTTAAAATAATATCTTTTGAAGACATATATCTAACATCATTAAACATTAAATTGTCTTCAAGTACTAATCCACATTTAGAACAAATTATATCTCCGTGTTCATCATATTTAGCAAATGATCCACATTCATCACATTTCATTCTTGAATAAGTATAATAATACTCTAAAGTTTCTTCGTTATAATGTTGTTTTGGAACATCTATAAATTTATTAGCATATGTTCCGGATTCTCTGGCGAATCGTCCCATTCTACGAACTATAGGCGGCAACGATCCGTTATTATGTAATTTCTTATATTTTCTTCCTGTCCACCATCTTCCATTCTCGATATTTAATAAATTTGTTATTATTAAATTAGTTTCTTTAGGAAGAATTATAGAATATCGCAATTCTTGTATCATGTCACCCGCCTATTATATAAAGGATATATAATTATTATACCGCATAGGTATTTAATATAAATTCGTTAACACATTTCGTATTATTTTATTAAATGTACTTAGCGCAGGTCTATATTTCTATATAATATCCATTTCTGTATTCTATTCGTCCATTTTGTACTAATTCATTAATTGAATAATCCCCATACGCGCATATATCATCTAAATGATATTTCATTATATACGTTCTTATTTCACTACTTGATTTAAATTTATTTTTTGAAATAATATTAGCTAACAATTCTAATCTCATTCCTGGTAAAACGGTAACTTGATATTTTTCGTGTCTTTTAATATCTTTTAAAATAGATAAAAATTGCGATAAAATAATGTCGGTCTTTACTATATAATCATATATATTAATAACATCTATATTTTCAAACCATTCCCCCACTAAGCCATAATGCCATAATCTATGATGACATGCCCGCTCTACTCTTAACGCAATTAACTTATTATTTATTCTATATTTAAAAAATATATGCAATATATTAGGATTTCCATTTTGTAATGCTTTTAACCGAGCATTTACATTTTTACTATGCCCAATTTTAAAATGTTTGCCATCACCAATGCAATATATATAATAACTCATTTATTATTTTCTCCATAATAATATTTATAAACTTGTCGGTTAATATCATTTCTGAAACACGGATATCTAGTTATATTTTCATTATTCATTTCCATTTCTTTTAATAATATAGATACTTTTTGATGATACCAATTTCCTGGCATATTATGATTTTTAATATGTTGCAATATTTCAGCTTGTGTTATTCCAGGATTATTTCTTAAAATTATTCGAATTTGGCATTTTTCAAAATCTGACATTTAATTAGCTTCTCCTCCGCCAAGTTTTCCAAAATTAAATACATTATAAAATGTATCATATTCATCATTTTCTATATCAGAATAATCATGACCGTCTTCTAAACATATTTTTATGTCATCGTAAATACCATTGGATAATTTTTTATTATTTTTATACCATTTTTCTATTGTAAACATATATACTACACCATCTTTTCCCGAATTTCCTCTACAACTTCATTCCAAATTTTTTCATAAAGTTCATACACATCAAATCCATTACTCACTATAAATTCCTTATTATTCTCATTATAGACCATATCAATATATCGAACTAAAATAACTCCATTTTTATATTCTGCATCGAATATATATCTATCGTATAACTCTCCTCGATCATATCCTGGAAGATAAAAGTGCAATCTCCCTCCTCGATAATTCCCTTTCCGATTCACCAAAATTTTTACAAAAAGTAATTTGTCCCATTTCTGGAACCCACTTCTTAACAAAAGTTCTTCTGTTGCGTCCATTTATATCACGTCAAATCATAATATCCGTCTTCCAGCGTCACTATACCATTTTCGGAAACGTTATAATTCCATGCGCAACTTACGACAAAAATTATTTCGTCAGTTGTAGTGTTCTCCGGTATTCGTTCCAAATCATTCACTAAATCTTCTATCGTTGCTCTGCCAGATATCCCTACCAATATCAACATTATCAGCCATTTCACAGTTGCCTATATGTACTTAATAATATATAAACTTTTCGGTCAAACATTATTAACTACATATAATAAAAATGCAGCTATCAAAAAGAATATCGTGAAACATATTAAATTTTGCGGAATCTCGCTTTTTCCTAGAATGTCACTTGCAAATACTATACATAATATACTAAAAAATAAAATTATTATGTATAGTCCGACATGTATAAAATCAAATATCATCGTTGTCTTCTCCACATAACATTAGGATCTATTGTAGAGGTGGTATACCAACTATGATTATGTAACACTGATTTTTTAATATTATTATCATCATATAATTTTAATCCATTTAATCCGAGCCCTATGATATCCACCCAAAGATCGCGTGAAATTTCTCCTCCAAATCCTCTCTTAAGTTTTTCAACAAGTCTTAACAAAATAGCAATATCATTATACTTATCTGGTGATATACCATCAGGAGCAAAAAGTTTAAGAAGTTCTGATGAAATTCCGTAGCAATTCCCATACTCTTCATTTTTCTGATCAACTAATTGCGCAACTTCTTTTGCAAGTTCTTCAAAACGTGTCATCAATAACTCCTCGTATAATTTATATCTGTATAAATATGTAAAGTATCATTTGTTTCTTTTATATCAGTAATATTTTCTTTATGTATTGCAACAGTCAAATTACTACGAACTGCTTTATCACAACTAATGGAACTATTTTCTAAACTCTCTGAATTCTCTTCTAAACATCCACAAGATGCTAACACTAATATAATTCCAAAAATATAATAAAGTTTCATCTAATGTTCTCCTCCAAAAACTTATAATCAAGTTGTGTAGAATCTAAACAAAGTTGCCGTTCTGTATAACAAACATTTCCAGAAATTAGAACCGGCAAACTCACGCTAGCATTTCCACGTCTCGCAGTTTCACGTATAAGATCTCCTACAATAAAATCCTCATCAATCATCATCTGTCTAAAATCCACACCGTTATCTCGCATCCACTTCTTCAACATTTTGCATCTGTTACAATCCGGTCCAGAATATAATAACCATCTCATTATTATTTCATCCCCGAAACATACCTTAAACATTCAGAATGTTCTTGCTCACAGTCACATCTCGGAAACATCCCTTTATCTTCAACAATATTTAATTCGCGTTCTGATATTAGCCATAGACATCCGCAATATTCGCACTTCATTAATATTTTATTTTTTGGAATCTCTTTAGGGCGACTATCTAATTTTATCATGCAACCCCACCATACTTTTCCAGTAACACATTTTTACGTCTTCGTAACATTCCAAATTCCAACATGGCTTTCTCAATTGGATAAATAACTTTCAAAATATCTTTCCAATCTCTCTCATAACAGTGTAAAGAACTTGAAACTGTCGTGATCTTTCCACAATCCAAATTAGTTTCTTTCCCAACAAATTTCAATAGTTCATTTAGTCCGTAAACGTTTGCGGGATATGCCATTATATCTTGACTTCTGAAATACGCAACTAGAGTCAATAGTTCTTTGTTGACTTTGAAATCACATATTTGGAGACATGGAATATCTACTTCGGCATAATCTTCTAGTGGATCTAACGTTATTGCAATTGCTCTTCTTGAAATTTTATTATATGTCAACTCTTCTATAACTTGTTCCATAATTTGATTTATAGTAGCGCGATGTGAATTCGACGGCCAACATAATAATCTTTCCCCGTAAGTATATTCAAATCCTTTATCATTTATCGGATTTAAAAACTGTTTCCCGTACTCTTCTAAATACTTCTTATTATATGGATATCCATTCGGAATTTGTCGGTCATCTGGCATCGAAATGTCCACTACAACATTATCAAGATTTAATGTAAATTGCTCCTCAATTGACTCCCTAGTTTCGTCTCGGATCATCTCGCCATTCTTAACCAATTTCTTTATGAGTTTCGGCCATGTTTTAAATACAGTTCCGCCAAAAATATAAGAAGTCATTTCCATCTCCGATTCAAAGAAACGTTTCTTCTTCCGGTTGAAAACCATAACGCATATGAATGGTATATTTCTTTGTCATGCTAACAAAACCCTAACTCGTCTTCGTCTTCTTTCTTCAGTCTCATCAAAATCATTGCAAGATATTTTCTTAAGTCTGCAATCGTGTTTTTATCCATGTAAATACTATTAGGAAGTCCACCATTATATATTAATATTTCTATATTTCCTTCTTCATCAAAATGCTCTGTAATTTCCATCTCAGCAGAACATTCTGCATCCCCGCAACTACATTTTATCCGATACATACTAGTACTTATACGATCTTATACTATTTAAAACTTTCGCTCTTCAATAACGTGCAACATTCATTTATAGAATCTTTATTTTGTTCATACTGTTCCCATTTTTTTAATGATGTAATTGAAATTGATAATGTTTCTTTAGTATTTATAATATCCCCTGGAATAAACCATACATGCATAACATTTAAATCATGTCGATTATCAAATCCTACACAAATAAAATAATCTGCAATAATATTTTTCCCTATGTGAAAAAACCATCGTTGTGATCCACTTTTTCTATCATGTAATACAGAAGATTTTCCATCTACTTTATATCCTTTTCCACAAATAAAATCATAGCCAATGTTTCCATTTTTCATAACGGTTACATTATTAAATATTTTATGAAGAAGTGATTCCGTTATATACACTCCTAAATATGCAGGACATTCTATATTATCGCCCATCGGTCCTTTATCTGCTCTATATTTATAATTACGCAATCGTGCATCTAATCTACTTTTTTCAATATCTTTTCTATAATAATTATGGTGATATTCTCTTTCACATTTTTTACAATATGTACTTAATCCATCGCGTCTGGCAGAATTTTTATAAAAATTACTTTTTGGCAATATTCTATTACATCTTGGACATTTCTTGTGTGACATGTCATATCACTTTGTTTTCATATTATATAAACTTTTCGCTACCATCTGTCGAAAGTTGTTTGTCCTTTGTTTAATAACAATGGAGACATATTAAAAACGTCAAAGATGCGCTCCAATGGGGGAAACATTTGTCTATTTATATAATACTCAGAATCTAATTTATATCTTCCATTTAATATGTCTTCAGGCAATACAGATTTTTGATGCAATAACTCTTTAGAATTTCCACGCCGAATAATATATCCAACTCGGTCTCCTAATCCAAATTCATTTCTATTTTCTTTCATGAGTCGTTTAACTAATTCCGCATGTGGTTGTAAATTAGTATATTCAATTCTTCCATATTTTTTTGTTATAATAAAATCGTCAAGAGAAACGTTAGCATTATTATCATCATTAATATTATAATTCCGAATAGCAGATATAGCATTTTGTGCATATTGTAATGCTCCGTTCAAATCGTCTTCTTTTAATATTAAATCAAATACACGTTGCATAGTTTTAACTGTTATTGGTGCCCAATCTCTTCTTCTGAGTTCTATTCCTCTAATTTTATATTTATCATCATTATCTAATAGGATATATCTCTTTTTTGCAAAAAATATTCCACTTTTAAAAAAATGTTCAAATAAAAATTTCATCGGATCTATTAAACTATCGTTGATCTTTTTCAGTGTTGGTTCTAATTCTATTGCAATATCTTTCTCAGATCTCCATGTTGGCATTCCTATAAACACACTATCGGTATCTCCACCAAATACCTCATATCCATCATTTTTAATAATGTTCATTGCTAATAATACTGCATCCCGTCCAATAGATGTTATAGATGCAGCAACATCTTTAATATAAAATCGACTTCCTATAAATCCAGTTAATCCATACATGGAATTTAAATATATTTTAATAGCATATTGTATAGAGTCCAAGTAATCTAACTCCACTTTATCGTTAGTAATTTTCATTTTTGCTTTTGCATCCAATCTCTTTTGAAACAATTTATCTAAAACTCTTGGAATAATTCCAACATATATATCTCTTGAAATATATTTAGCGCCATTCGGAGCAATTATAGTACCGTCTTCAGACAATGACGTAACACATACATTATGGGAAATCATACTTGTGGGATAAAGAGATTGTGCGTCTATAACCGCAATATTTTTATGAAGTCCAAGAACGGGATCTCCTACAAACGCTCCTTCGTACTTTCCGCATTTTTTTCTCTCTTCCATCTCTGCTTCTGTAGGTCTATTTGGAAACAGTCGATTCTCTTTATAAAATTCTTTTAATAATAATGGTTCTATTAACTGCGTTTGACCACCATTTATCACGTTGTGGAGAAGAGCCCCAGAAATTTTAGCAATTGCAATATATTTATCAAGCAATTTCGTCTCTATGAGTAAATCCAAAGTTAGTTTCGCATCTACTTCTGCATATTCTAAGAATTCATTAATATCATTATTATTCCAAATCTCCCTCATTTTCGATGCCGGAACATCTAGCTTTTCTTTTCCGATAATTTCTTTCGCTGTTGTCGCAAGGGAGTAGTTCACCAGTTGAAAATTTTTCTGAATGATCTTCATAACGTCCATGTGGACACGGCCCGTTATCAACGTTTCGACGTTTCCGCCAAAAGATCTTTGTTGCCATTCCCTATTATCTCTCCCAATATTCGCAATCAAATTATATGTTTGAAGTCTTTGTATAATGTACGGTATATCGAAATGATCCCCGTTGTAGTCTATTATTATGTCTGGATCTACTTTTTTAACAAGTTGAATAAATCGTTTTAGTACTGCTAATTCACTTCCTAAAAATTCTCGTTCTGTTGTATCGGTTCCATCTTTCGCCACCAACAATTTTTTATATCCATCATTACATACTAACGAAATTATAATTATTTGATCATTTTTTGGATTTGGTACGCCGATTTTCGGCGGGAGCACTTCGATATCATACGCCATTACTTTCGGAATAATTTTTGCTTCAGCTTTTGAAATTTCTGTGTAATGTACGGTTCTATTAAAGCATTCCAAGTTATCGCAACCGTGAAGATCAACATCTGAAAGAAATTTATTCCTAAATAAAATGTCCGCTTCATAAATATTTCCATACTGTGATAACTCCTCCCGTAACTTCGGTATATTTCCCGGCAAGTCTACAAAAACTTTTATACACTTAGTTTTATTTTTCTGATAATATAATGGCAAATATCTTTCGACAGTTTCCCATTGGAGTTCCCTGTTGTCTAGCTCTGCTAAAAGTCGCATTTCGTCAGTTGGAATTATATAAAAATATGGTTGAAACCCTGTAACTTCTACGTGGGCAACTTCTCCATTTTCTTGACGTCCCCACAAGTCGATTATAGGGTTTCCATAATCAATGTGATACGATATATCAATTAATTGAAACTTCATATATGTTTTCCAGCATCTTTAAACATTTTCTCAAAACATTCCGCACAAATTCTCCATGTCATATTCGTATGGAAAACTCCACTTTTATAATGTTTATCGCCTGTAATAATATAATAGTCTTCATTTCTAGTTACGTTTTTGTCGCACACGTCACAAAAATATTTAACTGACATTATATATATCCTCCTATGTACCCGCCATCTTCAGACCAATACACTCTCGAAATTCCCATATGATGTAACACATGTTTACAATGTTTACAAGGTCGTGCTAACTTCCATCCTCTTCTGTAAATAAAAATGGAAGCATTTTCTAGTCTCCACCTCCAGTCATCTCTTAAGCGAAGAATCGCACTCACCTCTGCGTGTTGGGAATGATAGGGGACTCCAAAATAATTATACCTATCATCTGAAGTATTTGCCAGCCATTGATTATATCCAGATGAGAGAATCCCTTTTTTATCCCAAATCACCGCAGACATTTGTGCTTTTTTTACGGTGGATTTCTCAGCTTCTTCTATCGCCAATTCGATAACTGAAGATGGTATTTTCAAATGTTAATCCTCCATTTTATAACTATCTCCAAATTTTTCCATTTGGTAATCTACAAAAAGTCCTTCATCCATAACTCTCAAAATTCTTTCTAATACACATCGTAAACATCTTAGCTCTTCCAATTGTTTAACTTCTATTGAATCACTGTCTTTATATGTATTAGTCATACATATACTTCTCCATCATTTTTATAATACTTTTCCATGAAATTAACTTGGAATTTTTCGGTTCTCCGTCTCTATAAAAAATTATGAAAAGACCGAATTCGTTGGGTTCTACCTCGATTCGATCCATTCGATCACGGTTATGTCCGATCTATAAATTATTGTAGATGTATTTGGTCCAGTTTTCAGAACAACTTCATTAGGAGTTACTTTCGTAAGTTCTCCCATCTGATGCATCCCATTGCCGCCACAATTGCAAATAATTGTGCACTGTTTCCCGATAATCTCATCTAAAAGTTCAATATTGAAGTCTTCAATCGCTTGTGCATATCCGGCATCAAACCCGTCTTCGAATCCATCTTCATAGTCATCAAAATCTTCCATAGTTATACCTCCATATCACATTCGGATTTTACTCCATAAGACGTTTCGATACATTCAAAAAATCTTCCTCTCGGAGTTGCAGTCTCTTCTAAAATTATGTTATGTACTTGGTGCCGTTCATTTGGAGTTAATTCGATAGACGAATTCATCTTTTCTTCGATAATAATGCAAACATCAGAAAATGTTGCCAAATCATCAAACATATCTGCATACAGCTCGATTGCTTTCTTTACCACTTCGAAAGTTATTTCCATAAGTTCATCTCCCCATGACTCTTACATAATTTTCTGTAGGATAAGCATCAGAAACTTTCAATTGTGCAAAATACATATCGGTATTAACTGTTATCTTTTCTGGCATTCCCTTTCTAAATTGCGGAGTTCTCACCAGAATAAACCCCGTATTGCTAAATCCAGTGTCCCACAAGTTTCCAAAAAATTCCCAAGATCTGATACTCCATGATGATTTCGGTTTGATTTCTGCTGTAAAATATTTTTTTTCGTATGTTGCACATAATTGATCATTTTCTATAGTAGTTGTTGGAAGCAATCTGGGAGAAAGATTTATTTTCTGAACTCCAAATAAATATTTAGTGTCGTAATCTAAATGATAATAATTTGTACTCGTTTTTTTGCTAGATCTCCAAGCAGAGATATCTTTTATCACAAATTTATCAACTTCGTGAAAATCTTCTTCTGAAAGTTTTTTGCCAAGTTCTTTAGTAACTGGATAGTAAACTCCAGTTAACTTTAGGTCTATACTATTCGGTTGGATTGCCGTTTCTTCAACATTCGACACTATCCCATATTTTACAATGTCTTTTCCGCTAAGAATCAAGATTCCAACTCCTCGATAAGTTCATCTAACTTTCTGAGAAACTTTTTAACGTATGCATACCATTCGTTTTCATTATCATCCCAATCTTTATTATCCTCCCAATACTCAATATGAAGTTTTGATTTATCTGGCCAACCATCACACGCGTGATATTTTACGAGTGGACACCGCTGTAATTCATCACATGCCTTAAATTCAAGTATTGTACAATCCTCATATGTAGATTCTACAAAATCGCACAATGCGCATGGACTCCAATCAATATCTTCAGAAGTTTTTACCTTACGCCACTTATCTCTAACTTCTTTCCAAACTTCAACTGGTACATCTTTACACTCAAGCATGATTTCACCATCTCTATATACATCGCCAAACTATTTAAAGCTTTCGCCAATTATTATACACACCACGAAGATTAAAAAACTGATATCCGACACCGAATAATAGCATCATTTGTATATTTCCAATGTTATAATAGTCTATTGCTATTAATCCATTTGATATAAACCATATTATAAAACCGAAAAATCGGAATCGTTGGGGCTTGCTAGATGTTAGCAACGCACCCAATAACGATAAAAATATTATTATGATGTATATCATATTACTGTTTGTCTCTTTATCGCTTCGTACAAAATTTCATACTCTGGGATGTCCAACACCGGTCTAGGACTTTTCCTAGCTAACTCCAACGCTACTTCTCGAATTAATTCATACGGAATATCTGGATTGTGTTTAGATAGTTCACACATTCTTTTTTCAAATTTATTAGTATCGTTTACCAATTGTCTCCACCCAAACATAGATATATCTCCTAAGAAATAATATGATGTTTCCGATGTTTGACTTCCTCTTTTTTTGCTTCTCCAAAGTTGTCAACTGCTTGCAAATATCCGGTAACTCTAGTATACTGAGTCAGTTTATCCGATCCACATTTAGAACATTTTTCTATAAGTCCGGGATGTGACTTTTTACAGTCATTGCATATCGAAAAATCTTTGGTGAATGCACAATAATCTATATTTGAATTTTTAAAGAGTTTCATTGCGAAATCCATAAGACCAGATGGATTAGTTTCTCCCTCGCCAAGCCAACAGTGTAGCATGTCACCACCGTCAACTATTGCAAAAACTGGATCTTCTAATTTTATCTTCTTAATAATATCTATTTGTGCATCATCTGAAACCATTGCACCATTAGTATAATATATCGGTTGATCGGAAGCTTCGGGATTTTCTAACGCTTTTTTGAGATCTCCTTTCACGACTTTTCGAGCTAACTCTCTGATTTTTTCGTCGGGATCAAACACGTCTAATCTTGCAAATCTTCCAGCAGTTGTTTCAGCAGGTGCTCTGGCGAATGCTAATGGAAATTCCAAATCTTTCTGGACGTCTACCAGATACGATTTAATGTCAGTCAAAATATTTAATCCAAGTAACCAACTATCTTCACTTTCATGAATCTCTTTACCAGTTAGTATCTGGACGGCTTCATTCAATCCGACAAATGCTATACACATTGGTGTATTTTCATCAATGTATAATGGTGGCGCTCGTTTATCTGGATTATTCGGATCTATCGGAGTTTGCCGCGCAAATGGAAGAGATCTATTTTTGATGATATTGTATTTTATTTTAAATATTTCTACTATTGAATCTATAAGATTTTCCATATTGAAAATTAGCATTTCATTATTATCAAATTGTTCTAATTTATTAATACTTTTATATGCCAACCTCGGCAAATTTATAGAAACTACTTGATGACTTCCGAGAGTGTCGAAATGTGCTCCATTTTCGAAGTTAAGTATTTGATCCATTTCTTTACTATCTGCTGACATTCCGAGCTTAAATGCGCAACAATTATAACAAGACACTTCGTTAGAATTAGCGTGTAGTTGATTCTCGAAATATGGAGTTCCGTTTTTAGCGGTCAACTCGAAAGCATTTAGCCACAATTCATTATATGAATAAATTTGTTGCCCATAATCCAAATATTTATTATCGTTATCAATATGTTCAGGAAGTACAACAATATCCAACTTCGGAAATGAAAATGGTCTACCAAATATATCTCCATTTTTATATAAATCGCATAATGCTTTGAATGAAAGACGGATTTCTCGTTCGAATTTCCCGTAAGTATCATCTGAAATTTTTCCAGCATATACAGCGGGCCGATCTTTCCAAATATTCGGGCATCCCGGCATTATTTGAATAGATGAAAATACCGGCTGACCGCGAATCATCATCTGGGACATTTCATATACAAACATTTGCATAAGTTGATAAATTTCTTCATAAGACAGATTATATAAATATGGAGCTATAAAAACATTAAAATAATTAAGTTCTTGTCCACCTGCGAAATGTGCACCACCGGCTCCAAGTGCTTTTGCAGCGTGTAGAATGGCTACAGTTGCATTTTTAGCTGGTCCCGCTGCTGGAATGGTCTTTCCAGTTCCATCAACATAGAGACCATAATAATAGAAGTATCGAAGATCCCACGTGCGGCAAAAAGAACATTCCCCAAATCTATCAAGATCGTGAACGTGTATATCTCCATTAATATGTAATTGTGCCAATTCTGGCGGCAAAATGTTAAGAGCTGCTTGTTTTGCTAATGTTGAAGCAATCTGGAAATGTTGAGCTTCTGGAATCAACATATCCGTATTGGCATTATCCTTTATAGAGTTACCGCTTACAATTTCCAAATAGTCAGATACCGGCATCCCCACAGTTTGAGACATTCTAAATATATTACTATAGTTATTTTTGATGAGAATGTCGTTTACAACTCCCCGAATAATCGACCCGGTAAGCTGATCGATATCCAACTTTCGCAACTGCGTCTTAATTTTCGATAGAAAATTATTAATTTCTTCATCTGATATCTGGATGTTTGCCGCTTTGGCATCTCTTTTTATTTGTTTAATAATATAATTTTGATCAAACTTTGCGATTCTTCCGTCACTAGTTAATACTGTTACATCTCTAAATTTCAATTTATATCATCTCTTTCATTTCAAATTCAATGTCTTCGTTCTCGAAAAATTTTAAGTATGTAGCAAAATCTGTTAATATTCCAAGAAATTGCACAACGTAACCATCGCAAATAAATAATGGTTCCCACATAAAATTATTCTCCTCTCCAACTAATAACATAAATCATGTTTCCCAACAGTTCTCCAATTTTTGTTATATCAGTTATTGCTCTGGTAAATTCTTTTCTACTGTCATCTGATCTGCAAATATTTATATATTTATTTTTATTATATTCTACAAAGTTAATAAATTCTTCATTTTCCTCTGGGGTTAATATTCTAATTGTATTTGATTTATAGCCAGTGATTTCATTGTAGTAATTAAACTTGGTTGATTTAAAGTAAATTGTATTATCTCTAATTTCCATGTTATCGCCTCTCCAATATATTTTCTTTATTAGCAACTACTCTTTCACATCTTTCTATATATTCTTCTATTGTTCCACTATTTTTTCCTGAATTGCATGCATAACAAGCAAATACAATGTTATCTTTTGTTAATATATTTTCATTGTCACACCTATCAATTGTGGGAGATTGAATGGAGTGTCCTATACCATATTCCCATTTTAATTTGCATCCACAATAAAAACAATGATCATTGTCCATTTCCATACACTCATCTATCGTAACCATTACATCATATTTTTTCTTATGGCTATTTAATGAGTACTTAATGGCGGTTCTTTTACTGTTCTTTTTTCTATATTTTGTACTTTTTTCTTTTATATATTCTTTATTATTATCATAATACTCTGCTGCGTATTCCTTTTGACATTTTTTACACCGCGATTGTACTCCGCATTTACCATCTATTTTTTTATAAAATTCCGACACTGGCTTCAACTTTCCGCACATTATACATCGCTTCATTTCGATATTTAAATCATTCATGCAATTACATCCTAAAAAATATTATCTATTAGTTATTAAGTTAATTGGACCTAAAGTAAATTATATTGGTATTGTTCTGGATCTTCATCAAATCACTTCGCAACATATTTCTAAAGTTCTATCGGTTCCGGGACTTTGGACTACACATAACTTAGAGTACTTCTCTGTTATAACTTCCTGCAAAGCTTTCATCCCGACTTCCATGTCATCGATAGTATTATGTTGCTTGAATACCACCATAACTTCACTAATCCCTCCAAAATGTGATAAATGGACGTGACGATATCGCACGCCGCAATTTTGGAGGTGATTTTCGATACGTGCCAGCATTGGCATTTTTGAATTTGGATTTCTCCCTCGGTATCCTCGTATTTTTGCCATTAGAATCACTTCCTAAAAATATTTCTTGGAACAATGCCGGACTTCAGTTCCTGGTATCTCTTCCCAGTCATCTTTGTTTACTCGTCTCATTCTTATAGTGTCTAAGTATGCTGGACACTCTAAACATGTTTCAATTTCTGCATATGTAGGGCAATCTTCTTTTCCCATGTTAGGTTTCCTCCAAGCTACCTATAGGTTGTACTAGTTTATATAACTTTCGGCCCGTTCTTGGAATCGTACCAGTCTTTCGCGTAGCACATAAAGTAATAATTATTTTTATTTAATTCGTCTATATCATACCAAACTTCTCGATATATATTATCAGGATTTTTTTGGGGATGAGCATATATATATAGAAGTATTCCATCTGTAATTAATTTATCTGATTTTGCAATCCCCCAGTAAGCAGCCAGCTGATAATCATAATATTCGTACTCATTCCCTGTCTTGATATCCAAGATGCACCGTTTCCCGTCAATATCACAGATCATATCAAGACGACCGGCGAATGGATAAATCCCTCCAGAATAAACAAATTGTTCAACTGCATGTACTTCAATTTCATGATCTTTTACAAAATTGTTCCATTGTTTCATCGAATTGTTAATTTTTTCTGTTATCCAAGGGAAATCCGGCAATTCCTCATCTGGAACTTCTATCTTATCGAATTGTTTAAGAATATTGTAATGGATGTGAGTTCCGATATTAGCATATATATTTTTGAATGTGTTGTTATCGTTTGTTGTTGGTTTATTAAAATATGGTGAAAGTGGTTTTAATATTGTGGTAACTGACGGTATTTCTATTCCATTTACTTTATAATAGTGACTTCCTTCTTTGCTAATTGCGCGAACCATTTTAATTATCTCCTAAATATATTTTTTTTATTTCTTTTTTATGTGCAGATGCAAAATCAATTCCTTCTAATAATACATCTATTAACCAACTATTTTTTGCACAATTTGCCATATTTGACACTATTATAATATCGTCTAACGTTATCATTGATTTTCTATATTTATTTTCTAAGGATGCTCCGTTATGTTGAAATCCATTTCCTCGTGTATAATCTAATTCAAACCCAAATATAGAACAATGTGTTACAGTTTTTGCTTTTTCTGCAAGTTCTTCTGGAGTAAATAAACAAGTTATATCATTTTTTTTATGAGTACGAATTGTTCGTTTTGCCCAATTTATATGAGGATTTTTATTATAACTTTCTATCTGTTGTTTTTGTATTTGTTCTTTATTATTTTTTCGATATTCTTTTTGTCGTTTTTTTATATGGTCTTTATTATTTTCTTGATATTCTTTTCTGCATTCTTTACACCACGATTGCAAACCATCTTTACGATTGTTATCTTTATGAAATTCTGAAAATGATTTTAATTCTCCACATTTTATACATTTTTTCATCGATTCGTCATCGACAAACTGATTATTGTATATGTTAACTATAAAATCAACTCCATTTTTATAAAAAATGAAAAAAAATATTATTTATTTACTCTGAATAATATTTGCTCAATGTTTTCGAAAACTCTTCTGGAGACACTTTCGACCAATATGTTTGAAATGGATTTTTCGTGACAAAACATAGCCGTCGATCTACTGCACCCATCTTGTAAAGAATTTCCATCATGATTTTAATTTCGGTATAATCATATTGAAATCCCATAGATTTAAGCAGTGGATGAATTCGACCAATGCCATATTTTTCATCGGAGTCATCGTCTGGATTTTCTGAAGGAAGTTTCCTGTAAATGATTTCGTAGAACGCTTCTGTCTTTCCCATAATTTGTTTTTCCTCTGGGGAGAACGCTGGCTTAAAGTAACTGTAGCACTTTGTTGTAGGAGACGTTCGGACCCATTTTCTGTTAAGTTCACCGGATCGTACCATTCTTAGTAAATATTTTTTAATAGTGGATTCTGGTTTCTGGACCATCGCCGCAATCCAAGCATGACTCCCTACCACATCCACAGATTTTTCCGGAATAAGTCTTCCATCGTCGTATACTGGGAACGTTGGAATGATATCCTTGATGCTGGAAACTTCCGAAAAATTTATTTTAGAAAGTTTGACAAACTCCGGAAGTTGATATACCACTTGCTCTCCGTTACTGTTGACCGTTTGGACAAATCTGCACATGTTTAAATCTCCTAAATTTTTTCAAGAGATTCTGCCGGATACCAATATCCGTTATTTGCTCTAATATCGTTTGGATGATTCGTCACAACCTT
>Ga0209722_1001465_pt1 | contig 20661 bp, 18 predicted proteins | sample BioC12SIPDNA_2_FD_185745 | JGI IMG/M metagenome (GOLD analysis project Ga0209722, IMG submission 185745) | Anaerobic biogas reactor microbial communites from Washington, USA - Biogas_R1_A C12 SIP DNA (SPAdes) (version 2) | ecosystem: Engineered > Bioreactor > Anaerobic > Unclassified | place... | reverse complement strand
CGCCCCGCCACGGCGGGCATCCGTTCCCAGGTTTTCTAGGAGGCTCATTTGAACTTACGACTGCTCAAGCGTGAGCCCAAGCGCAGGTCTCCGGAACCGGGTCCTATCGGTCGCTCGGGAACGCGGGCCTGGGGCGGGCGCATAACCGAGGACTACAAGTACGATCTGGCCGGGAGAACGGGCGTCGCCATCTATGACAAGATGCGCCGCTCTGATACCCAGGTCGCTATGACGCTGCGGGGTATCAAGCTCCCTATCTTGCAGGCCAAGTGGACGGTTCAGCCCTCGGAGGACGATCCGGACGGGGAGCGTATCGCCATGGCGGTCGAGCGTATGCTCTTTGCGGGCGGGGTGCGACATTGGCGAAGCGTACTACGCCATGCGCTACTGTGTCTTGACTACGGGTTTTCTGTGCTGGAGGAAGTCTGGGAGCTACGCGACCGGCCGGAGCAGATGAAGGACACCGGAGCGCCGGAGAGGATGTATTGGCTCGCCTCTTTGGAGCCGCGGCTGCCGCAGACAATCGACAAGTGGATAGGGTTAGACGAGCCTCCTTACACGCTCACGGCCATCCAGCAAAGACTTCCTATGGGCAAGAATCCTCCCCCGATTCCCGCAGAGAACGCCGTCGTTTTCACCAACGAGCGCGAGGGGGACAACTTAGAGGGCAAGTCTCTTCTACGCTCGGCCTACAAATCCTGGTACTACGTGGAGATGCTGGAAAAGATCGACGCCATCGGCCTAGAGCGGGCCGCCGTGGGTCTGCCGCATTTCCACTACGACACTCTGGATGGCTTGGACGTAAACGAGGCCATCACCCGGGCCGAGGATATCATGGCCCACCTAAACGCCAGCGAAAGCTCGTATGTCATAACGCTGCCGGGGATGAACTTCGAACTGTGCTCGGGCACGTACAACAATGACGCTATCCGTAACACCATCCAGGCGCACAAGCGGGATATATCCGTCAATGCGCTCATGCAGTTCATGGAGTTGGGAGCCAATAACTCGGCCGGTAGCCGAGCCACGGCCAAGGAGCAGAAAGGCCCCTTTGACTTGTCTTTGCTTGCGGTGGCCGATGAGATAGCCGAGACCCTGAGCGAAGAGACGATTAGGGATATCGTCGTCTACAACTGGGGCGAGCGGCCGGGCTATCCGAAGCTCATAGCCTCGGGAATCCTCGATACCGACATGCGGATGCTCGCTACCATCGTGCGTGATCTGGTGCAGGTGGGAGCGCTTACGGCCGATGAAACGATGGAGGATTGGCTGCGCGACACCCTCTCACTCCCGGCGCTGGCACGCGAGGCGCCTCGTGCCAACCGGCACATGGCCCAAGAGGAACCAAAACCCTTCTGGCGCGAAGTGCGCTACGAGGAACGCTTCGTAGCCTTTGCTCAGATCAAAGACGACTTGGACGCGGCCAAAGAGGGATTCCAGGAGCGGGTCGGCTCTGTCGCTTCCGAGGTGGCCGAAGGGCTCGTAAGCGATGCCATGCGGTTCATTCGCAAGGGCGACTATGAGAGCATCGCGGCGCTCAAAGCCTCAGGACTACCCAAGCTCACCTCTAAGATCAAAGGCGAGCTTAAACCCCTGGTGGCCTACGGACGGCAAACGGTTCGCGACGAACACGAGCGGGCTCGTAAAGGTGTCCCGGCCGATAACGTCATTCGGGCGCGGCAGTCGGGCGTGCGGGGGTATGCGGACGATCTACTCTCCGATGACGGAATCAAATCCTGGCAGGCGGTAAAAGCCGCACGTCGGGCCAAGGCTATAGCTGAGGCTATCGAAGCGTCGATCATCGACGAGGCTCTACGCATGGTGCGGGCGGCGGCCGAGGCTACGTTGGCGCTAAAGACACTAACCGAGACGGCGGAGAACACCGTCAAGCGCACGGTGCTCAACACGGCCGGACTGCTCATCGCCGAAGCCTTCGGCATGGGCCGGGGCGTGGAGATCAACGAGCAGATAGACGAGGGTCTGGTAAGCAAGGGCATCTACTCGGCGCTCCTAGATGACAATGTGTGCGAGGTCTGCCAAGCCCTGGACGGTCAGGAGTTCGCTCCCGGAAGCGCTGAGTTCGAGAAATATCAGGACGGCAACGCCGATGATTGCCTGGGCGGGTCGCGCTGTAGATGCATGTTGTTCTTGCAGTATTCAGATATGGACGGATCCGAGGTCAAAGACTGGAAGCCGGGGGACGCTCCCTCGGTGGTAATGCCCTAGCCGTACCCTTTTCTCCAAGGATGCACGTTCACATCCTCGGGCGGCGTCGGGTAATGCCCCGCGGCCGTCTTGGTGATCTTGCCTTCAAACGAGCAGTACTCACAGCGGAACCTATACATGTCCCAGTAGACGGCCAGAGTCTTACGTCCGCAGGCCGGACAGATGCGGCACTCGAACGGCTGACGGGGCGTCGATTCGTACTCCATATATTCATTATACAACCGGAGGCAACAAGTGATCCCTCACGTTTTCCACCAGTACTGGAGCGGCCCGCCTCTGCCGGAGGGGTACAAAGCGTTTCGTGAAGGGTGGAGGCGGTTGCATCCGGACTGGGAGTTTTTTCTGTGGGGCGAGGAACTGGAACTACCGGAGCTTATCAACCAGGATTTGTTCGATAGGGCGGAGGAGCTTTACCCCAAGCACCCTTGGCAGTTTCGCGCCGACATCCTGCGCTATGAACTGCTGCACGAGTACGGCGGGGTGTGGCTGGACGTTGACTTCGAATGCCTGCGCTCGATCGAACCCTTGCTCTCAGGTGTGGAGTGCTTCGCTGCATGGGAGAAGCAGGACGAGCTTATCAACAACGCCATTTTAGGGGCGGCTCCCGGCCATCCCTTCATGCGAGGTCTGATAGACGCTCTGCCCGGGGTGGTGAAGGACAATCCCAAGGCGGCCGTCTGGCAGGTGAGCGGGCCTCGGCTGGTGACGAACGCGGCTAAGGAGTGGGCGGGCAAGCGGGCGCTCATCATCTTTCCGGAAGCGTGGTTTTATCCCGTTCGTGTCAATCAGCTAGAACGCCTCAAGCAGCCTCACCCGGAAGCCTACGCCGTCCACTGGTGGAACTCGCTCAACAAGGAAAAGCCTAAGCGCAAGGCTCAGCAGTATCAGGACCTGTGGCGGGACGGTCAGTGCGTGGTCAAAGGCGAGCGAACCTGTTCCGAGCGCTACCAGGCCATCAGAGACCTGCTGGAACGCGAACTGGGCCGGGGATTCTCCGTGCTTGATATCGGTGGCTGGGACGGATATTTCACCACACGGCTGCAAGAGGACCTGAACGCCAAAGTCACCAACGTAGATGAGCGTTGGAGCGACGACCCGGGGCATGTGCGGGCGCGGGTGACTGCCGGAAACATAGAGCAGTTCGGAAACCACGACGTTATTCTCATGCTCTCCGTGCTGCATCACATGGAGGACTGGGAGGAGGTATACCGCAAGGCCCGCCGTCAGTGTCTGCTTCTCATCGTGGAGGTGTGCCATCCCGACGAGGCCAAGGGCAAGGTCTCGGACGTACTGCAAAGGACGGGATATCGCCTTGCTCCCCAGCACGAGCGCATCATGGCCGATGCCGCTGAGGTTATTTGCGAGTCTCCGCCCATCGACCGGCCCAAGCTCAGGCGTCCGACCGTGCTTATCCGCCAGGGGGCACGGGGCACGGTCGAGACGGGCACGCAACAGGCATCAGCGCTCATGGAGCTAACGGCTCCCGCTGAGTGGCGCCAGTTGGGATATGAGCCCTACCCCGGCACGCTTAACGTGCGGGTGACAGACGCGGCCCGGAGATGGTTCGAGGGGCTGCCCGGTGTGATCGCTCCCGATCTGCGGACCTCAGAGCATTACGTGCCGGTGATTATCGAGGGCATAAACGGCCATTTGCATTTCTCCCGGCAGGATGTGGGACGTGACACCCGCCCGGTCGAGGTGGCCTCCGCCTCTCACCTTCGTACAGTGTTGGGACTCACGGACGGGGACAGGGTAGACATTCGGGGCCGGGTGCATGGAGTGTCGGTGGCTATCATGGCCCATCCCGAGCGGAGGCAGTGGGCCGAAGAATTACATGCACGTTTCGGGGGGACGCTGTTCTTCGACCCGGGGGACGGGTTGATTGCCAACGCTCGTCAATCGCTTGCGGCCTATGACCCGCTGGCCTCGTATCATCTGGTGCTGCAAGACGACGCGATTCCGGCCGTGGATTTGATCGCGGCGTTGGAGCGCTGCATCCCTGTGGTGGCCCGGGCACCTATATGCCTCTACACAACGGGCCGCAAGAACACTACCTGGGGGGATCGCATCAGAGATAGAGCCCGCGATAGAGCCCGCGACGCTCTTAGCGCCGGAGCCTCGTGGATTAGAGATTGGGGCCCTACGTGGGCAGTGTGTGTAGCACATCCGGTGGAGCTACTGCCTGCTGTTCTTAAGAGGTTCGACGCTCAGAGCACGCGGTCCGACGACGTCCGGCTTACAGAAGCATACAAGGCTATGGGGATTCCCTGCTGGCATTCGGTGCCGAGCCTCTGCGACCATCGCCTCTCGCCAACCATTCACTGGCGGGGCACGGTCCTCCAACCGGATAGATGGGCCGGGGCGTTTCTGAGTGATGCCGGCCGGTTTAACCCGGCAGGCTCTGTATATGCCGATTCTCCTGTAGTTCTACCGCGCAAGCCCAGAACTAAGGGTAGGGGCGCTACCTATCGTCGAGTGTAGCTGTACTGGAGGTGCAGATGAAGCTGAAGACCAAGGACATTCTGGGCGTAGAGGTGCTTTCCACAGGCACTTTTCACGGCCGCGGTTCGCCGCCCGAGGGCGACACCTACACAGAGGCCGACCTGGATAACATCGTCGAGGCCGCCGCTGCGCTGCCCCTTCTGCGTCCGGCTAAGCTGGGCCACGGTGAGCAGGTGTGGGCTCAGGCCGAAGGCGGTCCCGCAGTCGGTTGGCTTGAGAACGTGCGCCGGGTCGGGAATAAGCTGTTGGCCGATGTGCGGAAAGTGCCCGGCAAAGTGGCTGATCTTATCGAGGCGGGAGCGTGGCGTCCACGTAGCCCGGAGTTGTATTTCAACTACACGGACCAGAACGGTAAGGTGTGGCCTCGCGTTCTCCGAGGATTGGCTTTTCTTGGTGAAGAGCCACCGGCCTGCAACACTCTCGATGACATCATAGCGTTGTATGAGGGCAAGCTTACTCCAGAATCTCTGCGCTCTTACATGATTGACGATGCTCCTTGCGCCGAATTGCATACTTATGTTCTAGGTGAAGGGTCAGAGGTCAACAAAGAATCCGGCAGTGAGCCTCGCGAAATGGCCGTGATCCTGCCCCTTTCCGAGGAAGGCTCCTTTGAGAATCTCACCCGGCAGGTCAAAGAGGCTCTGCCCACTGTCCCTGACAGATGGTGGTGGATCAGACGTACCTACCCCACGTTTGTGGTGGCAAGTCGGGAAACCATGGGTGGAGACGTGCAGGATCTTTACATCATCGGCTACGAAGTCACCGAGGACGGCGTGCAGATTGCGCCGGAGTCGGAGTGGCAGAAGGTGGAGACCGAGGAGGTCTTCGTGACGGCCGAGTACACCGAAGGCGAGGAAGACCCCGATCTGCTCGCCAAGTTCACGTCCCTCGTCTCCGAGATGGAGGGACTTATCAAGGGCAAAACCGGAGCGCCCCGCCTGCGTGTGTGGTTGCAGGAAACGCAGAAGGGTCTCTCCGCCATTGCAGCAAAAGCCGCCAAGCAGGTTACGGACAAAGCAGGTGAGAAGGACATGTCCGACGCGGCAGAAAACGCCAGAACCATAGGAGAACCGAGCATGAAAAATGCAGTGTGCCTCGCTTTGGGGCTCCCCGAGGACACGCCGGACGATGATGTTCTGGCGAAGATTCGGGAGCTCACCGAAGCCGAAACCCCCGAGACCCCGGAAGTGGATATGAAGGCGTACATCGCCAAGGACTCCGAAGAGTACGGCGAGCTCCGCACAATGGCCGAGGAAGGCCGAGCGGCCAAGACCCGTCTCTTTGAGATGGAGCGCGATCTGAAGTTGGATAAGGCCCTTGCCGAAGGGCGCATCACTCCGGCCGACGTGGAGCAGTGGAAGGCCGATTACGCGGCCAACGCTGAGCTCACCATCCGTCACCTGGAGGCTCTGCCCAAGACGGTCAAGCTGGGCGCAAGCGGAAGCTCTGAGGGCGGCCAGGAAGTGCGCGATCTCTCCGATCGCAAGGTGCTTGACGAGACGATCAAGAAGTACCGCGCCGAGCATCCCGGCGTGAGTTACGAGCAGGCGCTCGCCGCCGTCCAGTAAACCCCCCTACATTCTGCTGACCCAAACGGGCCGTCCACATAGGGCGGCTTTTTTTATGAGGTGAATCATGTATCGAGACAATGTTTTCGGAGCGCTTCTTGACGCGGCCGCCGACTGTGGCGATGTGGTCAAGCTGGGCTCCGACGCTTCGCACGTGACCCCGGTCGCGGCCATTACCGACGTTCCTTACGGAGTCATTCTGGGCGGAGACGCGCACGAACTGGACGACGTGGATCTTGTCGCCGGCGACTTCGTTGACGTGGGATTTGACGGCATTCTTCCCTGCACTGCCGGTGGGGGCGGCGTGACCGCGGGCGGCTGGGTCGTTGCCACTGAAGGCGGGGTCGTTATCGACGTCCCCGAGTCCCTCGATGCTGAGACCACGGTTATTGCGCTCGGCATCGCCACCGCTGCCGCCGATGAGGGCGACCCGGTAGACGTGGCCATTATGCGCTGCGCCTTCACGGTACCCGAATCTGGGAGCTAATCCCCTCTCCCTGACAGTTCCAATTCTAGGCAAGGCCGCCTCCGGGCGGTCTTTTTTGTGAGGTGAAGAATGCCCGCTCCCCAGACCACTCACGTTGATCCGGTTCTTACCGGCATCAGCGTTGAGTACACCAACGCCGAGTATGTGGCGAAGAAACTGTTCCCGGTGGCGACGGTAGCTGCTCCGGCCGGACAGTACGTCAAGTACTCCAAGAAGAACAAGTTCAAGGTCGGCAAGTACATCGTGACGGCCAACAGCCAGGTGCCCCAGGTTGACTGGGTGTCGAGCTTCGACAACTACTCCGTGGAATATCACGGGGTCAAGAAGCCCATCTCCGAGATCGCCAACCAGTGGGCCGCCTCCGGCGCGGGCCAGGTTCAGAGCCTTGAGGTCTACACGACCAAGTTCCTCAAGAACCTGCTCCTGCTCGAATACGAGAGCGCCGTGGCGACGCTGGCCACCACGACTGCGAGCTACGGCAGCAACCACGACTCTCCCAGCACCAGTTGGAATGAGTCCGGCGCTACCGTGATCGCCGACGTGAAGGATGCCATCGCATCTTGCGCCAAGCGCCCCAACACTATGGTCATCGGCCGCCAGGTCTACGACCAGATCACTGAGGATTCCAACATTCTGGCTCGGATTCAGTATTCCGAGCGGGGAATCATCACTCCCGATCTGCTCGGAGCCCTGTTCGATATCCCCAACGTCTTTGTTGCCTCCGCTCAGGAGGAAGTCGGCGGTGACTATCTGTGGGGCGATAACGTGGTGCTCGCCTATGTCGAGCCCAACATCGGCCCGGAGATTCTTACCTTCGGTCTGACCTTCTCCCCGGACGGTGAGGACTTCATACGATCCTACCGCGACGAGACCATCGGACGCGGCGCTCAGGTGATCGAGTCCCACTGGGCCTATGACGTGGTTGTTGTTGCTCAGGAGGCCGGATATCTCCTGAACGATCTGATGGCCGACGGTAGCTAACCCCGACACTAAGGGAGGCGCAATCCGCGCCTCCCTTTACCTTCTCTCCGAGGTGGATAGATGAGCTACGCGACATATCAAGAGGTCGGGCAGGTGGCCGGGTTCACATTCGACATCACGTCGAGTCCCGTGAGCAGCGACCAGGTGACCGAGTTTATCGAGCAGATAGAGTCCGAGATGCGCGGCGCTCTGGACGCGGGCGGATACGACACCGACCCCACAGACACCAACGCCGTCAACGTCCTGCGTCTCTACTGCTCGCTCGGCTCGGCCGCTATGGTCATGCAGGCCCGCAAATCCCCCGATGACGCCGCCGCCTTCCAGCGCCGCTATGACGCCTGGATGACGCTGGTCCGTCAGGGTAAGGCCGGTCTTCCGACCTCCGGTAGCGTCTCGGCGCTTCCCACCTCGCGCTACGTGAAGTACCCCTCCACCTATCCGGCGCACGCTTTCAAGCGCAGTGAGGTCCAGTGGTGAAAGAGTTCACTTTCCGTCCGTTCGCGTCCGAGGCCCCGCAGTGGCACTACGCCTTCTCGCGTTTTGCCGATGGTATCTCGGACTGGCGGCCGGTGCTGGAACAGATAGCCGATGACTTCAAGAAAGGCGAGGTTCAACAGTTCGCCACTGAAGGACAGTACGGCTCCGGAGGCTGGAAGGCGCTTTCTCCCAAGTACGCCGTGTGGAAAGAGGCTCAGAAGCCGGGCGCTCCCGTGCTGGTGTTCTCCGGATTGCTCAGGCGAGCGGCCACCAATCCCGATGTCGTTGTTACCAAAGACCGGCTCACGATTACCATCGACGATTCCGGCTCCTATCAGGTGTTCTCCAAGCGCGAGGGGCGGCTCGTCACCAAGCACAAGCCTGCCGTAGCCGGATACCACCAAGAAGGCAAAGGCAATCTGCCGGTACGGAAGGTGATTCAACTGCCGGAGTCGCAGATTGTGCGTTGGCGCAAGATGTTCCAAAGCTACATGGTAGCCCAGCATCGGGGAGGTGCTATCCGTGTCTGAGATCAAAGGCCCGGAGCCCATAGCCGATCGCGTAGCCGAGATTCTTGAATCAGAGATGCCGTCCAAGCTGGCGGCGCTTGATGCTCTGTTTAAGGATTTTACGCTTAGAGCCATTCAAGCCTACTACATAGGCGATTCGGACGGTAAGTATGTTTGGCCTTGCATCACCATCTCAGATGCAGAGCCTGAGACTCTGGCGGCTGTATCCGACGGCAGGTATCTCGCCTGGCCTTTGGAGATAGCCATTCTTGACCTGGACGAAGGCGGAGGCTATCAACGGCTTACCCGTTCGCTCTGGCGCTACCAGCGGGCGGTAACGGAGATTCTGCACACGTACAAGACCGAGGCCGGATACTGGCTCGGCATTCCACGTATCGAGCCTATAACCAGAGGCCCGTACCCCGTGCTTGAGGTGCCGGAGCAGATGGTACTCGTCAAGGGTGTGCGTGCCTGGTTCCTCAGTACCGAGACGTTCTAACCCACCTATGAGCCGCCCTTTCGAGGCGGTTTTTCATGCCCGAGAGGAGCTCGTATGACAAAGCTCATCAAGCCGGGAGTTGACCAGACCATGTTCATTGAGAACGGACGCCTGTATCGGTTCACCTTCCCGGTGGAGACCGCAGACAAGAAGACCATCCGCATGCTCAAAAAGCGCGGGGCCGTTGTCGCTCCGCGTGTGCGGACCTCCTTCCCCAGCACCCCCGCGAAAGGAGGTGAAAACGAATGATAAATCCCAGCATCTTTGATTTCCAGATCGCGTTGCAGGCCGAACAGGGCACGGGTGCCGATGCACCCAGCCATTACCTGTACTGCCTCTCCGGGTCCGATGTGAAGGCCGACCCCGAAGTGGTGACGGTACCCATTGGTGAGGCGAGCCGGGTTAGCGACGGCATCAGCTTCATCGCCGGTGCTCCGGTCGCCGGGAACCTTGTCATCGTCGCCCAGGATGACATGCTGCCGTTGGTGCAGCTTCTGTGCCTGGGTGATCTTGACACGTCCGGCTCAGGCGACCCCTACGCCCATGCGGGCACCATCAACCAGACGGGCGGCGTGCCTTACTTCACCCTGTTCAAGCACGTCGATGATCTCTATGAGAAGTTCATCGATTGCAAGGTGAACACCTTCCGGTTTGAGACCTCCGCCGAGGGTGAAGGCCAGCTTCTCAAGGTGACGCTCGGCATCGTCGGCATTGGACTTCCCACCTATGAGGAGGAGTGGGCGAACCCGGCCACTGCCGAGGACAAGGACAAAATCTTCCTGTGGCACTACGGGGCAAACTCCTGGTCGGTCGATAATACGGCGGTCGCCGGTATCTCCGAGTTCATCTTGGAGGGCAACAACAACCTGGCCACCGTGCCGGGTGAAGACAAGACCGGCTACGCGCTGGCCGAGCAGAAGGGTGACATCACCTGCTCTACCCGCCTCGTGGTCGAGGACCTGGAAAGGTATCTCACCTACATGTATGGATCTTCGAGCCCCTCGGCCTCAACCGAGATGACGCTCGATTCCATCCCCACCGGTCAGTTCTCCTGCAAGCTCGAGCGCGTAGCCGCTTCGCCGGGAGCGGAGCGGTCCTTTGCCGTCTCCATCCCCGAACTCACCTACGCCGTGGGCGAACCCCCGGCCATAACCCCCGATCCGAGCGGCGCCCCCATCTATCAGACCTTGGGCGGTCTGGTGACTGGGGACGATCCCAAGATCACCATCACGACCAAGAACGGCACCGATACCTACGAACTCGGTTCCTAACCCCGTTCCACGTCCTGGGGATGCGTGGGTCCCCCATGCGCTCACGCTCCCCAGGACACCATTAGCATGGGAGATGAATAGATGCCTGATATCGACACCACCTTTCTGCGTACCCAAAACACCCTGACGTTTCGCAACGTCGAGTATCCGGACGGCTCAACCCAAGACTGGAAGGTTCCCCCGTTCTCGCCGGAGACGGAAGCCTCGTTTTGGGACTGGATGGAGCGCCAAGACAAGCGCCGGGAGCAGCAGATAGAGGCGCACGCCAAGCGCGAGCGGCTGCCTATCGTCACCAAGGGCGCGACCTGGGCCGAGCTTCTGGCCGTAGCCGTCAAGGAGCCCGAGCTTGACGCTGAGTACCTGGCGGCCAACTTCGATGCGCTTTTCCTTGAGGACCTGGGGAGGGCCGTGCAGGATTTTTTCTTGCGGAGACGGCTGCCCGACGGCATGTTGGGCGCTCCGGAGGAAAGCCCACAACCGACGACATAGAGCTTAATTACTGCCTGGCCGTGTCCGTCTATGGAGCGGGAACGCTGGACAACCTACTCACCTGCCGGGCCGATCGCCTGGCCGTGATGCTTCGCCAGCTTCCCAAAGTGCTGGAACTGCTCTATGGACTCAAACCGGCCTCATCCAATCTGGAATCCGAGGGGCGCTCGCTCATCGAAAAGGTGAGAAAGCGCCTGGGGAGATAGCTCATGCCTGAAGTCGATACGCAAAAGTACGTCAAGTCCCGTCCGCCTGCCCGCGTGGTGCGCGGTGAGGACTTCCCCATCGTCCGTGACGAGGTGACCTACTACCCGCACGCCGGGGAAGAGGTGCGCTTCATCGGGGAGCCGTCTAACGGCTTTACCCAAGACCTCGTGCGCCTGGCCTATCTCTTAAAACTCGCCACCCGCGAGGAAAGCGGGATGCTCCGGATAGAGGACGGCGAGGAATTGGAACGGCTCTTCGAGAGCATTCGCATGGAGCTTGAGAGCCATATCCAGTCCTGGACCTGGACTGATGCTGTCGGGCAAGAACTGCCTGAGCATCCCACAGTGGAAGACCTACGCAAGATTACCCTCTCTGAACTTCTGGGGCTGGGGTACGCGCTTATTCCCGAGTAGAGAGACTCCACGTACATGAGAGGAGGTGAAACCCCATGAGCAAAGTCGTTGACGCCGGAACGCTTCGCATGATAGTGGATGCGAACGCGGCCGGACTCTCCAAGGCGCTGAAGCTGGCCGACAAGCAGGTTGCCGCCTTCTCCAAGACCGGCGCGGCCAACATCGGCAAGTTCCAGAAGGCCGCCGCTCTAGGTTTCGCCGCCATCGGTGTTGCCGCCATCGCCGCTACCGCCAATCTCGCCAAGCTCGGAGTCAAGTTCGAGGAAGTCGAGTTCATAATCCGCAAGGCGACCGGGGCCACGGGTAAGGACCTGGACGCTCTCACCGATTCCATGAAGCGCGTCTATGCGACGGTGGAGGCGGGCTCGGCCGAGGTTGCCCAGGCTCTGGGTGATCTGAACACCCGCACAGGCCAGACCGGGGAATCCCTGGAACGGCTCACCAAGTCTATGATCGACCTGGCCGACGTGAGCGGTGAGGAGCTTTCCGGGCTCATCGTCGCTACCACGCGCCTATTCGGAGACTGGTCTGTTGCCACCGACAAGCAGTCCCAGTCCCTTGACTGGCTGTGGAAGGTCTCGCAGTCTACCGGCATCGGCATAGCGCAACTCTCGCAACTGGTGACCCAAACAGGCGCTCCCTTGCGCGAGCTTGGATTCGGCTTTGAGACCGCAACGGCGCTTATGGGCAAGTGGGAGAAAGAGGGCGTTAACGTCAGCGCCATCCTGGGCTCGCTCAAAATCGGCCTGGCGCGTATGGCGAAAGAGGGATTCGCGACCGCCGAGGAAGGGCTCGCGGAACTCATGCGGCTCATCGAGGAAGCGCCCAAGGGCCTGGATGCCGTGGCAATCGCTGTGGATATCTTCGGTTCCCGCGCCGCTGCCGACTTCGCCTTGGCCGTCCGTGAGGGGCGCTTCGAGGTTGACGACTTTCTCAAGTCCCTCCGCGAGTCGCCCGAGACCATTGCCAAGGCCGAGACCGCCACCGATACCCTACGCGACAAGTGGACGACGCTTGTTCACCAGATGGAGATTAAGCTCGCTCCGGCCGCCGAGAGGGTGCTGGGCTACTTCACCGATATATTCGATGAGCTGATGGACGCCGCCGAGGAAGGCGACTGGGGGGCTGTCGGGGGCACTATCGGCAGAGGAATAGGTGACGGCATCCGAGCGGCGATTCCCTACGCCGTTGACGCCGGTAAGGATTTGATCTGGGAGGTGTTCAAAGCATCGATCACCGGCACGGCGGGAGCCTTGACGGGTGCTCCTGGCGGCTCTGAGTTTAACCGCATGCGGGACTACTTGGCCGAGCGTATGGCCGGAGTGTACCGCGACCTGCCGGAGCATGAAGCCTTCCAGAAGGCTATGGCCGATCTTCAGAACTACTGGGGAACGACATTCGGGCGCGACATGCGGAGCATGTGGATACCCAAGGCCGAGAACATCGATGAGGTTATGGGCCTCATGTATGCGATGGGCGTCGTTCCCACCGACGAGGAATTCAAGCGGGCTCTTGAACTTGGATATGACCCGGATAAGATCGCCAAGTGGCAAGAGGAGATTCTCGAAGAAACTAACCGCAAGCTCGAATCCCAAATCCGCGGCCAAGAACGCCCGTCTCTCCTTACCCCCGGTGCCTTCGGTATCGCCGGTATGGACTGGGAGGCGTTCGCCTCTGACGTTGAGAAGCCGGTAACGCCGCTGGGTGATGTAGCCCAAGCCGTTGACTACACCGCCGAGAATCTCAAAGCCCTCTCGGACGCTTACGGCAAGACCTCCGAGGTGGACGCTTGGACGCAGGCGGTAGAGGCGTCGGCAGAGGCGGCCGGTATATCGGCCTCGGAGTTTGACGCGGCTACCACGTCGCTCTCTAAGTACATCGAACAACTCAAAGCTGAATACGACGCCATCGTAAATCAGCAGAGTAATCTGGACACGCTCATGACGCGCCTGGGGAAATCGGGGGCGCTTACTCAGTTTGCTGATCGCGGCTGGGACGTGGGGGCGGTCCAGAACATCCTCATCGAGAAGGCCGCCGAGAAGGGGCCGGAGATTCTGGAAGCGCTGGTAGGGGCCGACGATGCCACCGTGCGCGATGTTATCCAGCAGTGGATGAATCTGATTTGGCTGGAATCCGAGGGGCAAAAGACCCAGCTTATCGAGCAAAATCGCATGCTGGGCGAGTCGGCCCGTGAGGGATACGAGGAAGGGCTCACAAGAGACTTAAGCGGTAGCGGCTATGACGTAATCCTGGAGCATATCAGGGACGCACAGGCCAACCGTGAAGCGGGCAAGAGCGCGGCTGAGAACGTCAACGCGGGCATGGACTCAGAGGCTGAGAAGATTCCCAGCATCGTTGAGAAGCACCTGGGGGAGATAGACGGCAAACCCTCGGGCGAAGACATAGGCGACGACCTTATCAGCGGTATCGAGTCCAAGTTTGCCATGTGGAAACCGGGCACGGTGACTATCCCCCTGGCGTTTTCCTGGGGTGCGCCTGCCGGTGGCATGGATCTCCAGGGGCTGATTGCCGGGGACGCCTTCGGAGGCATGGCCCGCTCTACCTCGGACGTGTGGCGTACCGTCAAGACCATGTTTCCGAGCTCGGTTTGGATGGGGGGATTCGCCACTAGCGGGCACGTACCCGGCTCAGATCACTACACCGGTCATGCTTTCGACGTGGGTGGCAGCCCTGCCCAGATGAAGGCCATCGCTCAGACGCTGGCCGCGCATTTTGACTCGTGGGGAATTAAGCAGATCATCCACGACCGGATGCAGTACCGGGGGAGCGGCTGGTATCCATACAAGGGCGAGAATCCGCACACCGGCCATGTGCATGTGGGGACGTATGACGTGGGCGGTCTCCTTCCTCCCGGCCGGACGCTTGCCACCAACTACACGGGGGGCTATGAAGTCGTCCTCCCGGCCGATTGGATAGATAGTCTTACCGCTCAGATATCGGCGCTTGTCGATACCTCCGAAGATCTCATCTCCGCGTTTGCCGAGCGCTCCCGCACGGCCTCTTCTTACATCTCCCGCGAGGGCTCGCGCTATGCCATGTATGAGGCCGAGGGCGCTCCGCTGGAACTCCTAGAGCAGACGCTCATGGACCAGATCACGTTCATCGAACGGGCTGTTGCCGAAGCGCAGGCGCAACTGGACGCGGCCAAGGCCAAGGGGCTCCCGGCCGAGGAAATCAACGAGCTTGCAGCGAATCTCTATGACCTTCGCAGAGATGCGGCAGGGGCCAAGGAAGAACTCGCGGACCTTGCAGATGAAGCGGAGCGGGCGGCTCGCGCCGATCTCGAAGACGCTATCGACGGCTGGGCCGAATCTCTCTCTCATCTCTCGTCACTCTCGCGGCTCTACTCCTACCACTCGGGGTCGGGCGGATTCCTGGATGCTCTGCTCCCTCAGCAGCTTGGGCTCTTGGGGAATCAGTATCAGAACTACATGGCCCTGGGCGATAGCACCGGAGCCATCGCCGCGCTGACTGAGATGTTCGATCTGGAGCGGGAGGCTATCGAACGGGGGTTTGCCGACGAGATCGCCGCCGTCGAGCAGGGCGGTAACGCTCGGGCCGACGCTATGCGGGCATCGGTGGACGTACTCTCCGATCTGCTCTCGGATATGCGCGATGAGCACCAGACGGAGCTTGACGACCTCCGGGACTACTACGATGCCAAGCTCGAACTCATGGACGAGGAAGAGCGGGAGCTTGCCCGCCGCGCCACCGCATCGGAACTGGCGAGTCTCTACGGAGCGGCCAGCAAGACCACCTCCGACGTGGCCCGCATCCAGGCACTACGCGAACAGCAGGCCAAGGACGAACGCGACGAACGGCGCCGGGCACTCACCGATGCACGAGACGCGGCTATCGAGTCGCTCAAGTCTCAGCAGGAAGCCGAAGAGAAGCGGCTCCAAGTGCAGATCGACTATCAGAACAAGGCGATGGAGCAGGCCCGCAGGCAGGCAGAAGCGGCGCATAACGCCCAGCTTGCGGCTCTTGAGAAGTCCCAGCAGCAGCAGCTTGATCTCCTGGTGGAGCGCTACGCTGAGCTTATCGGCATAGCGATGGGCACCGCCGAGCAGATTACCGGAGCGGCCGTACACGCGGCGGGAGGCACGAGCACAGGCACGGCGGGCGGTACGTGGTCCACCGTGGGGAGCACGCCCTCCGTCCCGGCCGGAAGTACGCCCTCCGTCCCGACCGGAAGTACGCCCTCAAGTACACCAGACCGTCGCCCCGGCGAAACTCTTATGGAATACCTCTACCGGGTGAACGGCGCTCCGGGCGGCGAGAACGTCATCTACGGTGACGGTTCTTGGGACCCGGAGTATCAATGGAATCCCTTTATCGGCGCTTATGAGCCGGTGGGCTCCTACACGGGAAGTACCTACGCATCTAACGACTGGTGGCGTCAGTACGACCAGGGCGGCTGGCTCATGCCCGGCAAGACTCTCGCCGTCAACAACACCGGCCAGCCGGAGCGGGTTTTGGCTCCGAACCAGGGCTTGCAGATAGGCGGTGAGGTAACCGTGCGGCTGGTGACCGACGGGCCGGTGACCGTCACCCAAGAGGTGGCCGACCGTCTCTGTGAACAGGTCTCCCGGCAACTGGGTCGGGCTCAGTACAACGCCCGCTATCTGAACTAACCGTTCGTACATATCCCTCTCGCGTGAGCCGCTTTTCGGAGCGGCTCTTTTGGTTGGAGGAACCTTGTCTGATATCGCTTCCAAGTATTTTCATGGTGTGGATCTCGGCGCTTATGGCCTGGTGACCTCGCGGGTGTCCGGGCACCAGTCGCTGGCTGGGCAGGAAGTGGCCCGTGCTTGGACTCCTGGACGCTCAGTGCCGAATGACGTGGTTGTTCGGCGGAGTCTGGAGAAGATCGCCTATCACTGTGTGGTAGCCGAGGATACTCACGATGAGCTTGTGGCCGCCCTGCGGACTCTGCGCGGCTATATGTCGCCGGAGTTGGGATGGGGAGCGCTTATCGTTCCCGACCGGCCCGGGATGCGGACTATGGCCCGCTCTTTGGGATTCGAGCTTGACATTGATTCTCTGCCCTACCTCGTCACCGTAGCCGAGTGGGAATGGCGGCTTGAGCGCTATCCCTGGTGGGAAGACGAGGGCGCGCAGAGCGTCACCATCGCTGGAACCAACGGGAAGGTCTACAACACCGGCCAGCTAGAGACTCACCCCACGTATACCTGCACGGTTTCCGACACGCTGGCGACCGGTCTCACGTTCTCCGTGGGCGGCGAGGAATTCGTCTACACCGGGGCGCTCGTGAATGCAGACGTGCTCGTGATCGAAACCGATCTGCCGGACGTGAAACTAAACGGCAGTCGGGACTTCGGTAATACCTCAAGCGCCGCCGCCTTTCCTACACTCGCCGTCGGCTCAAACGCCGTCATCAAGTCATCTGCGGACTTTTCCCTCGCCGTCAGTTTCCGTCGGCGCTACGAATAGGAGAGACCTTATGGAAGCCGGACCCAATGGATATGTCCTTACCTGCGAGATGACCGTCACTCGCCAGCAGCCGGACGGGACTGAACGGGTAGAGCAAATCACCGTCGAGACCGATTACGACGCCCAGGGCAACGTGATCTCCCAAACGGAGGTGACTGATGGCTGATGTCTTCACTTACGCGGCCCTGGCATGGCTCACGGATATCCTGGATGCTCAGACTCTCTATGGCTCGTGGGGCACAGGCAACGTCACGGCTTTGCGTTCAGATAAGACGTTAGACACGGAGGCCACCGAGAGTCGGGTAAGTGCCACGCTCACCCGCGAGACCATCTCGCAGACAAACGACACGCTCGTCTGCTCTTTCACCATGACATGCAACACGACCGGCAAGACCATCTATAACGCCGGGGTCCTGAGCGCATCCACGGTCGGGACGCTCATTCTCAAATCGAACTTTTCCGGGGTGCCTGTCACTTCGGGTAACACCATCGCCTTTGTCTTTAAGCTGAGGTTTAAGTAGTGGCGACTGTCGCTCTGGGCATTTATGAAGCGAAGCAAGCTATCGAGTCGTATTCAAGTGTATACGCGGATGCTCGTGAGGGCACAGATAACTTCGATACTCACACGGATGATTTACGTTGTGGGCAGAGAAAGGTGCTCTCTAAGTACTCATGTTTTCAATTTCGCGTAGCAATCAATATTAGCGCTATTCCGAGCATAGCTGTTCTCAGTGACTTTGTAATTACTATTCAAGCCGCAGGCATCGGGTTTAGTGGTAGCTGGCGCTTAAATGCGTATGTGGCAGGCTGGGCCTCAGATCCATCCGCCTTTTTGGGGGCCAATTCTTGGTATGCGGGGTCAGTATTGGCGGCAGAGGACCCGTTTGCGTACATCTCTGACGTGTCGGCTATGTCTACCAATACCGATACAGATATGACGGTCACAACGGAGGGTTTGAATCTCGTCAAGAACCCGGAGGATAGAGAGGCATTCGCGGATACACCGTATATGTTGCTGATACTCGCCTCTGCAAACCAGGCATCAGCTACTGCTCCCAGCGGTGTAGAGTATTTTGATTTTCGCGGGAGATACTCGGATGCTGAGGGTGAATACTCCGACTATAAAATGACGTTTACCGTTGAGGCAGACACAGAACTCGGCTACTACTCCAGCAATATGTCATTCCTGGCCGAGGCCGAGGCCGAGTGCCGTTGCCGCCTGCGGGCGAATCTTGACCGGCCCATCGGAAGCGAGCTGCGGGCCTACGATCACAGCAAGACCTTCCAGGGGATTCTGCCTGCCGATGTGGATGTGACGCAACGCCTGGACGGGGCTTATCAGCTAAGCGCTCTTATTCCATGGCAGTACGGCAAGGCCGACGGAACCTCGGAGTCCCGGGCCGACATGATAACCGGGGGCTGGTACGTCGAATACGGCGGGCGCTGGTATGTGGTTCAGGATTTCACCGAAGACATGTATGCAAACAAGCTCCCGATCACTGCGGTATCGAGCGAAACGGAGTTAGAGGACTTTCTCACCAACTATTCCCAAGTGCCGTTTTCCATGCCGTCACACACCCCGACGGAGATCATGGACGCGATTCTGGGGGGCCTGCCGGAGTGCGCCTGGTACAACGGGGACTTTACGGAGCTCGACTCCGATGGTTTCCCGGTGGGCTGGATAGATAACACCGGGACGTGGAGCGCTTACTCGGGACTAGGCGGGCCGGGAGTGGCGTGCACGGCCTGCGACGGGGGAAGCGCTGAGCTTGAGTCGTTCGGTATCAACCACACGGCCGGGGCGCAGATCAAACCGAAGTTCGATTTTTACGTCGAGGACGGTTTTTCGGGAATCATAAAGGCGGTCCTCTCCTGGACGAACGCATCGGGTGTTGAAAGTGCTTATGAAGAACTTGAGGCAAGTTACATTACTACCGGAGGATGGACTTCTTACGAGGCGCCCGACTGGATTGATGTTCTAAATGAGAAGTGTGTTCTCAAGTTCCAGATCAGCAACAACAGCGACGATTATGATGTGCGTTTTCGTGACGTGCGCTTTGTCCAGAACGAGGATGACACGGGCTGGAGTTACGCGGGCTCAATGGACACCCGCGAGCCGGAATTGGCGTACAACGATCCGGCCATACAGCTCTATGGGAACTGGACTCAGGACCATGTAAATGAGCTGGTGCATTCGGAAACGGTGGGCGATGTGCTTGGCCGCGTGTTCACCGGCGATCAGATCACTGTGGCGTTTGCGGCCGGGGGCGCAGGTGCTAAGGCCGATGTGAAAATTGACGGGGTAACGGTTATCGCCGGCCTTTCGGTGGCGACAGCCACTAGTTACAGCGTAGAGGATCTTAACCGGTATCGCTCGCACGTCCTGGAGGTGGTAGTAAACGCCGTCAAGGTTTCCATTTCGGGCCTTACCATCTCAAGCGAGAATCGAATTCCGGTTACTTGGAATCGCCTTACCGTCTACGACGCTCTGAGAGAACTCCAGAATCTGGTGGGCGGTGAGTATTACTTCGATACCGTCACTCAGACCATCTACCACGACCTGGCCCAGGGCGACGACCTTACCGCAGCCTCAGTTTTGTGGCTGCGCGAGGGACAGAACCTCTTGAGTTTCGTGCCGGAGACAACGAGCCAGGTTCACAATCGTCTCTATTACGGCGGGCATGGGGACGGGGCCTTCCAGATCGGCCTGCGGGTGGATTCGACTGATACCAACGACGATGGGGAAACCTCACAGACGCTCTATGGAGTGCGGAGATTTGCCTACACAAACAAGGACGTAAAGGATTTGGCCTCCGCCTGGGCTGAAGCTCTGCGCGAGGTGGAGAAAAACGCCTTCCAGACCAAAACCTATCGGGCCTCAGTGAGAGACACAGACGCGGCTCTGATGATTCCTGGTGACTCGGTGCAGACCACGCATCAACTGATATCGACTCAGAATCTGCGGGTGCTTGAGATTATCCGTCACTCCAACGGCAACCCTGCCCATTTATTGCTCGGACAGCGAACCCTGGTAATGGACGCTGCCGCTCAATCAGAAGCCGTGCGGCGCAAAGTGGATCAGCTATTAAGGACGTATTAGATGGAAGTCAGAGAGACAACCCGCAACGGGACGCTGATTGAGCGGATAGAGGTTGACTACGACAAGGGTGTTGTCATCGTCACCGACGGCAAGGAGACTACCAAACGCGCTCTCACGGACGCTGAGATTGCCGAATCCACCGCTCTTGAGGCGGAGCGTAGCGCGGCGGAAGCGATTCACAAAGCGCTCCAGGTAAACAAGACATTCCTGGCCTTGGAGAAACCCACAGCCGCCCAGGTAACAGCCCAAACGAAGGCTCTTACGCGCCAGGTGTCGGCGCTGCTCAAACTGCAATTACGCGACTATAGCGAGGTGTGACATGCAGACACGCACTGCTGCAACCAAAGAGCGCAAGCGGCGTCTACGCATCGCCGCCGGACTCGTTACCATCGGGCTCCTACTCGGAGCCCTTTTTATTCCCGGGATCGCCACCGGGCAGACGGGAATGTTCGCGACA